>Ga0114939_10000272_pt1 | contig 45342 bp, 36 predicted proteins | sample AshMeaCrysSpring_FD_87196 | JGI IMG/M metagenome (GOLD analysis project Ga0114939, IMG submission 87196) | Groundwater microbial communities from Big Spring, Nevada to study Microbial Dark Matter (Phase II) - Ash Meadows Crystal Spring | ecosystem: Environmental > Aquatic > Deep subsurface >...
AGAGGCGCCTCCTGCGGACTGATTACCCCCATGGAATCCCGGGGCAGAGTGGGCATCTGAAGAGGCGACCCGACCTGCTGGTCTGCTGAGAGTAACCGCCTAGTTGTTCTCAGGTCGCCCTTCGCGATGGCCAATATTCTTCACGGGTGCGAAAATGGCTTGGACTTCTCTCAACAGCCCTTCATCCAAAGGCTGATTGGCCCAATCCACCCAGCGCCGGATGTTTTCCGGATTGGCGCTTCCCGCGACGGTCGTGGTAATCAAGGGGTTCTCGATCGAGAATTGCAACGCTAACTGCGCGATGTCCACTCCCTTGGCCGCGCAGTGCGCTGCTGCTCTGCGGGCTGCCTGCTTCACTTCCTCAGGTTCCTTCAGCCAGTGCGGCAAGGGAGCATTGGTCAGTAACCTCGCGCTAAAAGGACCGGCATTCATGATGCCGACGCCTTTTTCCAAAAGCATGGGAACCGTCTCGTCTTGCAGCCGAGTGTTCTGCAACGTGTATTGGTTGTAGCTCATGATGCAATCGACGTCCGTCTGGCGCAGAATTTCGTGAAAGATCTTCTGCGGGTAACCACTGAAGCCGATCCAGCGGACTTTTCCTTGCTGCTGTACTTTTCTCAGTGCCGGCAGCGTCTCATCGACAATCTGTTGCAATGACACGAATTCGATATCGTGGCACAGGACGATGTCCAGATAGTCCGTACGCAACCGGTGCAAGGACACGTCTACACTCTCGAACACGCGATCGGTTCGAAAATCGAAATGGGCCAGGTCATACCGCCCTAACTTCGTGCACAACGTATATTCAGATCGAGGAACGTCCTGCAGGGCGATCCCCAACAGCACCTCGCTCATGCCACGGCCGTAGAAGGGGGCTGTGTCAATGAAGTCGATTCCCAGGTCCAAGGCGGTGCGGACACTGGCAAATACCTCATCCAGCTTGACTGCACGAAATTCCTGGCCGAGCGACGATCCGCCAAAACTGAGGATCGGCAAGGACAATCCGGTACGGCCAAGGGTTCTGCGCGGCAACACGTTTAGTTACTCCGTACGGACACCGATGGTCAGCAACACGTTGGCCCACAACGCTTGATCCGCGGTCTGAATCGTCAGCACATGATCATCCGATGCGACCGTCGCATAAAAGTCCCATTTCATCAACTGCCCGAACTCGCCGGTAAATCCAGCGGCCGAGGCGATACGCCGAAAGTCCTTCCACGCGGGTGGCTCGCCGTACTTCGCATACGGGTCGTCGGCCGGTATTCCCATGACGTGCAGAGCATCGATCGGCTGAAGTGACAGGACAGCTTCCAGGACCTGAGCCACCGTGGGAATCCCCGGGCTCAGTTGCAGGCTGACCAGTTCACCGCGGGGGCCCCGCTTGCAGGAAGCCGGATAGTTGCCGTCAGCAATCAAAATCTTTCCGTGATGGCCGGCCTGCGCCAGCACACGGAGGATCTCGGGATGGAGCAGTTTCGTTTTCAACATGGCCGTCTATTCCGGATTACGTAGTACTGGTTGTGTGGCGGCGGTCTGCCAAGCGTAACGCATGCTGAGTTGCGATTGCCGAGCGGCTGCCATCGCATCCGGGATCGGGAAGATCTCGGCGGACAACCAACCGCAGTAGTCGATGGATCGAAGCGTGCGTCCCACCGCAGTCGCCGGGGTGTGTCCCCATCCCATGGCAAGTCGATTGGAATCCGCCCAATGGACATGTCCGATCTGCGGGCCCAGTTCACGAAGCGTCTCAGCAAGCTCGACTTCCTCGATGCTCATGTGAAACAGGTCACAGAGCAATTTGACGCCGGGGCACTGAGCGGCAGCAATTGCATCGGCCGCTTCTCGTTGACGATTGAAGAGGTTAGTCTCGTAACGATTCAGCGCTTCATACAGAAAGAACTGGCCGTGTCGCTCGGCCCGCTGGCCGAACCGGGCCAGCGCATCGAACAGCCATCGTTGGCCTTCACGGCGCGTGGCCTGTCCGTCGATCCGCCCTTGCATCGAGCCAAGGATCGTCGGCGCACCGCATTCGCCGGCGCGGTCGATCACTCCCAGCACATACTCAACCGCCCGCTCTCGTCGGTCGGCATCAGGATCTGTCAGCGAAAGGCGATGCATCAACCAGCCGGCTCCTGTGCCTAAGGCCGCCAGTCGAAGGCCGTGCTCACGAAACAGTTGCTCCAGAGGGAGGCTCTGCAGCTGCGCAGCGCCGTCGGCGAAAATCTCCACGCCGGCGAACCCGAGCTCCGCCGCGGCACGACAGCCGGCCTCAAGTCCTTCGTGAAACACGAAAGGTCCGTGTCGGGCGGCGGGCACCAGACAGATGGTGACAGCGGTGAGCGGCTGGTCCGATGGTAGCGTAGCAGCCCGGGTCCCGGGGGAATTCATGGTCGGTCCGAAAATCGTGCGGAGAGTCGTTCCTGCGGAGGCGAAACGGTTACGGCTGCCGTCGCCAGTGGACTACGTGCGGGCTGCGGAGTCTGTATCGGGTCCAAACAGTGGCAGCAAGTGGCGCTGGTAAATGTTCTCGTCAACATAGCGGCCGACGACGTCTGCGTTCTTTTCCAGCAGATCCGTGTACCGTTGCCCGGCCTTGGCTGCCAGTTTGAACGAGACATGGAGCAGTTGTCGCAGATCCGCGTTGAACTGAGGATCAAGTGGATCGTGTTCCAGGGCCCGCACGAATTGCTCGCCGGACCACCGCTCGACGGTTTCTGGTGACGGCAGTTTTGACTTCTGGATATCGATGACCGTGGCATAGGGTTGGGTCAGTTCATCGCAGTGCTCATACGCCTTGCGATAGATCTCTTGCGCCAGTTGCAGGCCATCACCGCCTGCGGCGGCCAAGCCTGAAAGTTCTTCAAGCCATGTGGTCCCGGCCGTCTTCAAGTGCAGACCAGCGGACCGAGCACGGATCACGCGACGCAGGATCGGGTACAACGAAAACTTGTCGCTGCCGCTGTGGACGCTGAGCTTCAGGTTGTGCGGTAGCCCGTATTCACGCGCGGCCCATTGGGTGACCGCCACATCCGCAAGAAACTCGCGTTCGAACTGTGCCAGGTCCCCTACGTAATCAACACCCTTGTTGAAGCGGCCCGAAAACTTGGGCGCGATCGTTTGCAGCTCGACTCCCGCCTCGGCCAGCAAGATCAGAATCACCAGCAACTGCGTCGGACTCTGCGGCTGCTCGGTCTCGTCCATCGAGACTTCAGCGATGAATCTGTCAACGCCGCCTTTGCTGCGGGCAATGTGATGAAATACTTCGCCGGCGCGACGCGCCGCGACGCCATAGTGTCGCACAGTCGAGCGGATTTCTTCCACCGTCAGGCGAAGCGGCTCCTCCAGTCCGGAGATGGACAGCGGGCTTCGCAGTTCCGCATGTCGCTCCACAAAATGATCAATTGCCTGATCCGATTCCGGCAATCCGATGGCATCGGCCACATCGATGGTGAAAAAATCGCTGCACTCAAGGAAACGCTCGACGGTATCGAGGCGGATATGGTCTGCGTCGACGTGCCAGGGCAAAGGCCAATTGGCGGCTTGGACCGCCGCGGCCGCAGCCACCCGCACGTGCCGAGGTTCCGAGCCGATAAACGTGTGCTCGCGCTGGGACTTGTTCCAGACCGGCACCACTTCAATGCCTTGTGCCAAGAGCCGTTGAAAGCCGCGGAGCTGTGCCGAGGCCTGGTGGGCAAAGCGATCACCAACACCGAGCGAGTAGGGGGCCAGCCGAAGCATAGTTTGGAGTCTTCTGCCCGAGATTCAGGAATTGTCTTCCGCCGTGGCGTTCCCGACGGAACGGCTCTTTTTCGACGGTTCGAAGGCTTGCTGAGTGTATCAGGGGGCAGGGCGGAGTGGATCCGTCGGCGGTTCTGCGGGCGTTGCCGGGAATTGGCCATCGGATTACATTCGCCCGGTGACCTGTGCGTCCGGTCCGTCGGCGCCGAGGTGGCGCCTGAATGCAGCCGTGCTCACTTGAGACGGCGGACCAGCCTAGCCCGCTTTGCCCTCACCCATCATTTTTTTGCCATGGCTATCCGCGTACTTCCCTCTGGCGAACTTGACCTGCTCTCGCTTGGAGCGCTGATCCACCGTCTGGATCCAGGGATCATTCCCTTCCGCAAGGCGACCAGTTGCCAGATTCACGTCAGTGGCGGTGAGTTTAACGTCGCGGCCAACCTCTCGGATTGTTTTGGATTGAAGACCGGGATCGCCTCGGCGATGGTCAGCTATCCGATTGGCGATCTGATCAATGAACGGGTCCGTGCGATGGGCGTCCGCCCGTTCTACAAGCGGTTTGAGCACAACGGGGTCAACGGCCCGAATATGGCGACGGTATACAGTGATCAGGGATACGGCGTACGCGGCCCTGAGGTGTTTTACAACCGTTGTAACGAAGCTGCCGCACTGCTCAAGCCCGGCGACTTCGATTGGAAACAGATCATGAGCGGGGGAGTCCGCTGGTTCCATAGCGGTGGAATCTTCGCATCGCTCTCATCGACGACACCCGAGGTAATCATCGAAGGCATGAAGGCCGCCAAGGCATGCGGTGCCGTGATCTCCTTCGACCTGAACTTCCGAGCAAAACTCTGGCAAGTCTCGGGCGGACTATCGAAGGCTCAGGAAACACTTCGCCGCATCGTCGAGCACGTGGATGTGCTGGTGGGCAATGAGGAAGACCTGCAGAAAGGCTTGGGCATCCCCGGGCCGGATGTAAAGGGCAAGAGCAAACTGGACCCGACCGTTTTCTTCGGAATGATGGATGCCGTTGCTCAGCAGTTACCCTCAGTGAAAGTCGTCGCCACCACGCTCCGCGAAGTGCACCACACGAACAAGCATGATTGGAGTGCTGTGGCGTGGGTGGAAGGCAAGACGCATCGAGCGCCCGAGTGTGAACTTCATGTGATTGATCGAGTCGGCGGCGGCGACGGGTTTGCGGCCGGATTCATCTATGGGCTGCTGGCCGGAAAGACGCCTGAAGAGGCGCTGCGGTTAGGCTGGGCCCATGGGGCACTTCTGACGACATTCCCTGGCGACACGACGATGGCCACCCTGGCGCAGGTTGAGCGATTTGCGGCGGGAGGCAGCGCCCGCATCGATCGGTAGGTCGCAGCGTCTGCTAGCGACCGCTTCCTGTGTACGACGAATCTAGGAAAAGGCCAAGCCATTGGCGTCGATGGGTGCGGCGCGATCGTCGGTCATTCCTCCAACAGGGGGCGGCCGGCTTTCGGCAAGCGTATTGCAACGACCAGCTTGGCAATTTCAAGCGCCGACACGGGGATGATCGCTAATCCGATGATGAGCGGCCAGTGCGCGGCCGGCAGTGCGGCAACCTGCAAGACCTTGGCCGCAGGCGTCCAGTAAAGCACCGTCAACTGCAGCAGCGTTGTGATCAAGAGCGCGCCAATCAACGCCGGGTTTGTGAACATCCCCAACGAAGGCATGGTGTGCCGGAAACTGCGGCAGCCGATCGAGAAGAACAGCTGAGCCAGCGTGATCACCGTGAAGGCGACCGTGCGCGCCATGACCAACTGGCCAGACCCTCCGCGATAGATCCACCAGAAACCAAAAAGAGCAACCATTGACAACAGCAAGCCGTTCAAGCTGATCAGCACGCCCCGCTGCCAGGAGAGCACGGGGGCTCGCAGCGGGCGCGGCGGGCGGTCCATCAGGTCGTGATCCGGCCGTTCAAGGGCCAAGGCTAGCGCGGGCAGGCTATCAGTCACCAGATTGATCCACAGGATCTGCAAGGGCAGCAAGGGCGATGGCCAACCGATCAAAGCCGCCAGGAACATGAACAGAACTTCGCTGGCGTTGCATGAGAGCAGAAAGAACAAAAACTTCTGAATGTTCTCGAAGATTCCTCGACCTTCCTCCACCGCATTGACAATCGACGCGAAGTTATCGTCCAGCAGCACCATGTCGGCGGCCGCTTTGGCAGCGTCACTGCCGGTGATACCCATCACGATCCCGATGTCGGCCGTCTTGACGGCCGGGGCATCATTAACACCGTCGCCGGTCATCGCGACGACATGCCCCTCTAACTGACCGGCACGCACCAGTTGCAATTTGTCATGCGCTGTGACGCGGGCAAACACATTACGCGAACGCAGTGCAGCCTGCCGTTGCTCTTGATCCAACAACTGCAGTTCTTGGCCAGAAACTGCCGACTCCTCGGCTCCAGCAATCCGCAGCTTCCGCGCTATGGCCAACGCTGTCTGCGGATGGTCGCCGGTGATCATTACCGGGCGGATGCCTGCCTTACGGCACTTTTCCACGGCCGGCCAAGCTTCCGACCTTGGCGGGTCAATCATGCCCACCAGCGCCAACAGGCAGAATCCAGATTCGCGATGCCAGTCTTCAGGATCCGAATCCGCCGGACGATTCGCCAAGGCGAGCACGCGGAGAGCCTGGCCCGCCATCCGAGAGTTCACTTCCAAGATCGACCGCCTCAAGGGGTCATCCAGCGGCTGGCTTCCCTCTTCCATGTCGATACAGTCGCATCGGGCAAGCAGTTCTTCAGGCGCGCCCTTGGCGAGCATCAGGTACGGACCATCTGCCAGACGGTAGACCTGCGACATGATCTTTCGGTCGGAATCGAATGGATTCTCAAAGACCAGCGGATCGGCAAACTGATGGCGCGCGGCGATCGCTCGCGGATCAATTTTGTGGGCAAGCACCAGCAACGCGATTTCCGTGGGATCTCCGGCCACTTCCGCGGCGTTCTGTTCTGACTGCCACTCCCAACGCGCGTTGTTGCACCAGGCGGAAACCCGCGCGATGCGATCCGCCAACTCGCCTTGCAAAGTCGGCTCCAGCGTACCGAGCGCATCGTAGCCGTCACCGGAAACATGATGATCTCCCAAGGCAGTCCACAGCTCGCGCACCGTCATCTCATTCCGCGTCAACGTCCCTGTCTTGTCGCTGCAAATCAACGTTACGCATCCAAGCGTCTCAACACTGGGCAGCCGCCGGATCAGCGCATTGCGCTGCGCCATCCGCTGCAAGCCGATGGCCAGGGCGATCGTGACGACCGCTGGCAATCCTTCCGGGACAGCGGCGACCGCAAGACTGACACTGGTCAACAAGACTTCGTCCAACTTGCCGCCCTGCAGCATCCGCACCGCAAAGATCACACTGACGATCAGCAGGCAAGCGAACACGAGGACCCTTCCCAGCTCATGCAGCCGCCGTTGCAGGGGAGTCACCTCCCGATCTGTCTGCTGTAGCAGACCTGCAATCTTCCCAATTTCGGTCCGCATCCCTGTGGCAGTGACGATGGCCGCACCTTTTCCCACCGTGACCATTGTGCCAGCGAACAGCATGTTCGCTCGATCACCCAGTGGTGCGTCGGCGGGCAATCGGCAGTCGGCCCGCTTGTCGACCGCCGTCGACTCGCCGGTTAAAGATGCCTCCTGCACCTGCAGGTTGAATGCCTGGATTAACCGCGCATCGGCGGGAATTTGGTCGCCCGCTTCGACCTCCATCCGATCGCCCGGTACGACTTCCTGCGCCGGGATCACGCGCAATCGACCGTCCCTGAGCACTCTGGCTTGAGGTGACGACAGACGCTGCAAGGCATTCAATGCCTGTTCGGCGCGTGACTCCTGAAAAAATCCCAGCAATCCGTTGAGCACCACGATCGCCAGGATCGCCAGCGTATCGACCCAGTCACCCAACAGTCCGGCAATCACCGCTGCGGCGAAGAGAATTCCGATGAGAAGACTCTGGAACTGTGCCCACAGGCGGGCCCACCAAGGCTCATGAGGAGCCGCCTCTAGCGCATTCGGGCCATACTCAGCCAAGCGGTCCGTCGCCTGCTTGGCGGTGAGGCCTTGGTGCGTGTCGACATGCCACCGCTCGCACAGGTCCGCAATGTCGGTCGCATGGGGCGGCGCGAGTTCATTCACGCATCAAGCCTCTCTGCTGAAGCCGCTCGACTGTTCATCGATCTGGCAGAAGGCATCAACAACGCTCCATAACAGGATCAGCCCCCCGCAGTGTAGCGAGACTCCGTTGCGATGGCGGTCTGAGAAACCTGTCCTGCAACCAGCGAACCAATCATCCGCCCCATCAACGCGACCGTCGGCATCGCATGAGGCCAGAAGCCGAGGCTGGAAGTGCACTTGCTGTCAACGGCCAGCGACTGCACATGTCACTTTTCCGGATAGGTTCGACCAAGCTTCTGCACGATTGCCCGGCGCACCTCTAACGGATCGATTTCTCCGGTCTTTCGATACAAGATGGTTCCGTCGGAGTCCACCAACACGGTATGGGGCAGGGGACCGGGCCACTGAGCATCGAGCGCTTCGGCCAACTGGTCCAGGTCGTCGCCCGGCACACGATAGTTGCGAACCGCGGCGTGCCGCTCCCGCAATCGCTCAAGCGCCTGCGGATGAGCCGATTCCGCGTCCACGGTCAATAATACGACTTCGAATTCGCGGCCTCCGTACATCCGCTGCATCTCGACGAATGCGGGAATCTCCGTGAGGCAAGGACCGCAGTAGGTTGCCCAGACATTGATCAACCGCAAGGTCTTTCCGTCACCGCTGCGGAGGGCTCGCACCCCGTCGAGATCCAGCGCGGCCAGTTCCACGGGCTTCTGCTGCCATTCGGCTTGTTCCTGACCAACCCCACCACGCTTGGATGCCCACTTGATCGAACAACCTGGAACACGGGTCGTCTCAATCGCCGGGGCACGCCCAGCCAGAACAGCTTCCAGCGCGTCGGTCAACTCACGCTTGGTGACCGTTCCCACCTCGGCGTCGTCGATTCGCCCGCGATATCGAAGCTTTCGCTCCCGATCAAACACAAATGCATGGGGCGTCGCGATTGGCCCATATGCCCGCGTGACCGACTGCGTTTCACCGTCGTAGAGATACGGAAAGTCGAATGCCGCTTCGGTGGCGCGCAACTTCATGTCTTCGTACGTATCGCCGACGTCTGTATAGCCCAGTTCATCCAGGCGAACGGCTAGAGGATCATTCGGCGAAATGGCGACCAAGGCGACCCCGCGCGGTCGATAGTCATCCACGAGTTGCTTGATTCGCGACTCGTACGCTTGGGCTGTCGGACAATGGTTGCACGTAAACACGACAACCAGAACTTCTGAATCCGCAAATTCCGCCAGCCGATAGCGGCGACCATCCACGCCGGGCAATTCGAAATCTGGAGCCTCTGCGCCGATTTCCAGCGTGGCAGGTTCGGCGTCCGACGGCGCTTCCGCCAAGGTTGCAGCCGCCGAGAACCACATGGCGAAACACCAGAGAAACGCCAGAGACCGCCCGACGAGAAACCCGCCCCGCCCGCTTGCAGGCGAAGCGGGACGCGACCTGCTGATAAGGTCCATTGCCTGGCTCCTTGGCTGGCAGCGAGTTGACGGTACACCGCGATTCCAACGGCTATTGTTCGCTGGGCATCCACCGGGCAACGGCGTTTCGGCGTTCCTTCTGTGAACCCGAGACCAAGACCAGCCCCTGATCGCCCGCGAGGATGTCGTACGCCTTCGCAAGCTCTTCGTCATCGATCAGCCCACGACCATAGTAGGCGCGGATCTCTGCCATCTGCTGCAAGGGCAGTTCCCCATCGCGGGTCAACAACTGGGCGATCCGATTCGCGACGTTTTCGCGTGTCAGGTTCGGCATCTCCTGCAGCGCAACCTTTTCGTCGATGAATCTCCAGACTGGCTCGAGCGCTTTCTCCACTTCCTCGGAGGCCGATTCCCCTTCCTGAATCGCACGGTACACCGTTACGTTATTCAACTTCTTGGAACTGGTGATCAACTCACCGCTCGAGACGTTGTAGACGTTCATCTTCGTGTCGTTTGAGACGTACCCGGTCTTTGTGTTCTTCGCGACATCGATCGAGAACACAATCAGGTAATCCAGTTCCCGCTTCTTCGCTTCGGCCAGTAGCTTCTTCCAGCCGCCTTTGCCCATGTAGACCAGACCCGGGGCAATCATCTCGCCAGCGCTAGCGACGGCTCCGGTTCCCGCGGCGCCAGCCGGTGCGCCTCCACCGGGACCAGAACCAGCCGACGGACCGAAGCCTCGCGGCGGACCGCCCACTCCAGGAGGCGGGCCTCCGATTCCCGGGGGAGGTCCCCCGATCCCCGGGGGCGGTCCACCTGCGCCAGGAGGCGGGCCTCCGATCCCTGGCGGCGGACCGCCAATTCCGGGCGGCGGACCGCCAATTCCGGGCGGCGGACCGCCAATTCCGGGCGGCGGACCGCCAAATCCCCCGGCGCCGGGCGACGGGCGCCCCCCGCCTGCAAACCCACCCCCTCCGAATCCCGCTGCCGGGTTCGCGGGAGGTGCCGGGGATAGTTCAACGCCTGCGAACGCGCTGCCGAACCGGCCGTCTGCGTACCGCGCGGCATACTCAGCCAACAATGACTTGCCCCATTGGCCCGTGTAATAGTCAAATTCGCCTGACGGAGTACGTGGGGTTCCGGCGTTTCCAAAACCTCCGCCCGGTCCAAACTGCGGACCACCCCCGCCTCCGGCACGCGGCTCTTCGCTCCCTCCACCGGGACCACCGAAGCCACGGCTGCCGCCCGTGTTGGGTGAACTCATCCCTTCACGAATCGGCAGGGGATCGCTGTCATAGTCTGCATCCAAGCCGACTCCCCACCGCAACGCCCAGCGTGGCTCACGGAGCTGCGGCGCGAACTTCACCATGCTCAACAGAGGTTCCGCATCATCCCCTTCCGCGACCAGATGCCCAAGGATCAAGCGTTGGGCGTCGGCTTCTCGGCCCTGGCCAAAGGCAAGTTGAGCAAGCCCCTTCAAATCCTTGGGGGCTTCGTTGACAGGCTGCCCGGCGTCGCTCCCCGGCGCCGCCCCCCCCGCGACTCCCCCCAAGAGCCTCTGCATCATCGAGGCATAGTCTCCGGCACCGCCGGACCCTTGAGGCGCTCCGCCTGGCCGTTGGCCGCCCATCTGCTGAGCATATTGGGAACCAAAATCCGGCGGCTGCCCTTGGTTTTGTCGGCCTTTCGCCGCCATCTCTTCGAAGTAGCTGCCGCCGCCACCACCAGGACCTCCGGGGCCTCCGGGGCCTCCGGGGCCACCAGGACCTCCGGGGCCCCCCGGGCCACCCGCGTAGGGCTGTCCGCCTCCGCCTCCGCCACCGCCGCTCGGCGGGCCGCCCGCAGGGGGACCGCCTGCATTTGGAGGTGGTCCCCCAGGGCCGCCTTGTGCGGCAGTCTGCTGAATGTTTTGAAGATTATCCCGTACGGCCGCTGCGGCATCGACCGGTTCCTTGCCACCACAGCCCATTTGCAACACGGTGGCGAGTGCCACCGTTAGACCACCGGCAATGCGAAACGATCGAATCATCGGCCGAACTCCGCTGAGCAAGAGAAGCAGGCGAGCGAGCCTTCCACTGCGCTCCAGCACCCAGTCCCGTGGCGGCGTCTCATGCCCTCTGACGGCCGGGCGGCGAATGCAAGAACGCGAATGCGCTAGAAGAAGAATAACCCATCGACGGCCGAGGTTGGTGCGGTACCAAACCTCATTTTTCGCGTTTAGGGCACTGACCAGTAGTATGCCCGTCGAACAGTCTGCTGTCGACAGTTTTATGGCGAAGCCCCGCGCGGAACCTGCTCAGCCGTCGGTCGGTTCGGGCTGAGCCGCAAGGGCGATCGGGCTTCCCGATGGTTTCATCGAGCCTTGTGGAGAGGTACCATTGGCTTGAGAGGTAACCTTGGAAAGCCTCGGGGTCGGTCGCTCGAAAGGTAGATTTGACAGGGAAGCGCCGTTGTGGGCTGAACCGCGATGATCGAGCGCGGGTGACGTCGGCGGTGGGTGTCGTTCTACCGAACTTCGGTGGCAGGGACGGGCCAGAATCGATCGCGCGAGTGGGAGGGTCCGTGGAAGTGAGTCGACGAAGCGTCACGTACCGCCATCGGACCGATTCTGTGAAGCCCTCAAGGGCCGGTCGGCAACTGCAACGTCGTTCGCTGCGTGTCGAGCTGTTGGAACCGCGGCGCGTGCTGGCCCAGATCAGTGGATTGGTCTTTGTCGACGACAATGGGGACGGAGTGGCGGGGCAGCTTGAAGCGCCGCTCGCCAATCGGCTTGTCTACCTCGATCTGAACACCAACGGCCAACCCGATCCCAGTGATCGGATTTCCGTCACGGGCGCCGATGGGCAGTTCGAATTCAACGACCTCGAGCCGGGCGATTATGTCATCTCGCTGTTTGACGGCACGCAGCGGCAAACGCAGACGTTCCCCATCGAAGGCGCCCAAGTTGTCAGCGTGAAGGCGGATGTCCCCACGCCACCTGCACGGTTTGGGGTGCAACTGTCGGGTCCCAATGAATCGCCGGATCTCTCCGCACTTTTCGCCACGCTCGCTGAAGACAGCACCCTGGCAGCGGATCTTGTGGATCTTGGAATTGCGGATCCCGATGGCGACCAGCTGCTGATGTTCGTGACTCGCGGACCGCGGCACGGCACATTGTCGTCCTGGAACACCGACGGATCCTGGCAATATCAACCGGACGCGGACTTTGAAGGCGTGGATCAGTTCGAAGTTCTGATCTCCGATGGTCAATCCACACAGCAAAACGTGACGATCTCCCTGAACGTTGAGGGAATCAATGATGCGCCACGATCGATCGATGTGACCCCATCGCCGCTGGTTGAATTCGCACGACCGGGCGATGAAGTGGGACGTGTCTCGATCGACGACCCCGACGTTACTGCGGACTATGCGATTTCACTAGGCGATCAGCGGTTTGTGGCGGATGGCCTGCGAATTCTCGTCGCGGCCAATGCGATCTTCGACTTTGAACTTGAGCCGTTCATCAGTTTCGTGGTGACGGCGTTCGATCGCAGTGTCAGTCAGGACACGATTGAGGGGTCAGGCCGAGTGGAGGTCCAGGACCAGGATGATCCGGTTCGTGGAATCCTGTTGCACGGAAGTGCCGTACCCGAAAACGAGGTGGGAGCCTTTGTCGGAACGCTGGTAGTGCTGGACCAGGATGGTCGAGGCAATATCACGGTCACGCTGGACGATGACCGCTTTGAGTACGTTGACGGGACAATCCGCTTGCGTCCGGCGAGTTCACTGGACTTCGAATCCGAGTCGCTCGTCCGCCTCGGGGTTGTAGTTCACGAACTGGATAGTCCAGGAAGGATCTTCCGCGGCGAGGTCAAAATTGACGTGCTCGATGTCAATGAGCGACCACTCGACCTTGTCGGTGGCTTCAATCCGCTGACGGAACGACTGCTCGGTGCCCATGCTGGCTCCATCCTGGTCATCGACAGGGACGCGGGAGACGCGCATCGCCTTGAAGTCGATGATCCCCGGTTTGTGATCACCAACGGGGTCCTCAAGCTGCGCGACGATGTCGCGGTCAGCCGCAGTGAAGAGACTCATATCGTCATCCGTGTCACGGCCACCGACCGAGGCGATTTGCAACTGAGCAAAGAGTTCACACTTGTTGTGGGAGCAAACGACTACCCATGGCATAACGGGGATCTGGACGGGGATGTCGACGGCGACGGAAAGGTTCAGCCACGCGATGTCGTCTTGATCATCAACCAGTTGAACAACTCCGGCGGCGGATCGCTGGGAGATCCCTATCCGATCGTCGACGGCGATCATCGGTACCTGGATGTCAATTCCGACGGGTTGCTTACGCCGCTGGACGCCTTGATCATCATCAATGTGCTCAACCGGCAATCGATGGGAGAGGGCGAAGGAAGCTCGGGCGGTGGCGAACGATTGGCTCAATCGAGCAGCCTGCCCATGTCGCCGCCCAGCGGCGCGGATTCAACGAAGAGTTCAGCCCGCCAAAAGCGAAACCGGGGCTCTGCATCAAAGGAAGCAACGCGTGACGTTTGGGGCCTGGCATTGACGGAGTATCTCCGCGACAGCCATGGCCGACGCAGTCTGTTTCAGCGCCGCGGTCGCAGCTGATTCGCGGCCGCAAGTGATTCGCGGCCGCAAGTGATTCGCGGCCGCAGTTGATCCATTGCACCGTCGCCTAGAGACAGCCTCCGCCATTTCGCGAGCATCCCGCGCAGCGGCTGGAGCCACCCGTGGAACAGCGGGCCGATTCAGCGGTCCCGCATCCCGGTCCACAGCCGTGGGCCAGCCGCTCGGCGAACTGCTCAACCTTGGCCACGGCGTCAAACCGCCGTGCCAACTGGCTGGTCACGCGATCGACCGCTTCGTCGGTGGGCCCCAAAAAATAGAAGTGCAGCGTGCGGCCATCAAACGTCAAGTCGACGTCCAACAACACGGCATCAAGCCCAAGCGTCTCCAGTTCGCTTTGACAGGCCCGTACCGCCTCGACGCGGTGCCTCGTCAGGCGTCGGGCCAACAACTCGTCTTCTTGCCGCATCGGCCGCAATACATGCCCATTGGTGACGGTTTCAGGTGATAGCGGCACAAGGACTTCGGCTAACTCAATCCCTTTTCGAGTCCGACAGATGACCCGCTCGCCCGCGCCAAGCGGCTGCGCGGTCGTCCACCGCAAAGCGACTAACTCGCCAAGACAGCCGACACGGGCAAGGTAACGGGCCATGAATCCCCTCGCGGCAGGATCAGCCGCATCCAGAGTCCGCCGAGCCGAACGGTCTGGACCCAGCTTCCCGCTTGATCCACCGGACACCCAGTTGTGAGATCGACGATCGCTCTCCAAGATAGCGGTCTAACAAGGGGGATGCGCGGCGGTGGACATCCAATCGCCGGGCCTTTCGGTTCGTCCCTTCTTTTTGCGCCTGTGGCCTGCCCATGATCACAACTGTCTTCCGTGGTAGCTCCTGCGATCTGAACTTCGCCGAACTGGCTGAATCGGTGATCCAAGGCCAACCGATTGACCGGCAAACGGCCGGCCGCCTGCTCGAAACCGAACCCCGCCATCTCCTCGATCTGCTCGCAGCTGCCTATCGGCTGCGCTACGAATATTTTGGCAACCGCGTTCAGCTCTACTTTCTGGTGAACGCCAAAAGTGGACTGTGCCCTGAGGATTGCCACTACTGCTCACAAAGCAAAGTTGCAGACACGCCTGTCCAAAAGTACCGCATGCTCAACCCCGAACAACTGCTCGATGGTGCCAAGCAGGCGGCTGACCGAAACGCGGGCACATACTGCATCGTGATTTCTGGACGCAGCCCCAGCGAACGGGAATTGCAGACGGTCGAACAGGTCGTGCCGCAAATCAAACAGGAATTGGGTCTGAAGGTCTGCGCCTGCCTCGGATTGCTCTCCGCCGAAGAGGCTCGGCGATTGAAAGCCTGCGGCGTCGACCGCGTCAACCATAACCTGAATACCAGCGAACGCTACTACGAGCAGATCTGCACGACCCACACCTATGCCGACCGCATGTCGACACTGGAGCATGTACGAGAGGCCGGCTTGGAAGTCTGCAGTGGTGGCATCATCGGCATGGGCGAACAACCGCAAGACATGATCGAAATGGCGTTTGCCCTCCGAGGGCTGAACGCGGAATCGATCCCGCTCAACTTCCTGACGTCGATCGATGGCACACCGCTCGCAAAAACTTCAAACCTGACGCCAGTGGATTGCCTGAAAGCTCTGGCGATGTTTCGGTTCGTGAATCCAAAGAGCGAACTTCGTATTGCAGGCGGACGCGAAATCCACCTCCGCAGCCTACAGCCGCTTGGGTTGTATCCCGCCAACTCGATTTTCGTGGGGGATTATCTGACCACTCAAGGTCAACCGCCGGTCGCCGACTTGGAGATGATCCGCGATATGGGCTTTGAAATATCCATCGCTGGCGCCGAATCCGGCTGAACCGCACGCCTTCGCTCAAAGTCGTCGGTCATACCACCCAACATCGGTCACTGAACAAGGACCAGCGAACACGGACAACGTCCACGTTCCGCCTCGCGACCCATCTCTCGATTCATTCATGGCCGCTCGCCACGGGCAAGACGAAGATCTTGCCATCTCCCATGCGGCCAGAGCGCGCGACGCGACAAAGATTCTGAATCAACTCCTCGGAACGCTCTTCGTCCACCCAAAGCGTGATCTGGACCTTCGGTAGAAACGCCTCGGTGTAATCCGAGTCACCGTATTGACCCAAGTAACTCTTCTGCCGTCCAAAGCCTTTGACTTCCTGCACACTCAATGCGTGCAGAGGCGCGCGGCGGAGGCTGTCGAGCACTTGCTCGGCCAAGTAGGGTTTGACAACGACCACGATCTGCTTCATGCGGCAATTGTACCTGGTACCTCGGATAACGGGGTACTGGTGCCCGAATCAAAGTGTATGCCCGATCGCATCCAAAAAAATGAACCGGACAGTCGCCTGCTGGACGGAGCCTTGGAGCGCCTGGGGGATCGGGCTACTCCGCAGGCGATTCGCAAAGGGCACGCAGGCCATCGAGCACTCGCAGCAGATCGCTCATGCGTACTGCCTGCCAGCCGGCAGCCTTGTGTCGGAGGATTGCCAGCTTGAACATCTCTAAGGCTTCGCTGACATCGGCTGGCAAATCGGGAAGTCCTGCGAATGCGGCCACCACCGGCCGCGTTTCCGCGTCGGACAGTGAGTTGGCGGATGACCAGACGGCGTCTTCGGCACTTTCGTTGTTCGATTCAAACGGCGGCTCATAATCACCAACCGCCTCGGCGACTCGCCGCGGTTCTTCACCCTCTTCGTAGGGCCGGCTTCGACCACCACCTTGTGCGGGCTCGCCACTTTCGACTCCGACACGTTGCAGGCTGACTTCCCCATCGCCTTCACGGCTGGGTTCTTGAGCCCGCAAGCGCATTTCCCGCATCTCCGAAACAGTCCACCGGCTTCGCACGGCGCCCTCAAGCCATAACGGCGCATCATGCCAGTCGAGAGCGGCGAGAAAATGGCTCCAATACAGTCCCCGATAGGTCGCGTGGCTGTCGCCGAATCTCTGGAAGACCCGCCGAAGGCGCGTAACATGCCCCGTGGTCACACCACCTACTTGAGACGCCCAGGTGCTGTCGAGCTTCTTTGGGTGGATCCGGTCGCCGACGGCGGCCCGCCACTGCATGATGATCTTGCCTTTTTCCCAGTTGGTTTGGCTTTCCAACTGCCACCAACGGCCCACATAGGGTGCTGCGATCGGATCGACCGGCGGCTCCGAGTTCGTCAGCACATCCAGGGAAGACTCCGACTCCGCGACACCTTCAACGGATGATTCAGTTCTTTGCAAATCGCCTTCGAACTCCATCAGCTCATCAGCTCCGGGCATGTCAGCGGGTTCCATTGCTTCAGTCTCCATGCCGAATCACCAAACCAGAACCATTGCCGACCCTGGGGACGGGCGAGCATAACGGCAGCGTTAGGCTGGCCACAGCCGGCTGATCGTTAAACCGGGGGGAGATCCCGGTGTTCGTGTGCCGGCTGCGCCAATGAGGAAGTCAAACGCAACTGGCAAAAGTTTGCGGGTGCGAGCCGGGAAGTCGTGCTCTGGTCAGGAGTTATTGCAAAAGGGGGACTGCCCAAAGGGGCTTCGCTGCGTGCGTTGCACCACAAAGTCCACGCCCAGGCGGCGACAGACTCTCGGCCCTGAGAGACTCAAGGATCAATCGACGGCTCGGTGGAATATTCGTCGATGGCTCGGCCGCTTGTGTCTGACCCAATGAGCCTGACAGGATCGATATGAAAGGTCGCGTGAGGAATGCGCTCGACGCTACACCGTCACCCCAAACAGGCGTCCCACGAGTGCCGTCAATGCCATCGCAATGGCGCCCCACACGGTGACACGGACGGCAGCACGCTTGGCCGGCGCGCCGCCCGCGTAGGCGCCGATCGCGCCGAGAATTGCAAGCGCGATCAAGGAAGTGCACACGACGAAGGAAATCACATTGTCTCGTGGGCTCAACAGCCCAGCCAGCAACGGCAGTGCGGCTCCCAGTGCGAAGGTGGAAGCCGACGCGAACGTGGCTTGGACAGGCCGCGCGGTGGTCGCTTCGCTGATCCCGAGTTCCTCGCGAGCGTGGACTCCCAGCGCGTCACAGGCCATCAGTTGCCCTGCCACCTCCGCGGCAAGCTCCGGCTTCAAACCACGCTTTACGTAGATCGCCGCCAGCTCATTGAGCTCGGCCTGCGGCTGGGACGCAAGTTCGGCCGCTTCCCGAGCCAAATCGGCTCGCTCGGTATCGGATTGCGAACTCACCGACACATACTCTCCAGCCGCCATCGACATTGCCCCGGCTACCAGTCCGGCGACTCCAGCAAGCAAAATCTCGCTGCGTCCGGCGCTGGCAGCGGCCACACCTACCAGCAAACTTGCGGTGGAGACGATCCCATCGTTCGCGCCCAGCACCGCCGCCCTCAGCCAGCCGATGCGATCCGTACGATGGGGTTCCCAGTGCAACGATGTCATAGAATGGTCCGTCTAATCAGACATTGCAAAAACGAGGACGCCGCATTCGATCGCTGATCGGGTGCGGTTGAGCGCCGGGAAATGCGACGCGCCGCCCCCTGGAAAAGGAAATCGTATGCGACGGCATGCTTCCGTGGCATTGGCCAACTCCGCAGGCTCGATTGTTCGAACAGGGACCATGCGGCCCTTTGCTTGGCTGCTGACCGCTTGGCTCCTCTGGCAACCTTCGGGCTTGCTGTTCGCTCAACAAATCGCCGGCATCTCGCCAACGCCCCATCAGTTCTCTCCCCACCTCCGCTGGGCTCGACCGGTGGACGCTTCTTTGGGTGCCCGCGTCGAACTGTTTCTGATCAACGACGGCGCTGATCCGGTGGAATTGGGGCAATCGTCGGTGCGCTTCGACGGCCAAACTGCGGAACAGCTGCTCGAGCAACAGCAGTGGACCTGGCACGACACGCCCTCGGTCTGGGCGATGCCCGCGCCGTTGCTCGAACCGAGTGCTCTGGCGGTCCTCCAGTTCAATGGGCGTAACGAACAGTGGGGGATTGAGACTTCACACTCCTTGTCGATTGGCGAAAGACCTGCGATGCAGTTCCAGATCGCCAGGCCCCGAGCGTGGATTTCAGCGGTGACGTTTCGAGCCGTCGACTCCACAGGTCAGGTCACGGATTCACCCTTTCCCAATCAAGTTTTCGTATTCGTGCAGAACGATGACAGTGCGACTCTGCAGATCGAGTCGCTCACCGTTTGGCTCCCCCAAGACCCAACTTCCAATCGCTATTTTTATCGCGTTGGGGAGTGGCCCAAACCTCGCTGTTTCCCCGGCGACGGCAGCGTTGTCGGCCCGGGAAAGGCCGGCTGTGTGATCCATTTCGATGAGCCGTTGCCGCTGACTTATGCCGTTCTACAGTTGAACGTTTCGCTCGATGGAACTCCTTACCCGTTGTGGGCCCATCTTCGGGTGAAGCATGACCAGTTCGATATCAGCGGTGGTTGGATCGATTCTGAGGTGGCTGGCCGACACAGCCTATCCTATGAACCGTTTCTCAAGACGATGCGGCGGATGCACATCAATACGGGTCATATCGAGAGCGTGCCGGGCTATACCGATCAGCCGGAACTTTATGCTCGCTACCCGATCAAGCTGTTTCAGCGGTTGCAGGACATAGAGCGTTTTGATCAAGCCGAGTGGTTACCAAGAATCCACGGAGTGGAGTTTCTCGGAGAGCCGCAGTATGGTGGCGGACGCCCGATCCCTCCGCAGGAAGTTCGCGACAGCCTGGCACCATACCAAAAGCACAGTCTCCCGACGACGGTCACGCTGAGCGAAGAAAGAACGTGGCGGTACTACGCAGGACTCTCCGATTTTCCACACTTCGATGCCTATCGCGTGACAGCGCCGGCGGCAGATTCATGGTCGTTATACGAACGCTGGGGTGGTGAGCGAATTCGTTGGGGGGCACCATTGGAGACGATCGGAGATATGACGCGGAGCCTCCGCGAACAAAGCCGCCCTCGGCCGATCGGTTATTGGTCTCAAGGGGCTCATGATGGGTGGAGCAGCATCTGGAATCCACGCCGTGCCTCGCCCAATCCGGAAGAACTCCGCGCACAGGCCTGGCAGGGCATCGCCAACCGTATTACGTCACTCTACTGGTTCAACCTCAGCCTGCCATCGCTTCTGAAATTCCCCGACCTGATTGAACCGATCACGCGGATCGGCCGCGAAATTCGACTGGTCGATGAGTTCGTGCTCACCGGGGATGCCTACGAATACCGACGGGTGGATGACCAGGGTCAGCCTGCATGGGATTTGAACTCGATTGCCAGTCCTGATGCGGTGCTCATGGTTGTCCATGACTTGCAGTACGCTCCCGTGCAACGCGAGTTTCGATTTCAACCGAGGAACGGCGAGTTCGTCTTCAAGGTCCCTGCCTGGCTACAACAAGCCCCGACCGTCTTTCGTCTGGACGCTGATGGAACTCATGATGTTGAACACCAGATTCTTGGGCCGACGGTGACAATCCGCGACGAGATTTTCGTTGTGGGGGTCTATGTGCTGACGAACCGACCCAGCCTCCGACAGCAGTTGGACGCGGAACATGCTCGCCTGGTTGCCGAAGAGGCTAGCTTGGGCTTCGACCCTGCGCATGCCCCGGAAGATTTGGCGGAACTGGAAGGCTGGCTGAAGGCTTCTCCCTAAGATCGAAGCACACGGGCCGCTGAAAGGATATGGGCGGCTGACCGCCTGACGTTTTATCGATTTTCTCGCGTTAACCGCCGATCTGCGTTACGCTTAGCATCCGAGCAAGCGGCCAGGCCTTGGCGTGCAACTTGTTTGGCAGCGGAATTTTCTTGAGGGGAAAGGGATGGCCGAGTCGAGACGCGTGCTGAGATTTGACAGCCTGGAAGATGCGGTCAAAGATGCCGACTACCTGCTGGTAGCTGGTTATCGCCAGTTAGGCAAATGGAGCCTCGGCCAATCACTCACGCATCTGACCCAGTGGCTGACGTTTCCAGTCGACGGATTCCCGGATCAGCCGCTCTTGGCCAGAGGCGTGCTCTGGATCGCTCGGCACACGGTAGGTAAACGGCTTTTGAACAAAATCCTGCGCACTGGAGAGATGGAGCTGGGATCGCCGACGATGCCAATCACCGTCCCAAAACCGGGGATTGACGATCGGGAGGCATTTCAGGGATTTGTTCGGGCTGTGAATCGATTCGTCGAGCATCAAGGGGATTACTTTCCATCTCCGCTGTTTGGCAGTCTGACGCATGAACAAGCCAATCAGCTTCAGTGCATTCATTGCCAACATCACCTCAGCTTCCTGATCCCTGCAGATCAGACGATGAGTTGGACTGGAACCGCGGCGAAGTTTTAGAACGACGCGAAGCTTGCCAGCGCGGGACTATGCGGTTTGCCCGTTCCTCGCGGTGGGTATGACTTGAGACCCGCGCCCTGACGACTGTTGGACTGCGAGTCGCGGCACGATCCGCGATGGGGTGCCAACCGCCGTCGCTCCACTGCCGCCTATCCAAACTCAGCCTTTCAGCGCACTGGACTTGGGTCGGGTGTGTGGGCCGGTTGGTGCATCGACGAACGAAGGCATACAAGAACTACAAACTGCGTCAGCGCGATAGGTTCCAGGTCTGGCGGAGTCTTTCCAGTTCCGCTTCGATCTCAGTGCCTTCGTAAAACGTCAGCCATCCGCGGGCAGTCACCGTCTCACCCGGGCCACACGCGGGCAGCAACGGATCGGCATGCAAACAGGGGCAGGGCGGGTTCGCCCAAGCCCGATGCAATGGCTGCCACGCGGTAATGACCCAGCGCTGGCCCATTCCGTCGTGACACGCGACAAACGGACCGTCGATTCGCTTGTTCTGATTGGTCTGCGCAGTGAACCCTTCGGCGCCTCGCAACATCACACAGACCTGCGCCCGATTTTCGTGCAAGGGCTGCGAAGTTCCGTTGCGGAGAGTTAGTTGCATATGCAGCTGTTGGTTCACGGGCCGCGCTTCACTGGTCAGCACGATCCCGTTTGGCAAACCGCGTTCCAGTCGCCAACCGCCTTCGGCTGTCTTCGTCCACTCCAGGGCTGGTAACTCAATCCCCTGCTGATTCCAAATGGTCGGTACATGGGTGTGTGCCAGGTAAGTCAGTCCGAGATCCGTAAAAACGGCCTCGGGCAAGTCAACCACAACATAGCTGGCCGGATCCCATGGTGTGAACACGCTCAGTTTGGTCTCACGCTGTGGGCGGATGGCTCCGTCTAGAAATCCGATCCGTGGATGGCGCCCGCCAGGGTAGGGCAGAACACGCAACTTTGGACTGTCTGTCGATTGACTTGAATCGGTGTTTTCCGATGAAGTTGATTGGCGATCGACGCGCATCAGACGATCGAGTTCAGCGGGTTCGATGGCCAGTGCGGCAAGCATTTCATCTCGCGTGAAATGATGGGCCCGCATGTTTTCGATCCAGTCTTGCCTCGTGGCCGAGTCCGCAGCCGGACGCGCATTGCTACGGTCCAGCGGTGCGACCTCGAGCGCTTGATAATGCTGGAGCGCCCGCTCGTATTCGCCGCGGGATGTGGGATCCAAAATCGGTCCACTGCGTCCCAACTCGACTTGCATCCGAGTGACCAGGTATTCCCGCTCTTCGTTCCGTGGCAGAAGCGGTCTTCCCGGAATTTCGACGTGCCACGGATTGGTGTGGGCAAAGCGAAATCGCCTTCCCTCGCGATCCTCGAAAGCTCGCACACACACCCAGCTGCTCTCGGGCACCGTGAGCGGGAATTCGAAACGCGTTTCGCAGGCGCCGCATTCCAACTTTCGATGGGCAGTCGGCAAGGTTGCATGGGGAACGCCGTTGATGATGACTTCCAGCAGGGTCAGTGGCTGTTCACTGAGCACCTGGCCCGTGAGGATCAACGTTTGTTCGGCAGCGTGGTTTGGAAACACATGGCCGGGCCATTGTCCATCAAGCTTCGCGATCAACTTTGGGCCCGTGGTCATGAACGATCGACCACGTTGGAGACCCTCAAACCACTTTTCGAATGAGAACGGTGCATCAAGCTGTACGTAGACGCGGCTGAAGCCCAGCGGGACAGGGTGGACTCCGGTGGCCGTGCCTGCGCCGATCGGCAACCGAAAACCCGCGTTCAGCAACGTGTAATACATCCCCAGCGTGTAGTTGACCCACTGCCGTTCGTCGCCCGTTCGGCCGCCCCGCGGCGGCTGCATGTAGGCTGGCGCGAACGAATTCCACTCGCGGAAGGCAAACTCCGTCCGCCATACGTGGTTATTCGCCAGTTCGCAGATGCCTTCTGGTGCGAGCACAGGCAGCAGCATCGCAAACGGCCAGTCCAACTTGTCGAAGTCGAACCCGCTTCCCGATCGTCGAGCCTCTTCGATTACGGGCTCCCACGGCGGAGCCTGCCGCTCGAACACTTGCGGATGGCCCAGCACGAAGAGCGCTCCGAGTGTATGGCGCTGCTGGCCGACTTCGAAGATTTCGTATTCGGTGTTGATCGGCCAGACCACATGGTGCGGATCGATCACCCATGGCTGAGGTTTCTTCACCTCGGGTGCCTCTGCAGGATTCGCTGCGAGCACGGCGGCGGGCGATAGCTGACTGGACTGAACCCATGAGGTCAAAGGCAGTGTGACGTTGACATCGTCGGCCGACATCGCCACGGGCAATTCGTCGATCGGTCGGTGAACATGCAGGTCGCCGCTGAAATGGCCGAGCTGGCTCATGTCGCACCAGCGCCGCAGACGAATCTCCAGGGACTGGTCAGCGGCCTCCATCACCAGTTCATGAACTGCCGGGAAATATTCCTGTCCGCGTTCCACCGTAACGCGATAGGTTCCTGGCTGCAGCGTGGCGGACCAGGCCGCGGCAGGTACCGCCGTGTGGTGTTCCTGGGATTCCGCGCGAATCCAGTTCTGCTTCGAGTAGGGAACCAATGCCTGATCGGGAGACTCTGTCCGGCCGACGAAATGCCAGGATCCATCGTCCAGTCGTTGAATGTAAACCCGTGCCGCCAGGACCGATTGGCTCTCAGCATCGCGGACAACTCCCCGCAGATCGCCGGCCAAGCTGGGACAGGTTACCAGCCATCCGATTACCCAGAGCAGCCTTCGTAAGCACATCGTATTTTCCCTCGCCATGCCGCTCGATCATCCTCGCCTTGCGAACGCCCAGTATAGTGATCCAACCGAAGCCGAACTCGTCATGGCCAGGCTGACAGGCCGGCACTCACCATGCTTCAATTGCCCCCATGTCCGCGCGCTCGGGGCTCACGCTGAGACGCGCGTCGAACGCCAAAATCCTTCCTGACACCGGCCAACCTTATGCCTGATTCGGGTGCCGTCTACGTGGTTGGAACGTGCGACACAAAGGGCACGGAACTGGAATATGTAGCAGCGTTGCTCCGCAGCTTGGGCGTGCCGGTCGTGACCGTCGATGTGAGTGTTCAGAACGTCGATTTGGGTACGACCGATATTTCATCGCGGGAGGTATGGAGTCATCATCCGACGCTCCCCGCAGAAACTCCCGCGGAGCTCGATCGCGGACTTGCGGTTTCCGCGATGAGTATCGGGCTGACAACGTTGATCCGTAGTCAACATCGCGAGGGAAGGGTCGCCGGTATCCTGGGCATCGGGGGCAGTGGCGGCACCGCTCTGATCGCACCCGCGATGCGTGAGCTGCCGATCGGTCTTCCGAAACTGATGGTTTCCACAGTCGCCAGCGGCAACACGGCGCCCTACGTCGGGTGCACCGATCTGATGATGCTCTACTCCGTCGTGGATATCGCAGGCATCAATACAGTCAGTCGTCTTGTGCTGGCCAATGCTGCCCACGCGATGGCTGGCATGGTATCGCACGGCATACCGCCGGTTGCCGTTCGTCCAGCAGTGGGAATCACGATGTTTGGCGTTACCACGCCTTGCGTCAACCGTGTCCGCGGTGGACTGGAAAGCCGCGGCTTCGATCCGCTGGTGTTCCATGCGACCGGCACCGGCGGGCAGGCGATGGAACGACTTTTACAACATGGACAACTGGCAGCGATCATCGATCTGACGACAACCGAAGTAGCCGATGAACTGATGGAAGGCGTGTTCTCCGCTGGACCGCACCGACTGGAGGCAATCGCACAGAGCGAACTTCCCTGTATTCTAAGCGTGGGTGCGATGGACATGGTCAATTTTGGAGCACTCGATACGGTTCCGCTTCAGTACAAAGACCGGCGGCTCCACGTACACAATGCTCAGGTAACTTTGATGCGCACCACAGTCGATGAGAACCGAAGGTGCGCTGAATTCATCGCAAGCAAATTGCAGGATGCGCAAGGCAGGATCGCGATCCTGCTGCCAGAAAATGGCGTTTCGGCGCTCGATGCGCCGGGAAAGCCGTTCTACGATCCGGATGCCGACCAGATGCTGTTTCGAACGCTGGAGACGCTCCTGCCCCCGACCAGCAAGCGACGCATCGAGCGGCTGCCGTGGCATATTAATGACCCGGAGTTTGCCGACCGCGTTCTGCAGGTGTTCGATGAACTGACGCGAGTTGATGGCTGACGGGGAGCCTCGTTCCGCTACCGCTGGCAATCGCCAAAGGTCTGTGTAGATTTTCGGGACCACTGTCGCTGGAAACGACCGACCTACCGCCGTCAATGAAAATGAGGCCCAGATGGATAACAGTCGCGCAGCGATCTTAGGGCGCCTGCATGCCAAGGTTGCACGAGGCGAGCCGATCATCGGCGGTGGCGCGGGGACTGGCTTGTCAGCCAAGTGCGAGGAGGCCGGTGGCATCGACCTGATCGTGATCTATAACTCGGGTCGCTTTCGGATGGCGGGTCGCGGCTCCCTGGCTGGGATGATGCCCTATGGCAATGCGAACCAGATCGTCCGCGAGATGGCTCCCGAAGTGCTCACCGTGGTGAAGCGAACCCCCGTGCTGGCAGGGGTCTGTGCGACGGACCCGTTTTTGCTGCTGGAACCGTTTCTACTGGAACTGAATCGTATTGGATTTGCCGGAGTTCAGAACTTCCCCACGGTGGGCCTGATCGATGGCCAGTTTCGAGAGAATCTCGAAGAGACCGGAATGGGCTATCCGCTCGAAGTCAAACTGATCGAGGCAGCCCACCGACTCGACATGCTCACCACCCCCTATGTATTCAATCCCACCGAAGCACGATGGATGACCGAGGCAGGAGCCGATATCGTCGTGGCCCATATGGGACTGACCACCAGCGGATCGATCGGCGCGCGGACCGCATTGACACTCGCGGATTGTGTGGACAGGACCGGGGAGATTGTGGAGGCGTGCAAGTCACTGCGTCCGGATACGCTGGTCCTGTGCCACGGCGGTCCGATCGCAATGCCCGAGGATGTCCGGCAGATGCTGGCCGCCATCCCACAGCTCGATGGTTTTTATGGGGCAAGTTCCATGGAACGTCTGCCGACGGAGGTCGCGATTCGTCAGCAGACGCGCTCCTTCGTGGAACTGCGGCGGCCATGAATGCCGGTCGTAGGAACTGCGCTGGCTGGAGCGGTGCAGCGGCAACCTCTGACCTGGAATTTTCAGTGGACCGCCTGCCAACTCGCAGCCGCTCGAAACATGCTGAGGTCCAACGTCGGGCCCAAGGCGTCCGACGGCCCATCGAGCTTTTCCTGGCAGGAATGGCCGTCACAGTACGGGCCGCAGCGCCTCGGATCCGGGGCACTTTGAAGATTTCGGAAAACTGGACGCCCCTAATTGTCGATCTACGGCAGAGAAAATATCTTTAGCGGCGAGTCCGCGGCATTACATCCGCAAGAGAACCCTCTAACGACGGTGCATCATGGAGTTGTTCAAGCGATGGCGGTCCGGTTCCGCGGCGTGGTGGGCGGGACCTCTCGGTCTCCTGTCCGCATTCCCGGCCGCGGCTCAGGAGTCGGAAACTCGGCAAGGCGGCGAGGCCAACCTGATCCTGCCGGACCTGGGGTCCGTGGATTTCTTGGGGGGGATCTCGGGGCGAACTTTGCTGCTCGGAGGCTTGGTGGTCTGTGTCCTCGGTCTGATGTTCGGGTTGTGGATCTATCGGCAGTTGAAGGCGATGCCGGTCCACGCCTCGATGAGTGAGATCTCCGACCTGATCTATGAGACCTGTAAGACGTACCTGTTGCGCCAGGGGTTGTTCCTGGGACTGTTATGGTTAGTGATCGCCGCGGTGATCGTTGTCTATTTCTATTTCCTGCTCCGATTCGAACCGATCCGTGTCGCGATGATTCTGGCCTTCAGCGTGGTCGGGATCTTGGGCAGTTATGGCGTGGCCTGGTTCGGGATCCGCGTCAACACCTTTGCCAATTCGCGGACGGCGTTCGCCAGTCTGGAAGGCAAGCCCTATCCGATTTACGCGATCCCACTGCAGGCCGGGATGAGTATCGGCATGATGCTGATCAGCGTCGAACTGCTGATCATGCTTTGCATTCTGCTGTTCGTGCCACGGGATTATGCCGGCCCCTGTTTCATTGGGTTTGCAATCGGCGAGAGTCTCGGCGCCGCAGCGCTTCGGATTGCCGGTGGGATCTTCACGAAGATCGCCGATATCGGCGCGGACCTGATGAAGATCGAGTTCAAGATCAAGGAGGATGATGCCCGCAACCCGGGAGTGATCGCGGACTGCACGGGCGACAATGCCGGAGATTCCGTCGGACCGAGTGCCGATGGCTTTGAGACGTATGGCGTGACGGGTGTTGCCCTGATCACGTTCATCATGCTGGCGATCAACGAGCAGACTGCCGGGCCCGGCTTCGCGACGATTCAAGTGCAGCTGCTCGTCTGGCTGTTCCTGATGCGGATCATGATGGTGATCGCGTCGGCGGGCGCGTACTTTCTCAATGAGTCGCTGACTCGCGGCCGGTATGCCGCGGCCTCCGAGATGAACTTCGAGCACCAGCTGACACGGCTCGTGTGGCTGACGTCTCTGATCTCGATCGTGCTGACCTACATTGTGTCCTGGATGTTCATTCCGGACCTCAATGGGGATCGATCGTTGTGGTGGAAACTCTCCACGATCATCTCCTGCGGCACGTTGGCCGGCGCCTTGATTCCTGAGCTTGTGAAGGTCTTTACCTCAACGTCCGCACGCCACACGCGCGAGGTTGTTGCCTCATCTCGCGAGGGCGGGGCCTCGCTGAACATCCTCTCGGGGATGGTCGCAGGCAACTTCTCGTGCTTCTGGCTGGGACTGAGCATCGTCGGCCTGATGGCGATCGCCTACGGAGTCTCCGTCCTGGGTATGGGCGCGATCATGGTGGCACCCGCCGTGTTCGCGTTCGGGTTGGTAGCCTTCGGCTTCCTGGGGATGGGCCCTGTCACAATCGCGGTGGACTCCTACGGTCCGGTCACCGACAACGCCCAAAGTGTCTATGAACTGTCGTTGATCGAAAGCGTGCCGAACGTCGAACAGGAGATCGCCCATCAACACGGAATCGACGTGAACTTCGCAAGAGCGAAGCACCTGTTGGAAGAAAACGACGGAACCGGCAATACGTTCAAGGCAACCGCTAAGCCGGTATTGATCGGTACCGCTGTGGTAGGCGCGACGACAATGATCTTCTCGATCATCATGTCGTTGACGGCGGGCCTGACTGTGAACGTCGACCGCCTGTCACTGCTCCATGCCCCCTTCTTCTTGGGACTGGTTTCAGGCGGTGCAGTCATCTACTGGTTCACAGGCGCTTCGATTCAAGCCGTGACGACGGGTGCCTACCGCGCCGTCGAATTCATCAAGCAGAATATCTCGCTCGAATCTACAGAACGCGCATCGGTTGAAACGAGCAAAGAGGTCGTGGCAATCTGTACGAAGTATGCTCAGTCCGGGATGATGAACATCTTCCTGGCGGTGTTCTTCATCACGTTGTCGTTCGCATTTGTGGAACCGTTCTTCTTTATCGGCTACCTGATCTCGATTGCGATCGTCGGCTTGTATCAGGCCATCTTCATGGCAAATGCCGGTGGAGCCTGGGACAATGCGAAGAAGATTGTGGAAGTCGAGCTCTCGATGAAGGGAACGCCGCTGCACGACGCGACGGTTGTGGGCGATACGGTGGGCGACCCGTTCAAGGACACGTCCAGCGTTGCCCTGAACCCTGTGATCAAGTTCACGACCTTGTTCGGACTGTTGGCAGTTGAGCTGGCCGTGATGCTTAACAAGACCTATGGCGACAGGCAGACACAGATGCTGGCCGCGGTCTTCCTCGCCCTGGGTCTCTCTTTCGTATACCGCTCGTTCTACGGGATGCGGATTAAGGCGGCAGCGGCTTCCTGACGCCGATTCCGGCGGGCGACTGACGTCGCCTCCACCGAGCCCTCAAACAAGAACGGGCCCCCCGCCGCGAAAGCAGCGGGGGGCCCGTTTGTTTACCCTCCCCGGTCCTTGGCAGATCGCCCGACTATTTCGACAGAACTTGCCACAGGAATGTGTAGGCCATCGAGTTCATGAAGGCTTGCTGCTCGTTGTTGGCTGCGCCCCCATGTCCCCCTTCGATATTCTCGTAGTAGACGACATCGTGGCCCATTTCCTTCATTTTCGCCATCATCTTCCGGGCATGCCCGGGATGCACGCGGTCATCGCGGGTCGAGGTCAGGAACAGGACCTTGGGATACTTCGTATCGGTTTTCACATTGTGATAGGGTGAAAACGTCCGGATGAACTTCCATTCCTCCGGCTTGTCAGGGTCGCCGTATTCTGCCATCCAGGAGGCGCCTGCCAGGAGTTTGTTGTAGCGCTGCATATCCAACAACGGCACCTGGCAGACGGCCGCGGCAAACAGATCTGGATACAAGGTGACCATGTTGCCGACCAACAAGCCGCCATTGGATCCGCCTTGGATTCCCAGCCGGTTCGGTGACGTGACTCCCCGCTGTACCAGATCCCTTGCCACCGCCGCAAAATCTTGATACGAACGGAGCCGATTCTCTTTCAGCGCTGACTGGTGCCAACGTGGACCATATTCACCGCCGCCGCGGATGTTGGCCACAACATAGACACCGCCCTTGCTGAGCCAGGCACAACCAACGGTCCCGTTGTAGCTCGGCAGCAGTGAGATTTCAAAACCGCCGTAGCCATACAGCAACGTTGGATTCTGGCCGTTCAATTCCAAGCCTTCCCGCGCCACCATGAAGTAAGGAATCTGCGTTCCGTCTTCACTGGCTGCGAAGTGCTGGGTGATCTGTAATCCGTCCGCCGAGAAAAACGCTGGCAGTTGCTTGAGAACTTCCGGCTGTTGACCGATCTCCGCGTAGGACAGCGTCGTGGGAGTCAAGTAATCCGCCGTTGTCATGAAGATCGCGTTCGACTCGTCGGGATCCACGGGGCTGACACTCACGGTCCCGTAATCAGGCGCTCCTTTGAGCGGCTCGCGGACCCAACCGCGGTCCGTATGAGACAGGACATAGATCTTGTTCTTGACATCCTCGAGGACGTTCAGCAGCAGGTAATCGCGCGTGAAAGAAAAACTGGCCAAGGCCGTGTGTTCAGTCGGTTCGAACACCAGGTCAAAATCCCGGCTGCCACCCATGAACTTCTGAAAATCAATAACCAGCAAGGCGCCGGCGGGATACGTCTTGCCGTTTACCTCCCACGGATCGCGAAGTTCGACCGACATCCACTGGCGTGAGACGGACTTGTTTGCGCTGTTAGGCACGTCAATCTTGACCAGACTGCCATCCGCATTTCGCAGGAACAGCTCATCGTTGTAGAAAGCGATCGCTCGCGAAACGAAATCCCGCTCATAGCCCGGCGAATCGTCGTGGAAAGCAGCCGCCCGCATGTCACTGGACTCCGCTTCGAACACCAGATCAGCATCCTCCAACTTCTCTCCCCGCCGCCACATGCGGGCTTGCCGAGGGTATCCCGAACTGGTCATCGAATCGGAACCGAAGTCCGTCGCCACGAAGGTGGTGTCTCGGTCAATCCAGCCGACGCTGCCCTTTGCCTCCGGTCGATAGAAGCCATCGGCAACAAACTGGCGGGTGGTCAGGTCAAACTCGCGCGTCACGGTAGCATCCGCGCCGCCACGCGAGAGATTTACCAGGGCCCGCGTATAGTCCGGACGCAATAGGCTTGCGCCGCTCCAGACCCAGTTCACCCCTTCGGCCTTGCCCAGCGCGTCCAGGTCCAACAACACATCCCACTTGGGATCCGCCTTGCGGTACTCATCGAGCGTGGTTCGGCGCCAGAGCCCTCGCGGATTGTTCTTGTCGCGCCAGAAGTTGTAGTAGTAGTCGCCTCTCTTTGAGACGCTGGGAATCCGAGCATCGGAGTCGAGAATCGCCAGGATGTCCTGTCGCAATGATTCAAACTGCGGATCCGTTTCCAACTGCTGCTTGGAGACGGCATTCTGGGATCGCACCCAGTTGAGAGCCTCTTCGCCCTCGACGTCCTCCAGCCATTGGTGACTGTCCGTATTTGAATCGTCTGCCAAGCTGATGTTTCCATTCATTCCCACTGCCACTCCGATGCCCATCACCATGGCCAGGCGAATGAGCATGTCCGTGCACCGAACCACCATGATTTCTGGTCTCCTCTCCAAATGTTTCCAAGCATGTCAGGAACGAAAGAACTGCTCTAAACCAGACCGGAATGACGTGAAAGCTGGCGCACGACGTGCGCGAACGCCTGCCCGAAAGCCACTCCGGCCGACGCCTGGCCTGACACCGCAGCAACGAGCCCTTCGATCCACTGCAGTTCGAACGGCTCGGCTCAGAAGTTGCGTCTCCAGCGGCCTCTCACACGGCATCGTAGCTCCAGGGCGAGCGCATCTCGCGATGGATGAAGCCGTCGGCGTCTGCGTCGTCGACAAAGTGTTCGGCCGCGGGATCCCATTGCAATGGGCGATTCAGTCGCAATGACAGCACGCCCAGATGGCACACCGTCACGCTGCGATGGCCGATCTCCGGTTCACAGATCGGTGGCTTCCGAGAGACCACACAGTCGAAGAAATTGCCCATGTGATTGTCACTGGCGTACAGTCGCACGGCGTTTGCAGGCAACTCTTGTTTAAGGATCTCCGGATCGCTGGCGATGATTTTCCCGCGAGAAACAAAGATCCAGCCGTCGCTGCCCTCGAAGCGCACGCCATTCTCTTCGCCCGGCTTCGGCTTATCGCCGGTGGGCTGACCGTAAAAATTCTCCCGCGCGATACTCTTGCAAAGGTGTGTCACGCCGTTGGCGTAGGTGTAATCCACCTCATATTGGCCGATCGTCGTAAACCCGCCCGGCACCGGGGGCTTCAGCACTCGGCCTTCAATCTTGACCGGACCGGAACGTTCAGTCCCGTTGGCCCACTGGGCGATGTCGTTGTGGTGGGCACCCCAGTCCGTCAATGTTCCACCGGAGTAGTCGAGCCAGAACCGGAATTTGACGTGGCAACGTTCAGGGACGTAATCATAGGCCGGTGCCTGGCCCTGCCAGAAATCCCAATCCAGCTCCGACGGCACTGGCGCGGTGGCGAACGGTCCATCAATCGGCCCGGCGGGCAACATCGTCAGGATGTGCTTCAACGTGCCAATCCGCTCATTCCGAACCAGTTCGCAGGCGAGTCGAAATCGAGGATCGCTGCGCTGTTGACTGCCTGTCTGCAAGATCCGCTTCGTCTCGTTCGCCACATCCACCAACTTGCGCCCTTCACCGATCGTCAGCGTCAACGGTTTCTCACTGTAGACATCCTTCCCGCTGCGCATGGCATGAATGTTGATCAGCGTGTGCCAGTGATCGGGCGTGCCATTGATGACGATGTCAACTCCTGGGTGCTCCATCGCCTTGCGGAAGTCCCCGTACTGGGCTTCCGCTTTGAACTGTTCCGCTGCTTCGCCGCAACGCTTGCTGTCGACATCACAAACCGCCACGATCCGGCCGAAGTTGGATGCCCACTTGGCATCGCCACGGCCCTGACCACCGCAACCGACAAGCAAGATCCCCGGCTGCTCGTTGGGCGAGCGACTCGAGGCGGCTTCCGATGCCTGCTCGGCGAGCGACCGCTCGACGAACCACTTGGGCAAACCGGTAGCGGCCAAAGTCGCCGCGCTCGCAGTCAGCCACTGACGCCGATCAAATCGATAAAATGCCATGGTCTTGCAACTCCTCGAAAGTCGGACAGAAGGCCGGGAACCACGGATCACCGATGCCGGCCACTGGGACGTAATCTGAGCCATCGGCTCCACTATTCTGCCAAACGAGGTACCTTCGTGGGTGTTCCCATCGAACAGAAAAGTGGTCGCCAGTCCCGGATCAGATCCGCGGGTCCGGTCCGTGTCGGACTTCCCGGGCGGTTCATGGGGCCTGTCAGTTCATGCTTCGCCTCAACGTCCGTCTTCACCAACCATCGATCAAGGAGCGCCCTGTTATGAAGCGACCGTTACTCCACTTTCCGGCCTGTCGCAGCCCATGGATGTACAGCCGCTGGGGGGTTTGGACCTGCGTCAGCCTGCTGGCGATCCCTGCGGCAGCTCATCCGGGTCACGGTATCCCGGCGGCAGACGAAGGCTTGGCCCACGAACTGACCAGCTTCGAACATGCCGCGCCATGGTGGTTGCTTCTGGCCTTCGCCTTGTCGATCGGCTTTCTGGCATGCATCCGTCGCCAAAGGGTTCGCAGCTCCGCAGCGACACCCGGCATGCTCCGCATTGGAGAATGACCCCTCGGTCTCCGCTTCGCCGTCAGCATCACTGAGCCCAAACTTCTAGCTCCGTGACGCCAGAACGTGCGCCTTCGGGGTGGATGAATGTGCATCGGAGGCGTTTGGTTTCGATCGGCGCGAACCGAATCACATTGCAAACGCCTCCCTGCGGAGATTTTGGTTCTGCGATTGGATCGCGCACGGCCTGCCACTGATTGTCAGTCCAGACCTCTACCTGGATGGCCCGTGGAGCCTGCACACCCCCGCCATCGTCATAGACGTATGCGTCGACACGGCCGACGGTGATGGGTTTTTGCCACTCGAATTCCAGGCAGTCCGTCGGGTCCGGGGATTCGTACGCGGTCCAGCGGTTTGCTGGCACTGGGGTGAATGAAATCCGTCCGTCATTGGCGGTTGAAAGTTGATCAAATCGCGAAGTATAGGACGCTGTGACGCGCGGCCATCCATCGACGTGTGCGTCGAACGCGAGGTTTCCGGCCGGCGGCGGCGCCGGCTGGACAGGCAGTTCGGCTAGTCCCCAGACTTCCACTTCCGTCAAACCTGGGCGGCCGCCCGCTCGGGCATTGAACTCCATCTCCAATCGATCGATCTCGATCGGTTTTGGCAGCGCGTACGTCACTGCTTTTCGCCCGGACAGTTCCTTCTGCTCGATCAACGGCAACGTCTGCACGGGACTGCCGCCGCAATAGCCTGTGATCGTCAAACTGGCCGGCGGCACCACGTCGCTGCCGTCATCCAGGAAGTAGAGTTTGATGACAGTAATCTCACGGGGAATTCCCAGTTCCAAATTGATTCGCGATTTGGATTCGCCCGCGCTGGCTACCCATCGATTGGGCGGATGTTGATGGTACCAGTAGTTTCCATCGATCAGTTTCGATGCAGAGCTGCCTATTGAAACACTGGAGGCAACGACGCGCGGGTAATAGAGACCGTCATTGTTGACAGCGTAATTGACCAGCGTGCGGTTCGATGTCGCCGCGTCCGCAGGGCGGGTGGCCTGCGGCAGTTCGGCCTTCAAAGGCTCCATGTTTGGGCTGCTGACAAGCCGCTGGCCGTCGACCACCAAATGAAAACCCGGCCCCAGACCATACCGTGTTCCGGTGCGGTCCCAATAGATGCCCAGCTCACGCCCGTGGTACGCGACGTTATCCAGTGCAAAGTAATCCCAACTCAACGGTGCCAGTGGCCGGACCTCGATGCGGTCCTCTGGGCTCGTCTGCAGGCCGACCAATCCTGTGATCACCAGATCGCAGAAACTGGAGTGAAAGTAGTGTTCGCTGTGGTTGTATGCATCGTGGCCTTCGAAAGAGCCCGTCTGCGGATGCAGGGCTTCCGCCAGGTACGGCTGGCCATTTTTGCGATGGCTTCGAGCAAAAGTCCGTAGCAATTCGTAGTAGTCGTCACGCGTTACGAACCCTTGCGGATAAGACTGAAGCAGATTTGCCATCGCTTTCAGTGTTTGCGAAGTTGCATAGGGCCACGACATACCGCTCCACCAACAGCATGTGGGGCTCAGGTAGAACTGCGGATCGTCTTGCTCGACGGTCGTCGGACCAAACGGCGCTCGGAAATAGCGGTCGTTCATCAAGAACTTCCATGCAACCTCAAAGCCTTTCCCAGCATCGGGCAGCCTGAACTGCCAGGGGACGTAGCCGATCAGTTCGCGGCCCGCATCGCTCCCTGCAAACTTGCCCGATTTGTAGGTCAATGTTCCGGCCTTGACGACCGCTCCGTCACGTTCTTCGTCGTTCTTCGCCATATGCAGGAAGAACTCGCGACGCGGGTCCCACAATCGGGATTGGAGCTGGTGCTTGATTGCATCGGCTTGTGCTCGAAACTCGGCTGCCTGTTCAGGCTGCGATGCCAATTCGGCGAACCGCGACAAGGCCATTCCGTCGGCCCACAGGTAACTGTTCAGCGTAGGCCGATAGCCGGGTCCGCCGCGGAGAATATCCTGAGTCTGCCGACTTTGAATGTTGTACTCCATGCCATCATCGTGGCCGTTCTGCCAGAACAATCCGACGTCCTGATCGAAGTGCCGATCGACCCATCCGGCATGGTTCTTTGCCAGATCAGGATACAGATCGACCGAAAATACCTGGTCCGGATGCACTTCGTGCACCGCCCAAGCGGCATCCGCCAGCCACGTGCTATAGCGCCGTGGTTCAGCTCCAGGCGTTCGCAACCAATATCGAGCGTAATCCCGAGCAACGCGTGGATCGCGCAGCCAGCGCGCTTCATAAAGCTGGTGTCCTGCAGGGCAGCTGATCGCACCGTAAGTTCCCGACCAGAACGGTCGGTCAATGAATTCAGTGAACAGGTATCCGCTGTTCGGTGATCCGTAGGTCAGGTGCTTGGTCAGTAATTCCCATCGATAGTAATAGGTCGTGTTCAGATCGGGATCGGGAGACTCAAAGAACGGAATGTGAGCGCGATACCATTCCCAATCGCGGTTATCCCAAAAGGTTTGTTGTTCGAGCAACTTCTGGTGATCGAGCGGTTGTCCTGAAGCGACGGATGACATCCCGAAGAGAACCGCCGTCATGACCAGCCACAGGGAAATTCGCCGCGCGTACATTCCAATCGAACCTCTAGTGCATCCAAAGATGAGGAATCGCAACAAACGTTGCCATGTCAGTGGGCGGTGGCGGACGCCCCGTTAGCGTATCGCATCGCAAAACGCGGTGGGGGGCCCCGGCGCAGACGAAGAAGTCGTCCGTGGGTGGCTGGCGAAGACCGCGACCATCTGCCGCGCCGCAGCCGAGCATCATGCCGGTGTAGAGCGTCGGCAGGAAACTAAAACGGGAAGGGGAGTAATCCTTAAGAGAGACTGCTCAAAAGCGTGATCGCCCACTTGCCTCCAGTGGCTCGTCCCCAATCGGTCCTGCACACCTTGCAAACCCCAGCGAGCTGATTCCTGGTCGGTTCAAGGTTTCAGGCTTCGCTGCGCTCGCTGGCAAATCCGGCTGGTCGCGGGGGTCGGGCTGACGGCTCTCCATCGGCGACACAAGTCGATGACCCACTCTGGCTGCGACTTCGCGGCATCGTTCAGCCAGTTCGCCACAGAATCCTGAACGTACTTCGCGGGGTCGCTTCGCAATGGCTCAAGCAGGGGCAGTCCGCGCACTGGTTCCCGCTTCAGCAGATCGATGTGCGCGCACCAGACGCCGCGCGGTCGCGTGCATTCTGTAGCAAACCGGCGGAGGTTCGCTGACGACTCCACGGTCCAAGGCTCCAACAGGCGAATCGCTTCATCCAGCTGCTTTGCCAGTTCAGGTCGAATCGCGCACCAGGCCCATTCGCGAACTCCGTAATGCGAATCGTCGGCCAGAGGACGAAGCACTTCGAGCCTCTGCAGCAAACTAAGCCCCTCCCATTCGCAAATGGCGTATGCGGCCCACCCTCGGACCGTATCGGAGGGATGCCGCGCCAGCGGCTCGATCACGTTTCGGTCCTGCGTCTGCGCCAGGAGCCGACCGACCAGACGCATGCGAGCTACAACCCCCAACGTCGGCTCGACCTGACCGATCAATGTTGAGGGCAAGCTGGGTAACACATGTCGAAGCAGTCGTTGGAAGTCCACCGCCAGGGATTCGGCCAGACTTGCCGAAGGAATCGAACCTTCGTTGAGTTGCCGAAGGATCTGCGGTGGGATCTCCGAGCGCCGCACGGCGCCTCGACGCGGCTTATCCAAGACGACTCCCCGTGGTTCAAACGTCTGACATTCCCCCTTGATCGGCTGCTCCCCCGGTCAGCCCCTGCATCGTATCGAACGCCCGCCCATGATTGGAAAAACAACTACGAATCTGCAACCGAATTTCGAACGCCGGAGCAGGCCGTAGTTGGACGCGGAGTGACTACCCTAGGGGTCGCTCCGCGAAGCGTCTGACCCAGAAGTCGGATCTGAGGATCGCTAAGACGATTTGGTTCACGCCGTGATCGCTCCGCCCCGCTGGATCGTGCCGTTGACGCTGGCACTGTACGTCGCAAGCGACGTTGCAGTCCTGCTGCACCGCGACGCGCACGGGCATCGGCCTGCTGAACGTGCGGTCGTTGTCAGCGGGGGCTGCTGCCACCATGATCATTCAGGGTGCGACCAGCAGGTCCAGGTGCCGGAAGATTCGGCACCCTGCCAGCACGATGAGGGCGAGTGCACGATTTGCCGTCATGGATTAATTGGCGGCAAGCTCAGCCTGCCCGGCACGGCTTCTTTGCATCCGGAGGGGCCTCCGGTTCTCGTGGAACAGGCCGCTGAGACATTTCCTTGCTCGTCGGTTGCCAGTGATTATTTCTCACGTGGTCCTCCGATCACCTGTTGATCGTCTGCCGGCCCATTGTTGATCGGGCGTCCAGGGCTTCTCGTGTCGCTGTGGCGTGGAGTTGCTTGGCCGCGCGCGATCGAGCCGGATGGCTGGTTTCCGGCACTCTTGGGCTGTTTGAAGGACCGCATCACGCCCGCAGCCGTGCGTGAGTCGGATCCGCATGTCTACCGCCAGGCATGAGCCCCTCGGCTTGCGCCGCTCTGTTTCGTGCTGCAAGACACTTTCCTTGAGATCCGACAATGCTCCGCGCAAAGGGTGCGCCTGCATGGAGTTCGTTGAGCCGGGTGCTCCATACGGACTTCTGCCCTTGGGCCAATCGCTTTGTCTATTGGCCGAAGGAACCGGTGGGATGGTTTTTGGTGGCAATAGCCGTGATCCTGCTCAGCGGTCTGGTTTCCCGCGGGCTGCTTGCTGGACCGATCGATCGCTTGATTGCGCGTGGCGCGGATGAAACCGGCCAACCAGGCGGCTTTGATCGGTTGGTTCCGCCCTGGTTGGTTGGAGCCGTCTGCCTGGCCGGTCTGATCGCATTCAGCATCGTCGCCTGCTACGCGTACCACCCCGAACCAAGCGAAACGTTGGAAGAAATCAAGATCGCGCGTGTCGAAGCTTCGGCCGGTGTGACCAGTCGGCAATACGAAACGGCACTCTACTGGATTCCGATCTGGGACGACTGGTCCTGCAAACTGGAAGTGGGTCATGCGCTCCGGAACTTTGAGCTACGTCCCTACCAGAAAGCCCGGCCACAACTGCTGCGTAAGAAGCTGGAACTGCTGGAGCATGAGATCGAGCAAGCGATGGAACTTGAGAAGACTGCACGGACGATCGTGCCGCCCCTTGATCACCACCACCCGGAGCCCAATTCGGAGTCGGCGGATGGGGGTCATGGTCATCATGGGCATGATGACCATGACCACGGGGACCATGACCACGCGCATGATGATCATGAACACCATCATCCAGAGGAAGTCTATCTCGAGCTGCGTGCGCTGACCCGTAGTCTCAGCGAGACCAGCAGGCGGTTGAGCGAAGCGTTTCTGACGCCCTGGGGCGCGCTGTAGCTCTTAAGAAGTTGGCCCGCTGCGTGGTTGCAGGCTCTGAAGGTGGCGGGCATGGGATGCGGTCTGATCCGGTACAATGGAGCGGGCGTAGATCGTCGCTTGGCGGGATACCGTCCGGCGTGACGTTCGGCTCGGCCCGCGCAGACCGATGGTGTGAGTTCGCTATGTTTCAGAAACGTGCGGCCTTGAGCGGGGTCACGTGGCTCCTCTTTTTCGCTGGGGCCCTGGTAAATCCGCACACGGCGGCGTCCGACGATGCGGAACCGGATCTTTCGCGTCCAGCGGCAGTGCCTGACTTGGTCCAGGGCCAACCTGCGCCTCCACTGCGTCGTATGGATGAGTTGACCACTCTGTTGGCCGAACTCCGTCAACCGGGGCCGTCGGACCAGGCCCCGCTGAAAATTGTGCTCTGTGCCTCAGAGAAAGATCCCGGTCATCGGGATCCCGGCTTTCACGACTATCCTTTGTGGCGTGAGCGATGGGCGGGTCTGTTCCGCGAAGTAAAGGGAGTCACGGTCGAGACGGCCGATCGCTGGCCGACAACCGAACAGATCGCCTCTGCGGATGTCGTGGTGTTCTATCACGATAATCCCGCGTGGGACCCGCAGAAGGCGGAGGATCTCGATCGGATGTTGGAGCGTGGCGCTGGGCTTGTATTCTTGCACTGGAGCATCAACGCCTATCGCGATTTCGACCCGCTGGCGGCTCGCCTGGGAAAGGCCTGGGGAAGCGGCGCCAATTTTCGCCAAGGTCCGCTGGCGCTTCGCTTCATCGATCACGAGCTCACGCATGGCTTGGGCCCCGAAGAACATTTCGTGGACGAGCCCTACGGGAACCTGCCGGGTCCCGGAGGGGATCTGCAGGTCCTGGCGGTGAGCCCAGAAGCCGACGGGCCACAACCGCAGGTCTGGTTACGAACCGTTAGCGATGGCCGCATCTTTGTATGCTTGCCCGGCCATTTCACGTGGACCCTCGATGATCCGTTGTACCGATGGCTCGTCTTCCGAGGGATCTGCTGGGCGGCTCACCAGCCGCTCGGTCGGCTCAACCCAGCCGTGCTTCGTGGCGCGCGGGTCGTTCCCTAGTTGAGAAACCGAGAACCTAGATTTACAAACTCAGGCCGAGCCCGGCTTGAGCCCCCATCACGACGTGCGCACGCCTGATGCCTCGATGATTCACTACCCTGATCTGTGATGGACGAACGGATGAACCGCGCATTGCTGGTGATTGACGTACAACGAGAATACTTCGACGGAGCGCTGCCCATTTCCCACCCTTCGGGACATCTCGAACAGATCCTGGAAGTGATGGATCGTGCCCACCAAGCGAAGATCCCGACGGCGGTCATTCGACATCATCAGCCCGATCCGAATTCACCGATTTTCCAGCGCGGTTCGAAGATGTGGCAATTGCACCCGGAAGTCGAGCGACGTCCGCGGGATCTATTGATCGACAAGCAACTTCCGGGTTCGTTCACTGGCACTGCCTTGGAGGACTGGCTCAAGCAACTCCAGATCCAAACGGTGACGATCGCTGGTTACATGACGCAGATGTGCTGTGACACGACGGCACGTCAGGCGTTTCACCGCGGATTTCAGGTCGAATTCCTGAATGATGCAACGGGCACGCTGGCCGTGCGGAATCCTGCAGGGTCAGTGACTGCGGAGGAACTGCATCGGTCAATTCTTGTCGCCCAGCAGATGTTTATCAGCGAAGTACTGCCGAGCCTCGCGTGGTTCGACCGCTTGCGTTAAAGCTTTCGCGGATCCGACGAGGACTGGCTTGCAGCCCCGAACCCCTATCGATCGCAAGCCAAAATGTCATTGATCGCAGTCACAGGCGCGACAGGCTACGTCGGCGGACGGCTGGTGCCGGCCCTGCTGGCCGCCGGACATCAGATCCGTTGCCTGGTACGCGAACCTCGAAAGCTTGACGAACGGGCCTGGCGACACGATCCGCGGGTCGAGCTGATCAAGTGCGAACTGGAAGACCTATCCCGCGTTGCTTCCGCGCTCGATGGCTGTCAGGTCGCGTATTACCTGGTCCATTCGATGGAGAGTGGCGGAAAGGAATACGCCCAGCGTGATCGCGAACTGGCTCAAGCATTTGCGACCGCGGCTCGCCAGGCCTCCGTTTCTCGCATCATCTATCTGGGAGGGCTCGGTGAGTTGGGGCCGGGGCTGAGTGAACATCTCAGTTCCCGTCGCGAAGTGGAGTCCGTCTTGGGAGGCACGGGTGTGCCCGTGACCGCCTTCCGGGCTGCGATGATCATCGGCTCGGGGTCTGCCTCATTCGAGATTCTGCGTTACCTCGTGGAACGCCTGCCGATCATGGTCACTCCGTCTTGGGTCAAGACGGAGTCACAACCGATTGCGATTGCGGATGTCCTGTACTGGCTGGTGCGGTGCATCGACGTTCCGGAAACCACAGGCCGGACGCTTGAGATCGGCGGCGCGGATGTTCTTGCCTATCGGCAATTGATGCAGATCATGGCGGAAGAACTGAAGCTTCGGCCACGTTGGATCATTCCGTTGCCGGTGCTCACGCCGCGGCTGAGCTCTGCCTGGATCAGCCTGGTGACACCAGTTTCCTACCGGATCGCACGGCCGTTAGCGGACGGTTTGCGCAATCGGGTGATCGTGACTTCCAACGCGACACAAGAGTTGATGCCCCATCATCCGATGGGCGTTCGGGAGGCCATTCGCAAAGCGATTGCGCGGACGAGAGATAAGGCCGTAGAAACGCGCTGGTCGGCTGCGGGACCCGTTCCGGGAGATCCCGAATGGGCGGGCGGAACCGTGTTTACCGACGCCCGATCCATTGAAATCGCCGCTCCCGCTTCGCAAGTGTTCAAGGCAGTCTGCCGGATCGGCGGCGGTCATGGCTGGTATGCGGGAGACATCCTGTGGCGGATCCGCGGTCTGATCGACAAGCTGGTTGGAGGTCCAGGACTCCGCCGCGGACGACGCGACCCGGAACGCGTCGAATTCGGGGAAGCGCTGGATTTCTGGCGCGTCATCGGCCTGCAACGCGACCGCCAGTTGAAACTGCTCGCAGAGATGAAGCTGCCCGGGGTTGCGACGTTAGAATTCCAGCTGCGGCCGAGCGGGCAGGGCGACGCTACCGAGCTGTTGATGACCGCATGTTTTCAGCCGCGCGGTTTGGCAGGCATCGCCTACTGGTACGCCGTCCTGCCGCTCCACCACTTTGTCTTCGGTGGTATGCTACGCGGCATTAAACATGCTGCGGAAAGCAGCGCAACGAGCAGGCTGTCGCCCCTCTGACCCCCGTCCGACCCGCGGCCGCCACTCACCTCGATCGGATCGTCCCATGTTTCGTCGTAGCTTCCTGATGTCACTGTCCGCGCCGCTGGTCTCCGCCCAGGTCGCGCGCGCTGCACGATTCACTCGATCAAGCCAACGTCCGAAACTGGGAGTAATCGGTTGCGGCAGCCGTTGGGGCTGGCAGCTTGCTCAAGGAGGCAGCTACGGCGTCGGGCCGGTATTTGCGGAATACGGAGATTATGGGGCTGTCTGTGATGTGGATCGAAGGCGGCGCGAGGCCGCCGCCCAATTGATAAAGCAATGGCAGGGGCGGGAAGTGGACCTGGCGACGGAAGACTATCGAGAGTTGCTCGCGCGACCCGATATCGATGCGATCCTGATCTTCACTCCCGATCACTGGCACGCAAAACTCGCCGTGGAGGCGATGCGCGCTGGGAAGGATGTGTACTGCGAAAAGCCCCTGAGTCTGACCATCGCCGAAGGTCGCTTGCTCCATGATGAAGCCGCACGGACGGGCCGCGTCGTGCAGGTCGGCACGCAACAGCGAAGTGACCTGCGATTTCTGACGGCTGTGGCGCTCGTGCAGGCGGGTCGGATCGGACAGTTGCAGCGCGTTACTTGCGGACTGGGCGGTACTCCCGTCAGCCCAGCCATTCCCACCGCAGCCACGCCGCCCGAATTGAACTGGGACCGCTGGCTCGGCCCAGCGCCACTGGCACCCTACCGCGAACTGGCTGGTGCCGAAAACGAAACCCATGCCTGGTCGAACAACCATTACGAGTTTCGCTGGTGGTACGACTATTCAGGCGGCAAACTGACCGACTGGGGCGCCCATCATGTCGACATCGCACACTGGGCAACCAGCCAAACGCCGCGCGGCCCGATGGAGATCATCCCTGAGCACGTGGAACACCCGGTCCAATTTGTCGACGGATTCCCAGTGGATCCCGATCGCTATAACACGGCAACGCGCTTTCTGATTCGAGCAAGACGTGCCGACGGCCTCGAGTTGATTCTTCGTGACGACGCCCGAAATGGCATCCTGTTCGAGGGAAGCGAAGGACGACTGTTCGTCAGCCGCGGCACGCTCGAAGGCCGACCCGTCGAAGAACTCGGATCCCGCCCGCTGCCTGAAGGTTGGCTCAACGAACTCTACGGTCCGGGCACGCCGCCCGAGCAGACCGAACGCTTGGACTCCGTGGCGCACGTTCGAAACTTCTTTGAAGCGCTCGCAGGGCGGACCCGAGTGGTCTCGGACGTGGCCAGCCATCATCAGGCGCTGACGATCTGTCACCTCGCGAACATCGCGGCCCGCCTGGGGCGAAGCCTGCGCTGGGATCCCGAGCAGGAGTCGATTGTCGGAGATCCGCAGGCGGAAGCCTTCACCCGCCGACCGGCGCGAGCCGGCTATGAATTTCCGGCTTAGGAAAGCCGTCGTGCGGGCCGGCAGAGCCGCCGACTTGCGGCTGGGTTCGCGCCCTTCATTCGCCAGAATCCTGGCTTTTCGGCGAAGAACGGGCCCACCCGAAATGCGTCTCGCGCCCGCCCGGGCTGTGTCTCGGGGCCACGGGTTTTTCCCGAGGAATCTCGGCGAATTTGTTATTGACACTTCGGGATATTCCGATATATTTGATTAGCGACGCACGTGAGCCGAACATGAAGAAGACAAAGTTGAGACTGACGAGCCTGGAAGCGTTGGGGCAAGCGGCGGAGTGCCTGAGGGTACTCGCTCACCCCCACCGGCTGCGGATGATCCAGATGTTGCTCGGCGGCCAGTTCACGGTGGGCGAGCTAGCGGAAGCCTGCGAGCTGCCCACGGCGATGGCTTCGGAACATCTGCGGTTGATGCAGCGGTGTGGCTTTCTGACGAGTGAAAAGGAGGGACGTTGTGTTTATTACCGTGTTGCCGAGCCGCACTTGGTAAACATCCTGCGATGCATCGAGGATCGCTTCGACCGAGCGGCCGGCTGAAACAGTTGATGCGCGGCCATCCGCGCGCCCTTTAGTTCGCCACATTCCGACATTTCGACCTATATAGTTTGCTTTGCGACAGCAGGAAAGGATGCGATGACCATGAAGACAATCTCCCCCAAACAGCTGCATGATCTGATCCGCACCGGCAAGACGGTGGAATTGATCGACGTGCGTACGCCCGTCGAATTCCGCGAGGTCCATGTGGACTTTGCCCGCAACATGCCGCTCGATCAACTCGATCCGGGACAGCTCACCGCTGGACGCAATGGCCAGCCGCTGTATGTGATCTGCCGCTCGGGAAACCGTGGCAAACAGGCATGTGAAAAGCTAGCCGCTGCCGGACTGAACCACGTGGTGAACGTGGAAGGAGGAACCTTGGCCTGGGATGAAGCTGGCTTGCCAGTGATCCGTGGCGCCAAGGCGATTTCCTTGGAGCGTCAGGTGCGGATCGCTGCTGGTAGCCTGGTGCTGCTGGGCGCTGCCTTGGCCGTTCTGGTGAGCCCCTACTGGATCGGATTGTCTGCGTTCGTCGGCGCTGGCTTGGTGTTTGCCGGAATTACGGATACATGCGGGATGGGAATGCTGCTTGCCAAGATGCCATGGAACCAGGTCCGCACGTCCCCGCCGTCACCGAACAAAGAGTCGGGCGCAAGCTGTGAGGCCACTTCGAACAAGGCGTGCTGCGAATAAGAGGCGTGCTGCGAATAAGAGGCGTGCTGCGAATAAGAGGCGCGGCACGGTTCAGCGAGCCGACTCCATCGTCCGGGACATTTCCCATGTTGCTTGCGGGAGGAGAAAACCTATGAGTCACGCAAAAGCCATTTCGAGTGCAACGTTTCGCCGCGAAGTTTTGGAATCGTCCGTCCCCGTGTTGGTGGACTTCTATGCGGACTGGTGTGGACCGTGCCGCATGCTGGCTCCCGTACTCGATCGACTGGCCGGGGAATTTCAGGGCCGCGTCAAGATCGTGAAGGTCAATGTTGATGCGGAGCCCGAGTTGGCCAACACGTATCGCGTCGAATCGATTCCTGTTCTGGTCGTGCTTGCGGCAGGGCAGGAGATCGGACGGACGGCAGGCGTGGTGCCCGAAGCCGGTCTTCGTGGCGCGCTTCAGCAGCTGGCAGACGAATCGCAGGCTGCCTGACGGGGCAGTGGATTTTTACCTGCCTC
>Ga0114939_10000273_pt1 | contig 45293 bp, 41 predicted proteins | sample AshMeaCrysSpring_FD_87196 | JGI IMG/M metagenome (GOLD analysis project Ga0114939, IMG submission 87196) | Groundwater microbial communities from Big Spring, Nevada to study Microbial Dark Matter (Phase II) - Ash Meadows Crystal Spring | ecosystem: Environmental > Aquatic > Deep subsurface >...
AACCAATATGTGTTCCATCTATGAGGTCAGGCCCAGCGATTGCTCGGGCTTTCCGCACCTGACGCGGAAGAAGATGACGGACTATATGCAGTGGCACAAACAAAACGTGGCCTATTGCCCTGCCACGTATAAGCTTGTTGAGAAGATGATGGAAAGGATGTAAGCTAATCCTCAAGTGTACACATCCTCTATGAACAGGTATTCATCGCCCCCGTCCCCATGGCCCAGGCGAATGGCAAGGATGTCAAAACGCACGCGTTTGTGACCCGGATGCAGGGCCAGCCAGGCCGTACCGGCATCAATCATATGCTTCAATTTGGTTTTGCTGACTTCATCTTCAGGGTTACCGAAGTAGAGAGAGCTCCTCGTTTTCACTTCCACGAAATGCAGGTAGGGTGCACGGTATGCGATGATGTCAATTTCGAGATGTCCGTGCCTCCAGTTCCGGTCAACAATCTCAAAATCACGATCCCTCAGCCAACGAAGCGCTTTTTCTTCTCCCGCTCTTCCGGTTTCCTGGTGCCTGGCCATAAGATTTATTATCTTCGAAACTAAACCAGACAGGGTCTGAGTGCAGGGGAAGAATATCCTCCATTCGGTGATTTTTCCCAACAGGGTTGAATCCTTACAGCACCCGTGTTTCCTTTTTTGTCAACCAATTGTATGTACAAAATCAAAGGCGCCATTCAACACTATGCCTGGGGAGGCAGTTCTTTCATTCCCGCTTTTCTTTCCATCGAAAACCCGGAGCAGACACCGCATGCCGAGTACTGGTTGGGTATGCACCCGGGAGGACCTGCGCGTGTGGAACTTTCCGGCAATGCCAGGACCGGCCTGGCGGACATGGTCCGTTCTGAACCCCGGAGATACCTGGGGGAAACAGTTAACAATCAATTTGGGGAACTGCCCTTCCTGCTGAAAATCCTGGATGTGAAAGGTATGTTGTCCATCCAGGTGCATCCCAATCAGGAAGACGCCCGAAAGGGATTTGAACGAGAGAATGCGGAGGGCATACCGCTGGACGCACCGCACCGCAATTATAAAGACGCCAACCACAAGCCGGAAGTGATGCTGGCTTTGAGTGATTTTTACCTTCTGCACGGTTTCCGGAAAGATTTGGCCGCATTCCTGGATGGCCATGCTCAGCTGGGCATCCTTTCGCCCATCCTGGAAAGCAGCGGGCTTCGCGGACTATATCAATATGTCATGTCCCTGCCGCAAACGGGCGTGGATGAAATGCTGCAGCCTCTGGCACAAAAAATTGTCCCGCTTTATGAGGCAGGCAAGCTGGTGAAAACCTCGCCGGATTTTTGGGCTGCAAGGGTGCTGCAGGGGCTGGCGCCTGATTACCACCACATCGACCGCGGCGTATTCTCCATTTATTTTTTCAATGTCCTCCACCTGAAGCCAGGGCAGGCCATTTTCCAGGGCGCCGGGGTACCCCATGCTTACCTGGAGGGTCAGAATATTGAACTCATGTCTAATTCAGATAATGTGTTGAGGGCAGGCCTCACCAATAAGCATATGGATATCCCGGAACTGATGCGGCATACCTTATTTGAAGGAATTGAGCCCCAGGTGATGGATGGTGAACAGGATGGCTTATTTAAACATTATCCCTGTCCGGTGGCGGATTTCAGGCTGGATGAGGCCCGGATCAGCCATGGAGAGGTGCTTGATCATGAAGCATCCGGCCCAGAGATCTGGATTCAGTATACGGGTCATGCCCAATGGCAGGGATGGCGGAACATCGAAACCGTAAAGGGCGATTCCATCTTTGTACCAGCTGGCGAGCAGCTTGAGATCTTGTGCGGTTCGGACGCCCGGTTTTTCAGGGCCTCCGTGCCGGCATAGCCTGGAAAAATAGCAATAAGAGCATAAACCCCGGCTGGGATTGATTGGCAACACCTAAAAATGGCTTATTTTCGTTCGCTCAAATGGTTATGTCATGAAAATGGACAAGCAGACCTTGGTTTCACTGATTTTGTTGATGGTGGTAGCAGCGCTTTATCGGGCGATGCCCGGCCGGATATGGGGATTTGCCCCACACCTGGCAATGGCCATCTTTGGCGGTGCCGTGATCAAGAACCGGGCTTTGGCTTTCCTTTTTCCCGTTTTGTCCATGTTGCTGTCTGACTTCGTCTATCATATCCTTTACCTGTATCATCTTACCCCCATTCAAGGGTTTTATGAAGGTCAGCTCACCAACTACCTGCTCATTGCGTCCCTGACCCTGATTGGCTTTGGCATGCGAAATATCACCATTCCCAAAATCGCGGCAGGAGCAGTAGCTGGTCCAGTGGTTTATTTCCTTTCTTCCAATTTCCTGGTATGGATCGGAGGCGGAGGATTGCAACGTCCCAAAACCTTTGCCGGCCTCATGCAGTGTTACCAGGACGCGCTTCCATTTTTTCAAACAAGCCTCTACGGAACGATGTTCTTCAGCGCCCTGCTCTTCGGCGGCAACTACCTGTTGAAACGTTATATGTTCCGTCAGCCGTTGGTAGGGTAGGCATTAGCCCCCGGTCAATTGCATTCTTGCCCAAAATCCAGGTCTGTATAGAATACGGAACGGTCGTCACCGACCTTCTTCATGATGTTGACGCAGGCTTAATATCAGGTAGGGGCACAGTTTCCTTAAAAACAGCGTGTATACCTGCTTTCGTCAGAACCGCACTAGTTAATTGAGCGGTTCTCAACTTCATACCCCGCATCAACATCCAGGTTTGAACTGTCCGCGGCCGCGGTGGCCAGTTCATCGCAGCGATTGTTATAAGGATTGCTGGCATGGCCTTTCACCCATACAAAATGAATGCGGTTCTTCTTGGAAAGCGCGTGATAGCGTCTCCAGAGATCGCTGTTTTTTTTCCCGCCCTTAAAGTTGGTGCGCATCCAGTTTTCCAGCCAGCCTTCCTGAACGGCTTTCACCACGTATTGCGAATCTGAATATACCCGGATGTCCAGGCCATCCTTTTTCAGGGATTCCAGGGCTTCTATGACGGATAGTAGCTCCATGCGGTTATTGGTGGTGAGGCGGAAACCCCGACTCATCTCTTTTTTCACACCCTTCCAGATCAGGATGGCACCGTAACCACCAGGGCCGGGATTGCCGCGGGAAGAACCGTCCGTATAGATCGTCAGTCCGTTTTCGTGTATCAAAGCAGGTCGATTTCGTACATCCATGCAGATTGATTTCGCGCGTCAAAGCCGGGGAATTGCTTGCATCCATCGCCGTTGTGTTGGCGCATCAGGGCAGGTAGATTTCACCCTTCAAAAATAAGGCAGCCTGTCCGCTCATCAGTACCCGGTCTCCTTCCATGCTGCAGTCGAGCCAGCCCCTGCGCGCGGACAACTGGATGGCTTTGAAAGAGGCTTTGCCTGTTTTCTCCTTCCAGTATGCCGTGAGCAGGCAGTGAGCGGAACCGGTGACGGGGTCTTCGTCTATACCCGACTGTGGGAAGAAGCACCTCGACACAAAATCTGCATCATTCCCGCGGGCAGTGACCAGTACTCCCCGGGATGGAACCGTGGCGAGGATGCGGAAATCGGGCTTGAGAGTAGCAACGGCCTCTTCGTTGTCCAGCTCCACCAGGTAATCAGACTTTCCCTTCCACAAAGCCCTCGGTGCAAGCCCCAGGCCTTCAAACACTCCGGGCACAGGGCCTGTTTCCCGGGCTGGCGAGTCTGCCGGGAAATCGAGGGTATAATTACCCGCCGCTTTCCTTTCCACCGTCAACCATCCGCTCTTTGAATTAAACCGGATCGCGTTCCGGTCATAGCCCAACTGATCATAATAGACGTGTGCGGAAGCAAGCGTTGCATGACCGCAAAGCGCCACTTCCACGGTTGGCGTGAACCAGCGTATGTGGTAATCTTCGCCCTCTGGAACAATAAAAGCCGTCTCCGCCAGGTTGTTTTCCATGGCAACCTGCTGCATCATTTCTTCGGGTAGCCATGAAGGTAGTGGGCATACGGCAGCCGGGTTACCCCGGAAAACCTTGTCCGTGAACGCGTCTGCCTGGTAAACGGGAATGGTCATATTTTAAATTTTTGATGGATAGTATTCAGGTTGATGGCTTAACCGCGCCGGCCCAGGTATTCCACCCGGTCCAGTCCCACGGAGGTGGCCCTGCCATTGTTGCCGCCCTGTTCCACAAAATAACGAAAAGCAAATCTCCCTTTTTGGGGCGATGAGAGGCCCTTGACTTCGGCTTCAAACCTTGTCCAGCGATGCGGATAGGCCCGGAAGACATCGGGGTCCCGGTTGAGCCAGGGCTTATACCGGAATTCGAAATACTCAGGGTTTATATCCAGCAGCAGCAAATTGAAATTGCCGGGGTTTGTTCCCTGGCCTGGATCAGGATTGTCCGGAAGTAGGCTGACCCGGACCTGGAGGCGATTTCCGAAGTCCGTGGAATCCTCCTGGTAGTACTGCAACTCTCCGCGGGTATAGAACCGGATCAAGTCTCCGTTTTGCAGCGTCAGCACCGGTGAAATCACCCAGTTGGAAATGGTGCCCGCCGCTGAACTGGTGGAGTTATAATCAGCCCAGAGGTAGGCGGCCTCCGAACTGCCTGAAAAAGCGGCAAACGGAGGTGGGCTTGGATTCGACCATGCCGTGGAGCCCAACACTTCACTTCTGTTCTCATAAATCCACCCACGCCTGGCAGATACTCCAGCTGTATCAAAGTCTTCATGGAAACTCTGATCCGGGATTTCATAAAATGTTCCGGACTCCTGTTTATCACAGGCTGACAACAGCGATCCAGTGATGAATAAAGCAATAATAGCCTTCATAGTGTCCCGTCATATTCAACGTAAAAATAGCACTTCATCGGCTCATACCTGGAATACACCCAGTTTCATGGACTCCTGGATGGGCCGCTGATTGGCGGCATGCAGGCTCTCCGAAATCACCCGCCTGGTTTCCAGGGGATCGATAATTGCGTCTACCCATAACCGTGATGCTGCATAATAAGGAGAAGTCTGGGCGCTGTACCTGTCCATGATGGTTTTCAGCAGCGTCTGCTCTTCTTCCTTGCTCACTTCCTTCCCCTTGGCCTGCATGGCGCTGACCTGGATTTGCAGCAAAGTTTTGGCCGCTTGCTCGCCACCCATCACGGCAATCCTTGCGGAAGGCCAGGCGAAGATGAAGCGCGGGTCATAGGCTTTTCCGCACATAGCGTAGTTGCCCGCGCCGTAGGAATTGCCCGCGATGATGGTGATTTTGGGGACTACGGAATTGGCCACCGCGTTGACCATCTTGGCGCCGTCCTTGATGATGCCTGCGTGTTCACTTCTGCTTCCCACCATGAATCCCGTTACGTCCTGTATGAAGACCAGGGGGATTTTCTTCTGGTTGCAGTTCAGGATGAAGCGGGCTGCCTTGTCTGCGCTATCGTGATAGATCACTCCACCCATCTGCATTTCCCCCTTCCTGCTTTTCACCATCTTGCGCTGGTTGGCCACGATGCCCACGGCCCATCCGTCAATGCGGGCATAGCCGCAAAGAATGGATTTTCCGTAGTCCTCCTTGAACTGGTCAAAGCTGGAAGCATCCACCAATCGCTCAATTACATCCACCATGTCATAGGTCTTCCCGGGATCAGCGGGGATAAGCCCGTATATTTCGCTTGCGTCCTTGCGCGGAGGCAGTGGCTTGATGCGGTCAAAACCCGCGTTGGCCGCAGCTCCCAGTCGGGAAATGATTTTCTTCACCTCATCCAGGCATGCTGCTTCCGTCTTGAATTTATAATCCGCGATGCCGGAGATCTCCGTATGGGTGACCGCCCCACCCAGGGTCTCCTGGTCGATGTCTTCCCCGATGGCTGCTTTTACCAGGTAAGGGCCAGCCAGGAAGATGGAACCCGCACCTTCCACCATCAGGGTTTCATCGCTCATGATGGGTAGGTAAGCTCCTCCGGCCACGCAGGGACCCATGACGGCGGCAATCTGCGTGATGCCCATGGCGCTCATGCGGGCGTTGTTGCGGAAGATCCTGCCAAAATGTTCCTTGTCCGGAAATATCTCATCCTGCATGGGCAGAAAAACACCGGCACTATCCACGAGGTAGATGACGGGCAGATGGTTTTCCATCGCAATCTCCTGGAGGCGCAGGTTTTTCTTGGCCGTGATGGGGAACCAAGCGCCTGCCTTGACGGTCTGATCGTTGGCGATGATCATGCACTGCCTGCCGCTCACATATCCCATACCCGCTACCGTGCCTGCGGCTGGGCAGCCACCCTCTTCCGCGTACATGCCGTCCCCAGCAAATGCACCGATCTCCACAAAAGGCCGGCCCTTGTCCATGAGGTAGTTGATGCGTTCCCGGGCCGTCATTTTGTTTCGATCGTGTTGTTTCTGGATGGATTTCTTACCTCCGCCTTCGTAAATCCTGTCCAGCTTTTTTCTCATCTCGGACAGAGCCAGCTTGTAGCTGTCCTCATTTTTATTGAATGTCAAATCCATGGCATAGGGTTTACAGGTCATTGTACAACGGGAAGGAATATACGGGAAAGCCTGCCTTTCGAATGATAGATCCGGATATCCGCCTGCCTGAAATCGGATTCTCGTGCCTGCGGAATGCGCATGAAAACCTGTGGGTTTCTGTCCACCAGCGGAAACCAGGTACTCTGCACCTGGATCATCAGGCGATGTCCTTTTTTAAACAGGTGTGCCAGGTCCGGCAGTTCATATTCCACCAATTCCACCTTCCCGGGCTCAAAGGCCTGCGGTTGTTCATAGCTCTTCCTGAATTTTCCACGGATCACTTCCGCGCGCACCAGTTGCTGCATGCCGCCCATCTGGAACTGCCTGGGATTGGGATTTGGGTTGGGCGTATTGTCAGGCAGCACGTCGATGATCTTGACAATAAAATCCGCGTCAGTCCCAGATGTGCTTACATAAAGCGAGGCTTTTACAGGTCCGCTAAGCAAGAGGTCCTCCGTCAGTGGCGTTGTAGCGAAGACTGCCACATCAGGCCTCGAGGAGGCGAAACGCTGATCTTCCGCCATGTATTCATTGTTCCTTCCCCGGTAAATGCCGGCGGTGTAGGGAACCGGCCTGGCCGGGTCACTCGTGTATTGCGTGTATTCGTTTCCGGTAGTTTGATCGAGCCAGGATGCCTTGCCCTGATCGTGCAGGTAAAGCGGTGTCATCCGGGTGGAAGCCGGAGGCCAGGTATCGTACGACTTCCATACATTGCTGCCGGTTTCGAACACCTGTACTTCTGCCAGGTTCAGATTCCCCTTTTTTTTCAGGTAGTAGTTAAAGAAGGGTGTTTCCACCTGAGTTTGAAAATACTGGCTGGTATTTTGTTCAAATTGGTGTGTGTAGTAACTGCTCCAGTTCCTGCTGCTCCATGTGCCATGGGTCCAGGGACCCATGATGAGTCGGTTCTTGTTATTTGTCGTCTGTTTTTCAATTGCGCGATATGTCTCAAGCGCACCAAACAGGTCTTCAGCGTCAAACCAGCCGCCCACCACCAGCACGGCAGGTTTGATATTTTTCAGGTGCGTCCGGATATTCCGGGCTTTCCAGTATGCGTCATAAGTATCATGACCAATATACTCATTCCAGATTTTTCCTTTTCCGCCAAAATACAGACTGTCGTTTGTCTTACTGATGGTACCCATTTCCAGGAAAAAACGGTAAGCGTCTTTATAAGAAGCAGAAAAAACAGAATTGCCATAGTCTTCCACCGGCCCGGTCCGGGCAGCGTCAAAATAATTGAGGAAACTGAAATTATCCAGCAGGAAGAAGGCGCCTTTATGATTGGCATCGTCTCCCATGAACTCATCGGTGACGGGTGCCTGGGGAGAGACGGCTTTGATGGCAGGATGCGCATCCGGAAGAGATGCACTAGCATAAAAACCGGGATATGAAATGCCCCAAAGTCCCACCGCTCCGTTATGGTTGCGCAGGTTTTTCAGCAACCATTCGATGGTGTCAAAGCAGTCGCTGCTTTCATCCGTTGTTTTCCGATCTTTTTTCACGCTTTGGTGCGGCGTCATCTCCTCGAAATTCCCTTCGCTCATATACCTGCCGCGCACATCCTGGTACACGAAGATGTATTTCTCGCGCATCAGCCCGTTGTTAGGTCCAAGTCTGTAAGGAAAGGCATCCGCTCCATAAGGTCCAGCACTATAAGGTGTTCGCTCCATCAGGATGGGGTAGTTGACGGTACTGTCCTTTGGCGTATAGATGGACGTGAAAAGTCTGACGCCGTCCCGCATGGGAATGCGTACCTCGCGCTTTACATAGTTGTCCCGCATGAAGGCGGAGTCCTCCTGGCGGGTTTGGGCCCGGGGAGCAGACGACGGTTGAAACAGGAAGATCAGGCCGGTCAATATATGCATCAACAGGCGCTTTCTGGAATGGTGCCGTTCTGCATTCTGACGCTGGCTGACATTTCCCTGCCGGCCTTCCTGCTCAGTTTCCGAGCATGGGAAGAATAATGGCTGATGGGTTTTTGGCATCATGGTATATTTTAATCTGCGCTTTTTTAAAGTCTTTGTCCTCGGCCGTATAAATATTGATGAACTGCTGCGGGTTACGGTCGGTCAACGGAAACCAGCTGCTCTGCACCTGGACCATGATCCGGTGTCCTTTCTGAAAAGTGTGTGCGATGTCCGGCAGTTCAAACCTCACCCTTTCCACTTTGTTGGGCGTGAAGGCGGAAGGGTTTTCGAAGCTGTTGCGATATCTGCCTCGCATGGTTTCACCGCGGACAAGCATCTGGTACCCGCCCATGGGATAATTACTCACGGGGCCCGCTACGGATCGATAGTTTTCCGGGAACACGTCAATCACTTTCACCACGAAATCCGCGTCTGTGGTACTGATGCTCACCAGCAGGTCTGCAATGACAGTACCCGTCACCGTGATATCCTTGTTGAGCACGGGCGTCTGGAAGACCAGTACATCAGGTCTTCTGGATGCGAAGCGCTGATCATCCGTCATATACTCCCGGGTACGGTCGTCATGAACGTCTTCCGTATAAGGAACCGGCCTGGAGGGGTCGCTCGTGTATTCGCTGAAACTTGCTGCAGCATTGGGTTTGACACCATCCAACCCGCCGCCGGGCTGAAAATACAGGGGCTCGTCTTTTTTTGGGGCGGGTGGCCATTGTTCAAATGTTCTCCACTCGTTGGAGCCGGTCATGAAGACCGTTGCCTCTGAAAGTTTGGAGAGATCGCCCTTGCCCTTGAGGTGGAAATTGAAGAAGGGCACTTCAATATTGTTCTGGTACCATTCAGATGTGCGGGAACCGAAGCGGGCATTGCCCAGCGAGCTGCCATCGGGCTGGCTCCACTGTCCGTGATACCAGGGGCCCATGACGATTTTGTTGAAATGGTTAGCCGGGTTTTTCTTTTCGATGGCTTCGTAGAGCCTCCATGCGCCAAAGCAGTCTTCCGCGTCAAACAGACCGCCCACCACCAGCATCGCCGGTTTGATGCCTTGCACGAAATTCCGGGGGTTCCGCGCCTTCCACCAGTCGTCATAATTGGGATGTGACATCAGGTCTTTCCAGAACCGGATGGAATCTCCGGCCAGCAGGGAGAAATTTTTCAAAGCGCCGGTATTCAGGTAGAAATCATAGTTATCGCTGGTATTGAGTCTATATCCGCCGGTATAGAACCGGGTGGGGTTGGGACGAGGCACGCCAAAGCGGGTATAGAATGCAAATGCATCCATCAGCATGAATGCGCCGTTGTGGTGGAAATCATCGCCCATAAACCAATCCGTTACGGGCGCCTGAGGACTGACTGCTTTCAGGGCGGGGTGTGCGCTGAGGGCCGCCATGGTGGAGTAGAATCCGGGATAGGAAATGCCGAACACACCCACGCGTCCGTTGTTATGCGGAAGGTTTTTGGTGAGCCATTCGATGGCGTCATAGGTATCGCTGGCTTCGTCGATGTCCGTGCTCGTTTTTTTGTTGGGATTGAAGGGACGTACGTCCTCAAATTCACCCTCGCTCATGAACCGGCCCCGGACGTCCTGGAATACCATGATATATCCTTCACGCAGGTACAGCCGCTGGTAGCTCTGCCAGAAAGCCCGGTAATTCTGTTCGCCATAAGGCATACAGGAATACGGCGTCCGGGTCATCAGGATGGGGTGTGGCTCCGTGGTATCCTTGGGGAAATAGATGCTGGTGAAGAGCCTGGCGCCGTCCCGCATGGGAACCATACGCTCGATCTTCACATAGTTTTCCTTGATCCAGGCTGAGTCCAGGCTGTACTGTGCAGCCAGGGAAAAAAAGGAGAGGACGAAGAGGCCGGACAACAGGCATTTTTTCATACGCATCGTTTGATGCGTAAATGTAAGCAATTAGCCCCTTCGGTCTGGCCGGACCGCTTAATCCACCTTGGTAATCTTCAGCATATTGGTGGGCAGGTGCTGCTGGATGGGAATGCTTCCCGTATTGACCACCACACTGCCGGAATGGATAAAGCCACGATCCTTGAGGATTTCGATCTGATCCGCAACGATATCGTCAATACTTTCTTCTTCATCGTAAAACAGCGCACGTACCCCCCAACTCAGGCTGAGCTGGTTGACCAGGGTTCTTTCTTTGGTGAAAATGAAGAGAAGGGATTTGGGGCGATAGCTGCTGAGCATGAAACCGGTGTAGCCGCTTTGTGTCATGCCTATGATGGCATCCGCATTGGTGTCCTCCGCGAGTTTGCAGGCGTTGTAGCAGATGGCATCACTCAGGAAGGTGGGTGAGTGGGGAAGGGGTTTCAGGTCTTCTTCCCTATTGAAGCGATACTCATTGCGCTCCACTTCGAGGATGATTTTTTTCATGGTCTGCACCACCAGGGCAGGGTGTGCGCCCGTGGCTGTTTCTCCACTGAGCATCACCGCGTCTGCGCCTTCCAGGACCGCGTTGGCTACGTCCGTGCTTTCGCTGCGATTAGGCTTGGAACGCTCCATCATCGACTCCATCATCTGCGTAGCCACTATGACAGGCTTAGCCCGATGGAGGCATTTGCGGATGATCTGTTTCTGGATCAGCGGAACTTTTTCCACGGGCAGTTCAACGCCCAGGTCTCCGCGGGCAATCATGATGGCATCGGATTCCAGGATGATTTCGCGGATATTGGTAAGGGCTTCCGGCTTCTCGATTTTTGCAATGACCTTGGTCTTGCTTTTTCTTTCTTCCAGTTTGCTTTTGATTATGACGATGTCTTTGACGCTGCGGACGAAGCTCAGTGCCACCCATTCCAGTTTCTGGTCGATGATGAACTCCAGGTCCGCCAGGTCTTTCTCCGTCAGAGCGGGCAGTGAAATCTTTGTATCCGGCAGGTTGATGCCTTTTTTGGAAGAGAGGATGCCACCCATTTTCACCTGCACTTTGACATCTCCTTCCCTGGTGATTTCCTTCACCACCACTTCCAGTTTTCCATCATCGATCATGATGGTATTGCCCAGCTTTACGTCGCCCGCCAGGTTGGGGTAGGAGACATAGGCGCGCTCCTTGTTGCCCACCACTTTCTCATTGGTAAAAGTGAGGATATCCCCTTCCACCACTTCAACGCCATTGTTTTCCATTTCCCCCACCCTCAGTTTCGGACCCTGGAGGTCGCCCAGGATAGCGATGTTGAACGGTTCCGTGGAGTTGATCTTGCGGATATGTTCGATGATTTTCAACTTGTCCTCATGGGAGCCATGCGAGAAGTTCAGTCGGAATACGTTAACCCCCGCACGCACCAGTTCCAGCAACTTTTCATAGGTATCACAGGCCGGGCCCACGGTAGCCACGATTTTGGTGCGGTGCACCGTGTGCTCAATACCCGCTTCGTGGTCCATTTCGCGGTGCAGATACTTGGAGATATGCTTGCTCATAATACTGGGTTCGTTTGAGTGTGAAGGGATGTGGTGTTTGACCAGGGGTTCCCCTGAAGGAACGATGGGTTAGCTGGCGAGGATCTTGACAACCTTCATCCATTCATCGCTGATCTTTTGTTTTGCCTTGACGGCATTGTCCAGCGGTGTATAATGCATCTTATTATTCACGATGCCCACCATCACGTTCTGCCTTCCTTCCATCAGGGCTTCCACGGCGTGGTAACCCATGCGCGAAGCGATGAGCCGGTCCAGGCAGGTGGGAGAGCCGCCTCGCTGGATATGGCCCAGGATGGCCACGCGGATATCCGCATTGGGCAATTGTTCCTTGATGGTCTTAGCCACCTCGTTTCCGCCGCCAAAATCATCGCCTTCAGCCACCACCACCAGGTTGACCAGCTTCTGGCGTTTTTCTTTTTCTTTCAGGCTGCGGATCAGCGCCTGCATATCCGTTTTTCGTTCCGGGATCAGGATGTGTTCCGCACCGGTGGCGATGCCTGAGTGAAGGGCAATATAACCGGCGTCCCTGCCCATGACCTCGATGATAAAAAGGCGGTCGTGCGCGTCTGCTGTATCCCTGATTTTGTCAATGGCCCTGACCGCGGTATTGACCGCCGTGTCAAATCCGATGGTAAAATCAGAACCAGCGATGTCTTTATCAATGGTGCCGGGAATCCCGATGCAGGGAATATCGTATTCGTTGGAGAAAATCTGAGCGCCGCGGAAAGAGCCATCCCCCCCGATGATCACCAGCCCGTCGATTCCCCTCTTCTTCAGGTTTTCGTAAGCTTTTTTGCGCCCATCCGGATTGAGAAATTCCGGGCAGCGTGCCGTCTTCAGTATGGTGCCGCCCCGTTGGATGATATTGGCTACGGAGCGGGAATTCATGGGCTGGATATCATCTTCAATCATACCGGCATAACCTCGGATGATGCCAAAAGCTTCCATTTTATGATACACCGCCGTACGGACCACGGCCCGTACACAGGCATTCATGCCGGGCGAATCACCGCCTGAAGTGAGTACGCCTATTTTTGTAACTTTCTTTTGCATCTGTATGCGAAATTGGGCTTTACGGGTATTCGGACTTTTTGCTAAATCGATTAGAATGGGCATTTTTCCCAATCCTAAGCGTTAAAAGTACACAAATCCGGCAGAATTGCGGTTGAAGATACATTGCTTTTTGTTTAAATCATGAAGATACTCATCACAGGTGCGAACGGTTTGGTGGCAGGCTATCTGATCCGGGAATGGACGGGCCGCGGGCATCAGATCATGGCTACGGGACTGGGTCCGTCAAGGCTCCATGGCACTGGACAAGAGCAGCTTTCTTACCAGGAGCTGGACATACGGGACGCGGAAGCCGTGTTCCGGGTTGTGAAAAAAATGCAACCGGATTGGATCATTCACAATGCTGCCCGGGCGCAACCGGATCATTGTGAAACAAATCCGGCGGCTTGTTGGGATACCAACGTGACGGCTACCCGCTTTCTACTGGAAGCTGCGAGGGAAACGGGCGCGCATTTTTTGTTTATGTCTACGGATTTTGTCTTTGATGGGAAAAACGGTCCCTACCGGGAATCTGATCCTACGGGTCCGGTAAACTATTATGGCTGCACCAAACGGGTAGCCGAAAAGGCAGTCATGGCTTCCGGGCTTCAATGGATCATTGTCCGCACCGTGCTGGTCTATGGCCAGCACCGGGGCGTGCAGCGCTTTAACCTGCTGACCTGGGTCAGGGACAAACTGGCTGCCGGGGAAGGGATCAAAGTGGTGAACGATCAATACCGGACGCCTACCTATGCAGGCGACCTTGCCCTCGGTATCCGGATGGCCATCGAACAGGACCAGCGGGGTATCTTTCATATTTCCGGCAATGAGTTCATGACCCCCTACGATATGGCTGTGGCCACGGCCCATGCCCTGGGTTTGAACGCAGGATTGATTGAAAAGGTAAATGCCTCCACGTTTACACAGCCGGCGCTCCGTCCTGCCAAAACGGGATTCATCATCGATAAAGCCATGCAGGAACTAGGCTATCGTCCGCATACTTTCACGGAGGGGCTGTGGAACATGTTAAACGAGGATAAGGCATGATTCAGACAACCATCGCTCATCACCTGGACACTCACCTGCTCAGTCTTCGGGATGGGCTAAAAAGATATATGGCTTATGCTGCACCGCGGCGCATGCACAAGGTGCGCGTGGACATGAAAAATATCCGCGCGGTCTTCTTCCTGCTGGAAGATGGTCCGCATGGAAAGAAGGCCCACCGCACCCACCGGGAAGTGAAGCGGGTGTTTGCCGCTGCGGGAAAGGTCAGGGAATACCAACTGGACATCGCCTGGTTTCGGCTCCATCGGAAAACCATGCTCCTGCGTACGATGAAACGCATCCCCCAACTGAAAAAAGCCAATGCCCTTTTTCTGACAAGCATCCCCGGTTCCGTCCGCGCACTCAAAAAGGCCGGGCAAACGGGAAGGTCATTGCTGAAAAAGACTTCTGAGGGCGATATTTTCAGGTATTTCCAGTCTTTGCTGAATGCGGTGCTATCCGCATTGCAACCCCCATGGCCGGAGGCACACTGGCATGACCTCCGGAAGCATGCAAAGAAGCTGCTGATCGCAGGGCAGTGGCTGGCGGAAGGGAAACCACCGTCCGCATCTGTTCATGTTTTTCTGGCAGATCTGGATCTTTTGCAGAAGGCCATTGGAAACTGGCACGACCTTATCCTCCTTGATCAGGCCATCCGGGAAATCCGTGCAACAGCGGTTCAGAACGCCATCGCCCAAAAGGAATCCGCCCAGGCCACGAGGATCCTGGCAGCCGAAATCAGTGCCCGTGCCCTGAAAGTCAGGAATGTATTATCGGTTATGCGTAAGCGTTGGATATTGGGTACCCCTTGATTCTGACGATTGATGCTTTCCCGGATCAGTTCATCATGAGTACGTTGACGCTGCGTTGCAGGATGTTGAAGGCAATTTCCGCCATCAGATTTTCCTTGTCCAGCGTGGGGTTCACTTCCGATATTTCAAAACAGCAGAGCTTTCGGTTCTGCATGAATTTTGAAATCAGGTCTTCTGCTTCCCTTTCCTTCAGGCCGTTGCTGACTGGGGTACCCGTGCCCTTGGAAATGGAGGCATCCAGGCTGTCCACGTCGAAACTCATATAGATATCGGTGCAATCGCTCAGGTAGCGCGTCACCGCTCGTACGATGTTCTCCGGCCCCTTGCGGCGCACTTCATTGGTGGTGATGACCTTCATGCCGTATCGCTCAATCAGGGATCGTTCTTCCCGTTCATAGTCGCGCAACGAAATGAATACAATGTCTTCCGGCAGGACTTTGGGGTAGATTTTGCCCATGTGTTTGAGCGACTCCCAGAGTTTCTCCGTCCGGTCGTCCAGGTCATGCACCTTATTTTCTTCATTGTCCTCCCCGATGCAGATGGACAGGGGCATACCGTGCATATTTCCGGAGGGTGTGGTATAGGGGGTGTGCAGGTCTGCATGTGCGTCAATCCAGATCACGCCAAGCTTGCTCTTTGGTTTGGCCATCTTGATGCCCGTGATGGTGGCGCCCGCGATGCTGTGGTCTCCGCTGAGGACTACCGGGAAAAATCCCTGTTTCATTGAGTCGCTTACGGACTTGCTCACCCGCTCATACATCAGGTGGATGCCGTGGATCCGTTTAGCGTAAGGGGATTCGATGGGTTCGAAAAGGAGTTTGTTCTCATGCGGCACTTTTTCAGATGGGAAATGAATGAAAAAATTGCTCATGAAATCCAGGGCCGCGATCTTGATGGCATCCAGGCCAAGGCTTGCGCCCCGGGTGCCGGCGCCAATTTCAGACGCCACTTCAATCAGTTTAATATTTTTCATAAATGGAATTAAGCAGCAAAAGTTGATACGGGAAATACAGGGGCAAGGTGGGGCTGCGCCCGGTTAGCCGGCCGGCAGGGGGCGACTGGAAAAAGGAAGAGCGGCGTATGGAAGGCCGTTGGGCATGGATTCAAATGTAGGGTTTTCCATTCTACCGTCCAAACCTTGACGCTTTATGGGTTCACATGTGCGGGGTAGTGCAATGCTTAAATCGATGGGTGGTTGACTCCCTCCGCTTTACCCACCGATATGGCCGGCGTGGTATCGTTCTTTAAGCCAATGAGTGCCGGGCTGTTCCCAGCGGTTCGATTCCCCGCAGGGTGCCGATGCTGTGCAACAGCCTGAAGCGCAGAAACATTTCTTCACGATACCAATTAAATTTCCTGGTGTCCCGCACAACATCACGGTGTTCCTGCATTTTATAGGCGAAGTCCTTCATGGAGCTGAGGTCCTTCCAAAATGAGAAAGTAGCTTGTCTATAAAAAGGTGCTTCGCCCACACCCGCAGAAAATTGCAGTCCGGGTGCACCTTTCATGCGCGCGGAGACCGGGCCCACTCTTCTCCAGAAATCGGGGAGTTTTGAAAGCCGGATGGTGGCACGGGTCAACACAGCCACCGGTTCATCTGGCTTAAGCGCTGCAGCACCGGACAGGTCCGGTGCAAATCCATCCCAGGTTCCATGTCCTTCTGCAGGTTGCAAACAGGCCGTCCATCGCTCGCATCCATAGCGCTCCCACCAGTCGTCCAAATAAGTCCCGTACAGACTCCTGTGCATTTTTCGGATATCTGTTTCCGTTATGTCATCCGGCTTTTGGCTGGTGAAATGAATCAGGGCCCACTGTTGCCAGTCGGGGTGGATATCAAAACTCCCATTCTTCCCGCTTCCCATCAGTTTAAAAAAATTGATGGAAGGGTTTTTACGCAGATGGGGACGGAAATAGCCCATGCTGCGCAGCGCGGGCATAACCTGTCCGGGCGGATAGCGGGTGATGGTGAAGTAGCAATACATGGATCTGTCTGCGGGTAAGATGGCTACCGCTTAACAAGGGAAAAACGTTTCGGTTCTGGCTCTATGCCGGATTCCGGGACGGATCAGTTTCTTTCTCCTCCGCCCATGCGCATGATGACCCTGCCTTCTCCGTTCTGCATGTCCTTCATGGGCTTGATGTCATAGCCTTTGGGGATTTCAAATATTTTATCGTCAATGGAGGCATCCAGCTTCACGCTTGTGACCAGCATATGGATTTTCATGCCGTTGTTGCGTTCAATCTGGTATTCCATCGGGAATCCGTCGATTTGTTCAAGTCCGCCTATTCCCATGGACATCATGCCCCGACCAAGCATTCCACCGCCGCTGCCCCCGGTGGGCGTTTGAGGTACTTTGAATTCAGGGCAGTACCAGACGATGGTCTGGTTGATTTCCCCGCGCTGGTCTCGCGTTTTGACAATGGCCTTTTTGCAGGTATAGCCCGCAATTTTCTTGCTTTCTTGAGTGTATTCGATCTCGGGTTTGCGGGGTCCCGCGCTCACAGGGATGCCGGCTTTCTCCATGGAGTCCCTCCTGATTTTCCGGATGGAATCCATCCGTGCCTGCATGGCCTGGTTGTCTTCTTCGGTGGAATAGAAACCTGTTTTTCTGCCCATGGCCTCGATGAGGGTGGTGGTTTTTTTCTGTTTATGGTCCACGATGACGATATTGTTTCCAAAATCACTCTGGCTTTCAATTTTGGTAAAATCGCCCCGGTAATAAGTGGTCATGGTGGACTCCATGCCTCCCGGGCCGCCCATCATCACCATCCGGTCCCCTTCACCGCCGCCGGGGCCTCCTGGTCCCCCGGGGTTCTGCGGAAACTCCATCTCCATTTTCATTTTCACAATCGCTTTTTCCACGGGACGGGCCTGTCCGATGCCCACGATGGAAACGGAAGCGGCCACAATGAGGATCAAAAGATGCTTGGTCATTGAACTGATTTTGTTATTAGATGCCAAAGTCCGTTTTTTGTTGCAGTTGGCCCTGATTTTTTTACTGCCCACCCTTCATCAGGGCCGGATTGCCTAACTTGGACCGCTAAATCAGCTGTATGAAAAGAATAATTGCGCTGGCGGGTCTCCTGTGCATGGTTGGCGAAGTCTTCGCCCAAACCGCGTTGCCTGCTGTATTGCCCCAACCCGTTGAAATCAAGGGCACTGAAGGTGTTTTTCTCCTGAACCCCAGCTCTTCGATCACCGTGGATGACAATAACCCGGACGCCCTCCGGACGGCGGAATACCTGGCAGGAACCATTCGCAGGGCGAGCGGCTACCCCATGGTGGTGCGGTCTGGCGGGATCATGCCCCTGAACATCGGCAATATCCTGCTCTCCCTCAACAAGACGGCAGATCCCCAACTGGGCGGAGAGGGATACAGGCTGGAAGCCACCAATGCGATGCTGACCATCCGGGCCAATAAACCCGCAGGCCTGTTTTATGGCGTGCAAACGCTGCTGCAATTGTTGCCACCGGATCTGGAGGGCAAGCAGAGCCCCAACCAGAAAGAGCGGAATTGGGAGATTCCCTGTGTCCAGATTCTCGATTATCCGCGCTTTGGCTGGAGGGGATTGATGCTGGACGTCTCGCGCCATTTTTTCACCAAGGAAGAAGTCAAAGCCTTTATAGATGAGATGGTGCGATATAAATTCAACCTCCTGCACTGGCATCTGACAGACGATGAAGGCTGGAGGGTGGAAATCAGGAGCTATCCCAACCTGACGAAAAAAGGTGCCTGGAGTGCCACGCGCGTAGGCACATTTGGCAATTTCACACCCCCCGCAGCGGATGAGCCCAGGGATTATGGAGGGTACTATACCCAGGAAGATATCCGGGAGATCGTGCGTTATGCCGCAGAGCGGCATGTTGATATTCTGCCGGAAGTGGATGTGCCAGGCCATAGCCTGGCTACCATCGCCTCCTATCCTGAACTTTCCTGCACACCGGGAGCCGATAAATATGTAGTCAGGTCCGGCGAAAAAATCATGAACTGGTATTCGGGAGGTTTCACGGCCCTGGTGGACAATACCCTTTGTCCGGCCAATGAGAAAGTATATGTTTTTCTCGACAAGGTTATTGGGGAAATCGCTTCGCTCTTCCCTTTCGAATACATCCATATGGGGGGCGATGAGTGCGCCAAGAATTTCTGGGAGAAAAACCCGCAGGTGCTGGAACTGATGAAGAAGGAGAAACTCAAAGACATGCACGAAGTGCAGAGTTATTTTGTCAAACGCGTATCGGGGATCATTACCAGCAAAAACAGGAAGCTGATTGGATGGGACGAAATCCTGGAAGGCGGACTGCCGGCAAACGCAGCGGTCATGAGTTGGCGCGGCATGAAAGGCGGCATTGAAGCGGCCAAGATGGGACATGAAGTGGTGATGACTCCCACCACATTTGCCTACCTGGACTATATGCAAAGCGATGCCAAATTAGAAGCACCTGTCTATGCCAGTTTGCGACTCAAAAAATCCTATGAGTTTGAACCGGTGCCGGAAGGCGTGGATCCCAGGCTGATCAAGGGAGGACAGGGCAATATCTGGACGGAGCAGATCTACCAGACGAGACAGTTGCAGTACATGACCTGGCCGCGGGGCATCGCCCTGGCAGAGGCGCTCTGGAGCCCGCAGACTTCCCGGAACTGGAACCGGTTCGCCGCAGCGGTGGAGTCGAATTTTGCGCGTATGGATGCACGGCAGGTAAAGTATTCCCCCGCGATGTTTGATCCCATCATTGCAGCCAAAAAAGACGCCTCCGGAAAACTGAAGGTTGAACTCTCCAATGAGTTGGAGGGGTTACAGGTGCATTACAGTTTCGACAATTCACAGCCGGATTGTTTTTATCCTGCTTCCACCGGGCCACTCTCTGTGCCCAGGGAAGCTTCGATGCTGAAAGTGGTCTCCTGCAGGAACGGAAAAATCGTGGGCAGGCAGATTGACCTCACCATCGCGGAACTGGAAAAGAGAGCGGGCATCACCAAATAATTAACTGAACCAACGCATACGGAAGATGGAAAACTGGAACGGAAAACGCGTGTGGATTACCGGGGCATCTTCGGGCATCGGGGAGGCGCTGGCAAAAACTTTCTGGGACGCAGGTGCGAGCCTGGTGCTGAGTGCCCGCAGGCAGGAGGAATTGGAGCGGGTAAGGGAAGGACTATCCAAACGTGCCGGCCAGGAAGCGATAATCCTCCGCATGGACATGGCAAACGCGGATGATATTGCCCGGGGTGTGCGGGAGGTATTGCAACAGCAGGGCCGTGTGGATGTGCTCGTAAACAATGCAGGCATCAGCCAGCGGTCCTGGACCCTGGATACGCCTGTGGAGATTGACCGGCGCATCATGGAAGTCAATTATTTTGGCACCATCGCCCTGACCAAGGCGGTCCTGCCTTCCATGGTGGCGCAAAAATCCGGTCAGATCATAGTGATCAGCAGCATCTCCGGTAAGTTCGGTTTTTACCTGCGCAGCGCCTATGCCGCTTCCAAACATGCGTTGCATGGGTTCTTTGATTCGCTCCGCATGGAAGTTTTTAAGGAAGGCGTAAGGGTGATGATCGTTTGTCCGGGCAAGATCCGTACCCGGATTTCTGTCAATGCCCTCAAGGCGGACGGAACGGTGCATGGCGTCATGGACCCCGGACAGGATATGGGCCGGACGCCGGAGGACCTGGCACGGCGCATCCTCAAAGGACTTCGGAGAGGGGAGGAGGAGGTTTATTTTGGCGGTAAGGAGATGAAAGCAGTGTGGATCAGGCAATACTTCCCCCGGTTATTTTCCAATCTGATCCGTAAACAAAAGCCAGAATAGAACTGAATAGTCATTATCTTGTGGGATTGAAAAAATGCGTTGATTACCCTTGTCCAACTACCTGAACGTACATGATGAATGCTCCTTTAATTGCCGGCATACAACAGATCGGAATTGGCGTGCCTGATGTGAAACTCGCGTTCCATTGGTACCGTGAACATTTTGGCATGGACGTGCCGATTTTTGAAGAAGCTGCGGAAGCCAACCTCATGCTGCCCTATACCGGCGGTAAACCCCATAGAAGACATGCCATCCTGGCCCTGAATATGCGGGGCGGAGGCGGATTTGAAATCTGGCAATATACGAGCCGGCAGCCGAAGGATGCGGAGTTTGAACTCAGCCTGGGAGATTATGGTCTTTTTTGCGCGCGCATTAAAACGGTTTGCGTGAGGCGTACCTATGAGTATATGTTGTCTCACGGGGTGGAACTGTTATCCGGCCTTATCCATGATCCGGGGGGTAAGGAAACCTTTTACCTGCGTGATCCCTGGAATAACCTGTTTCAGGTTGTGGAGAGCGATTCCTGGTTTGGCAAAAAAGGTATCCGTCATACGGGAGGAGAGGCTGGCTGCATGATAGGGGTCTCGGACATTGAAAAGAGTAAAAAATTCTATTCTGAAATCCTTGGGTATGACACGGTGATTTATGACGAGGAGAAAGTCTTTGAAGACATCATGGGCATTCCCGGCGGGAATCATAAGGTCAGGAGGGTCTTGTTGAAACATAGCAAACCCCGTTGCGGCGCTTTTTCCAGGCTTCTGGGCAGCAGCGAGATTGAGTTGGTCAAGGTTTATGACAGGACACCCAAGAAGATTTATGAAAATCGTTATTGGGGCGATTGCGGGTTTATCCATTTATGTTACGATATCACCAACCAGGAATCCATGAAGAGACTCTGCGCGGAAAAGGGGCATCCCTATACCGTGGACAGCGGAGCTACTTTTGATATGGGCGAAGCCGCCGGCCGCTTTTCTTACATCGAAGACCCTGACGGAACCCTGATCGAGTTCGTGGAAACCAAGCGGATCCCACTGCTGAAAAAAATTGGCTGGTACCTGGACCTGAATAAACGGGATGCAACCAAGCCGCTGCCCGACTGGATGCTGAAGACGTTAAGTTTTAGTCGCGTCAAAGGCTGATCGAATCAATAAAAGTGAAAGGGTTGGGACTTCCCAACCCTTTTTTTGTCCAGCTGGCAAGCCCTTTTCCCTGCTTACCCCCGGTCCACCAATGTAAATCCCCATTTTTTAGGTTATTCATGGAAATAATATTAGTTTTGTCTAGAAATAAATTTAGACATGACTAAAAATATTAAGTTACTCCTGGTGGTTGCATTATGGGTGATCTGTTGTTTTCCGATGGAATTGATGGCGAAGCGCCCCGTTTTGAGGTGGAGTCCGCATGCCGCCGGGCAGGACCGCGAGGATTCCATTCTGTTGAAGGCAGGTCAGCTTTCAGCACGGAATGATTCCAACATCCTGATGGTTAAGGATACGTTGAACCCTGGAATTGATACTGCCTTTTCACGGCAGTTGGAAGACATCGTAGTGTCCGGGAGCCTGCGTCCCGTCCGGAGGCTGGAGAGTCCCGTTGCCGTGGAAGTATATTCCCAGTCCTTTCTCAAAATGAACCCCGTGCCCTCTGTTTTTGAGGCAATGCAAGGGGTTAACGGGGTCAGACCACAGTTGAACTGCAATATCTGCAACACGGGGGACATCCATATCAATGGCCTGGAAGGTCCTTATACCATGGTGACAATTGACGGCATGCCCATCGTCAGTAGTTTATCGTCCGTTTACGGGCTCTTTGGCATACCGTCCCAGTTGGTGGAAAGGATAGAAGTCATCAAGGGGCCGGCTTCCTCCTTGTACGGTTCAGAAGCGGTTGGTGGCCTCATCAATATCATCACACGGAGTCCGCAGAAAGCGCCGTTGGTATCCGTGGACCTGATGGCCAGTGGCTGGCAGGAATACCTGGCGGACATCGGCCTGCGTTGGAAAGCGGGGAAAAAAGCCCAGGCGCTGACAGGTTTGCATGTATATCATTATGATCAGCCGGTGGATGGGAATGGAGATGGATTTACGGACCTTGCCCTTCAGAAAAGGGTCTCGCTGTTTCACAAGATGAGCTGGCAACGGCCGCAAGGGCGGGTCTTTGACATGGCAGCCAGGCTATTTTACGAGGATCGATGGGGTGGAGAGATGCGATGGAACAAAGGCTGGCGCGGTTCAGACAGCGTGTATGGGGAGAGTATTTATACCAGTCGCGCCGAATGGATCGGAAACTACCAGTTACCCACAACCGAAAATATCCTTTTTTCCTGGAGTTACAATTACCACCACCAGGACTCCTGGTACGGCAACACCAGATACCTGGCCAGCCAGCAAATCGGGTTTGGGCAGATGACCTGGAATAAGACGATGGGTCAACACGCCCTCCTGGCAGGAACGGCCATGCGCTACACATGGTATGACGACAATTCCCCCGCCACCGCAGACCCGGCCGGTTCGGGAAACCAGCCTTCAAAGGTCCTGCTGCCCGGACTTTTTGTGCAGGACGAATGGAAACTAACGGAAAAGCATACCCTATTGGGCGGATTAAGGGCGGATCATCACCCTGTGCATGGACTGATCCTGACGCCGCGACTGGCCTATAAGCTGGATGCGGGAAATGCAGGAACGTTCAGGCTGAATGCAGGAACAGGATTCCGGGTGGTGAACCTGTTCACGGAGGAGCATGCTGCCCTCACCGGGGCCCGCACCATTGTGGTGCAGGAAGACCTGGAACCTGAGCAAAGCATCAACATCAACCTCACCCATTCTCTCCGCATTCCTTTTTATCACGCTTACCTGAACCTGGATGCGGGCCTTTGGTATACTTATTTTTCCAACCAGATCCTGCCGGATTATAATACGAATCCCAACGAAATCATCTACGGCAACCTGGGCGGCTATTCCGTCTCCCAAGGAGCAAACCTGAACATCGAATTAAACTGGAAGAATCGCCTGAGGGTGCATGCGGGAGCTACTTTGCAGGACCATGTGCAACACCGTAAGAACGCAGACGGAGTGGAAACAGAATCCAGGCCAGTACTTACGGAACGATGGAGCGGAGTCTGGGGCATTGAATGGAGAATAAACGGTGCAGAATGGCGAATTGATTACACGGGCAATGTATATGGACCGATGCAGCTTCCCCTTCTGGGGCCCCTGGATCCGCGAAAGCCCATGTCTCCCGTCTGGAGCCTGCAGAATATCCAGGTGACCAGGAAAATCGGCAAGACGATCGAACTATACGCCGGGATCAAGAACCTGCTGAATTGGACGCCAGATCAGGGTAACCCTTTCATCATTGCCCGCACGGATGATCCATTCGATAAGCGGATTTCCTACGATGCCAATGGCCAAATACAGTCCACGCCCGATAATCCATATGCGCTCAGCTTTGATCCAACCTATGTATATGCGCCAAACCAGGGGCGCAGGGTCTTTGGAGGCATTCGTTTCTCCCTGCAGAAACCGTAATTCCGCAACATGGTTGCAAAATATCGAATGAACTTTGCGCATGATATCCCGCTTTGCGGCACCTAAGTACCAACCGGCAGTTTCTGAGATGTTCGTTTCGCGTAACTTTAGGATGTGAAAAAAGCGCTGTTTGTTTTGTTCAGTCTTCAAATCATCAGTGCTGGCTACCTGCCAGCGGAGCTGATGAAGATGGGCAATTTATACCAGCATTTCCAAATGCACCGGCAACAGGGCAGTGATATGGGCCTGGTTACCTTCATCCGACTGCATTATTTTGACCCGGCTCACGAGTCGTCCGATCCGCAAAATCATCAAAGCCTGCCCATGCAGGGCGGACACCTTGTTTCGGTTGTCTTCCACCAACCCGCTTCAGAAATCATTATTCATCCTACCATTGAATCGGGGATCACCATTTATTCCCGCATGAAAGATCCCGGTTCTTCCAAGGGTAACCCCATCAGTGTTTTTCAGCCCCCCAGAATGAATTGAGACTGGCCTCATTTGCTGTCCTTTCATTTTTTCACTTATTGTCATTGTCATGCTGAATGCCATCATTCGCTTTTCCATCCGGAACAAGCTGATTATTGGATTACTATTAGGCGCCTGGGTCATCTGGGGAGTCCTTGAACTCAGAAAACTGCCCATCGACGCCCTGCCGGATATCACCAGCAACCAGGTGCAGGTCATCACCGCCACACCTTCGCTGGCGGCACCGGAGGTGGAGCGACTCATCACGTTTCCCATCGAGCAGGCCTGTTCCAATATTCCGGGTCTCACAGAGATCAGATCCATCTCGCGCTTTGGACTGAGCGTTGTGACGATCGTATTCAATGATGAAACAGATATCTACTGGAGCCGGCAGCAGGTCAATGAGCGATTGAACCGCGTCAAAGACGAGATACCCCGTGAGGCAGGCATCCCGGAACTGGCGCCGGTTACCACCGGTCTGGGCGAGATCTACCAGTATGTGGTCAGGCCTGCAAAAGGTTATGAGGGAAGGTATTCGCTGGAATCCCTGCGCACCATCCAGGACTGGATCATCCGCAGGCAACTGCTGGGCACACCCGGTGTGGCAGATGTCAGCAGTTTTGGCGGGATGCTTAAACAGTATGAAGTGGCCATCCGGCCGGACAGGTTGAAAAGCATGGGCCTTACCATCAAAGATATCTTTGACGCCCTTGAACGCAACAACCAGAACTCGGGCGGTTCCTATATCGAAAAGGGACCTACGCTGCTTTTCATCCGGACGGAAGGACTTGCCAAAAACCTGGATGATATTGGTAAAATACCCGTGAAGGCCAACTCGGACGGCATCCCTGTTTACATCCGGGATGTGGCGGAACTTCGGATAGGCCATGCCGTCCGGTACGGTGCGATGACCTGGATGGACCAGGGTGAAGTAGCCGGTGCGGTGGTGCTTATGCTTAAGGGCGAGAATGCTTCCAACGTGATTAAAAAGGTCAAGGACAAAATGGAATCCATCCGGAAAACCCTGCCGGAGGGTGTGGAAGTGGAGGTATTTTACGATCGCACCAAGATGGTCAACAGGGCCATCAATACGGTCACCAGGAACCTCATGGAAGGCGCACTGATTGTGGTCCTGGTGCTGGTCTTCTTCCTGGGCAACCTGCGGGCGGGGTTGATCGTGGCATCCGTCATTCCGCTGGCCATGCTTTTTGCCTTTGGCATGATGAATCTCCTGGGGGTGTCCGGTAACCTCATGAGCCTGGGCGCACTGGATTTTGGTCTGATCGTGGATGGCGCCGTCATCATAGTAGAAGCGGTACTTCACAGACTCCATCACCACAAACACCCGCATACGGAACACAAACTCAGGCAAAAACAGATGGACGATGCCGTTGAACAGAGTGCTTCGCGCATGATGAATGCGGCGGTGTTTGGACAGATCATCATCCTCATCGTATACCTGCCCATTCTTACCCTGGTGGGCATCGAAGGGAAGATGTTCCGTCCAATGGCACAAACGGTTGCTTTTGCCCTGATGGGGGCCTTTGTCCTCTCCCTGACTTATGTGCCAATGGTCTCCGCGCTTTTCCTTTCTAAGAAAGTAAAAGATACAGATAACCTGTCAGGCCGGTTCATCGGTTTTCTCCAGCGTTCCTATCAGAAGACGCTGAATAACGTATTTGTATACCCGAAGATAGTACTGGGCTCCGCTGCCGCATTTTTCGTCCTGTCCATCATTGTGGCCAGCAGGCTGGGCGGTGAATTTATTCCTGAGCTTGAGGAAGGCGACTTTGCCATTGATGGCCGGATACTCACCGGCAGTTCCCTGTCTCAAAGCATTCATGTGTCCAGCCAGGCTGCCGGTATCCTGAAAAAATTTCCGGAAGTTGAGCGGGTTGTGACCCGGATCGGGGCCAGTGAAATTCCTACGGATCCCATGCCGATGGAAATGACGGACATTATTGTCAGCCTCCGGCCCAAAGAGGAATGGGTATCCGCAAAGACATATGACGAACTGGCCAATAAAATGAGCACTGCGCTCCGGGATATTCCGGGTATGACTACTGGTTTCCAGTACCCGGTGCAGATGAGGTTTAACGAGTTGATTGCCGGTGCAAGGAATGATGTGGTCTGCAAGATTTTTGGAGAAGACCTGGATTCCCTTGCCGTCCACGCCCAGGAACTGGCCAGTGTGGTCGGCTCCGTAGAGGGCGCCAGCGATGTATACGTGGAAAGCGTTACGGGACTCCCGCAGATCGTCGTGCGATACGAGCGGGAAATCATGGCCATGTACCGGCTTTCCATTAATGACGTCAACAGGTTGATCCGGGCCGCTTTTGCAGGGGATGTAGCCGGCAAAGTGTACGAGAATGAGCGGCGGTTTGACCTGGTGGTCCGGTTAAGCCAGCAAGGCAGGACAGATATCAGTGATGTCCGGCAGCTGCTGATCCCCACACCAGGCGGAGTGCAGATACCGCTCTACCAGGTGGCGGAGATCAACATCGAAGAAGGCCCTAACCAGATTCAGCGTGAGGATGCGAAGCGAAGAATTATTGTAGGCTTCAATGCCCGGGGGCGGGACGTGCAATCCATCGTGGAAGAGCTGCAGCGGAAAGTAAATGCAAACCTGGATCTGCCAGACGGATATTTTATCCAGTATGGCGGGCAATTTGAAAACCTGGTGGAGGCCAAGAAGCGACTGATGATTGCCGTGCCGGTGGCGCTGGCACTGATCTTTCTCATACTGTATTTCGCGTTTGGAAGTTTCAAATACGGCCTGCTGATTTATACGGCCATTCCACTTTCCGCCATCGGGGGAATTCTACTGCTGTGGGTCCGGGATATGCCTTTCAGCATCTCTGCCGGGATTGGCTTCATCGCCCTGTTTGGGGTGGCCGTGCTCAACGGCATTGTTTTGATCACGGAGTTCAACCGACTAAAAAAAGAAACCAATATGGATATCCGCTCCATTATCATGAAAGGTACGGAAACGCGGCTTCGTCCTGTGTTGATGACGGCAGCCGTGGCTTCACTGGGATTCCTGCCCATGGCATTGAGCCAGGGAGCAGGCGCTGAGGTTCAGCGGCCACTGGCCACGGTGGTCATTGGTGGTCTCGTCACAGCCACACTGCTTACCCTGGTGGTGCTGCCCGTACTGTACAATTGGGTTGAGAAACGCAGTGACCGCCTGGCTGCAAAGAAAGCAATGTTGGTACTGTTGGTTTTGCTCAGCCTCGAAGGATTTTCCCAGGATTCGCAACTGGTCCTGACCGAGCCTGCCGGGACAGTTGTAAGCCTGGATACCCTGCTTTCCCGTGCAGCAAGGCTGAACCTTGACCTGGTGGCAAACCGGAAAAATGAGGCGTATTGGGAAGCGCTATCATCCAAAACATTTGAACTGCCCCGCACGGTCCTGGGCGCCGAATACGGGAATATCAACAGCTTCAACAACGATACCCGGTTTTCCATCGCCCAGGCATTCCCGATGCCTGCGGTGTATAGCCGTCAACGGGATTATTACCGGGCGGGCCTCGCTGTCAACCGGGGCATGCTGGCCTGGAGGGAGCGTGAACTGGCCAGGGAGCTGCGCCTGCAGTATTATCATATGCAATCACTCCTGGAAAAGGACTCCTTGCTCCGTCAACTCGATACCATTTATTCCAGGCTGTCCAATGCTGCTGAGCTCCGGCTCAAAACCGGCGAGTCCAATGCCCTGGAGAAAAATAGCGCCGAAGCCTTGCTTCAGCAGTTGCGTTTGCAAAGAATGCAGCTGATGTATGATTTCCGTGCCGCGCAACACCGGCTGGGCAACCTCGTCAACAGCCATGAGCCATGGCTGCCCCAGCAAGCGGATGAACACGACCTGTCCATAATGATGCGTGATACCCAGGCGCTGCTTGAACATCCTTTGCTCCGGTATTACGACGGACAAAGCAATATGATCCGTTCGCAGGCGGCCCTCGAAAAATCAAGGCTGAGTCCTGAAATCGGTCTGGGATACAGCAATCTGTCCATCATTGGATGGCAAAGCCCGGACGGAGTGGGACAGAAATACTATGGCGGTAGTGATCGATTCCATGTTGGTCAACTGACCCTGGGGCTGCCCATATTTAATGCCGCCGCTAAATCGCGTATCCGTGCCAGTGAGGTAAGCGCCCAGGTAGCCATGGTGGAAAAAGATGCGGCATACAGAAAGATACAGGCGGACTGGCGTCAGTGGCAGGAAGAATACGCGCGGCAGCTTGCGGCCGTCCGCTATGGTCAGACCACCGGCCTGGCGCTCTCGAACCAGATCATGCAAAACGCTGAGAAAAGCCTGCGGGCGGGGGAGATTGCCTATGTCGACTGGACCCTGCTCATGAACCAGGCCATACAAATCAGGCTTGGCTACCTGGAAGCACTGGCATCGCTCCGCCGGGCAAGGGCAGAACTTATTTATTTATCCGGAAACAATGCATTATGAACCTTATTGTATCCATCATCACCGTCGCATCTGTCTTACTCCTATCCTGTGCCGGTGCCGAAAAAAATGTTGAATCGGCCGGCGAGCCCGTGGAGAAGACGGATATCGTCCTTTCTGCCACGCAGGTAGAGAAGGCAAAGATTCGGACCGGACCCCTGGAGCAGCGAACCATCCGCCACGAAATCATTGTCAACGGTGTGGTAGACGTACCACCCCAGAACATGGTGTCCGTCAGTTTTCCCCTGGGCGGATACCTGCGTTCTACCAAGTTGTTGCCTGGCATGCGTGTCCGCCAAGGCGAAGTGATTGGGATCATGGAAGAGCAATCCCTGGTGCAACTGCAACAAGACTATCTCATCACGAAGGCCAGGCTGGAATATCTTGAAAAGGAGTACGAACGCCAGGCTACATTGAACGCAGATAAGGTTAACGCTGAGAAGGTCTTTCAGCAGGCAGCCGCGGACTTCAAAAGCCAGAAGGTCATGCTGAAAAGTTATGCGGAAAAACTCCGGCTGATTGGCATTGATCCGGAGAAACTGACGGAAGCATCTATTTCCCGACAAGTACCCTTGTATTCTCCCACCAACGGGTATGTCTCCAGGGTCAATGTGAACGTGGGAAAGTATGTCCAGCCTACCGACGTGCTCTTTGAACTCGTGAACCCGGACGATATCCATGCCGCCCTGACCATTTTTGAAAAGGACCTTGGAAAAATCCGGATCGGCCAGAAGGTGAAGATCAATTTTGTTGACGACCCTGCAAAGGAATACAGTGGTGAGGTGATCCTCTTCAACCGCAACGTGGACGAAAACCGTGCGGCGATCGCGCATTGCCATTTCCTGACCCACCCGGGCCAGCTCCTGCCGGGTATGTTCCTGAATGCACGCATCGAGGCCAGCCAGTCCGATGGTCCGGCACTCCCTGAAGAAGCCATACTCCGCTACCAGGGTAAAACCTATGTATTCGTGGAACAGTCGCCCAATCAATTCCATATGCAAGAAGTGACCGTTGGAGAAGCGGATGCGGGCTATGTCTCCATACTCACTGGCTCGGAAACATTGAGGGAAAAGAAAGTGGTGGTGAACAATGCCTACAGCCTTTTGGGCGGCCTGAAAAATGTGAGCGAAGATTAGGCGATGACCATCTGTTAAGGCAACGCCGGAACTGGTGGAATCGCCAACGAATTTGAGGCCGGCTCAACCTTTGTATTCCTCCCGCACAGGGCTGAATACATCAATGACGATGCTGTCTTTCTTCACGGTTGCGGAATGGGGCGTACCGCCTGGAATGACCTCCACCATTCCTGGCGTCAGTATTTTGGTGGCACCGCCAATCACCATTTCCAGTTCTCCTTCCAGGATACAGGTGACCTGTTCATGCGGATGATGATGCACGGGCAGGATGCTTCCTTTCTTAAGGGTCACCCAGCCAAAGCTGCATTTGTTCCCGTGCAGGTATTGACCAACGATGCCAGGGCTTAGAATTTTTTCAGGAATGTCATTGATATGTGGCATGAGAGATGATTATTGATTTCGGATTCCGAATTCCGGATTGAGATAAAAGAGTTTTGTTTGTCCGGGATTCAGGTGAATCCATTTGAATTTATTTTTCGGTTTCGAAATAACAAACACTGGCGCCCACCCACTCCTTGTCCTTATTATATCTCACGCCAATCATTTTTCCCTTGCTCATCCTGGCGAGGTTGGTTGCCAGTACAGGCCTGGGTGCGCCGTCCTTCCAGATATACATCATGCGGATTTCCGCTTTTGCCGGTACATCCGGTGTCTCGATCACATCCGCATAGCGGACTTTCTGCTGGAGGATCCAGTTTTCCGGGTCGTTGATCTCTTCAATGTCCTTTGGTGTTACGTCAATGACCACGCCCTGCCCGGCAAAGGAAAACAGGGGTTTGAGTACGTAGTTCTCCAGGTCTGCCGGAACCTGTTTCACTTCATGCAGGAAGAATGTTTTGGGCACATGAGGATGACGGATAAATGGAAGGGTGAATTTGCTGATCCGGTAAAACCAGTTTGGATGCGGGATCCATTCCACATTCAGTCCGGAGGTTATGTCCGGTATGTTTCCCAGGCTTTCTTTCTGCGCACGCAGATCATCAAAGATGATCCGGTTATAGACCCTTCTGATGCGCGTCTTCTGCCCTGCCCTCATATAGTAGAGGTCCCTGCCTTCCTGTATCAGGTCCGTGATGCAAACGGGTTCAATGCCCAGGTAATCCTGGGTGCAGTAAAAATCGATCCGCGTTTTTTGTTCATGTGGTTTTACTTCCAGCAGGACCACTTCTTCAACCTTGTAAGGGCCTATAATCAGGTCTCTCAGCTCAGCGAGATAAGTTTCTTTGCGAAGGCCGTTAAAGTAGTTGGAGTAGCCTGGAGGGATGGGAAAATGGCGTTCCAGGACTTCCGGGTAGTAAACCTGGAATCCGAAGAGGGTGGGGAAGCCCTGCATTTCGATGAGCTGAGGTTCATAAGCGCCCAGGTCATTCTGACAGATGCCGAAATCGAATGCAATGAAATGGGGTTGCCGGTTTTCACCCGGGACTGTCTCGCCTGTGGGAATTGCCCGATCCGTCAATGCCCGGAAGCCTGGTTCCAGGATGAGGTCGATGATATGTTCGCAGCAGTCGATCACCTGTCTGCCGAAATCCCCGGGGATAAAAATGGGTGTTTCCGCAATCCGAAATTCGATGGCACCAGTATGCCTGCTGTGGAGGTCTTCCAGGAATGCCTGGTATTTTTCCAACGTGAATTGGCTGTTGAATGCTTTCCGGATCGACGGAACCATGTGAACGGGTTTATGAGGGAAGCTACTGAAAAAACTGATAAGGAGACGGGTTGCCTTATGCTGGGAAGGCTTAGTTTGGAATCCGAAATCCTTCGTTCGCGAAGCTGAGTTTTTCAACCGCTTCATTCAGGAAATTGGGGAGAATATGGGCATAGGTCCAAAGTATCTTGTCCGGATCGTTGAGGTGGTCGATCATCGACTCCCATTTGTCGTATCCATGACTTTCGATCACGGTTTTCTTTTTTTCTTCTGTTTGCAGGTACATGCTCATGCCAATGGCATCCGCTTCCGGGTGAAATTGGGTGCCAATCAGAAATTCAGAAAAACGGATGGCCATGATGGCCCTTTCCAGGGGAACATGGGGTCTTTCTTTTTCAATGCAGAGCAGCTTTGCGCCCATTTCCCTTAGCCTGTTGTGGTTGGGCTGTATGACCTGGTAGTCCCTGGAGTCCACGCTGTAAAAAGGATCATTAAGGCCGTCGAAGACGGTTTCATCCTGTGCTTCATGCAGTCGGTGGATGGGAAACACCCCGAATGCGGTGGATTTCCTCCGCGTCACATGGGCAATTTTGTAATGCCTGCAGACCAGTTGAAAAGAGTGGCAGATAAAAAAGACGTGTTTTTTGAGGGCATTTCCCGGATCCGCATTCCATTTTTCAATGTGATAGAGCCACCTGAAATAGGAGCGCTCCCACTCGCTGCCCTCGGATTCCAATGGGCTGCCAGGGCCCCCGGAGGATATGTAGATATCATACCCCATGTCCGGCACCTCGTTTTTCAGGCGCACGTCAAACTCATCCCAATGCAGGTTCAGGTCGTTGGCTTCCCCAAATTGGTTCAGGATCTCCCTGATACACCGCATTCCCTGGTTGGGAACGCCTTCATAGAGGTCAAGGATAGCGATTTTAATCTTTTTCTGAAGCAACATATCTGACGGCGCGAAAATACCAAATTTGGCGTAACCGGTTGACGGGCTTACCGCTAAAAAACGCAGGAGATGTGGAAAAGGTATCTTATCCCAATATTTTTGGACTGTTGCGGCTTGGCTGCCACCCTTTGCAGGCCGGATATATCCTATAAAGAAGCCAGGAAGGAGTCGTGAATATAGTCTGCCACGCTGACCAGGTTTTTGGTGCTGTCAAAAACGGCCAGTTGCCTGTCCGCTCCCGTACCCTTGTCCAATATCTTCTGGATGTTTCCCAGGGCGTTCCGGGCACCCAGATCGTCCACCACATCATCTACAAAATCCAGTAATTCATAAATCAGCACGCGGGTGTTGACTTCCTCCTCCTTGCCGAAGTCGATCAACTGCCCCCCAATGCCATAACGGGATGCACGCCACTTATTCTCATTGACCAGTGCGCGGGGATAAATCATGAAATTCAGGTTCTGGCTCCGCAGCTTATAAAGTTTGGCGCAAATGCACTGGAAGAGGGCTGCGATGCCAATGGTTTCGTCCACCGTCATGGGGACATCACAGATCCTGAATTCCACGGTTCCGAAAAACGGATGGACCCTCAGATCCCACCAGATCTTCTTGGCATTGTCGATGCAATTCGTCTTGATCAGCAGGTTGACATAATTCTCGTATGCTGAATAGCTGTCGAAATAATCCGGAATGCCGGTCCTTGGGAATTTGTCAAAGACCTTGGTACGGAAACTGCGGAAACCCGTTAATCTTCCCTCCCAGAATGGGGAATTGGTGCTGAGGGCAAACACGTGCGGCAGGAAATAACGTGCGGAATTGGCAATATGCACCGCCATTTCCCTGGAGGGCATGCCTACGTGCACATGCAGTCCGAAGATAAGATTGCTGCGCGCGGCTTCCTGCATTTCATTCACGATTTCCTGGTAGCGTGCATGATCCGTGATCAGCTGGCTTTCCCAGTGGCTGAAAGGATGTGTTCCGGAAGCCCCCATCCAGTAACCCAGTTCACCTGCGATGTTGGAGATGGTTTGCCGCAGGGTGTACACGTCCTTGTACGCTTCTTCGATGTTCTGGCAGATATCCGTCCCCACTTCCACCACAGCCTGATGCATTTCCGCCTTGACTTTGTCCCGTATGACTTTCTGCCCCTCCGTCACAATCTTCTGTTCGTGGCTTTTCAATTCCCTGGTCTGCGGATCAATGACCATGTATTCTTCTTCCACGCCCAGCGTAAAATGCTTGTAATTAAAATTCCCCATCAGAGTCTTGGTTATTTGGGTGCAGGTTCTTCAGTCCCTTCTTTTCGGTTATGCTTATACGTTATCTATCCGGGGAAAAGGATTTTTCTTTCCGCGCTGCGTTTCACATATTCACCCCAGCTCAGGTTATCCTGTCCGGGTTTTTGTTCCAGGGCACGTTCAATGGCATAGTTGGACATGGTTTCCACGATCCATTCAAAATTTTCCGGTCCAACGCTTTTTACATCCGCATCCGGTGCAGGGTTGCAGAAGTCGATCGCGTAGGGCACGCCTCCGCGCAGGGCCAGTTCCACTGTGTTCAGGTCGTATCCCAGGTACTGGTTGATCCGCAGTACGATGTCCGTCATCAGTTTATGCAGTTCCGGGCTGGGCCGGTGTTCCGCCACATAGCGCAGGTGGTGCGGGTTGCGGGGCTCGTAGGGCATGATGTGCACATGCTTCCTGCCTACGCAGTAAATCCGGTAATATTCTTCGAAAATGATTTCTTCCTGCAGGAGCATGACCAGTTGCCCGGTTTCGGCGTGTTTTTCAAAGAATTCATCCTGCGATCCGAGTCGGTACACATTCTTCCACCCGCCGCCGGCAAAGGGTTTCATATAGGCCGGGAACCCCACATAATTGAAGATGCCGTTCCAGTCCAGCGGATAGGCGAGGTTGCTGAAGCTCTCATCCGTGGTATCATCCGGATGTTCGCGTGAGGGGAGGATCACGGTTTTGGGAACGGGTACGTTGATTTTGGTGGCCAGTGCATTGTTGAAAAACTTCTCATCTGCACTCCACCAGAACGGGTTGTTGATGACCGCGGTGCCGCTGATGGCGGCATTTTTAAGGAAGGCCCGGTAGAAAGGCACGTCCTGCGAAATCCGGTCAACGATCACTGCATAGCCGCAATCCTCGCCCTGCACGACTTTGTCTATGCGCACGGGTTCTGCCATGATGCCCGGCACATTCTTGCTGTTGATTCGTTCTACAAAAGCATGGGGGAAGGATCTTTCCTTGCCGTGAAGAATGCCAATTTTTTTCATATGAATGATTTGATCGATTGAAACGCCATGTCCACATGTTGACCTGACCGGATCGTTTTCCGGGGGGTAGTATGATAAATATATTCGACCCATCGCAGACTAACAAAAAATCCACCATGTTCATACAGCAACCGGGTGATTCGGAGTTATAGGGTATATTTGAACGATATGACGCCGCACCGTGAGCCGGGAGTCCATGTGCATGGAAAGACCCGGGTGGAACACAGAACCATCGAGTCTGAATACCTGGAAAGAGAAGTCAAGGTGGACTTCTATCTGCCACCAACTGTGGGAAGGGAGAACATGCAGAAGACCCTCGACCGCCTTCCTTCATTGGATCACCCGGATAGTTCCCCGGATCGTCCTAAGTTGCTGGATCATCCAGCTGCCGCAGGGGAGCAACCGATGCTGCTGGATCATCCCGGAGCGATCTCGCTCCTGTTGATCAATGACGGCCAGGACCTGCCCAAAATGCCGTTCCGGAAAATCCTGGACAGCCTCTGGCAGGAGGGTGCCGTTCGTCCGCTTTTATGCGTAGGCATTCACTGCGGGAAGGACCGGAAAATGGAATATGGAACGGTGGGGATTCCGGATTATATGGGCCGCGGGGCGAAGGCGGAAGCCTACACAAAATTTGTTTTCCGGGAATTGCTGCCTTTCATCCGCGAGGCCACGGGGGCACATCATTTTCACGATAAATCATTTGCCGGTTTTTCCCTGGGCGGCCTTTCTGCCCTGGACATCGTGTGGAATCATCCCCACGAATTCAGGCATGTGGGTGTTTTTTCCGGATCGCTCTGGTGGAGGACCCGTGACCTCGACGATGATTATGTGGAGGACCGGGACCGCATCATGCATCAGCAGATCAGGCAGGGGCAGTATGCGCCCTGGCTGAGATTCTTTTTTCAAACGGGGGTGTTGGATGAGATGGCCGACCGGAATAATAATGGCATCATCGACTCCATTGATGATACCCTTTCCCTGATGGAGGAACTGGAAGCCAAAGGGTACCAATCGGGACGGGACATGACCTACGTCGAATATGAAGACGGAAGGCATGACGTTCCCACCTGGGGACGCGCCATGCCTTTGTTTTTGAAATGGGCCTTCGGCCGATGATTATTTAACCGTAAAACTTACGGATGTATTTTCCCAGGAAAGGTTCACCACGCCATTGTTCACGGTATAAACGAGTTTCTCCACGAGTGAAGGCGTTTTGCCGGATTTCACTTTCACGCGGATGACGTCTTCTTCCTGCTTGTATCGGTAAGAACCCCATTGATTCCAGGTTTTGTTGAATACCATCACCCACTCCGTTTCGCCTGGGATGGCGAAAAATCCATACTTGCCTTTGGGAAGTTTCTGGCCCTCAACGGTCACGTCCTGGTCTACTTCAAATACCGTGGCTTCGTTGGCTCCGGCGCGCCAGATCTTTCCATAGGGCGCAATATCGCTTCCAAAAATCTTGCGTCCTTTCACTGAAGGAGCGCTGTAATCGATGGTAATGGTAGCATTGCCCGCCTTCCCGGTAGCTTTTGCCGGAGGAGAAGGACGGTTCTCTTTATTTTCCTGGGCGCAGGCAACCAGCGTGCCGGCCATCATGGACACAAACAAGGTCACTGACAGAATTTGTTTCATAGCTTGATGTTTACGGGTATAAATGTACCGATTCTGCCAATAGGAATCCACGCAGCAAAGGGCTTTAACATTGTCCTTGTTTGGGAGCGCTGAAGGTGGGGAAAATCTGGATCATTTTCCGGCATGTAGTTTTCTCCGGTAAAGCTGCACGGTATTTTCAAGGCCCAGGTAGAGCGCATCACAAATCAGGGCGTGACCAATGCTCACTTCCTGCAGCCAGGGGATCTGCCGGGCGAAAAATTCCAGGTTCTGCAGGTCCAAATCGTGTCCCGCATTGAGTCCCAGTCCCAGTTCGCGGGCTTTTCCGGCTGCCCGGATATAGGGGGCGATGGCATGCTCCCGGTCCGTTTTGTATTCTCTTGCATAAGCTTCCGTATACAGCTCAATGCGGTCGGTGCCCGTTTCTGCCGCACCCTCCACCATTTCCGGAATGGGATCACAAAAAATGGAGGTTCGGATGCCGGCCTCTTTGAAAAGTCCGATCATGTCCTGCAGGTAGGCTTTATGCCGGAGCGTATCCCATCCGTGATCGCTGGTCAGTTGCCCTTCTGCATCGGGGACCAGGGTCACCTGTGCTGGTTTCAGTTCAAGGACCAGCTGAACGAATTTTTCTTCCCGGCAATTTCCTTCAATGTTGAATTCCGTCTGAATGACCTGTTTGATGTCCCTTGCGTCCTGGTAGCGGATATGTCGCTCATCCGGCCTGGGATGAATAGTGACCCCGTCCGCGCCGAAACGCTGCACATCGATGGCTGCCTGGAGGACGCTGGGATTGTTGCCGCCGCGACTGTTGCGGAGGGTGGCAATTTTGTTGATGTTGACAGACAATTTCGTCATGGGGCAAAGGTACATCCACCGATGGCTTATCGCCCAAAATTCCCCCGATTCTCTCCGATGAAGATCAGCTTCTGATCCCCAAAGTCCTTGTATTTATTGAATGAGCAAGCGTTCACGCACATCTCCCTGGGATTGGCGGAGCACCAGCAGGTAGACGCCGGGCTTCCAGCCGCTTAGGGAAATGGTTTCTGCGGCGTGTTCAAGGTTTTTCTGAAAGCGCAGGGCTCCGTCTAATTGATAAATCTGCAACAGGGCCGGGCCGGGATCCTTGCGCACGATGCTCACGGATTCCCTGGCCGGATTTGGGTAATATCTGAACGCAGGTCCGCTTGACCTGGTTTCCTGCAAAAGAATATTGCTGTGTGTAAAACTTCCATCTGCATCTGCGATCCTGAGGCGATAGAAATATTTTCCTGCACTTGATTCCCGGTCTAAAAAGCGATAAGATTGTCTGCCTGGCAGATTGCGCGCGGGCAGCTTTCCGATGGGCTCAAAGCTACGTCCATCCTGGCTGCGGTGGATTTCGTAGTAGTCGATTCCGTATTCATTGTCTGATTGCCAGCGGATCTCTGGGCCTAGCTCCGTAGAAGACACACTGAAACCCGTCAGTTGAACCGGCAACACCACCAGTGCGCCCATCCGGATGTAAAGACGCGGTCTTTCCTGCCCGGAACCACCGGAGAATCGCAGGCTACCCGTCACTGTTATGTTTGAGAATCTCCCGGATGTCTCTTCAAACAGCACTGAAGTAGGGGAGCTGCCCGTGGAACTATAACTCCCAAAATTGACCCCGTTGATGGTCAGTTTTGAACGGTTACGCTGAGGGATGGAACGTTATTTCCCTGCATCCACACGTTCACGTATTGGAATCCATAATTGACCAGGGTGGGAGAGGTGGAATTGGTGGTCTCTTCGGCATCCAGGAAATCTCCGTCTCGGTTGAAATCGATCTGCCAGACGGCATTGCCCGTAACAGGATTATACTGGAAGGAAAAAGCGTGAAACTGGTTATAGGTCCAGGCCGGCGCGCCTGCGGGATTGAGCTGGGTAAAGCCGGTGCCCGGCGATGGATCTCCGGGCGTGAATAGGACCCCTTCGTAGCCGCTCGCCCCGTTTCGGGCCCGGGCTTCCATCATATAGGTTGGTTCGGGGTCAGTGGACAGAATGGGCTGCGCCCAAACGACGTGCTCTGTTGTGAGAAAGAAAATGGCTGCCAGTGTGGCTAGGGGAAACTGGTTTTTCATGCCTCAGAACCGAATCTTTTTATCCGCTACTTGCTGATCCAATGAACGCTTTTTTCGCTGGAATATTGCAGCTTTTAGTCCTAAATGAATGAAAACCAACAGCTATACAAGGTAACTGGGTATTACGATCTGAAGGCTTTCCCCCAGTCTACTTAACTGAGCCCGTTTTCCGGGGGGAAATTCCCGGGCCCAGCATACGGGTTTGGATCCGTTTCTCCGCGGCATCGGTCCATGCAATGATCAATTGATTTCCTGCTTCTGTAACCTGGGGAAAGCCTGCGGAACGGGCGCTGCTGTTTTCTGCAACCTGGTAAACCGGTCCTGTTGTTCCATCGGGAGACACAGGTCTTACCAGTATCCTGCTTCCTTCCATCCAGCTGATGTATGCCATGTCATGACCTGCCAGGACAAGTCCAACCCTGCCAAGCGGGATGCTATCGTGTATGCGTATCCGTTGCCCAAAGCTGGCTCCGCCGTCTTCAGAGAAGGCGGCATATACGGCTGGCTGATCCTGCGCTTCCGTATACCAGGCAACCACGGCCTTCGTTCCATTTGCGGCTACCCGTGGTCCGTTGACCGGACATCCGTTGACAACCCATCCATCCTTGCTCAGTGGTTCGGGCTCCAGCCAGTTTTGCTGATCCATCCGCGCAATCTGGATATCCCGTACCTCTTGTTCAGAGCGGTCCCTGTAGAGGAGCAGGGCTCCGCCACTGCCCAGCGCGAGGGCGGTCTGGCAGCAGTCGCATGTGCGTTGGTCGATTTCTTTTTCGTTTCGTTTTTTTCCGTCTTTGTCCAGGATGGCTGCGCGAAGGGACATCGCCCCGCCTTCGTGCCCTTCATGGTCGTGGCTACCAGCAGGCATAGGCATGGTATTCCTTCCGTCCAGCCAGGCCACGATGAATCCGGAATCAGGGTGGGTTATGATGGACACGAATCCATGTTCCGCCTCTTTTCCGTCTTCATTGAGTTTTGCAGGCTGCTTCCAGGCGTTGCCGTCCGAAGAGAAAGTCATCATTACATCGTAGGCATAAGTCCCTCGTCCATTTTTCTGCAGCCAGGTGGCCATCATATTTCCCCTTCCGTCAGAGGCCAGCCTGGGGAAGTCCGCCCAGTTTACAAACCAGTTCTGTCCGCTGGCGATGGTCCTGGGCTCTGTCCAGTTGCTGTCTTTGAGTTGGCTGTATACAAGGCGGTGGGTCAGGCTGTCTGTCTCTTCGATCCAGCTCAGGAAAACCGCGCCTGCCGGATCTGTGAAGAGCGCAGGCTCGCCGGCTTTAAAGCGCGACGGCGATTGAAGGGTCTGCATTTGCAGTTCGGGTTCAGGTTCTAAAGACGACTGTTTTGCATCCGGGTCTTTACAGGAAATCGCAAAAAGGCAGAACCAGGCAATCCATTTTTTCATCCTACAAAGATGGGCATTGAGGGGCATAAAAAAGCCCCCTGCGAGAGGGGGCTTCTGATATACACAATAAGGTCTAGTAACGGTAGTGATCTGTTTTGAATGGACCGCTTTGGGGAATGCCCAGGTAGTCTGCCTGCTCTTTGCTCAGTTCATCCAGCACCACGCCAATCTTGGAGAGGTGGAGGCGGGCAACTTTTTCGTCCAGATGTTTGGGCAGGACATATACTTTGTTTTCGTATTTGCTGTGGTTGGTCCAGAGTTCGATCTGCGCCAGGGTCTGGTTGGAGAAGGAATTGGACATGACGAAGCTGGGGTGACCGGTGGCGCAGCCCAGGTTCACGAGGCGGCCTTCTGCGAGCAGGAGGATATCTTTTCCGTCAACGTTGTAAAGATCAACCTGCGGTTTGATGGTATCCTTCGTGTGACCGTAGTTGTTATTCAGCCAGGCTACGTCGATCTCGATGTCGAAGTGACCGATATTGCAGACGATGGCTTTGTCCTTCATATTGCGGAAATGTTTTTCCGTAATAAGGTCGCGGCAACCGGAAGCGGTCACCACGATGTCCGCTTCCTTCACGGCATCCACCATCTTCTTCACTTCAAATCCGTCCATGGCGGCCTGCAGGGCGCAGATGGGATCAATTTCGGTGACGATGACGCGGCAACCGGCGCCGGCCAGGGAAGCGGCGGAGCCTTTGCCTACATCGCCATAACCACCTACTACCGCTACTTTGCCGGCGAGCATCACGTCAGTGGCGCGACGAATAGCGTCCACCAAAGATTCCTTACAACCGTATTTGTTGTCGAATTTGGATTTGGTCACGGAGTCGTTGACGTTGATGGCGGGCATGGGCAGGGTGCCTTTGGCCACGCGCTCATAGAGACGATGCACACCGGTGGTGGTTTCTTCAGAGATACCTTTCACATGCTGCACCAGTTCAGGGTATTGATCCAGCACCATATTGGTCAGGTCTCCACCATCATCCAGGATCATGTTCAGGGGACGATCCGCACCGCCAAAGAACAGCGTCTGCTCGATGCACCAGTCGGCCTCCTCAATAGTCTGTCCCTTCCAGGCAAAAACGCCGATGCCTGCGGCAGCAATGGCGGCGGCTGCATGGTCCTGGGTGGAGAAGATATTGCAGGAGCTCCATTTTACTTCAGCGCCCAGGGCCACCAGTGTTTCAATCAGCACGGCAGTCTGGATGGTCATGTGCAGGCAACCGGCAACGCGGGCGCCTTTGAGCGGCTGCTGGGGTCCATATTCTGCACGGATGGCCATCAGGCCGGGCATCTCAGCTTCGGCGAGGCGGATTTCCTTGCGGCCCCATTCTGCCAGGGAGATGTCTTTTACTTTATACGGAAGGGAGAAGTCGATCTTCGATTTGCTAATGGTTGACATGGCTTTCTGAAAATTTCGGCGAAGGTAGCGGATTTGGCGTGGAAACCTTGCTTTCCATAACCACTTTTATGCATTTGTTCAGCGCTGTCATTGAATATCAGCTCTTTTTTTCCACAGCGTGACCCCCAAACTGGTTGCGCAATGCGGCCACCACTTTTGCAGGGTAATTGTCGGGGTCCTGGCTTTGAAAGCGCATCATCAGTGAGAGTGCCACGGACGGCACAGAAACTTTACGCTCCATGGCATCCAGCACCATCCACTCGGCTTCTCCTGAGGCATGGGCTACACCCCTGATGCTCTCCAGGCCCGGGTCTTCCGCCAGGGCTTTCTGGGTGAGTTCCATGAGCCAGCCCCGGACTACGGAGCCGGTATTATATAATTGGGCGATGGCAGGCAGGTCGAGGTCCATGCCCGAAGCCCGGAGGTGTGTAAATCCTTCAGCAATCGACTGCATCATGCCGTATTCGATGCCGTTATGCACCATCTTGGTGAAATGTCCGCTGCCCGACGGCCCGCAATAGAGATAGCCACCCGGCAGGGTGATTTTTTGGAATATAGGTTCCACTTCGGCGAAGGCTTTTGGATTCCCTCCAATCATGGCGCAAAGGCCATTGCGCGCGCCAGATGTGCCGCCAGATGAGCCGCAGTCGAGGTAGTCAACCTCTTTTTCCGCACAAAGCGCTGCCCTTCGCTGGCTGTCCCGGTAAAAAGAATTGCCTCCGTCGATCAGGATATCCCCCTTATCCAGTTGGGGCAGGACCTCTTCAAGGATCTGGTCAACAGCAGGTCCTGCGGGGACCATCATCCAGATGATACGTTTGCCGCCTTTCTCCTCAAAAAGCGATTGCAGGCTCTCCGCTACGCTTATATTTTCCACGGACGCATGCTGGCGTTGGTTTGCCGAAGGATCGTAGGCGCGCACGGAGAAACCCTGATCGCGCATATTGAGCGCCAGCGGCAGGCCCATTTTACCAAGGCCCAGGAGAAGGATCTGCATCATGATTATTTTTCTGAACGGGTTCAGGCTTCGCAAGTGCCGCCAGTGCAATCTGCACAGGCAAAACTACCATAGCGGAAATATTGGTTGACTATCGAGGTGATCATAACGGAAACGACTACTGCATATCCCAGCCATTCCATGGGTTGCACAAGGGCGAACCAGGCAAGTGAAACCAGGTGGACAAGGAACAGCAGCATGGGAATTGGTTTCCGGTGCGTTTGCCAGGACAAAAACAATCCATAACCATACAGCAGGTAGAAGAGGGAGAAGGGCAGGAAATCATACCGGAAAAAAACGGGCTCCCGGAACGCATACATCAGTACGGCCGCGGAGATCAGGATGGGCACGATGGCGCAGGGAATCGTCAGCAGGTAAGCTGCTTTACGCAGGGGCCGGGTTTCCCGGTGAAAGCTATGGTCTTCTGCGGCGCTGTGCATTTCCATCGACCCAAATTACAAAATCCTGCAAAGTTGCCATAGTATAGCCTGTTAAAATCTGTATTGGCTGGTGCATTTTGACCTGCCTGGTCATGCAGGTCAGGGGTGAGGCTTTGTCACATTAAGCGCATGTGACAGCATGAACACAAAAAAAAGCCACCCCGCAGATGCGGGATGGCTGTGTAAGAATCATGAAACTTACTGGATGGCGATTTGCCGCTTTTCAGTTTCCATGCCCGCTTTTACCGGGATGGAAACCTGAAGGACGCCGTCTGTGTACTTTGCCGTGATGGCCTGGGTATCCAGGGTCTCGTCCATAGCAAAAGTACGCTGGAAGCCGCCGCGACTGTATTCCCTCAATACCCAGTTGGGCCTGGGGAATCCCTCTGGTGGCGTGTAGGAAATCACGAGTTCATTTCCACGGATGTCCAGGTGGAAATGTTCTTTGACTCGGCCTGGTGCGAAGACCAGTAATTCATAGCTGCTTTCCGTCCTGTAGATGTTGACGGCAGCACGCTGCACGGAACGGTTGAACAGTTGCCTGTTCCCGTAAGCTTTGCCTTTTGCGGCACATGACTGATTGTAGTACATGGTAAAACTGTTTGGTTAAAAAATATAATACCATGATGCTAAGTACAAAATCGTGCCAGGGCAGGAAAGCTGAAATTTTGTCAGTCTATGCCCTCATGGCTGTCGTGCTTACCAACGAAAATTTAGCTTATCTTAACCTATGCCTTACCGTGATTCCAGCGACAAATACCTGCTCTCTTACCTGACCATCCGAAGGGCAATCGGCATGCTGGGCATGGCCCTGCCTGTGGTGCTGGCCGTAGGCAGCACATTCAGCGGATGCGATGAAATCAAGGACACCATAAGTCATTACTATTATACCAACATGGGGAATTTGCTTGTTGGGTTGCTGTCTGCCACGGCAATTTTCCTGATCACTTACAAAGGCTATGATAACGATAATGTATACACGAACTTAGCCGGTTTTTTTGCGCTGGGCATCGCCTTCCTGCCAACTTCGAACATCACGGACGGGGCCTGCGCATTGTTTGTGTTGCCGTCTAACGAGCTGAGGGAGCAGGCGCACCTCCTGTCCGCTGGCGCTTTTTTCCTGACCCTCGCGTATATTTCTTTCTTTCTTTTTGTCCGTTCCAAGCACCATATGACCAGTGAAAAGAGGAAAAGAAACCTTATCTACCGGAGCTGCGGGATGGTTATGGTGACCATGGTGGTCCTGATCTGCGTGTATTACTGGATTTTGCCGGAATCGTTCCGGCAGCAATGGGGTCGGGCAAGGCCCGTTTTCTGGCTGGAGTCCATCGCGCTCTGGGCATTTGGCATTTCCTGGCTGGTGAAAGGGGAGACCATCTTAAAAGATAAATCATGAAATATTTCTGGGGATTCCTGTTCCTGCTTGGCCTGGGTTGTTCCGAGGCAAGGTTTATCGGAGGCTATGACGCCAAAGTGGATAGTGGTATTGAAACCGTCTCCAGGCAGGTCTCGAAGATTTTCGTGGAATTGGAAGACCGGATTAACGAGCAGAAGGACTGGTCTTATCCGAATTTCAAGGAGGACTATCTGAAAATCCAGTCGGAACTGAAGGCGCTTCGCATCCGGGTCAGTGGCTTATCCCAATATGGCATCATGCGTCAGCAGTTGGACCTGTTGGAGCAGTCGATTGGAACACTGGCCAAGGATCACCAGTTGGGTTTTGTGGCCCCTGGCGTCACAGATTTATCAGCATTGAAGAATGCCATCCGTGTGGATGAGACCGCCATCTCGTCCAGTCTGTCTTCGATGCTGGCCCTGCAGGAGGGATTGAAGCGCAAGAAAGGCGGATAATCGATCATTGCGCGGGCGATTCAGGCAACGGTAATGAAAGACATCCATCATGATTCAATATTTTCGCTATGTCAAAATCTCTCAACCTTGATGAGCTTTTTCAGCTCATGCTGAACGCAGCTAAAAAGAGCCTGCAGTCGAGTCTTAAAACCAAATGGCCCAAAGTACGTGACATTGCTTCCTCGTCCATCCGGGACATTGCTTCGAACCTGGTGGATATTCAACAGATGCACCGGGATGGGGTGATCACAAAGGAGCAGGCTTCACTTAAAGTCAGTTTGCAGCGGAACGCCTTCCGCACCATGCTGTTGACGGAAAAAGGCATTGGCCTGCTGGTGGCGGAAGATGCGGTGAACAGCGCATTGAAGGCCGTCAAAGACACGGTGAACAAGGCCATTGGATTTGCGCTAATCTGATATTTTGAAGCCTGACCATCGTGTTTGCGT
>Ga0114939_10000274_pt1 | contig 45240 bp, 28 predicted proteins | sample AshMeaCrysSpring_FD_87196 | JGI IMG/M metagenome (GOLD analysis project Ga0114939, IMG submission 87196) | Groundwater microbial communities from Big Spring, Nevada to study Microbial Dark Matter (Phase II) - Ash Meadows Crystal Spring | ecosystem: Environmental > Aquatic > Deep subsurface >...
AAGCCCGATCGTTCGGATGGAAGTTCGCCCGAGTCTGCTTCGCAGGACAGAACTTCGCAGGACAGAACAGGGAACGGATCCTCCGAATCCGCGGATCAAGGTCAATCGCTTTCGCGTGATCAAGAAACCGACTCGCGGGGACAGTCGACGGATCAGCGATCCGCGTCGTCGGGCGACCAATCGTCGGGCGACCAATCGTCGGGCGACCAATCGTCGGGCGACCAATCGTCGGGCGATCAATCGTCGGGCGATCAATCGTCGGGCGATCAGTCGTCGGGAGATCAGTCGTCGGGAGATCAGTCGAACGGCGACCGTTCCGCGCGTCGCGATTCAGCAGGCACTACGGCCGATTCGCAGCGCCCCGGGGATGCGAGTTCATCAGAGAACCCTCAAGGTTCAGAAACCTCCGAGGGCTCCAACGACACAGAAAGTTCCGCCGGCTCGCAGGCAGGCAGCGGAAGCACACCAGGCGATTCGAATCAACCGCAGGCCAGCGAGACGGGCTCGCCTGCAGCCGACTCGGAAGCTGCCGTGGCAAATAGCCGGCAGACTCCCGATGGGAACGCGCCGCCGGTTGGCAGTGGCACGACGCCTGGCAACCGCTTGCAAGCGGGTTCGGGCGAGGCATCGTCGGATGCGGACTCAGCGATGGAAGACGGCAGCCCCCACGCAGATGCCGCGAACTTGGATTACGCACGCAAGGCGACCGATCTTGTGCTCGATTACCTGGATCGCCAGCGCGAGCAGCCTGATCCAGAGTTGCTGCGCGAGCTTCGCTGGTCGGCCGATGACTTGCGACGGTTTGTCGATCGATGGAAGTCGGCCAAAGATCTCTCGCAATCGAACGATCCTCAGTTGCGCAGAAAGTTCGAAGACCAGCTCCGCAGCCTCGGCTTGCGTCCCCCACGTCCATTGACGGCCGGTTCCACGGCGACACCCCAAGGCGCGCCAGGTGGAATCATCGATGCGGGGCAGCGGAGTCGTCCGCCGGCAGCCTATCAAGAAGCGTTCGACGCGTTTCGTCGCTCCGTCGGCCGTCAATAGCAGGCATTCAGCAGGGCGCGCGGGGCCTTGGGCAAGTGCCCGAAACCTACTTGCGGACCGAAGACCATTCGATCCGTTGGCCATTTCGCGCATCAAACAGATGGACACTCTCTGACTGCAGGCGGATCTGGCACGGCGCACCGATCGCCAGCGTCGGCTGATGGCTCACCAGCGCGCGGAGCAACTGTCCCTGGCAATCGAACTCGACGCGCTGCGCCCCATCGATCCACTGACTGGAACGGACGATTGCCCGCAGCCCTTCGGTGGCTTGATCATGACTCACGGGCTCCGCTCGAATCGCTTCGGTACGGACGATGGCAATCGCCGAACACGGACCGGGTGAATTCGTTGTTCCTAACACCGTACCACACCACCGCGCAATTCGATCCCTGGTGATCGTGACATCTTCCAGCGTGTTCGGTCGAATCGAACCTGTAAGCTGCGCCACGAGCGGCGAGCACGGACGGTCGTAAAGCGTTTGCGGCGCGCCGATTTGATGAATCCGTCCATCGGCCATGAGCGCCATGCGGTTCCCGACGCGAACGGCTTCCGCGTGGTCATGGGTCACATAGATCCACGGCACGGGCACCGCGCGCTGGGCATCCAGCATCGCATCCAGCAGCTCGTCGCGTGCTCGCGTGTCCAGATGCGCCAGCGGTTCATCGAGCATCACCAGCCGCGGTTGTCGCACCAAGCCACGCGCCAGTGCCACGCGCTGTTGCTGACCGCCGGAAAGGACTGTCGGCGATTTGGACAACAGTTCGGTGATCCGCAGCAACTCGGCGATCTGCTCGACGCGCTGCCGACGTTCTACGCGCGGCATCCGCCGCGCCCGCAAGGGGAAGTCCAAGTTTGCGGCGACTGTCAGATGGGGATACAGGACGGGCTGTTGGAAGACCATCGCAAGATCACGACGATGGGGCGGCCAATCCGTGACCTGTTCCCCATCGATCTCCACAGTTCCCGCCGCGGGCCGCTCTAACCCGGCGATCGCGCGAAGCAGGGTCGTCTTCCCGCATCCACTGGGCCCCATCACCACCAGTCGATCGTCCACGCCCACGGCCAGATCGATGCCATGCAGCACCCGCTGCCCAGTGCGGCGAGGACCCGGAAAATCCACTTGCAGACCGCGAACACGCAGTCGTGCGGGCGAGAGCCCCGCGAACGATATCGGCTCACTTGTCTCCATGGGGGCCATCCTACGCACGGTACTACGCATTACGAAATAGGCCCCGGGCGGAGGAATACCGGCCGCCCCGCCAGCCCGCTCTCGCGGAAAATCAGCGGCTCACCCTGGCTCGCGGACTGGTCGGCGATGGATAATTGCTGTGGGGGCCATGCATGGGACCCAGCGACTTCTGCGAGGTAGTGGTCATGCTTCGATCGTTGCGTTGGTTGCGCGTAGGGGGCTGTGGTTTGGTCGCGGTCCTGACATGGGTGGCCCTGCCGATGGTCGGCAGCGTGAAGGCGAGGGCCGACGAGCGCGAGACAGCGACGAAAGCCAAAGACTCGAAGGAATCGCGTGGCCGGAAGGTGGCGGCCGAAAAGGATGGCTACGTGCGGAAGACGCGAGCCGAACTGCGAAAGATTCTCACCCCGATGCAGTTCAATGTGACTCAGAAGGAAGCCACCGAGCCGCCGTTTGATAACGAATACTGGAACAACAAGGCCGAGGGTCGATATGACTGCGTGGTCTGCGGCTTGCCATTGTTCCTGTCCGAAACCAAGTTCGAATCGGGGACGGGCTGGCCGAGTTTTTTCGCGCCGCTGGCCAATGATGCGATCGGCACGAAGACGGATTGGAAGCTGTTCTATTCGCGGACCGAGGTGCACTGTCGGCGTTGCAACGCGCACCTGGGTCATGTTTTTGACGATGGTCCGCAACCGACGGGTTTGCGATATTGCATGAACAGTGCCGCACTGCGGTTCCGTTCGAAAGAAGAACTCGAGGAAGAAGAGGCCGCGGAGGCGAAGGCTCGCGATGAAGCACCTCAAACTCCCGGCGACACACAAGAGTCCCCCAAGCGATAAAGCTTCTCACAACGGACCGGTTCAGGCGGACCGATCGGCTCGGGTCGATGTCAAACTCGCGCGATTATTCGGCCGGGTGAAAGCGGGCTGAGCATGGGCGGGACTGCTGGCCGATTCTCCCTAAGCGCGGATGCTGCGCCCGCGCGAGCTGCCCCAGGGCCAGGGAGGCCGTCGACCGATGACCCGGACTCGCTTCGCTTTGTCTCTGCTGTTGTGCTGTGCATGCAGTGGACTGACGGCCGATGAACCCCGTTCGCCCCTGATCGGCGGGCCGGTGGATCAGCCAGAGCTGCCGGCTTTGGGCGACCTGTCGACCGAACCCACCGCCGAACAGTTGTTGGCTCTTCAGCAACAACCGTCCCTGCCAATCGGACCCAGCGACGGCGTCCCCGGAGGATTGAATCTGGGCGGGGGCATGATGAGCTTCAAACCGCCCGAGGCGGCTGAAGGCTCGCTCAGGCCGCCCGCACTGTCGATTCGTACCACAAACCTCGTGGGCGTTGGAACGGGCCAGATTCCTGAAGACACGGCAGCCAAGGAAATGACGGCGGTCCGCGACCTGCCTGAGGGTCCCGACCGAGACGGCGCGTGGTACATCGATACGATCTGCTGGCGAGCGCCGAACGTGTTTTCGCACCCGCTGTACTTCGAGGACATCATGCTGGAAAGGCACGGGCACCAGCGATTTCCTTGGTTACAGCCTTGGATCAGCGGCGCCCGGTTCTATGCAACGATTCCGGCTCTGCCCTACCTGATGACCGTCGAGCCGATGGGTGACTGCAACTATCTGATGGGCCAGTACCGCCCAGGCACCTGTGCTCCGGTGCTGAAACAACGCCCGCCCTATCAGCGGGATGCCGTGATCGTCGAAGGGATCGTGGTTTCCGGCTTGATCGTCGGGGTTCCCTAGCCGTCCGAGGGTTCGGGGCACCCGGAAACGAACTTCGGGACCGAGCTTCATTGAGCCTTGGGGCGGCTTGCGTTAGGTTGTGTGGTCCGTTCCGGTCTCTGCACACACAATCTCAGTCTTCAAACCCCGGTTCTCATGGTTCACGGCAAACTCGCTACGGTCCTGTGGTTGCTTGGCGCTGCGGTCGTCAGTCGGCTGATACCGCATCCTCATAACTTTGCGGCGGTGGCTGCGGCGGGGCTGGCAGCCGGGGCGATCCTTCCGTTGCGTCGAGCCTGGATGATCCCCGTTGCCGCGATGGCGATCGCGGATGGTTTGGGCGAGCTTTTCGGCTTGCCAGGCGTCACCTGGTATCAGCCCGAATTGATGATGGCGGTCTATGCCAGCATGGCGGTTTCCGCCGGGATCGGTGCCCTGTGGCTGCGTGGCAGCCCTTCCGTCTTGCGGATCGGTTCGGGATCGTTAGCCGCATCTCTGACCTTCTATCTGTTCAGTAACTTCGCGATCTGGGCGGGGACATCGATGTACCCATCCGATGCCGGAGGATTGCTGGCCTGCTATGTAGCCGGTCTGCCGTTCCTGTCGCCGACCATCGCGGGCGATCTGGTCTATTCGGGTCTGTTCTTCGGGGCCATGGCCTGGGCGGGGTCCACGCATCGCGCCCGCGCCACGACCGCCTGCTGATCGGGATCCGAGCAGGCCTCTGGCGTGTCACGGCAGTGTGGTTGCGCGGGGAATGGATCGCCCGGGACCGCACAACTTTCCTAACCGCTACCGCTCCGGTTGTACCGGTTGCACTCTCCGTGCGTTCGACAACGGTGGCTCCAGTCCACCGGCCTGGCGCGTCGATAGCTGCTCTCAGGGATCTTCCGTCTCGATGACGGATCGTCCTGCGCCGCAAGGAAGCGGCGAGAACCTGCAGGGATCGGAGAAGCCAGGATGGCGACGAAGCGTCGACACGGCACGCGCCGAAGGTGGTTGCTGGCGATGCTGGCGGCACTCCCCTCGGGCGGCTGTCTTAACTCCAACCTGAAGATCCCCGTTTCCGGTCCGCACGACACGACCGCCAGTTACTACAGTCCGGTTGCGACGAAGATCGAGTATCCGGATGTCGAAAACTGCATGAAGCCCGAAGCCCGGGCGGCGCTCGATCCGCATTCGTTCGAAGATCCCAGTCAACTGCCGCTCTGGGAGTTGTCGCTGGAAGAGGCGGTCCGATTGGGCGTTGGCAACAGCCCGATTATCCGGACCATCGGCGGCAGCGTGGTGAACGCGCCGCAGGGCACGTCCACCGTCCTGGATCCGGCAATCCAGGAAAGCTCGCTGGGCGGTGTGGAAGCCGCGCTGGCCGCATTCGATGCACAGTGGGTCGGACAGTTGTTCTGGAACAAGGTCGACCAGCCGCAGAACGCCGTTCGATTCCTGAGCGACAATGGCACGCCCAACGATCCGACGGACGACCGATTTGCGGCGGCGGCGTTCCAAGCCACACAGGCCAACTTCAATGCCGTCCTGAGCAAGTTCACTGCGACCGGTGCGCGGTATAGCCTCAGCCACAACGTCGACTACAACCGGGCCAACCAGTTGTTCGCTGGTCTGCCATTCGCCACCCCGTTGCCCAGCGTATTCACTGGCTTCTTTGAAGCGGAATATCGCCAGCCGATGATGCAAGGTGCCGGATTGGAATACAACCGGATCGCCGGCCCGAACGGCGGGATCGGTGTTTACAACGGCGTGCTGATCGCGCGGATCAACAACGACATCTCGCTCACCGATTTCGAATCCTCGGTGATCGGACTGGTCAACGACATCGAGCAAGCTTACTGGGACCTGTACTTCGCCTACCGCAGTCTGGAAGCGGTCACGCTGGGTCGCGAGAGCGCATTACAGACATGGCAGTTCAACGAGATCAAACTGCAGGTGGGGACAGGCCGACAGGATGAAGAAGCTCAGGCGCGAAGCCAGTTCTTCACCTTCCAAGTACAGGTCGAAAATGCGCTCGCCGGTCCCAACGGCGTCTACGCGCTCGAGCAGCGGCTCCGCTATCTGCTCGGTCAGCCCGCGACCGATGGTCGGCTGATCAAACCGACTTCCGAACCACCAGCCGTTCGCGTCGTGTTTGACTGGGACAGTGCTCTTGACCAGGCCTTCGAGCGTCGTGTGGAGATCCGCCGTCAGAAATGGCAAGTCAAACGGCGCGAACTGGAACTGATCGCCGCTCGGCTTAATCGACGCCCCCGCCTCGATTTTATCGGTCGTTATCGGTACCGCGGTCTGGGCGACCATTTGATCGGACCCAATGACGAGGACGGCCTGTTCGCTGACAACCTGTACGCATCGATCAACGACGGCAACTTTCAGGAATGGCAGGCTGGCCTGGAGATGACGTTCCCGGTGGGCCTCCGCGCGGCGAGCTCCGCTGTGGCGAATGCGCAATTGAATCTGACCAGGGATCGAGCAATCCTCGGTGAACAAGAGTTGCGAATCAGCCACGACCTGAGCAACGCGGCGCGGCAGGCCGATCGAGCCTACCGGCTGGCCCAGACGAACTACAACCGCTGGCTTGCCGATATCCGGCAGTTGGAAGTGTTGCGCGAACGTTATCGCAAAGGCTCTGACAACATCAACTTCCTGTTGCAAGCACAGCGGCAGTTGGTCACAAGCCAAGTGGAATACTATCGCTCACTGACGGACTACAGCCTGGCGCTCCGCGACATCCATCGCGAGAAGGGTTCGCTCCTGGCATATGATCAAGTCACCCTGACCGAAGGCCCCTGGCCTGCCGGCGCTCAGCGCGACGCCAATCTCCGAGGTCGGTTCCTGAAGCCGCATCCACATCCAGAGCAAGTCGATGTTCCGGCGCCTGTCAGCCGCGGGCCGTTTGATCCATCGGCTCCGCAGTCGACCGGCACGGGTGCCATGATCGAGGATAGCCCGGGCGCCCTGCCGCCTTCGGCACCCAGCCCGCTGGATTCGCTCCCGAATCTCGACAGCACGAACGCCCCGGTCCCGATGCCACCTGTCGATGAGGTCGAAGGCACAGGCCCCGGCTTGCTCGATGAGCTGAACTCGTCGGGCAGCGGCAGCCCTTGATCCCCATGGCGCGTGGCCAGCCACTAACCTCTCGCGAGGCCGGTTCACGCGGGTCTGCCCTCCAGCTTCCGTGCCTGTCCCGTTAGCCGACTGCGGATCGACACGCGGAGACTATTGGCTCCTGCCGTACGGTCCGTATGGCGCCGCCACCGACGGCCATTCGTTCACTTTGCGAGCAGGCCCTGCCAACTCTCTGCCGTGGAGCGATGGGCAGGCGCCTGTCCTAGAAGCCGCCAGAGCTCAGCACGACCACCGTGCAAATCGTGAAGAAGGCGATGAACCCGCCGAAGACGCTGAGGAAAGAGATCAGGATCGCCCAAAGCACGTTTCGCCTCAGATCACTCTGCCACGTGCCGCGGACACGGCGGAGCATGAAGACAAACGAAGCGGGCAACAGAAAGATCGCAGCCAACAGGCACAGTGGAGCGAGCGGTAACAGGAATTCGAGCAGGCCGGAAACGATCGCCACAAACAATCCACCGAGCGACAGCGAACTGAGCAGCATCAGCTGCCCGATCCGCCTTTGGACGCGGCGACTTTCCGCAAGCACATCCGGTACGACTTCCGCCAGCACCACCTCGCCCGAATAGGCGTCAGACATCGACTGCGTTGGGTGATACGGATTCTCGTCGGCTGGGTCGCGCACCGGATCGCTCATCAGAACTGCCCCCTGTCCAGCCTCGCGTAGCGCGACTTCCCTCGGCGCGAATCACGGTCGCTCACTGGGAGGACCCTGCAGCCTGGCGCTCGATGATCAAGGCCCAGTCATCCTCCAGATCGCTGGGAGACGCGCCTGGCAAGCGTGTTCGCCAAAGACCGCTTACCGGGTGTTGCAAAGGAGTCCGTCGGCCGGTTCGCGGATTGAACGCCATCGCACGGTACTGGCCCTCAGCCAGATGGACGGTCGTCGTCAATCCACGCGGAATGTACACCAGATAGCATTCGCCGGGTTTGGCAAGGCAATAGCAACCGTCGTCGACAAGTTCGTCATGTGGGTCGAGTTCCCACCACTTCAGTCCGGTGAAACAATCGACAATGTGGGCATAACCATCAAGCATTTGCATGGTGGAATCACCGCGGCCGTTGATCCAGCCACCACCGCTATCGATGTTCTTGCCGGTGCCTCGGTCGGCACGTTCACCCGTCGTCTGATAGCCGCCGGCCATGTAGATCCCCCAGGCCAAGCGACGTCGATTATCGGCGGATCGCCCTGGATACTTCACTCCACCACCCCACCGCGTGGGATAGTGGTCCTCGTATCCATATTCCTCGTTGACTTGCGGCATGGCTCGACCCGTTGCCGCTTGTTTGGCGCGCTGCTGGAGCATGAACGCATGCCCGCCGTTTTCGTCCCAGCTCTGGTACATCGCGAAGTTCACCCAGTCCGCCGTGCGGAACGGGAACTCGCCATGCCCATGAACGCTGATCAAGTGGCCGTACGGATCATGTTCGTTAATCAGCTTCCCCATGGCCTCCACCCATGGTTCATTGCGAAACAGATGGTACTCGTTTGAAACATCCCACATCACGTTGGAAAACGCCGCCAGTCGCGCAACCCCATAGCGATAGTAAGCGAGTTCCTCTTCACAACCCATCCGCTCTTTGCCGAATGGATCCACTCCCGGATCGGCGCCATCCAGATAGAAAATAATCGAGACCACCACGTCGCGTTGTCGCGCCTGAGCCAACATCCGCTCGACCTTCTGCCAGAACGCCACATCGAACCGCGATGTGTCCAGCCCTGGATCCACGACATTGTCAGGGCGGGCAGCAGGCCAAGGATTCAAATGAAACTTGAACTGGTCGGTATTGACGACCATCGGCTCATCCCACCGCATGCCGTCGGCCGTGCGACCATTGAGGGCTACGCGAATCCGGTTGATCCGCTTGTCGGCCAAACGGTCGATCGCCTGTTGAATGATCGACTCGTCCTGCCAGCCCAACAGCCAGTACGTGGTGGTGCTGTTCCAGAAAAAGTGTTCGCCGGTGTTCGACCAGATGAAATGAAACGGATGCTCGGGATCGTTGCGCAGTGCGCCGCGGCGCTGCGAAGGATTCACCGTGAAGCTGCCAGATGAGTTGGCATGCAGATCGCCGGCGTGTAGGTGCAGTGTGTAGTTCACCCGACCGGGACGCATCGGCATGAAGCGGATGCGTGAGATGCTTCCGTCGCTCGAATCACAAAACCCTTCCACCTTGACCGGCTCACCGCCGTCCAGTTGAAACTCACCTTCCAATCGTATGTCCCGGAAAGGGTTCCACTCTTCCCGCAGCGGCTCGGCCAGCCGCACGGTCACCTCAAAAATTCCGTAGGCTTCCACTTGTGACGCATTTGGTTCGAAGACAACCGCATTGCGTTCGGACGGTTGATTCGCAACGAACGCTGCGAGCAGCGTCAGGATCACAGGCATGGTCGCGGATCCACGCAAAGAATCAGGGGGACAAAGAAGCGATCAATCTACCGAGAGGGCCCCCGGCAGAATCGGCTTGAACCGGGGCGATTGTAATCGCTGCACGATGTCACAGGAGCATCGCGGAGTGATACCTCCGTCCATCCTGAAATCCCGCGGCGGTAAACCGCCAAGCGCCAGGTCGATTCCCGTGGCGAGACGATTGACGGATGACCTGCCATCGTGACCCACGCGATGCGTCACAAGCGATCGGGTTCCGCTGGGTCGATGATCGAGCATCTGCCAGGTGGTTGACAACGCTTCGCAAGGATGAGTTCGGATCCCTGCATTGCGTAGTACTGCCCGAAGCGGCGCGAAGCCAACGGGCCAGTGCGATGCCAACGGGCCAGAAACAGCCGCTGTCAAACGCCCAGCCACCATCGGCCCACAGCGATCCATAGCGGGATCGTCAGGATTGCCACGACGGAAGTACCCAAGACCACGCGAAGCGCGGTCGCGACATCCTGCTGGTACAGATGCACGAGGACCAGTGGGAAAGTCGCCGCTGGCATCGACGCCTGCAGCATCACCACCGTCGCCAGATCGCGGTTGGACAGGGCGGTCTTTGCAAACATCAGCATCAAGATTGGAAGAATTCCCTGCCTCAATGCCACGCCGCAAACGAATGTGGGCACGCCTTGGCCGGCTGACACGAATCGCCAGTGGTCGATGATGATTGCACCGCTCAGCACAAGTCCCATCGGAATAGCGCAGACGCCCAGCGATCGACTCATCTGCAACACCGGCTCGGGGACAAAGGGGGCCGCACCGAACTGTTTCAGGCCGACAGCAATCACCACCGCCAGCAACGGAGGGCTGAAGAGGATCCGCCGGAAGCTTCGCAATTGACCCGACAGGACGAGGATCCCGACGCTCCAAAGAGCCACGTCGACGCCCACATTGTGAACCATCAGCGGCACCACCGCGGACGGAAACAGTTGCTCGGCCAACGGCAGAGGGATGTAGCCGTAGTTGCAGATTCCCACGCAGGCGACGAAGGCTCGTTGTTGCGCGGCGGAGACCAATCCGATGGCGGGTCCAAACAGCCGGACGAAGGCCGCTCCAAGCAAGTACCCCAGGGTGGTGGAAGCAAAGCCGATGGTCGGCGGAAGCCACGTTTGGCTCAGCGAGGAAAACTGATCGCTGCCTAGAATCCGCTCGAAGAACAACGCGGGAATCAAGACGTTTCCCGTGAGGCTGGCAAGTGTCCGGTCGGCTTGGGACGTCAACCAGCCCAGGCGGCGAGCGAGGGCGCCGACCGCGATCACGAGGTAGACGCCGCAAACCGGCGACGCGATTTCGATAAACTCTTGCATCGAGGGGAGTTTAGCCGCCGGGCGGTCGGCCCGTCATGGCGGCACATGCCCCGCACGGCGGCAAGCTTCGGCGATGCCGGACCAATGACCCGCCTTCGCACCCATCCTCGGCACCGCGGAGGATGGGTGCGGAGTTTCGGCCTCTTCCCCGTCAGATTGAGATGGTCATGCCCGCCAGCACTTCTGCTGAACTGACGACGGCCCAACGGGCCCAGGTACGCCTGGCCGCCCAGTTCCCGGCGCGATTGAAGTCCATCCAGGAGGTCGTCCAGCGCTGCGGTCCCCTGAGAACCCTCGGCGGTGTCGATGCCTACTTGGCGATTCGCGCTCGGTTGCCATCGGCCACGGTGGATGAAGTCGCGGCAGCCTTCGAGTCGCGGCAGATTTTCGTGGGCCCCGCGGTCCGCGGATGCATGTACATCGCGGCGGCCGCCGACCAGCCCTGGCTGCTGGGAATCGCCGGGCTGTTGGCTCGACCCAGACTGCTTCGCGACCTCGAGAAAGTCAAAGTCGACGATCCAGAGGTGCGGCGCTTGGGAGAACAGATCGTCCGTCATCTGGAAAGACATGGACCGACGTCGACCGATGCCTTGCGGAACGCTCTGCCCAGCGGCGCCGTTCGCAGCCTTGGACCATTGGGCAAGAAAGTTGGCTTGGCATCCACTCTGCCGCCGACTCTGAGGTTGCTTGAGCTGGATGGACGAATCGCGCGACAGCCCGAAGCGATGCGGGTTGATCAGGAGCGATACATCTGGTCGGTCGCGCCAAACAACTCGCCGCCGGCTCGTCCAGCGCTCGTGCAAAGTCTCGTCGAGCACTACTTCCTCTGGAGTGGTCTGGCCACGTTCAGCGCCCTGGTGGAATGGAGTGGCCTGACGAAGCGTGATCTGCAACCAGCGTTCGACGCGCTGTCGTTGGGAGAATGGACCTGCGATGGCCAGCAGCTGCACGGCTTTCCCAAGCAAGTTGCCAGTGCCCTGGCTGCCAAGCCCAACGAGGCGCTGGCACTGCTGGGTTTTGAAGACAACCTCGTGGCATTCGCCTCCGGGATGTCCGACTGGTACCGCGCCGAACACCATGCCCTGCCGCTGCCCAATTGGGGACGCTCGGGCACGGTCCAACTGGGCGCTTCACGTTTCTCGCAGCTGCGTGCCATCGTCGCCGAAGGCCGGCTGGTCGGGTTCTGGGAGTTCAATCCCGCCGCTCAGGCAATCGAAGTCATGCTGTTGGACCCCATCGCCGAGCAAACCAACAAGCGACTGCAGAAGCTGGTCAAAAGCACCACCGCGTTCCTGGTCGATTCGTTCGGACACGCCCGAAGTTTCAACCTCGACACCGATGCCCAGCTTGTGCAGCGGTGCAAGCAACTCGAAGAGATTCGCGCGCTGCGAGAAGGCACGTAGGACCTCAGGGGAAGCGTCGCCGATCGATCGTCCTCGTCCAGCCGAGGCTCACGCGGCGTTGGAAATCGGGTTCCACAGAGGGCCGGTCGAAGTCCCAGCCGATACCCGAATCTGATTGAAGTTCGGATCGATCAGCGGCCGCGTGACGAATCGATCGGATCGCGTCAAATCGATGATCTGAATCGATCCGCTGTCCAGCACTTCGACAATCGGACGATCGTAATGCTCGTGGGTGCTGCGGAGCACGCGAGCCGGCGTCAGATCGCTCAACTCCACCCAACTGCCCAGCGGAAACAGCGAAACGGCCTGTAATAACCCGCGCATCACCGTGGCGTCAAATCTCCCCAAGCTGACGTGATGCAACAGCATCGCCATCGCATCATAAGCCACGATGCTTGGTCGACCCGCCAGCGGATTCGTAAGTGCCAGGTAGGCGTCTGCCAGATTCAACACGCGCGAATGGGGATGAATCCGCTCGAGAGTAATCCCCCGCGGATATCCCGATCCATCGATCTGCTCATGAACCTGTCCGGCGACCAGCTTCAAGGTGGGGGTCGCATCCTGCACCTGATCAAGCATTCGCTCGGTGATCAGCGGATGGGTACAGTACAGCTCCCAATCGTGATGGTTGAGCGGCTGAGTGGGCAGGCGGATCTCCACAGGCAGTCGCAACAGTCCCCAATCATGCACCATCCCGGCCAAGCCGACGGCCAGCATGTCCTGTCGTGGCCAGCCAAGTTCCAGCGATATCGACATCGCCAGGACGCTCAACTGGACCGATCGCTCGGACAGCTGGATGTTTGTTCGATGTTCAAGCGCGGCGGCAATCGTGTGATGAGGATCGTCCAGCAGCTCATCGACATAAGCGTCCGCGGCCGCCATCAGGATCTCGGAGCTTGCTGCCTTGCCAGTTAGCAAGGCCTGGGCCATGCGTTGGATCGCATCGGAGGCGGCCGCAAAGTTGCGTTCCAAACGGATCGATCGCGCTTGCTCGTAGGGTTGGCAAAGCGGTTTCCGCCGCTGCTCCACCGTCCGCGTGTCGCTGCGGCTCGGCGCGCCGACCAGTCGTGGGACAGCGCGCGGGCGAACCCCTCGACCGGACACATCATCCGGGTGGACTTGGACGGCTTCCACTCCCCGCCGCCGCAATCCCTCGATAAATCGCTCGCTAAGCTCAACGCCGGCTGCCAGCAGCAATAAGCCCTGGGTATCGAAAATGGGGTGGCGGAGCACGCAACCTGCCTGGAGGTCGGTCGTGCGGACGAGGATCCCATCGCCCTTGACGACGCCCCTGATCCCGATCGGCGGTCGAATGCCACTCACGCCAGCCAGCTCCTTCCGGTGTGGAATCGGCCAGCCAAGCCTGGAACCCCAAGTCGCTCGGCGGAATTGTGGGAAGTTCGCGCTATCCCGTTTGGTCAAAGTCTGACGCAAGCAATGGAAGTAACTTTTGTAACGGGTCGCGACCAGTCGGTGCCATTGTGATTTCGCAGGCTGCCCCCACCAGGTCTCCCCGCCGCGGGGAAAGACCCCACCTCTTCCGTTCGACCGCTTATTCCGGACGGGGCATGCGAAACCGGCGAGGCCATCCATCGCCGCGCTGGGTCAGTTCCATCGCTTCCCCGGCGAACCGGCCGGCTCGTCGCGCTTGCTGACACGTTCTGCCATCACACCAGCCGCGATCGAGCTTCAGCCGCGCTTCGAGAGACGACAGGGAATCGACGCGGCAACGCTCCCCGGCAGTCAGCACAATCCGGGCGCAGACGCGGGCATCCTCCAGGGCGTCATGGTGCCGAAACCGCAGCGCGAGTTGCTCGGCAACGGCCTTCAGTGCGTAGCTGGGCTGGCCGGGCCACGCTCGACTGGCGATCAACCTCGTGCAGTTGAACTCCATCCGAGGACATGGCAACCGGTAGCGGGACAAGCTGGCGCGGAGGACCCCGATGTCAAACGGGGCGTTGTGGGCCAGCACCGGTTGCCCCTCAAGGACGGACCAAACCGTCGGCCAGAGTTGACGCCAGTTGGGCTGATCGGCCACGCGATCGGGAGTGATCCCATGCAGCCGGATGTTGAAGTCGTTGAATCGCAAGCCGGGCGGACGGATCAACCAGCAATGTTCCGCGACGATCTGCCCATCCGCGATGACCACGGCGGCTAACTGACACGGGCTGTCGGGGTACTGGGTCGCCGTTTCAAAGTCGATCGCCACAAACTGCATTGCTTCTCCGGGTTTCGCCCCGGCCTCCGCCACGAGCCCTCATCGTAGAGCGCCAGGCGGTTTGTCGCAGGTGGTTTGCGGACGGCCGCAGCCAATCCTCGTCACGATCGGCACGACCCGCGCAACCACTCCAGTCCGACGAAAACCCTCGGTCCGATTTGGCTTCCTGGCCGGAGCGCGCAGCCTGTGAGCAACACTTGGGAAGCTTGGAAAGCGCGCGTCGACTTACCCCAGGAATGGTTCCTCTTGTGAGCACGGCTTCAAAAACCAGCCGCCGACGTCCAATCGTCTTGCTGGCGTGCGGACTTGTCATGGCCGCGATGGGCCACTGGTCCAAGCCGACTCCACGGGAACCGGTCAGCCTCCAGGATCTGCGGATCCTGGTCAGTGACACCGTGGCCAAGTCGGTCGCAATGCGCCGCGCCTGGGAGAGCCAGGAGCGGCTCGACGACCTTCGCGGCAAGCTGTCGGCGGCCGGCATCTATGTGCATGCGGTTGTCGTTCGCGACAAATCTGGCGCGCAGGTCATGGCATCGATCAGCCAGACGGCGATCCGGGGGGTGCGTTCGACCGCAGCGCTGACCGCTCCGCTTCCGGCGCCGGCTCCCCCGGGCTGGACTCTGGAACTGCATGTCGTGCCTCCCCGCGGTACCACCTGGACCTCGACGATCATGCACTTGCTGCCGCAGTTGCTTGCGCTGGTGATGCTGGTCGGCGCCGCCGTCTATTCGATCGTCGCCGCCTATCACGACACGGTCAGTGCGAGCGGTACCGCCGTGATCCCCGAACGGGTCCGCCAAGCGCTCGATACGCTGGCCGAGGGCTTGCTGGTGATGGACGAGCGTGAGCGAATCATTTTGGCGAACCGTGCGTTCTCCAGCACGGTGGGCGTCAAAGAGGAAACCCTCGTCGGCCAGCCCGTCAGCTCGCTCCGCTGGTTGTCCGCCTATGGAATCTCACGCCAGGATTTTCCCTGGAATCGTGCGTTACGTGAAAATCGGCCGATCACGAACCAGCACGTGCGATACCAGCTGCCCGATGGCAGTGCCCGAATCCTTTCGATTTACGCGGCACCGATCGTCGGTCAAAACAAACAGCATCGCGGCGCTCTGGTCACGTTCCGCGATGTCACCGAGATCGAAGAGCATCGGGCTCAACTGGAATCAATGCTCGCGATGCTGCAGAACAGCCGCGATGAGATTACCCGCAAGAACCGTGAACTTGAGGTGCTGGCCACCCAGGATGGGCTGACAAGCTGCCTCAACCGCCGTTCGTTCTTCGAGCACTTCTCTCAGGCTTGGAGCGTCGCGACCCAGCGTCAAATGCCCCTCGGCTGTTTGATGGTGGATATCGACCACTTCAAGCGGATCAACGACTCGCACGGCCACGACGTGGGCGATCAGACGCTCCGCAAGGTCGCGTCGGTACTCCGCAGTCTGTTTCCGGCACCGAATCTCGTCTGCCGCTATGGCGGCGAGGAATTCTGCGTGGTCGTGCCCGGCCTGACGTTGGAACAACTGCAGGAGGTCGCCGATCGACTCCGCGAGGCGATCGCCGCGTTGCAGATCAATGTGGGCAAGAATGTCCTTCAACTGACTGCCAGTTTCGGGGTGAGCGAACTGCGGCTTGGGGCGGAGGACCCGCAGAGCCTGATCAATCAGGCCGACAAGGCCCTGTATGTTGCCAAACGAACCGGACGAAATCGCGTGGTCCGCTACCATGCCGGCATGGTGAATGCGTTGTTCCGCGAATTTCGCCCGACCGATTCCGCGGCACGCACCAACGAAGCCCAAGTCTCCTATCGCGCCGTCAGTGCGTTGATCGCAGCCTTGGCAATTCGCGATCGTGCAACGGCCGACCACAGTCGGCGCGTCGCTAATCTTTGCGTCACTGCCGCTGAAGGTTTGATGCCGCACCGGGACGTCTTCCTGCTTGAGATCGCGGCACTGCTCCATGACATCGGCAAGATCGGAATCCCCGATGCCGTACTGCTGAAGTCCGGTCCACTGACACCTGAGGAATGGGCAGTGATGGGTCGGCACGAGCAGATCGGGGCGGAGATTGTCAGGACCTCGATCGAAGCCCCGGAAGTCGCCAAGATCATCGCCACGCACGCGGCCCACTTCGATGGCAGTGGGCGCGTTCAAGGCGCGCCGGCCGGCCAGATGTTGCCGCTGCCGGCTCGGCTGCTGGCGATTGCCGACAGTTTTGATGCGATGGTCAGCGATCGACCCTATCGCAGTGGCTGCACGCCCGAGGAGGCATTTCGCGAACTGCGCCGCTGCGCAGGCGTGCAGTTCGACCCACGGCTCGTGGAACACTTCATCAAGCGGATCTGCGAATCGCGAACGCCGTCGATCGTTCCGGAAGCGGTCGTTTCCTCTCAGCTGGCGGTCGAACTGGGGCTGCGGCTTGAGGCACTGTCGCTGGCCCTCGACAAAGGCGATGTTTCCGGTCTGTCAAAACTCGCGGAGCAGATCCGCGGGCTGGCAGAAGCCGCCGACTGGGACCAGCTGGAAGCCTCTGCCGTACGCGTCCAGCAGGCGACGGTTTCCGATGAACCACAATTGAAGGACATTCTGGCCCAAACCCAGGACTTGCTGCAGCTGTGCCGAGCCGCCCAGCAAGGCCTCGTCCAACCGGGCGAAGAGAATGCGCCGGCCGAGGACCTCATCGCGATCGAAGCACGCGGTGCAAGCGTCTGACGTCGGGCCGCTGCGGCTACGCCAGAATCTTGTCCATCAAAAAGGCCGGCTCAACACCGGTCAACCGCATGTCCAGACCTTGGAAGCGGTATGACAATCGCTGATGATCAAGCCCCAGCAGGTGCAAGATCGTGGCATGCAGGTCGCGCACATGGTAGCGATCGACCGTCGCATTGAAGCCCAGTTCGTCGGTCTCACCGACGGTAAGCCCCGGCTTGATCCCGCCGCCGGCCAACCACATCGTGAACGCATTGGGATGGTGGTCGCGACCGTCATTACCGCCCTGCACCATCGGGGTCCGCCCGAACTCACCGCCCCAAATCACCAGCGTTTCATCCAGCAATCCGCGCTGTTTCAGATCCGCAAGCAACGCCGCGGAAGCGCGATCCGTGTCCTGACAGTTCTTCTTGAGATCGGCAACCAGATTGCCGTGCTGATCCCACGCTTCGTGGTAAAGCTGCACAAAGCGAACACCTCGCTCTACCAGCCGCCGCGCCAACAGACAGTTGTTGGCGAATGACGCCTTGCCGGGTTCAGCGCCATACATCGCCAGCGTTTCGGCGGTCTCTCCGGTCAAGTCCATCAACTCCGGCGCCGCGGTTTGCATCCGGAACGCCATCTCGAACGCATTGATCCGCGTCTCGATTTCCTGATCCCTTTTCGCCTCGAAATGCAATCGATTGATCTGGTTGATTGCATCCAAGGAACGCCGCTGCAGGCCCGGATCTATTCCTTCGGGATTCGACAGATACAGGACGGGATCGCCCCCGCTGCGGAACTGCACCCCCTGATAGACCGTCGGCAGAAACCCGCTGCCCCAGCAGGCATTGCCGCCACTGGGTCCCTTCTTCCCCGAACTGAACACGACGAATCCGGGCAAGTCCTTCGCTTCGCTTCCCAGCCCATACAGCGCCCATGCGCCCATGCTCGGACGGCCGAACACCATGTTTCCAGTGTTCATCAAGATCTGCGCAGGCGCGTGATTGAATGCATCCGTGTGCAGCGAGCGCACGATGGCGATGTCGTCGACAACCTTGGCAAGCTCCGGCAACAGTTCGCTCAATTCCGCACCCGAGGCGCCGTGCCGCGCGAATTTGAACTTCGGGCCCAGCAGTTTCGAACTCGGATTGATAAATGCGGCGCGGTACCCCTCCAGCAATTCCGGAGGCGGCAGGGTCCCGTCGAATTTCGCCAACTGCGGCTTGTTGTCGAACAGTTCCAATTGGCTGGGTGCACCGGCCATGAACAGCACGATCACATGCTTGGCCTTCGCGGGAAAGTGCGCCGGTCGCGGTGCCAGCGGATCCGCCGGCGCGCTTGCCGACGCCTGGCGGCCCATCAGATCCGCGAGGGCAATCGCGCCCAGGCCGATACCGCAGTCGCGCACAAACCATCGACGAGCCAGCGCGTGCGGCGGAACCGTTCGATATAGCGGGTCGTGACAATTCATCTTTCCACCTTGGATCGCATTAGCAAAAGCCACGCAGGCTCTGTGCCCTGGATCATTCCTTCGTAATCATCTCATCCAGGTTCAAAATCACTCGCGCTGCGACCGTCCAGGCCGCGAGATTCGCCGGCGTCAGCTCCGCCGGCAGCTCAGGCCGCTGGACTTCAGGCACATTCAGCAGCTTCCAGGCAGCGTCAGGTTGAGCCGCAAATCGCTGCTCTTCGTCCGCGATCAGGCTCAACAGGACCCGTTGTTCTTCGGCCGATGGCGGTCGGTTGAGACAACGTTCGAAGGCGAACTGCAGACGGGCCCCGGGATCGGCGCCTGCCTGCAGGCACGTGATTCGCGCCAGGGATCGCGCACATTCCACAAACAAAGGTTCATTCAGCGTGACCAGTGCCTGCAGCGGCGTATTGGACTGGGGGCGACGGACACAGGCCACTTCTCCGGTAGGCCCGTCAAATGTCTGCAACATCGGGTAAGGGACTGAACGAAACCGGAACGTGTAGATGGCGCGGCGATAGCTTTCGGCATCGGATTGATGCTTCCAGGTCTTGGGTCCGTAACTGACCGGTGGCTCGAACAGAAATGCCGGCGCCGGCGGATACACCGAAGGGCCACCGACTTCTGGGTTCAACAGACCGCTTGCAGACAAAGCCACATCACGCACGATCTCCGCATCGACACGAACCCGCGGTCCGCGCGCCAGCCAACGATTATCAGGATCTTCCGCCAACTGCTCGGGGCTTCCCACACTGGACTGTTGATAGGTTGCCGACTCCGCGATCAACCGATGGATGTGCTTCAGACTCCATCCGTGTTCCATCAACTCGACGGCAAGCCAATCGAGCAACTCAGGATGCGTTGGCGGGGATCCTTGGAGCCCGAAGTCGTCGGGCGTGTCGACAATCCCACGGCCAAAGTATGCCTGCCAAATGCGATTGACCACGGCTCGCGCCGTCGTTGGCGAACGGGCATCGACCAGCCACTGTGCAAAGGCAAGCCGATTCGTGCCGGCGTCGTGAGGCAATGGATGCAGGAAGCTCGGAACACCTGGCTGAACCTGTTCGGCCGGCTTCAGGAAATCACCGCGCTCGAGGCGATACGTCGGGCGCACGACATGACGTTCCTGAACCACCAATTGCGAATGGCCGGCCGGATGCCGCTGCCAAGCCTGCTCGATCAATCGATTCTTTTCTTTCAAATCGGGCACGGTGGTTCGCCAGGCGGTGAACAGTGCGGCGGTTTGCTCCTCGGTCCGTTGCTCGGCTGGAATTTCGAACAGTGCGCGGGTGGATGCCGGAATCGGGTCGGCGACCGCATTCGCACGATCGGTCACGCTGACTCGAAACCGCCCGATGCTGTTCGTCATGTTGTCATCACTATTCCAGCCGCCATGGCGCTGGACCAGCGTCACACGCAGTCGGGAGCCGCTGGCCCCGGTCAGTGGCTCGGCCAGTTGGAAGACCGCATGGCGCGGAACATTCCGTCGGCCAGGGCCCAGGTCGGTACCCCAGGCCGTGGTGTCGTCTCCATCGATGGCAAATCCGATCGGTCCCGTAACGCGACGGCGACCCGATCGGTCGTCGTACTGCGCCGCCAGTTCCTGCTCCGGCGGATTGCCGTCGGCCGTCGCCAAAGCCCATTCCACGTCGCGCCAGGCATCCGGCTGATCGGCTGGCGCCACTTGCAGTTTGAATTCCGTCAGCGCGGCCGTCCCATCGGTGCTCCGCCCGGGACCGCCGTGAGGCAAGTTGGGATCCGTGAGCATTTCCAGACGGACCGCCGAAATCTGATCGAGCGGACTGATCGCCACGCCCCACGGCGCAAACAGCGTCGGCGCGTAGCTCTGGCAGAGATACGATCCATCAGCCTGCCGGAGCATCTTCTGTCCGCCGATCGAGTTGTCGTCAAAAGCAAGCCGTAGACTCTGCCAATCCGCCGCGCGGCGACCGCGCTCCCGCTGAACCCACTGTTCCAGTTGAGCTGACCAATCACTCCGCTCCTGCTTGATTTGATCTTCGATCTGCTTGATCTCGGCCAATACTTGTTCGCGCTGTGCCTGTTCCTCGGCCGTGTACACCGTTGCAAAGGATTCATGGCAATTGTTCAGATACGCGAACAAGGCATAGTATTCGCGGTGCTGCAGCGGATCGTACTTGTGTGAATGGCATTGGCTGCACTGAATCGTCAGGCCCAGAACCGCCTTCCCGATTGCATCCATCCGGTCGTACATCGCCTCCATGCGGAACTGTTCTGGATCCACGCCTCCTTCTTCGTTTTGCATCGAGTTGCGAAGAAAGCCGGTGGCGACGCGCTCGCGCTGTCCGGCACCATCCAGCAGATCCCCCGCAATCTGCTGAACCACAAATTCGTTGTATGGCAGATCTCGGTTCAGCGCATCGATGACCCAATCGCGATAGAACCAGACCTGTCGCGGCTTATCCTTCTCGAACCCGTCGGAGTCCGCATAACGGGCTGCATCAAGCCACCACCGCCCCCAACGCTCTCCGAAATGCACTGAGCCCAGCAGATGATCCAGGGACGCGCGATACGCTTCTTCCTCATCGGAGCTCGCCAAGGCAGAGGCCATCGTCTCAGGCTCAGGCGGCAGCCCGATCAGATCGAGCGACAGACGACGGAGCAAGGTGCGCGGAGCGGCGCGCGGGGAGGGCGCCATGCCTTGTTTGCGGAGCCGATCGAGCACAAACGCATCGATCGGATTGCGAACCCAGGGATCGCTGGCAGCCGCTGGCAGCGGCGGTCGTTCGGGCGCACGAAAAGCCCAATGCTGTTCAAAGGCGCCGCCGCCCGCAATCCACCGACGGAGCACATTTCGCTGCTCGTCGGTCAAATCCTTGGCAGAGGCGGGAGGAGGCATTCGCAGATCGGGGTCGTCCGCTTCAATGCGTTCGATCAACAGGCTTTCGTCGGGATTGCCAGGCACCACGGCGGCCTGCCCACCACGGTCCTCGTAGGCCGCCGCTGCAACGTCCAGTCGCAGGTCGGCCTCTCGAGTCGCCTCATCGGGACCATGGCAGGCAAAGCAGTACTCCGAAAGCAACGGACGCACGTCGCGCTGAAAATCCACAGGCCGCTCAGCCTGCGCGGCCGCCGTGCCACTGCCCCACCATCCGCCGCCAAAAACCGCCGCCCATGTCAGCCAGCGGCCAAGGGACGCGCACGTTGAAAGCTTGGCAATCCGCAGGAAACGGCCTTCGGCATGGATCCCGGCAAGAATGCAATTCGTGGTCTGCATCGGCAAGAAACCGCAGTTTCGATGAAACCGATCACGCCGCGGTCGTACGCCTCACCGCAGCGTCGGATGATCGCCCAATTTTTTTACAGCCCGGCGCCGCCTCGAGCGCAGCCTTTAGCATAGTCGATCCCTTGGCGGATGTCCGCTCGTTTCGACGCTGCGCAATGACCCGCGCGGCTCGATCCGCATCATTTTTTGATACGTCACGCGACCGCCAACCGATGGAGATCTGATGCTCCGTCACACGCCATCCGCCACAAAGTCCCGGAGCGCGTCCTTCACCTGCTGAATGACGCCTGACCAATCCCCCATCGAACTCTGCCGCCATAGGCGCATCGTCGGGTACCAGGGACTTTGATCCACCGTCAGACCCCACCGCCAATCGGGCACCGCGCAGAGCAGCAGCCAAACAGGGCATCCCAGCGCGCCGGCCAGATGGGCGATCGAAGTATCCGTCGTAATCAGCAGGTCTAACTGTGTCAGGACCGCCGCCGAGTCCATGAATGCGCCGCTCGTCTGATCCGTATCCGGGGGGAGACGATGCAAGGCTCTTGGGCCTGCAGCCCATTGAGTTCCCGCAATCTGCTCGATGCCGTAGCCATGCTGCAGCGCAAGCCAACTGGTCCCCTCGATCTGACGAAGCGGCTCCAGCGCGCTCAGCGGGATCGACCGAAAACCATCCGCCTCATGTTGCGGATTTCCTTGCCACGCCAACCCAATGCGCTTTCCGGGCGGAAGCTGCTGGCCGAGCCAACGTTTCCAGTACTCGATCAGTCGATCGGCGGCGTGCGCGTAGGGCACTTGGCTCGGGATCTCCGCAGGAGTCGCTACGAGGTGCTCAGCGACCTCGAGAAGCGAGCAATGAACATCCCATCGCGGCGTCTGCATGCCTTCGCCGACCAACACGTCGATTCCCGGACAGGTTTGCAGCAAACCGAACATGCGAGGCGGACATCCGACAATCGTCCGCGCACCGCGCTGCTTCAGAACCTGGGCCATCCTCACGAACTGAATCAAGTCACCCAGGCCTTGTTCAGGATAGAGGAAGAACGTGCAGCCGGCGGGATTGTCACCGCGCCAGCACGTCGCGGCTGGCGCTGGTCGATGAAAGCCCTTCATCTGCCAACGCGCCCGATAGGCCGGCCAGCCGCGGGAATAATCGCCTTGCAACAACCGCAATACGCCGAGGTTGCGCCGGATATCGGGATTCTCAGGCGCCAGCTGCGCGGCCCGCTCAAAGGTCGTCAATGCGCCGTCTAAATCGCCGCGCCACGTCCGCGCTGTACCGCGATTGAGTTCCGCCAGCGCATAGCCGGGCCGCAGTTCGACGGCCCGATCGAAAGCGACTTCGGCCTGCTCGTATCGCTTTGCACCGCGGAGGGCATTGCCCAGGTTGTTCCATGTTTCCGGCACGTTCGCTTGAAGCTCAAGCGATCGCTCATAGGCGGCGATCGCCTCATTGAACCGCCGTTGATCGGCCAGTGCGATTCCCAGATAGCACCAGGCAAAGGGATCTTCAGGGCGAGCCGACAGCAGTGCACGATAGCCCGACTCGGCAGCGCGGACCTGCCCTTGCTGATGCAGTTGCCAGAGGGCTCGAAGCGAAGTGGGTTGCGTCATCCGCCAATGAGCCAACTGCAGAAATGCGTCAGGCCAAGAATCACCGCGAGGTGATTCCTGGCCTGTCTGGAGTCCGTCATGCAACGAGTCGTCAACGCATATCAGTCGAGGAACCCGACCAATTCCTGGCTACGGCTCGGCTGCTGCAACTTTCGCACGGCCTTTGCTTCGATCTGCCGAATCCGCTCGCGGGTCACACGGAAAATATGACCGACCTCTTCGAGCGTATAGCTGTAACCGTCGCCCAGACCGTAACGGAGCTTAATGATCTCGCGTTCGCGATAGGACAACGTGCGGAGCACATTGTTGATCCGATCGCGGAGCATTTCCTGCGCCGCGCCGATCGCCGGGCTTTCCGCAGCGCCGTCAGGCAACAGATCGCCGAACTGACTGTCTTCGCTGTTGCCGACCGGGCGGTCCAGACTGATCGGGTATCGGCTCATCGCCAGCACGCGCCGTGCTTCGTCGATCGTCGTCTCCGCCCGCCGAGCGGTTTCTTCCAGCGTCGGCTCGCGGCCAAGTTCCTGCAGCAGCTGTCGAGCGACATTCCGCACACGGCTCATCGTCTCCACCATGTGCACTGGAATTCGGATCGTCCGGCTCTGATCGGCAACCGCCCGCGTGATCGCCTGCCGAATCCACCATGTGGCGTACGTGCAGAACTTGAATCCCCGGCGGTATTCGAACTTGTCGACAGCCCGCATCAAGCCGGCATTCCCTTCCTGGATCAAGTCCAGGAAGCTCAGCCCGCGGTTGCGATACTTCTTGGCGATCGAAACCACCAACCGCAAGTTTCCTTCGCTCAGCTCGCGCTTCGCTTGTTGATAAGCCGAATAGACTTGCTTAACCTCGACGACCCGGCGGCGGAGGCTGGTCGGCGTCTCCTGGCAGGCGGTGAGGATCTGCCGATATTCCCGCTGCAGGGCTTCTCGGTTTTCTTTGGGACCGCGTCCTCCACCACTGCGGATCTTGTGCTGCAGTTCACCGACACGGCGACTGAACTTCTCAAGAACCTCGATCTGGTTCTCGATGCGTTGCGTCCGCAGCCCCAGTTCCTCGACCAGCCGCACGGCGCGGCGGCGACGGCGAGCTAACTGCTTCCACGCCGCTTCGCGGCGCTTGGCAGGCTGCGACTTGCTGAGTGACGTGCGGAAGTCCTTACGATTTCGCTTCAGCAGGATTTCCAAGGATCGAAGGTTATGCGGAAGCCGGCCCAGAATCTGGTCCTTCTCCAGCCGATCGGTCACGCTTACCTGGACGGTCCGGTCAAACGGCAATTGGCCGGTGTGGACCCGCTTCAGAGTCTTGTAGGCTTGGCGAATCACGTAGTCGCATTCCAGCAACTTCGTGCGAAACCGCCGCCGAGTCTCTTCGATCCGCTTGGCCAGCCGAATTTCTTCGGCCCGCGTCAACAATGGGATCTCACCCATCTGCGTCAAATACATCCGCACCGGGTCATCGGACCACGATTCGTTGTCTTCGACGTCTGCCAACAGCTCCTCAGAGCTCTCCAACTGCACTTCGCCATCGGTTACGGCCTGGTTGACGAGCGCTTCGTCCGCGTCAAGCTCGTCGTCCAATTCGATCTTAGGAAATGCCTCGACCTCTTCTTCGCCCGGGCGTGGCACATCGTCCTCAAACTCGTCCAACAACGTATCGAACAAGGCCAAGCTCCTGCAGATCTAGTGAATGAATAATGGCGTTTGTCGTGCGTGTCGCCCTAGCACGCGTCAGCCGCTGGCCGGTCGCGCACGGATCCGGCCAAAGTCCTACCCACCAGGGGAGGAACCTCCGGCCATTCCGCGGCTCGCCATCGGTAACGTGGTGCTCCCGCGATTCCCTGCACGTCACGGGCGAATCCGGCAACTCTACCACCCACCGTTCAAATGGAAACGGCGGCCGACCATTTGGTAAAACATTGCGTTTGGGGCAATTACGACCCACGTTCAGCTTGCCCGACCGTTACGCTTGAGACACCGGACAGGTTGCCCTGGCGAGACGCTTTGCCGCACCCTCCGAAAAGGATTTGGAGCGTCCGACCCAAAAGTCGCCCCGAAGGACCACCCCAGGCTCCCGGAAAGCCACTCGCTGAACTATCACGCGATACGTAGTAGTGCCGCTTGAAAGTTCGACCGCGCATCGGTCGCGCTCGCCAAAGCTGCTCGGTCCTCAGGAGTCCACGCGCGTTTGGTATCACCCGGCCCGGCGCGAAAACTCGTCGCTGCCAATGGCCGCTTTGCAAGATGTGGATCTACCCAAGCCCCAAAAGCCGTCTTCGGGAGACGTCCGCAAATCGATCCGCCCAACCAATCCCTGCGTAAGCGAACGCAATTCCCGTCACCCTTCAACCAAGCCATCGCGTGGCCCAAGCCACACTCGATCCTCAATGGCCAAGCCGATTTATCTAGGATGGATAGGGCCGACGGATCTCGCGCACCGCTACAGGCGGACGAACACTAAATTTTAGCTAAGGCCAGACGACGGTCCAGTGAATTTTGGAATCTCTTTCGAGGCGATCTTTTGCGATGGCTCAGTACCTCCTCCCTTGCTCCTGCGGCCAGTCGATTCCCATCAGCCCTCGCCAGGCCGGCCAGGAAGTCGACTGCCCAGCCTGCCAGCAGACGCTGAAGATCCCCACCTTGGGAGCGATCAAGCAGTTGCCCCTGGCGGAGGGAACCCTGGCCGCCCCTACCGCGCGTGAGGCCGGCTCGACGATGGCCAAACGGTTGGGGTTCGCCCTGCTGGCGGTCATCACCGTGGCGTCCCTGACCACAGCCGGCATCGCGTTCTACCGAGCGTACAGCCCGGACCGCGAAGGCCAGTCGGCGCAGACCGTCGACGACTTCCTCAATGAGAGCTTTGAACGATTCGACGGACTGCCGCCCCACGAGCTGCTGATCCTGTGGAAGGATTATCAGGATCCGGGGCACTTTTCCAAGCAAATTCAACCAATGTTCTATCGCGATCTGCTTCGCCGCGAAGCCTGGAAGCGGACGGGGATCGCGGCGACCGGGATTGGATTGCTGTGTCTCATCGGTGCCATCGTTTTGGCTCGACGCTCCTGAAAGTTGCCATGCTCGACCTCCGGCGGACGCCTCACAGCGCGGCAAAAGAACGCCCGACTTGAACGGCTCCCAAGTCTGGCCGCCGCGCGTCGACCCTCGCGGAAGGCCTGTAGTCCGGCGACTATCCCGGTTCGATGGGGTGCGGCCCTTTTCACCCTGGAATGGAGTTGGCAAGCCCGCGTGAGGTTGTTCGAATATCGCGGCCACACGGAGGAGCTAGCCATGAGCGGTCGAACGGTTGCGGGACGGAGTTGGAGCGGACGGGGCTTGGGCCTATGGATCGGGATGATGGTGGGCGGAGCCGCATTGAGCCCGCCAGCCCCGGCTCAGCAATTGTTTGATGCGAATTCCTTGGTCACGACACTGCACCAAACCTACTTGGGTCGCCCCCCTTCGGCCGAAGAGCTGACGTACTGGTCGACGAAGCTCCAGCAAGGCACGTCGAGCACCGAAGTTCATGCGGCGATCATTGCCTCCGATCCGGTGTTTGCTCGTTATGGACGCGATCCAGGCAGTTGGATGGAAGCGGTTTTCACGCAAGTCGTCCATCGGCCGCCGCAGCCTGCCGAGTTACAAGCCTGGTCGGCACGCTTTCAGACGCTCAAGGGAAATCGCGAACAGATCGCGAGGGAACTGCTGGCATCGGCCGGTGGCAATGTGGCCGTCACTGCCAGCCGACCGACGATGGGAATTGCCACGCCACAGGAATTGCCCGACCAGCTGATCGCGACGGCGAAGTTGCTCACACAATCCGTGACTGCGGAAGTGGCAGGCCCCAACGGCGCACTTGCTCGCGCTCAAGCTTCCAGTCTCGAGCAATACGCGATTCAAGGTCGCAACACGCTGCTCAATGCGCGTGTCGATCCCGCGTCCGCCCAGTCGACGATGCAGAGCATCGACACGGCGATTCAGGGAGTGCAGACCAGCCTCGCGAGCTCTGGGGTCGCAACCCCGACCAGCAATCTGTACTTGAATCAAGTGAAGCAACTCAGCGCGGCGATTCATCAACAGAACGGCATTCCGACGGCTTCGATCTCGTTGCCACCGCCACCCCCGTTAGTCACATCCCCGGTCGCGTTCCCGGGCGTGCCGACTACGACGCTTTCAGCCCCTGCGGCCGCTCAACTGCAGCCGACCTATGAAGCGCTCGTGCTGGCCAGCCAACAGAGTGTCTTCCAAGTTCGCAGCCTTGTGCAACAAGGACTGCCTTACGGCAAGCTGCAGACGGAAATCGAGAATTTCGCAAATGCCGTGCAAGCCCTTCGTCCATTCATCGTTGCCGGCGTTGACTCAAACACACTGTGGTCACGACTCCTGCCGTTGCGAGACTCGGCGACCAATATTTCGGGACTGTTCAGTCAAGGAACGTACGACGGGCGGATCGTGCAGTCGTGGTACGACACCGTCCAGGCACTGAACCGTTTGCTCTCCCAAGCCACTGCCGTTGCTCCGCCCCCTCCCCAATCGAACGCCTCGGCGCCTGTGGGCGGCAACGTCCGAGTCTCCCCCAACACCAGTACGGCCGTGGCGACCTCGGCGGCGGCCGCGACGGCCCAGTGTGACGTGCTGTTGACCAGCCTGCAGCCGCTGGCCTTCACTTCCCCTGCAATCCCTCAGCTGCAAAACGAAATCCGCGCACTTCGCGGGAGCCTGGACCCGCTCCGGACCCCCGGTCCGTCCCTGAGCGATCGCGCGGCGCTCGATCGACAGGTGGCAGCTGTCCGTGCGGCCGAAGCTCGAGTCGCAGCCAGTTGGAACATCGCTTCGCGCGAAATGCCCGGCACGGCTTTGCCGCCTCTGACCAACCTCTCCCAAGCGATCGCCACCATGGAAGCTGTCTCGCGCCAGCCGTAGTCGACAAACGGTCTCGGCGCTGGACCGCTGCAACGCCGGACCCCCGAGTTCGTTCAACGATCGAAGCGTCAAGCACGCGTCCAAACCATCTCCGACTCGCCGTTGAATCCGCCGCGATGGCGGTATCGTTCGCACCGGACAGCACACCAATCGAAATCATCCAAGGAGGAAATGATATGCAATGGCCGATTCGCAACAGTTACAAGGAAGCGCTCCCCCAGACTGGTTCTGCATTGCTTCTGATCGGCAGCATCGTCTGCATGTTTGCTGCTTCTGTCTCCGGCCAGGACGCGCCGGCAGCCACCGCGGAAACGGCTCACGCGCTGACACCCGTGGAACAGCAGTTTTTCGATCACTTGACCGAGATCCGCAATTACCTGCTCGAAGCTGGGCGATTTGGTTTGACCGGCGATTGCACATGGGAAATGGCGAGCCCTGCGGGAACGGCAAACGGCACGCTGCATGTCAAGCTGGCAATCGGCAGCGGACAGCGCGTTCGCTTGGAAATCGGCCCCAGTGCGGCCGCGCCGCCAGGGTTCGTCGTGATCAGCGATGGGATGCGCCTGTTTCGTTCCTATGTGGCCACCAATCGTTATTGCCTGCTGGACACGCCCACACCACGCGACGATCTGGAAAATGATGGGATCACGATGCCCGCGGTCCAGGCAACTGGCATGCAATTCCTGATCCGCACGAATCCCCAGGGTTCCCTTCGCGCCCAAACAACCCACGTCGAAGCGCTCGGTACGGTGGACGTCGGCGGTCAGCCCTGCACCCGCTATCGAATCGTACTGGCCAACGGCGAACGCTGGACGCTCGATCTCGCTCAAGCCAAGCCACCGTTGCCACAGCAGTTGACCGCGGAAACGACGATTGCATCGCAGGAAGAAAAGGTGACTCGCTATACGGCGCGCAGCGTGTTTCACTGGTTGAAGCCCAGCGATGTTTCGGATGGTTTATTTGCGATCTCCCCGCCCGCCGGCGGGCAGCAAGTCGCAAGCCTGGCCGAACTCCGGGGGGATGCAATCCACCAGGACACGCCGCACCAGCTGGCCGCGATGCAGTTTGAAAATCTCGACGGCTCACCGGTGACGATTGCCCAGGCCCGCGGCGATCGACCGATGGTGATCTACTTCTGGGCCTCCTGGGCCACGCCCAGCGCCGATGCGATGCCTGCGATCAATCGATTTCTCCAGGAGTATTCGGCGAAAGACGTGCGGTTCCTGGCCGTCAACGTGGGCGACGCGCCTGACCATGTCGCGCAGATTGCAAAGGAACGGGGCCTCAATGTGCCGCTGGCCTGTGACCCGAAAGCCGTCGCGCTCGAACCGTTCGGCATCAAGGCGCTACCCGGTGTCGCCGTCTTCGACAGCCAAGGTGAATTGATCCTCTCTCTCGACGGTTCGACGGCCGAACGTCTGGCGAAGGTCAAAGCCAGCCTGGATGCTGTCCTGCGCTAAGCCCGAACGACGGTGGCCCGGCACCGTCGCAATCCCAGACGTCCTGCCTGCTGCGTTCGGTCACTTGCCGCGACGCAGCAGGTAGACAACATCTTCCGAGCACCCATCGACTTCGATCGGTCGATCGATTCGATAGCAGAAGTCATAGGTCTGCTCGACCGTCCATTCGGGCACGCTGTCGACCAACGATTGAAACTGTTTTGCCGTATAGGAACGCAGCTCCAGGACGTCGGAAATCCGCCACTGGCGACTGGGCGTGAAAATATCAAAGTCGATCGCAAATCGCTCCAGCCTGCGGCTGGGCTCGTGCTTGGCCGGCCGCATGAAGGTGTTGATCTGCAAGTGCCCGCGCCGTGCGGACCAGCGCTCCGAATCCGCAACGGGCTGGCATTCCGTCGGCGTCAGATGCAGGCCCAGCAGATAGATCCCGCCGGGGCGGACGGCTTGGGCCATGCATCGCAAGTGGTTTCGTGCGGCTGCCTCCGATGGCAGATGACGAAAGCTGTTGATCGTGTTGAAGGCCATGTCATAGGGCCGCTCGACAGCGAAATCGGTCATGTCGCCCTCCCAGACCTTGCCCGGCAACCGATAGCGGGCAAGCCGCTGATTACAGAACTCGACAGCCCGTGGATTGAGGTCCAGGCCATCGCACGGCTGTCCTCGGCGGGCCAGCCGATAGATCAGACGCCCCGTCCCGCATGCAGGCTCGAAAAGCCGCTTCCGCGAGCCCTTCAGCAAGCGCTCCTGACAGCGCCCGAGGAACCTCAGTTCGGCCGCGCAATCGGAGCCGAAGATCAGATCGTAATACTGGGGATAGTCGTAGATACTTTCGCGCACGGTTTCCATGGGCGGACAATCTACTGCTTGCCCCCCGACTTCGGGAGCCGGCGAGCGGATGCACACCCGCGAGATTCCCCGCCCCAAGACGCGAGACGGCGGATACCCTGATGCCGCGGTCTGCCAGCCGGGGCAGGCCGGCTGTTGAATGGCCGCTGAGGACACAGATCCATGCAAGCGTTTACCCCTCCCGAGCTGACCGTTGCCACAGCGACCCTGCTCCGCGATGCCGCGCTGGCTCAACTCGACTTCGCGCGCCGCTACACCCTGGATCTGCTCAACGCCACACCCCATGACCGCTGGTATGAAATGACGCCCGCGACCCCCACGCACATCGCGTGGCAGGTGGGTCATCTGGCCGTCAGCCAGTACGGTCTGCTGATGTTTCGGCAGCGGGGCCGCGCGCCGGCAGACCTTGATCTGGTTCCCGGCCCCTTTCGCAAAGCATTCGGTCGAGGAACGCAGCCGCAACCATTCGATGATTCCTCCGAATCCCCCACGGATCTGCTGGCTCGGCTGCAAAAGATTCATGAACAGGCCTATGCCGAGCTATCCGCGGCCGATCCGGAGCCGTTGCTTGATCCAATCGACATGCCCTTTGCGGTCTATCCGAACAAGTTGGGTGCAATTCTGTTTTCTCCGTTGCATGAACAGGTTCATAGCGGCCAGATCGGGCTGATCCGACGCGGACTTGGACTGCCCCCAATCCGATGATCGGCGATCGAAGAGATCCTTTCTTCACTCCCTCTCCCGCGTAATTGTGAGAGGGCGAATAAAGACACATACTCCCTCTCCCGCGTACTCGTGGGAGAGGGCCGGGGTGAGGGCTCTTCAATACCGCCGCTCCACTCACCACCGCAATACGCAGACGGATTCCGAAATACGCGAGCTTGGTGGCGCAGGCGAACGCAGTAGAAGCGTTGAAGCGGATTTACCCTCACCCTAACCATCTCCCAAAGGGAGAGGGAATGAAGACTGAAAGAAATGCTCAGCACATGGAGAGCTCTTCAGAACGACTGTCGAAATGCATCAAGTGGCTTTTCATCAACAACCCAGTACGTTCCGCCAACACGAAGTCACTGTCAGACCTCGCTTTCGAAAGAAACCAATCTTCCGGTCCTGTCCATCCGACAAGGGAACAATCTCTACTCGGTGCCATCGATCAGAAAGCCGCGCCAATCGGCCGGTGGCGACTGCCGCGTCAAATATCTGTCACAGATGGCTCGGGCCGTCGGATCCTCGGGCGCCAACTCCTGAAACACGGCGTGCGCTTCATTCCAGTCGCCCGCCATCCATGCCTCAACAGCCGTTTCAAACACATACAACCCTCGATCCGATATTTGGCAGCCGGATCCTTCCGGCGGCAGAAGCTCGTAGAGCATCTGCGGTTCGTTCAGACCCCGCGGCTGGATCCGCGCAATCCGTCGAACACGAGCTTCCTGACAGGACATCTGCTGCTGTACTCCGGCCGCTGTTGCCGCATCGATCAGGATCGGTGTTGCAAAACGCTTGGTCAGACGTTCCAACCGACTGGCCAGATTTACCGGCGGGCCAAAGGCAGAGACTTTCACCTGGTCTTGGCTTCCAATCCGCCCCGCCACCGATCGACCTGAGGCGATGCCGATCCCTGCACGGACCAGCGCCGTGCGCGTGGGATCCCCAGGCATCACGGACACCCGAAAGCGATGACGAATCGCTAGCGCAGTCAGCGCGGCGCGGCGAAAGACATCTTCGTGTTCAAACGGCCATCCCCAAAATCCCAACACGGAGTCACCGTGAAAATCGCCGACGACGCCTTCCTGTCGAAGGATCTCGCCGGTAATCACGCCCAGCGTTTGACTGACAGACTGCAGGTGCTCAAGCAGCCGTCCGCGGGCGGCCTCCGTGGCCCGGCTGAAACCGCGCAGGTCGCAGAAGATCGCCGTCAGCTCCACTTCGCGCGGCTGCAAAATTCGATCGTCCGCTTCACTCTCCAATGCCTCCATCACAACCGGAGCGAAGTACGGCCTCAAAGCAGCCTGACGTCGTTCCAGCCGCTGCATCCGAAGCAAGTTCGCCAGCAGACTGGCTGCAACTTCCGTGAACCGCAACTCGTCGACCAGCCATGCTCCGCCGACGCGAGCCCCCTGCCCTGCTTCTGACGGCGGCACCTCCGCCTGCGTTCCGGCAACATAGATCACCCACGATTCACCGGTCTGGCGAATGACCGGAACGCAAAATGCCCAATCGAATTCCGCCTGCCGAGTAAACCCGGTGTCGTCGACCGACTGCCAGACATGCAGCACCGACTGCTCACGTTCGGCCGCCGCCCGTACCAAACGCTCGCTCGGTCTCGGCAAGCGCAACATCGCCGCGCGATTGTCCCACTGCAGGATGCGCGGCGCTTGAGAACTGATTGTTCGCGCGGGTTCGCTCGATTGGACCGCGATCACAGCCACGGCAGCCGCGCTTTCGATCGCCGTCAAGAGCAAGGTCGTCAAACGACCCAGAAGCTCCTCTTGATTGCTGGTGGCGTTCAATAGTTCCGGGAGCCGTGAGAGCGCGGCGATATGCCGTTGGGGTTCACGGACTGGCTGGGCCCGCAATTGGGATGCGTCCAACTCCTGGCGCTCATTGGCATCGCTCGCCGATGGTTCCACAGACGGCGCCAGCTCGGACAACAGAAAGGTCGTCCGCCCGACGACCCAATGTTCGCCCAGTCGAACATCAAACGCATCGACCGGCTGGCCACGAAAGTAGATTGGATTCCGCGCGCCGGCGATCCGCTCAACGCGCCAACCATGTTTTGCAGCATGAATACGAAAGTGACTGCGCGAAATACGATCATCCCACGGGACAGACCAGTTCGGACTTTCCCGCCCAATGATGACGGAACGATCGCCCAGCAGACGTCGCCGCCAACGCTGCTCGGCGCTGGGCCCCTGCGCAACTAGATCCGCCAGACCGTGATCCGTGCCGCGATTGGGTAGTGGTTCTGGCATGCGCGACCAGCGGCCGTCGAGGCGCTTCCACGAATGGATTGTTCAGGCACTTCGAACCATTCTGGCTTCGTGTGCTCCCCAACTCCAAATCAGCTTCCATACACGACTTGAATTCCGGGTACGGTCACGAGGCGACTGATCCTAAGGATTTTCGAGCTGCCGCCAGCCCGGCGACATGGCCCGTGCTGAAGGCGGACTGAAAGTTGTAACCTCCAATCCAGCCATCGAGATCCAGAATTTCACCCGCGATGAACAGGCCGGGCACGCGCCGGCTCTCCATCGTCCGCGAGTCCACTTCTTTCAGTTCTACGCCACCGCGGGTGACTTCTGCCTTTTCGAAACCGCGCGTGCCCGCGATCGGCAATTCCAATCCCTTCAGCAGTCCGTTGAGCGTTCGGCGTGCTGCATGGCTCAGTTCGCTCAAGCGCTGCTCCGGCTCAATACCTGCTTGACTGACCAACATGGCAGCCAGTCGCTGAGGAACCAACTGATGGAGGACCGTGGTGACGTGTCGGGCGCCGCCCTGCTTGCGCTGCGAATCCCACCATGGGTCCAGTTGAGCCAACGGCAGGTCAGGCAGGGAGTCGATTTGGAGGAACGGTTTTGATGGACTGTTGACTTCGACCAATGCGCGACTGACATCCATCGCGGCGGGTCCCGAAAACCCGAAATGCGTCCAGAGGAGACTGGAACGTCGCTTCGCCAGCGGCTTCGCGCCACCCGGTCGCGCGACGAATGCAACCATCACATCGGGCTGTGTCAAACCTGTCAGTTCATGTGACCACTGCGTGCCTCCCACCAGCGGCACGAGCGCAGGTGCGGTTGGCACGATCGTGTGTCCCAGCTCCGTCAACCAGCCATATCCTTCGCCCGTGGTTCCGCAACCAGGGTAGGAACGACCTCCGGTCGTCACAATCACGCATCGCGTCCGGACCGCCTCCCCATCGGCCACCGGAATGCGGAATCCATTCGGTTCGCCGTGGTGGATGCCGCGCGCTGCCGTGCCCAGTTGCACGCAAACCCCGTGTCTCTCGGCGAACCTCCAGAGAGCGTCTCGGACATCCAACGCGCGGTCGCTCTCTGGAAAAACTTTCCCCGTCACTTCCACCTTGGTCGCGACTCCCAGTTCGTTGAACAGCTTGACCACGTCACGGGGTCCGAGTGCTGCCAAGGCCGAGTGCAAGAACTTTCCTTGCGGTCCGAATGCTTCGATGATCCTGCACGGTTCACAGTCGTGTGTCAGATTGCAACGTGTTCCACCCGACATCAGGATCTTGACGCCGGCCTTCCGATTTTTCTCCAACAGTATGGTCTTTGCCCCGGCGGACGCTGCGCGCGCGGCGGCCATCAGCCCTGCCGCGCCGGCACCGATCACGGCGACATCCCACTGCACAGCCGGCTCACTCATGCTTCATCATTCGCCCGCCGGACGTGCACCTTGCTGACGCATCCATGATCGGCCTGCGTTGTCAACGCGGCGAATTCGGCCAGATAACGGCGATGCACTGCACTACGACGCTCAGGCATGGCCCGTTGCGTCAGATCGCTGGCCAAGTGAATGCTCCCGGCACGAAGATCGATCTGTATCTCGTCACCGTCCTCCACCAATGAGAGAGGCCCGCCGATGGCAGCCTCCGGGGCACAGTGCACGCCCAGTGCGCCGCTGGAGACTCCGGATACCCGCGTATCAGAAATCAGAGCGACCTTTCCCTTGAGCGTCGGCAAGGCGAGAGCTGCGGACGCGATATGCACCTCCGGCATTCCGGCGGCAACGGGACCCAGATAGCGCAAGACCACAACATCCCCAGTCTTGATCCGCCCGCTAACGGCCGCTTTGACCACTTCCCGCGGATCATCGAAACAGATCGCTTTGCCAACAAATTGGGGTGACTCCCACGCCGAAACCTTGAACACGATTCCATTGGGCGCGAGGTTGCCGAAACAGATCTGGATGTCGGCCCGCTCGTTGAACGGCGCGTCGCAAGTGCTGACCAGACTGCGATCGTCAGGCAGTGCTCCGGCGTCCGCCACGCTGTCGCCCAGAGAACATCCCGCCACGGTGGGCAGGCTGCCGTCGAGGATACCGCTGGCGATCAAGTGCTTGATCAGCATGGCGGTACCGCCGGCACGATGCAGATCGACCATCGTGCCGTGACCGCGAGGTGCGAAGTTGCAAAGCACAGGGGTCGCTTGGCAGATCGACTGCACGTCGTGCAACGTAAACTCGACGCCCGCCTCGCGCGCCAGCGCCAGCAAGTGCAGGATCCCATTCGTGGAACCGCCGATCGCAGCCAGCGCACGGGTTGCGTTGCACAGGCTGGCCTTGGTCACGAACTGTCGGGGCCGCAGATCCAGTTCCAACAGACGCCGCACTGCCCGGCCGACGCGGAGGCACTCGTCCTGTTTTTTTGGATCGACGGCCGGAATCGAAGCCGAATTCGGGAGGCTTAACCCCAGCACCTCCAACACGATCCCCCAAGTATTGAAGGATGCGGCGATCCCGCAGCCGCCCGGACCCGGGCAAGCGGTCTGCATGATCGACTCCATCTCTTCACGGCTGCAGCGACCCGCCTCATGGCGCGCTTGCGCGTCGTAGACATCCAGGATCGTTGTAGGACGCCCCTGGTAATCGCCCGGCAGGATCGTCCCACCATTCACGATCAGGCCAGGAATGTTCAGACGGACCAAGGCCATCGCCAGCCCCGGGCCGTTCTTGTCGCAATGATGCAGGCCCACCATCGCATCGTAGTAATGAGCGCTGCAGACCATCTCGGCGCCATTGGCAATCAGATTCCGCGAAGCAAGCGAAGAACCGCCCTCCCCGACACCCTGGCAGAGGTTGTCGCTGACCGCCGACACCCCGAAGGGAAAGCCGACCAGTCCCGCATCCCGGCATCCCTCCGCGATCCACCGCGCGAACTCGTAGCTCCGCAGATTGCAGAGATTGCCCTCCATCAGCGGGGTCGCGATGCCGACCTGCGGCCGTGCGAAATCTTCGGGCTGAAAGCCCATTCCCCAGTAAAAGGCCCGCGGCCCACGCTGCCACCCGTCGGTCAGCGTGCGAGAATTCCAGTTCAAATCGTGCCGTTGTCCGCTCATCGCAGCAGTCTGACACCCCGGCCCGCCGCGCCGCTAGTAGTCGATGCGGCAAAGGGGTGCGCAGGGTGCGTCCACCGGCCGATCGGCGGCCCGTCAACCCCCGGCCAACCGGCTGCGAAAAATGAAATAGACCGCTCCGAGAATGCACAGGGCCGCCCACAGATAGTCCAGCTTGATCGACTCGCGCATGTAGAACAGCGTGAATGGAACAAACACGGTCAGCGTGATGACCTCCTGGAGAATCTTCAGTTGAGGCAGCGTCAGGACCGTGTACCCCGTGCGATTCGCGGGCACCTGCAGCAGGTATTCAAACAACGCAATACCCCAGCTCGCCAGCGCCGCAATCCACCAGGGACGCTGATTCATCTGTTTCAGATGGGCATACCAGGCGAAGGTCATGAATACGTTGCTCATCGAGAGCAACACGATCGTCGTCCAAATCGGCCGCATCCGCTCACGTCCTTCCAAAGGGAACCGACCATCCACCGAAGCTCCACGAGCCAGACACGGGTCACCATTGCCGTATCGGCGGGCCCGCGTCCTGATCGCCCGCGGCAGCCGGCTATTCGAGCCCCTCGGCTCCGGGGGGCGGGACAAGCTGTCCGCCGATCTGGCCCAATCGACGGCTCGGCCAGAACCGCGGTTCGATCATGAACTGGAAGCCCACGTTGTCGCGTCCCGGGTCGATGGTGACCGCCAAACGGACCAGGGCCGATTCACCAATTCGCGTCAGCCCAATCCGTTGACCGACATTTCCGGCTTGACCGAAGTCATAGACGGCCCCACCCGAGATGATCCATTTCTCGTCGAGCCGATAGTCCAGCAGTGCGTTGAAGACCGTGCTGCTGATCGGCCCTTCAATGCTCAACAAACCGACGTACAGATCACTGACGGCCGGGCGGCTGAACTGCATCCCCGCACTGACAGTCCGCAGACCCTGGCTGAAGAAATCGAAGTAACCGTCACTCAGCAACGCCACGCGGTCTCCCACGTTGTAGCGGAAGTCATATTGGGCTGGCCCCAGCACTTCACCGAAGTTGTCGCGATCCGGATCGGGAAACAGCAGCAGAGACGTGTCCAGTTCCACCAGATCGACAATCCGCTCCCGGCCAGGAATGCCCCGTCGCGTTTGCCACCGCTGACTCAATCCCAGACGGGCCTGCAACAGGTCGGAGGCCAACTCCGTCGACGGGCTGGTCACCCACCGCTGCGTGCCCTGACGAATGAAATAGGACCGTGAGTCAAACTGGGGCGGCAATGTCCCGCCGAACGTCGTGTTGATCAACCGTCGACGGAAATCTTCCTGACTGTCATCATCGATCGGATCATACAGCGGGAAGTTCGTGTAAGGTTCCGTCACATTCGCCTGGAACAACTCGCCATACCATTCGACCTTGTGCGCGAGCCCTCGAAGATTGAACAGATCGCTGTTGACTGACGGGTCCACGGTCCACATCGGCAGTGAGGTGCGAACGCCAACCTGGCCGAACAGACGCGTGGTCGCATCGCCCGTCAGATCCTGTCCCCAATATCCGATCTCGCCGAGCGCATACGGCACCACCTTGGCAGCGCCCAACTGGAGTGGAATAGCCAGTTCATGGCGATGCGCGGCGCGAATCCCAGCGGACTCAACTTCCCAAGGCATCAAGGTCCAGGTCGCGGCATCGCGGGGATCAAACGGCTTCTCGGCAATCCCCAGATTGGCATAGCCAACTTGAGTCCGGCTGGTTGAGGTAAAGATGCCCAGCAACTGCAACCCTAATCCGTAGTATTCAGCTCGCGGCCACCAGTTCGTTTGTGTGACGAAATCATTGACGCGAGCCTGCCCGACAATGCTGAAGACGCGACTGCCGCCATAGTGATTGAACGTCAGTGCGGTCAACGGATCCGATTCCCAGTCCCACTCGTTCTCGAGGTACTGTTCCAGGAAGTTTCGATCACTGATCCAGCCGACCTGCCCGATCAATTCAAACTTCTCTTTCAGTTCCTGACGGTGTTGCCATAGCAGGCGGCTCCGCTCCGGACGCTGCAAGGCCAGATCCCGGCGGTCACGGCCCAGCGTATCGAGCCCACTGTCGTAGATGCCGTAGGCATCGAGCCGTCCGTGAACTGGCCCCTGCAAATTGAAGAAGCTCTGCCGTGTGTACTCAAACGTGGAGCCCAACGCGGGTCCGCGTTCACTGAGATAGTCGGTCGACAGCGACCAGTCGGTCCCGGCAATCGGTTCACGCAGTCCGAGCAACTGGTACATGTCCCAGTCCGCGAGAATTTGCGTTCCGAAGATGCTGTCGTTCTTGACCTTCAGCCCGCTCAGGTAATAGCTCGGACGCTCCAGATCCGTGGCGATGGTCGGCCAATAGAGAACGGGAAAGCCGCCTAGAAAGACGAAGTTATCGCGGCTCGCCAAAGCGATCTGTCGGCCCTCTAATTCCGGTGCCAATGCGGTGACCGGCATGCCGGTCACCTGATCGACCATCGACCGCTCTTCCGTGTGGAGCGAGACTTCGTTGCTCTGCAACCAGTAGCGCGGCACGCCCAGACGGCTTGTGGTGGCGGCTGCCCCGTAGCCCACGAAGTCTTGCTGTCCCAGTTGCTGCAAGACATCCGCCTTCAATCGAACGAAACCGGCCGGATACTGGGGCAACGGCGATACGAGTTCGGCCGACAGTATCACGCCATATTCACGCGCCACGTTGTAGTACATTCGCTCGGCATAGATCACGCGCCCTCCTTGCCGCGCCACAATGTTGCCCTGCAGATACAACTCGGCTTCGATCGTTCCGCCATCCGACGCGCCGCCGCCCCGCAGCAAATCCTTCATCGGCGGCAGCCAGGCAACGATCGTGTCCGCCGACAGTTCGACCGTGCCCAGTTGGTTTCCGTTGACACCCAGAACGGGACTGGCCGAGCCAGAATCGGGCAAGGTCACGTCGCGGACCAACACGGTGACGCCACCGCGAGCCACCACGGTGGTCTCGAATCCACCATCGTTGAACGTCCGAATCTGAGGCGGCGCGACCGTGCTCCGCGGCAAGACCTCCAATGACTTGGCCCCCAACGCGAATGCCTGCCCCGACGCGCGCTGCTCGCCGCTAATCGCTCGGGGTGTCGTTGCCCGCGGGAATGTCGGAGGTGCGATCGGCTCCGCGGTGAAAGGCGTCGGCTGAGGCACCGCAGGCGGCAAAGGAATCTCTTCGCCCGTCACGATCGGCGGCGGCGCCGGCAGTGCATTCAATTGCGGCTGACCATCCGGTCCGACAGCCATTCCCGCAGGCGGCAGCTCAAACTGCGCTTGTTGCACCGGAAAACGATCGCCGCTCGCATGCGCCGCTTGCATCCGTTCATAGAGACTCGGTCGCACCGGCGGCGGACCAAGGTACTGCTCAATCGAATACTCGAGCTCATGGAAACTGTAGAAGCGGCCGAGCCATGTCGTGTCGCGCAACCGCTGCGGAGCACCGCCCGGTTGAGTCGACGGTCCGAACTCCACCACGACATCGCCTTCCAGATAGGCGATCACCAGCGTCGGTTCATTCGCGGCCTGATCACCCGCCGCCACCCACAGCATCGCCTCGCGCCCTTGCGCGCGTCGTCCACCCTGCCAGATCTCGCACGCGCCTCGCAAGTGATAGACGTCGTATTGTCCTTCACTCCAACGCCAGGCACGCTCCGCACGAATTCGCAAGCGGCTGTCTGCATCCACCGCCGGCAATCGCAACCCTTCATCAGCACGCACAGGATGTGCCAGCGAACTGCCGATCAAGACAATCCATAACCCAAAGGCGACGGCCCGCGCAAGCCATCCGACGGACCAACATCGAATCAGGGCTCTGCCGATATTCACCCGCTGCAAACAATCCGCCACGCGCACACCACGCTCGGCGCGCTGCGCTCGCTCAACTCGGCTTCCATGCTCTGAGCTGATCACTGGCGGTGTCGAGATGCACTCGTTGAAGTTCGCAACTACAGCCGCTGCTACAGAGCGACTGCCGTACGCGTCGGGCTCTCCATTCCACACCCATCACGCAACGCTCAACCGCACCCGTTCACCCCCCGATGAACCGCCGTCGACGCTCGGGCACGATGGGAAAAATGGCGGCGGAGTATAGAAGTGCACCGCGTTCAACACAATTCGGAATCGCAGGCAAAACAAGCACGCTGAGCCGACCCGAGAAATCAGCGAAACCAGGCAATCTGGGTCAAATCCGGACGGATGATGCCTGTCCTTTTTCGGAGGGACGCCGGGCCGATCGTGGAAGCGCGGCGGCGGCCAACAAGGACAGGACAGGGATCGCGGGGGCCCGCATCCGCAAGTTGGACCAGTAGAAGAAGTGGATCGTGACCAGGGCGGCGACGACCGCCCCACCTACCCACCACGCCGGGCCGACCAACTCCCGCCAGCCTCGGCGACGGAACGCCCCGACGGTCAGCCCGTAAACCATCGCGTACCAAAGGCCGACCGCAGCTTTGACCAGCCCCGGAGCCTGTTGCGGCCAAAGACCCCACAACCAGAACTCGCGGAGCCCCGCCGCCGCGATCGTCAACGCGGGATCCCGCCGGATCGCTGCAACGGCCGCATCCCGGGCCAGTCGATCGTCGCCCAACTCCGTCCTTGCTACCTCGTATTGCGAGGTAGCTCTCGATTGATCGGGTGAACTCCAAAATTCCGCGCGGCGTGGATCGCCGCTGGAGCGACGGGCCCACGCGTCGTGGAACCGTTGTGGCTCCCAGGTCCAGCCGGGATGCCATTGTTGGCGCAGGTCTTCGAACAGTACCGGGTTGTTTGCCAGGAGGAGCGTGTAGCCTCCGTGGGTGGTTGCCCAGATGGGCGTTCCAGACCAGCGGCGATTGCGGTGCATCCATAGTCCGATACCTACTAAGAGCACCGCGGCCAGAACGCAGACACTCACCCACCAGCGGCCCGCTCGGACCGAACGATCCGTGCGAACCAGCGTAAGCACAGTGCCACACCCGGCAACAAGCAGCAGGCCTGCCACGGGGGCGAACGTCGGCCGGAGCAAATGGGCCGCGACCAGGATCAGTCCGAGGACCGCCGATCGGAAGGCCACGGATCGCAGACTCGACCGATCGATGGCATCGAGCATGCAGCACCATGCCCACCAGATGACCACGGTTGCCGCCGCCGCAAGCGTTTCGGTCATCACTTGCGATTGTTGAGCGATGAGGATCGGGTCGAGCCCAACCAAGGCGATGGCGCAGCGCGGATCAACGGCCAGCCGCTGGGCCAACCAGGCGGTTCCCCAAAGCGTGATGGCTGCGGCCAGAAGATGCAGCGCCGCGATGACCTGCACCGACAACTGGCCGTCGCTCACGAACCACGACAGGAGCCAGGGGTATGCCGGTGGCCGAAAAGCGGTGGGCTGTGGCCGGCCTTCCGCATCCAGATGCACCATTCCCCAAGGCGGCTGCCAGTTGATTGCCAACTGCCGATAGTGATCGGGGTCGCTTTCCAGTTGGGGGGCTTGGACAAATATTGCCGCGGCCCGCACGATCAAGGCTGCCACGATCAGCCCATGCAGTCCTCGATCCATGCGTGCCCATCCGCCGCGGTGAAAATGTTCGTCATCCAGACCGAGCTCGCGAACGCCACGAGGTCATGTCCGTTCGGATCCACCCATGGGACCCGAGGGTCTGATCCTTCTTGGCGCGATGCGCCGACCTGCAATCATTGGAAGATTACGTACGTTGTCTAAGCGCGGATCGGATTCCTCACGTCTCGCGAACGAGCCAGCCGCGTCGGGCAGCCGTCTGGTGGCTTGGTTATTGGCCGCCCGTTGGTGGCTGTTGGCGGTCACTGCGGCGACGTTTCTGATCGCGTTTCCGGCCAGTCGTCGATTATCGTTCGATCGACGGATCGATGCCATCTTCCGCAGTGGCAGCACGACGCTCAGCGACTACAAGACGCTCCGCGATCGGTTCGGTGGCAACGAGCTTGTTTTGCTTGTCTATCAAGATCCAGAGCTGCTCGCGGCCGACGGCCAGGGGCTCGAACGACTGGACCGGCTCGGTCAAGCCTTGAAACCGTTGGACGGAATCCAGGGAATCCTGAGTCTGGCGCAGGTCAATCAGACCATGGAGACGCTCCGTGGCGGCGTGCTCCGCGAATTGCTTGGTGGAACCGGCCCCGCGCTGTTGGCGGCTGACGATCCGATGGCCCGCGAGTTTCGCCAGCTGTTCGCCGGCTACACGCACAGCACGGATGCCCGCTGGGCGGCCGTGGGCGTGATGTTGACGCCAGGGGCCGATGATCAACGGACATTAGAGGAGATACGCGAGGCGCTCCATCAGCAGCCCGAACCGGTCCGCTCTGCAAAGCTGGTCGGCGAGCCCGTGCTTGTCGACGAAGGGTTCGCATTGGTCGAAGCCGATGGCCGGCGATTGGGGACGACATCCCTGCTGTTGATGTCTGTCGTCTTGCTGCTGACTCTTCGCAGCCTTCGTTGGATGCTCGCGCCGCTTGCGATCATCGCCTGGTCGCTGGTGATGACACGTGCCATTCTGGTCTGGTTGGATTTGCAGCTGACACTGGTCAGCGCGATGCTCTCGGCGATCGTGACGGTGATCGCGGTGGCGACGACCCTGCATATCGCCATTTCGATGATGCGCGGCCGGCGTCACGGATTGACGACTCATCAAGCGGCCGAGCAGACCTTGAGCCGGATGCTGCCACCTACGGGCTGGGCAATCGCGACCGACATCGCGGGCTTTGGTTCACTGCTGTTTGCACGCGTCGAACCGGTCCGTCAATTCGGACTGATGATGTCGATCGCCGCTGCTGCCGTATTGGCAGCGATTGTTCTGATTACGCCCGCCGCCATGCTGTGCGGTCCTCACCTTCCTCCGAGCCGTGCATTGCGCGGTGACTACTGGCTGCGGCACATCCTGGCATGGCCTGGTCGTGCCCTGTCGATTCGCGGGCAGCGTCTGGCAGCCCTCTGCATTCTGGCTGTGTCGGCCGTCGTCGCCGGCGGCAACTTCTGGCTGACGACGGAAACCGATTTCACGCGCAACTTTCGCGCCGACTATGAACTGGTCGCCGCCTACCAGGACGTGGAGCAACATCTGGGTGGTGCGGGCGTGTGGGACGTCATCTTGCCAGCTCCCGCAGAACTCACCGATGCCTATCTCGCCAGTGTCCGCGAACTGGAAGAGAAGCTGCGGGCTATCGAGTTTCCAGGTGAAGTCCGCTTGAACAAGGTTTTGAGCATCGCCGACGCGGATCTCGCGGCGCAAGCAGATCCCATCCTGGCGGCTACCCCCGTGAGCGTCCGTCTGGCAGGGATGCGGGCCGCGATGAGCGTCTTTGCCGATGCATTGCTGACGCCTACCAACGACCTGCCGCACGGTCGCTCGCTCCGATTGATGCTGCGGAGTCGTGAACAGCTATCCGCCGGCGAGAAGCTGCGATTGATCGAGGCGGTCGATCAAGTGGTCGCCGAGCACACGGCGTCTGCTCCGTGGCGAGCGACATTCGACGGTGCGACGCCCTCGCGCGCTTTCGTCACCGGCTATCACGTGCTGTTGACACGGCTGCTCGACAATCTGCTTGGCGATCAGTGGCGATGTCTGGTGGCAGCCATCATCGGAGTCGGCATCCTGTTGCTGATTGTCTCGCGTTCGCTTTATCTGGCGCTGATCGCGCTGGTGATCAATGCGATTCCCGCGCTCGTGGTGCTGGGCGCGCTCGGTTGGCTCGGCCACAACGTCAACCTGGGCGCCGCGATGATCGCCGCGGTTTCGCTTGGTCTGACCATCGATGGTTCATTGCATTGGCTCGCGGTATACCGCCGTGCTCTGAACCATGGCCACGATCCGCGACGCGCGGCGCTTCGGGCGCAAGCGGGAATCGGGCTGGCCGTCGCTTTGGCAACCGTGGCATTGGTCGCTGGCTTCGGAACCCTGTGGACCAGTCCTTTTCTGCCTACGGCAACCTTTGGCGTGCTCGTCTCCGCGGCACTGGGCCTAGGCAGTCTGCTGAACTTGTATGTCCTGCCCGTCCTGGCCAGTTGGCCTGACGAGCGGCGCAGTCGCGCGTAACAGCTCATAGGTGATGCAGGCAGCACCAACCCGACGCGCCAGCGAGTGAGCTTGCCCGCAGCGCAAGCAAGGGCCTATCGGCCAACATGAGCCGCTGCAGCCGATAACGCTTCAAGAAATCTCAGGCAAAAAGCAAAGATCGGAGAGGTCTTGGGAAGTGCTTGAGCGTCGCGGCAGCACCAACCCGACGCGCCAGCGAGTGAGCTTGCCCGCAGCGCAAGCAAGGGCCTATCGGCCAACATGAGCCGCTGCAGCCGATAACGCTTCAAGAAATCTCAGGCAGAAGTGCAAAGATCGGAGAGGTCTTGGGAAGTGCTTGAGCGTCGCGGCAGCACCAACCCGACGCGCCAGCGAGTGAGCTTGCCCGCAGCGCAAGCAAGGGCCTATCGG
>Ga0114939_10000275_pt1 | contig 45120 bp, 41 predicted proteins | sample AshMeaCrysSpring_FD_87196 | JGI IMG/M metagenome (GOLD analysis project Ga0114939, IMG submission 87196) | Groundwater microbial communities from Big Spring, Nevada to study Microbial Dark Matter (Phase II) - Ash Meadows Crystal Spring | ecosystem: Environmental > Aquatic > Deep subsurface >...
GCATGCGCGCGCCCGACGTGCGCCGACTTGCCGTGGAATCCGTCGTGGTAGCTCTCGAGTTCCTTCTCGTGACAGTTGCCGCACTCGTGCGCCATATGCGAACGGCTGTCGAGCGTAGTTGGGTCCTCGACCGGGTGGGCGTGGTGGCAACTGGCGCACACAGGCCCGTCCTTGCCGTCTTTCCAGAGCGCGCCGTGGGCGCTGTCCGCCCAGACCTTGAGGATGCCCTCGTGGCACGAGCCGCAGGTCTCGGGGCTCTTCTCGTGCGAGGTGCGCGAGCCCCGGGTGGTGTGGCGCTGGATGTCGTGACTGCCGTGGCAGTCGCTGCAGGCTGGTGCGCTGTTCAGGCCCGAGACGAGGAGGGCGCGTGCGTGCACGCTTCCGAGGTAGCCCTCCATCATTTCCTTGTGGCACTGGCCGCAGTTCCTGAGCTGATTCACCGGCGACATCGGCGCGTTCGGCGAACTGCTCTTCGGAGTCGTGTGGACGCTGCCGTGGCAGCCCTGGCAGCTGGCCGGCTCGCCGCCCTTGACCCGGGCGTGCACACTGTCCTTGAAGGGGGTGATCTCGTCTTCGTGGCAGGCGAGGCAGGGTTCGAACGTCACCTTGCCGAGATTGTTGCGTGGGTGCTTCGTGGTCAGCGCGTCCGTGTGGCATTCGACGCAGTCGACGCGCTTGTGGGCGCCGGCGCCGTATTGCGCGGCGAGCACCGCGATTGACGCGCCGCCGTCCGACTCGTACTCGGCATCGTCGTGGCACTTGAAGCACTTCTCGTTCGGGATCTTCTCGACCGGAGCGGCCGCCATGCCCGCGGTGGCCGCCGGGGCCGCCGGCGCGGCTTCGTCGGCTGCGTTCGATGGCGCCACCCAGGCGAGCAGGCTGGTCGCCAGCGCGGCCAGGATGGGCTGAGCAAACGTGCAGCGGGCGCGGGTCATGGTCGAACTCCAGGTGCGTCGCCGCATGCGGACCCGGCGAACCTGGCTAGGTCCGCGGGCGACTGCGCGAATTTGACCGCATCCAGCCCGCAAGGGGCTGCACGTGTTTACCGCAGGACGCGCCGGATATCCGCAATCGCGGGCGGGCGCAGCAATTGCCGGGCGCCGCTCAGTGCGTGACGTCGTCGCGCGGGCGGGAAGCGCTGCACGCATCGCAGGGGCTGGCGCCCGCCGCCGGGCCGGAGGCCGCGGCCTGGATCCTGCGCCCCAGCCACCCGGGGCAGGCCGCCGACGCCGCGAAGGGCAGGAGCTTTCGCGCCAGCCGCTGTCGCGCCGGCACGGGCAGCAGCACCCACGCCGAGTAGCACATCGCGACGAGCACGATCACGCCGACCATCAGCATCTCGAGCATGTCCGTCCCTCAACCGCCGCCGAGCGCCACCGCCACGCGGTAGGTCACGAAGGCGGCGGCGTAGGCGAGCCCGAACAGGTAACCCGCCATGAGGAGCGGGTAGCGCCAGGAATTCGTCTCGCGCTTCACGACGGCGAGCGTCGACAGGCACTGCGGCGCGAACACGTACCACGCGAGCAGCGAGAGGGCGGTGGCGAGGCTCCAGGTGTGCGCGATCATCGGCACCAGCGTCGCCGCCACGTCGTCGCCCGTCGCGGAGAGCGAATACACGGTGCCGAGCGCGCCGACGGCGACCTCGCGCGCGGCGAGCCCCGGCACGAGCGCGAGCGAGATCTGCCAGTTGAACCCGAGCGGCGCGAACACGTACTCGAGGGCGCGGCCGACGTAGCCCGCGAAGCTGTGCTGGATGGCCGGTCCCGTCGCGTCCGGCGGTGGCGCCGGGTAGCTCGACAGGAACCACAGCACGATCATGAGCGCGAGGATGATCGTGCCGACGCGCCGCAGGAACACCCTGGTGCGCTCCCACAACCCGATCACGAGGTTGTTCAGGTGCGGCCAGTGGTATTCGGGCAGCTCGAGCAGCAGCGGGTGGTACGTGGAGCGCAGGGCCGTGCGTTTGAGCGCGTAGGCCACGGCCATCGCGGCGACGATTCCCGACACGTACAGCGCGAACAGTACGAGGCCGGGCAGGTTGAACGGTCCCACCGGGCGGTTGGGGATGAACGCTGCGATCACGAGCGCGTAAACGGGCAGGCGCGCCGAGCAGGTCATGAGGGGCGCGATCATGATCGTCGCGATGCGGTCGCGGATGTTCGGGATGGTGCGCGTGGCCATGATGCCAGGTACCGCGCATGCGAAGCTCGAGAGCAGCGGGATGAACGCGCGCCCGGAGAGCCCCACGCTGCCCATGAGGCGGTCGAGCAGGTACGCGGCGCGCGGCAGGTAACCGCTGTCCTCGAGCACGAGGATGAAGAAGAACAGGATCAGGATCTGCGGCAGGAACACGAGCACGCTGCCCGCACCGGCCACGACGCCGTCGACGAGCAGGCTGCGGAGCGCGCCGTCCGGCAGCGTGGCATGCAGCCACGCGCCCACCCCGGACACGCCGGCGTCGATCAGCTCCATCGGCGCTGCAGCCCAGCTGAACACGGCCTGGAAGACGAAGAAGAGCAGCACCGCCAGGATCGCCGGGCCGGCAACCGGGTTCATCACCACGGCGTCGATGCGTCGCAGGGCGTGGCTGCGCGCCGGCTCGGCGTAGTCGATCGCCTGAAGTATGCGACGCACCTCGCGCTGCGTCTGCTGGATGTGCTCGAAGCTCGGGTCGCGCCACTCGCGTCCCGGTGCGGGACCCGGGTGCTCGGCGCCTTCGAGCGCTTCGATGAGCTGCTGGTGGCCTCCGTTCGCGACGGCCACGGTCTCGACCACTGGCACGCCGAGCTCCTGCTCCAGGCGCGCGCGGTCGACACGGTAGCCACGGTTGCGCGCGAGGTCGCTCATGTTGAGCGCGACGATCATCGGCACGCCGAGGTCGCGCAGCTCGAGCACCAGGCGCAGGTTGAGACGCAGGTTGGTGGCGTCGACCACGCACACGACGAACTCGGGAGGCGCCTCGCCGGCGAGCCGGCCGAGAAGGAAGTCGCGCGTGATCGCCTCGTCGAGCGTCGTCGGCGTCAGGCTGTAGGAGCCCGGCAGGTCCAGCACCCGGTAATGGCGCTTGCGCGAAGGGCCGACGAACGAGCCTTCCTTGCGCTCGACGGTCACGCCGGCGTAATTGGCGACCTTCTGGCGGCTGCCGGTCAGACGGTTGAAGAGCGCCGTCTTGCCGCTGTTCGGTACGCCGACGAGGGCGAGGCGCAGGGGGTCGAGGGCGGCGATGGCTGACATCCGGACCTCAGGTCGCCTCGACCGCCACCAACACGGCGCCCGCCTCGCGCCGCCGTAAGGCGAACGTGGTGCAGCCAAGCCGCACCGCGATCGGATCGCCGCCCGGCCAGATCTCCTCCACGACCTCGATCGGCTCGCCCGGGATGAAGCCGAGTTCGAGCAGACGGCGGCTCAGGGTCGAGTGAGCCTCGTCGCCCAGGCTCTGGGCGTCGTCGCGGACGTCGATGACAACGCCGCGGGCACCTTTGCGCAGCGAAGCAAGACTTACGGGGGACATGGAGGGATCCGGGGCGGAAAACTTTTCTGACGGGCGGGAGTCTGTCGCTAATGAGAATCGTCCGCAACAGTGGTTAGCCGAAACGAACCGTTGCCCGGCACACCTCTTCGGCCGCCTTCCAGATGGGGCCCGTACGGTCCGATAGAGATGGTCTGAGTTTTGTATAGGATAAAGCTATACAAAAGCGGAACAACTTGCTTATACTCCACCCCGGTCGAGTCCATGGTCCTGAAACCACCATTCGCCGGCGGCGAATAGAGGCAGCATGCGATGAGCGAGTCGGTCCTGACCCGAGTGGCGCGCGGTGATGATAAGGCCGTGCGAGAGTGCATCGATGAGTTCGGAGGGCTGGTCTGGGCGATCGCCCGGCGCATGGCGAGGACACGCGCCGACGCCGAGGACGCAGTCCAGGAGATCTTCGTGGACGTCTGGAAGAGCGCGGGCCGGTTCGACCCGTCGCAGGGGTCCGAGAAGGTCTTCGTGACGACGATTGCGCGGCGGCGACTGATCGACCGGCTGCGACGGACCCGGCTCAGCCACCTGCACGACTCGGAGGAGGCGCTGGAGGACGTGCGCTGGGCGCACTCCGGCGACTCGGGAGAGATCGCGCTGGAAGCGGAACGTGCGGTGGCGGTCGTCGACCGGCTGCGGCCCGATCAGCGCAAGGTCATCCGCATGGGGTTGCTCGAGGGCATGACGCATTCCGAGATCGCGCGCGCGACCGGCATGCCGCTCGGTACGGTTAAGACGCAGATGCGACGCGGACTGATCCAGGTACGCCAGTGGATGAAGATCGACGCACCGACCCAGACCAGCGAGGCGACTCCCTGACATCCCGCACGGACCCGGCGGATGGCGAGGATGCCTGGCTCGCCTCCGGGTCCGAACCGCTCCCGAACGCCCTGCGCGGGCGACTCGATTCCTGTGCTGCCGACTGGATCCGCGACCGGGCCCATCTTTCCCTTCGGCAGTCCCGCCTGGCCTGGTTCGCCGCCGCCGCTTGCTTCACGCTGGCACTCGCAGGCTGGTGGCCGCGCCTCGTGACCTCGCCTTCCCTCGATGGTTCCGGCCGCGTCGGGCAGCTGAGCGCGGAGATCTCCCGCGACCACATGATATCGAGTGGCGGCGATGCGCTCACGCGCTGGTCGTGGTCATCCGCGGCCGGCAGCGTGCCGGGCCTGCGAGGCGACGTGGTCTGGGACCCGTCCGGGCAACGCGGCTACCTTCGCTTCGAAGGGCTCGAGCCTAACGCACCGGCCCGGCACCAGTACCAGCTGTGGATCGTCGATGCGAGCCGCGACGCCAGGTATCCCGTGGATGGCGGCGTGTTCGACGTGGCATCGCGCGGCCCCGTCGTCATCCCGGTGCGCGCCGCCGTGCCCGTGCGGGAGCCCGTGGCCTTCGTCGTCACCGTCGAGAGGCCCGGCGGAACGGTCGTCTCGTCCCGCGAGCACGTGATCGCCGTCGCGCGGTCGGACGCGCACTGACTGACTGGACGCCGCCCGCGGCGCCTTAGAATCGCGCGATGACCACCGCAGTCGATCCGCGAACCGACTCCGGCCCGCGCCCGCAGTGCGCGCGCGCCGTCTTCGTCGTGCGACCGGCCGCCTTCGCCTGGAACCCCGAGACCGCCGAGTGCAACCGCTTCCAGAGCCCGGGGCAGGGCCCGGCGTGGTCGGCGCACGAGCGGGCCGTCGCCGAGTTCGACGCGCTCGTCTCGGCGCTGTCGCAGGCGGGTGTCGAGGTCCACGTGCTCGAGGAGCTGGCCGTCGGCTCGAGCCCGGACGCCGTCTTTCCCAACAACTGGGTGAGCCTGCACCACGACGGGACCGTGGTCCTGTACCCGATGCTCGCCCCGAGCCGGCGCCGCGAGCGCCGCATGGAATTCCTCGCGACACTCGAGGCCCGGGGCGGATTCGCCATCTCCCGGCTCGTCGACCTCACGCATCATGAACTCGCGGGCCGCTTCCTCGAAGGTACGGGCAGCGTGGTGTTCGATCACGTGTCGCGCACCGCGTACGCGTGCGTCTCGCCGCGTACCCACCTCACCGTGCTCGACGAGCTGTGCCAGGAACTCGGTTACGAGGCGTTCGTCTTCGAGTCGACCGACGCGGACGGCGTGCCCGTGTACCACACCAACGTCGTGCTCTCGATCGGGCGGCGCGGCGCGATCGTCTGCGCGGAATCGGTGCCGGAGGCGCAGCGCGGTGCGCTCGTCGAACGGCTGGATGCCGCCGGGCGCGAGGTGATCGCGATCGACCGCCGGCAGATGTCCGGGTTCGCCGGCAACGTGCTCGAGATCGAGGCGCGGGACGGGGCCACGGTGCTCGCGATGTCCGGGCGCGCCCGGCTCTGCTTCGACGCCGCGGCGCTCGAGGCGCTGCAGCGGGTGGCCGGCCGAGTGGTGGCCGTCCCCATCCCGACGATCGAGCAGCGCGGCGGCGGTTCCGTGCGCTGCATGATCGCCGAGGTGTTCCTGCCGCGCGCCGCGGTCTAGGGCTGCGCCTCGAGGTCGTCGAGGAACTCGACCGCGCGGCGCAGGTGCGGGACGACGATCGTGCCGCCGACCACGAGCCCGATGCTCATCGCCTCGACGATCGCCTTGCGGTCGTTGCCGGCCTTGCGCGCCTCTGCGAGGTGGTACTTCACGCAGTCGTCGCATCGCAGCACGAGCGACGCCACGAGCCCGAGCAGTTCCTTCGTCTGCTTCGGCAGCACGCCGTCCACCCCGTACGCGAGCGAGTCGACCGAGTAGACGCGCTTTATGACGCGGTTGTCCTCCGCGAGGATGCGTTCGTTCATGCGCGTGCGATACGCGGCGAAATCCTGCTCGAGCTGGCCCACGTCGTTCTCCTCGTCACGGTTCGATGGTGGTGAAGTGTACGCGCGCCGCCGCCGGGTGCCGCGGGCGCCGATGCTAGAATCCGGCCGAGGAGACCTGCTTGCTCGAACTCGGCCTCAAGTCGCTGCTCGCCTACCTGATCGGCTCGCTGATCGGCAGCCTCGTGATCGGGCGCCTCAAGGGCGTCGACATCCGGGAGCAGGGCAGCGGCAACGCGGGCGGGACGAACGCGCTCCGCACCCAGGGATGGGCATTCGCGCTCGGCGTCGTCGCCATCGACGTCGGCAAGGCGTTTCTCGCCGTTGGACTCCTGCCCGGACTCAGCCTGCCGGGGGTCGGCGCCGACCCGGTGCTCGACCGCGAGTGGCTCGCGGTGTGCTGCGCAATCGCCGTCGTGGTCGGCCACGTCTACCCGGTCTGGTACGAGTTCCGCGGCGGCAAGGGCGCGGCCACGCTGCTCGGGGCGGTGGCCGTGCTCGCGCCGGCGGCGCTCCTGCCCGTGATCCTCGTCTGGCTCGGTTGCGTCGTGCTCACGGGCTACGTCGGCCTCGGCACGATGCTCGGCAGCGCGACGCTGCCGGCTTATTTCGCGATCGCGCGGCCGGGCGACACGGCGCTCGTCGTGTTCGGGCTCGCGATGACGGCGTTCGTCGCCTACACGCACCGCGCAAACATCTCCCGCATGCGCGCGGGCAACGAGAATCGCGCGCGGCGGCTGTGGCTCCTCAGGCCGAAATGAGCGGCACGCGGGCGCTGCTCGGGCTGCTCGCGGACGGCCGGCTGCATCCCGGCCCGGCGCTCGCGACCCATCTCGGCGTGAGTCGTACTGCGGTATGGAAACTGGTCGCGGACCTGCGCGAGTTCGGTGTCGAGGTCGAGAGCCTTCCCCGCCGCGGCTATCGGCTGCGCGAGCCTTGCGAGCTGCTCGACGCGCGGCGCATCGCAGAAGCCGCCGCCATGACGGGCCGGGCCCTCCCGACCGAGCCCGAGGTCGTCTTCGCCATCGATTCGACCAACGCGAGTCTCTGCGCCGCGCCGGCGTGCCCTTCCGGGCGCCCGCGCGTCCTGTTCGCGGAGATCCAGCGCGCAGGTCGCGGGCGTCGCGGCCGCGCCTGGCTCGCGCCGTTCGGCTCCGGACTCACGTTCTCCGTCGCCTGGACCTTCGAGGAGACGCCCGCGGACCTCTCCGCGCTCAGCCTCGCGCTCGGCGTGCAGGCGGTCGACTGCCTGCGCTCCCTCGGCGCGGACGAGGCGATGCTCAAGTGGCCGAACGACCTCGTCTGGCGGCACCGCAAGCTCGGCGGGTTTCTGGTGCAGTCCAGGTTCGAGGCCGGGGGCGCCGCCAGCGTCGTCGCAGGACTCGGGGTGAACCTCGTGTTGCCCGGGGCGACACGCGCCGAACTCGCGACGGCAGGGGCCTCGCCGGTCACGGACCTCGCCGAGGCCTGTGGCGGTGCGCCGCCCGGGCGCAACCTGCTCGCCGGCCGGCTGGCGCAGGCGATGTGCGACGCGCTCGAGCGGTTCGGGCGAGAGGGATTCGCGCCGTTCGCCGCGCGCTGGGCCGCGCTCGACTCCCTCGCCGGCGCGTCCGTGCGGGTCTCGCACGCCACCGGCTGCGTGGAGGGGCGCGCGCTCGGGGCGGATCGCGACGGGGCGTTCCGTGCCGAGGTGGACGGCCGTGTCGAACGGTTCCTGGCCGGCGACGTCACATTGCGTGCGGTCGAGGGCCCGGCGTGGTGATGCTTCTCGTCGACCTCGGCAATTCGCGCGTGAAATGGGCGTCGTGGCGGGACGGGCGGCTCGGCGAGCAGCACGCGGCCGCCTACGCCGGCTGGAGCGTCGAGGACTGGCAGCGGACGCTCTTCGCCGAGCCAGGCATCGAACGGGTCGTCGCAGCCCGCGTCGGGGGCGGTCCCGATGCGGCGGCACTCGACGTGGCGGCGAGACGCGCGACCGCGCGTCCCGTTGAATTCGTCGCGACGACGGCAGAAGCGGGCGGGGTACGCAATGCCTACCCGGACCCGGGCCTGCTGGGCGTGGACCGCTGGCTCGCGGTGATCGCTGCGTATGCCCACGCTGGAGGCGCGTGCTGCGTGGCCGACGTCGGCACGGCCGCGACCGTGGACGGTGTCGATGCCGATGGCCGGCACCTCGGCGGCTTCATCGTGCCGGGGCCGGACCTGATGATGCGGGCCCTGTGGCGCGGGACGGCGGATCTCGCCACGTACACCGCGACGAGTGGTGCGGCCGCAGGCTCGCCCTTCGCCGACAACACCCGCGACGCCATCGAGCGGGGTTGCCGTCTCTCTGTGGCTGCCCTGGTCGACCGGTCGGTCCGGGAAATGACGCGTCGTACCGGCACGGAGCCGCGGGTGCTCCTGACGGGCGGTGCCGCGCCGGCGGTTGCTGGCCTGCTCGAGACGGCCGCGGAGAACGTCCCGGACCTCGTCCTCCAGGGGCTCTCGATCGTCGCGCGTGAGGGCTCCGCGTGCTGAACTTCAGGGCCCGGCGCCGGTCTCACGGGTAGTATCCGTGAGTGCCCGGCGGCTCGTTGCGGGTTTCACGGTGCCCACGGACCGAGGGTGCGGGTAAGATGGCCGCGTTTTTCGACCCCCGGGGCGCGTCCGGGTTTAAGGCTGGGATCAGGAGGGTAACGATGAAGACGGGACGCATGTTTGTGGTGGCGGTGGCTGCTCTCGGCATGGCGGGCTGGAGCCTCTCGGCGAGCGCCGACGGCAAGGCCACGTTCGAGAAAGACTGCGCCGAGTGCCACGAGGCGGGCGACTTCGCTGGCGAGGACGTAAAGGGCCTTACGGACTCGATCAAGAAGATCGCGGCCGGCCAGATGAAGCACAAGGGCAAGATCACGCTGTCGGACGCGGACATCGCCGCCGTCGCGACCTTCATGTCGACGGGCAAGTAAGCGCCGACTGTCGAACGACGTACGAGGGCCCGCCCCCATCCGGAGGCGGGCCTTTGTTTTTCAGGGCTCCCCGCACATAAGATCCGCAATCCGCCATCGCGGCCCGACCGGTAAGTCTCCATTGCGCGCGCTCTTCCTGCTGCTGCTGCTCGCCAACATCCTTTTCCTCGCGTGGGCGAGGTGGATCGTGCCGCCGGCGCCAACCGCCGGGCTCGCCACGCCGAGCGCGTCTGCGGCGGGTTCCATTCGCCTGCTTCGCGAGGCGCCCCTCGCGCGGGAACTGAGTGACGCCGTGCAGGGCTCCGACCTCTCCGACGTCGAGGGGGACTCGGTGACCTGTGTCAGCGGCGGCCCCTTCCTCGACTCTGCCGCGGCCGCACGGGCGGCTGGGCGGCTCGCGAGTCTCGGTTTCACCTCGCGCACCCGGGCCTCGCGTGACGACGTCTGGGTCGGCCAGTGGGTGCGCGTGGAGAACCTCGCGACGCCGGAGGACGCGGAGAACGCGCTCGTGACGCTGCGGGCCGCAGGACTCACGGACGCAACGGTGACCGCGGACGGCCCCGACGCGAACGTGCTCTCGCTCGGCGTCTTCGGCGAACCGGGAAAGGCCATCGAAGCCGCGGCCGCGGCGCAGAAAGCGGGCTTCACGACCGTGACCGAGGAACGGTACCGCACCGCGGACGTCCTCTGGCTCGACGTCGACCGCCAGGCGAACGCCGGTCTGCCGGGCCTCGACGTTTTCCAGGGCGATGGCCCGCCCGCGACGCGTCTCGAACTGCGACCCTGCCCGGTGGCGCCGGCCGTCGTGGCTGCCGAAACTGAGACGCCCGTGGCGACGCCACCCTGAGCGCCGCTGCGGGCGCGCGGTTAGAATCGACCCTTCGTCGCCGGCTTAGCTCAGTTGGTAGAGCAGCGGTTTTGTAAACCGCTGGTCGGGGGTTCGAGTCCCTCAGCCGGCACCATCGCTCGCACGGGAACAGAGAAAACAGGAGAAGGTCATGGCGCTCTGGAAAGATCCCTCAGTCAAGGATTCCACCCCCGGCTCCGCCGATCCCGCCGCTGCCGTCGCCGAGCCGGCGGTTCGTCCGGTCGAGCGTGCCGCGCCGCCGGCCCCGGTGGCCGTCGACACCGTGCGGCGCACGGTCGACCGCGGTCCCGCCAAGGAGTCGCTGATCGCGGCCGACGTCACGATCGAGGGCAAGATCGAGGGCGCGGGCCACGTGCGCATCGCCGGCCGCTTCAAGGGCGACGTGAACGTGCAGGGCAACGTGACCATCGAGCAGGGCGCCCACGTCACGGGCGAGGTCAAGGCCGCGACGGTGATCGTGAGCGGCGAGGTGCAGGGCAACATCAACGCGACCTCGCGAGTCGAGCTCCTCGAGACGGGCGTGATCAACGGCGACGTGAAGGCCGCGGTGCTCACCGTTGCCGCCGGCTCGCGCATGCGCGGCCAGGCGGACTTCGGCTGGGGCGAGCAGGGTCCGGGCGGAAAGTGACTCCGGGCGCCGCCTGAATGCTTCCCGGCCGCCCCTCCGGCACGGTCGGCCGCACGCGGACGTGCCCGCACTGCAAGGCGACGATCCTCGAGAGCGCCGCCGTCTGCCCGCAGTGCCGCCACCACCTGAAATTCGGGGTGGCGACGGTCGCGCCGGCGAAGGTCGAGGGTTTTTCCGCCCTGCGCGTCGAGGGCTCGATCGAGCACCCGAAGCAGGGCGGTGACTGGGAGTACTCGGTGGTACTCACCATCCGCAACGAGCGCGGCGAGGAGGTCTCGCGGCAGGTGGTCGGCGTCGGCGCGCTCCGGCCGGCCGAGTCGCGTACCTTCTCGCTGTCGGTCGAGGTGCTCACGCCCGGCGGGCGCCCGCGCTGAGCTAAGGAACTCCCCGGCTTCCGGGGCATCTACTTATTTGACCCCGCCGGGCGGGTTTGCCAGTCTGGCGCGCGTCGTGCGGGACGTCCCGCAGGGGGAGGTGCTCGAGATGTGCCTGGCGGTACCGATGAGGATCAAGTCCGTGGACGGCTTCGAGGCCGTCTGCGAGGCGAAGGGTATCGAGCGGTCGATCAATCTCTTCATGATGCAGGGCGAACCGCTCGCCCCGGGCGATCACGTGCTCGTCCACGTGGGCTACGCCATCCAGAAGGTGAGCGAGGAGGAAGCGCGCCTCACCTGGGATTTGTTCGACGAGATCCTAGAGCATGCATGAGCTCTCCGTTTGCCAGGCGCTCATCGAGCAGGTCGAGCGCGTGGCACGCGACAACGACGCGCGCCGCGTGGTGTCGATCGTGATCACCGTCGGGCCGCTCTCCGGCGTCGAGCCGCAGCTGCTCGAGCACGCCTACCCGCTCGCGGCCGCGGGCACGGTCGCGGAGGGCGCGTCGCTGGTCGTCGAGACCGTGCCGGTGCGAGTGCGTTGCCGCACCTGCGGCGCCGAGACGGAGGCGAGTCCGAACCGGCTGGTCTGCGGCGCCTGCGGCGACTGGCAGGCGGACGTGACGTCCGGCGAGGAGATGATCCTGACGCGCGTCGAGATCGAGACGGAGCGCGCCGGGGTCCACTAGGAGTCAACGAGCCATGTGTCGCGACTGTGGTTGTTCGCTCGGTCCGTCCGCCACGCGCGCGCCGCTCGCGGCGCCGAAAGGCGTGGCCGGCAAGGTCGAGACCATCGAGGTCATCGCCGCGATCCTGGGCGAGAACGACCACGTGGCCGCGCACAACCGCGAGCACTTCGACGCGCAGGGCGTGCTCGCCGTGAACCTGATGTCGTCGCCGGGATCCGGCAAGACGGCGCTGCTCGAGGCGACGATCCGTGCGCTCGGCGGCCGCCTCAGGATCGCGGTGGTGGAGGGTGACCTCGCCACGGAGAATGATGCCGAACGCATCCGCGCCTGTGGCGTGCCCGCGGTGCAGATCAGCACCGGCAACGCCTGCCACCTCGACGCGACGATGGTGCACGACGCCGTGCACGACCTGCCGCTCGCCGGCCTCGACGTGCTCTTCATCGAGAACGTGGGCAACCTCGTCTGCCCGGCGAGCTTCGACCTCGGCCAGCACCGTAACGTCACGCTGCTCTCGGTGCCGGAGGGCGACGACAAGCCGGCGAAGTACCCGGTCATGTTCCGCGCCGCGGACCTCTCGCTGGTGACGAAGATCGACCTGCTGCCTTACATCACCGAATTCAGCCTCGAGCGGGCGCGGGCGTCGCTGCGCCAGATCGGCTTCGCCGGCGAGGCGATCGAGCTCACGAGCCGCGGCGGGCCGGGCTTCGACGCCTGGCTCGCGTGGCTCGACCGCGAGGTCGCCGCGCAGCGCGAGCGCGCCCGGCTTGGCGAGACGGCGCGCCCGCGCGTGCAGCCCGAAGGCGCGAGCCTGCACGAGTCGCGGGCCCCGGCGCGCTGACGGGAAAGGGGGGATCCATGGTCTCGGCAAACGAGTGGCTCGACCGGCTCCGCGCGCTGCCGTTGCCGCCGCGGATCAAGGTGATGAACGTCTGCGGCGGGCACGAGCGGTCGATCACGACCGCGGGGCTGCGCAAGGCGATCCCCTCGAACATCGAGCTGGTGCCCGGACCGGGCTGCCCGGTGTGCATCTGCCCGGAGGAGGACATCTACGAGGCGATCCAGCTCGCGCTGCACGAAGGCGTAATCCTGGTCGCCTACGGCGACATGCTGCGCGTGCCGGTGAACGCGCCGAAGAGCGAGCCGCGCTCCCTCGAGCAGGCCAAGGCGGCGGGCGCCGACGTGCGTCCCATCGCGAGCCCGCTCGAAGCGGCGCGCATCGCCAAGCAGGAGCCGGCGCGGACGGTCGTGTTCCTCGCCGCCGGCTTCGAGACGACCACGGCGCCGGCGGCGGCGCTGCTCGCTCAGGGCGCGCCGGATAACCTTCTGTTCCTGATGTCGGGCCGCCGCACCTGGCCCGCCGTGAAGATGCTGCTCGATTCGGGTGAGCCCGGGTTCGAGGCGCTGATCGCGCCCGGGCACGTCGCGACCGTGATGGGCCCCGAGGAATGGGAATTCGTGCCGCGCGACCACGGCATGCCGACCGCGGTGGCAGGCTTCTCGCCGGAATCGCTGCTCGCGGCGCTGTACTCGGTGCTCCGGCAGCGGCTCGAGGGGCGCTGCTTCCTCGACAACTGCTACCCGCAGGTCGTGCGTCCTGGCGGCAACGCCGCCGCGCAGCGCTTCATGGACGAGACGATGGACGTCGTCGACGGCAACTGGCGCGGCATCGGCTCGATCCCCGCGTCGGGCTATGCGTTGAAGCCGCAACACGCCGCGCACGATTCGCGCATCCGGCTGCCGTCCTACACCGACGTGGCGCGCAAGCGCGCGGGCGAGATGCCGCCCGGCTGCGACTGCGCGCGTGTCGTGCTCGGCAGGATCTACCCGAACGAGTGCCGCCTCTACGGGCTCGCCTGTACGCCGCGCCAGCCGGTTGGGCCGTGCATGGTGTCGGACGAAGGCGCCTGCCGGATCTGGTGGGCCAACGGCGTGCGCGAGAACGTCTGGGCCGGGCGCAAGGCGTCCGGGGCCGACGGGGCGTGAGCCTGCCGGCGCCCGACCGGATCGCCCGCCGGGTCGTGATGACCGGCCGGGTGCAGGGGGTCGGCTTCCGTCCGTTCGTCTACCGGCTCGCCCACGAGCACGCGCTCGACGGGTACGTCCGCAACCTGCGCGGCGACGTCGAGGTGGTCGTGTGCGGCGGGTCGTCCAGTGTCGACGCGTTCATCGCGGACGTCTTGGCGCGTGCGCCTCCGCTCGCGAGACCGGCGATTCGCGCGGTCACCGACGCGCCGGAACCGGGGGTGACCGGCTTCGTCATCGCCGAGAGTCGCGCGGCGGACGCGCCGCAGGTCTCGGTGCCTCCCGACTTCTTCGCCTGCGACGACTGCGTGCGGGAACTCGCCGACCCGGCCGATCGCCGGCATCGCTACCCGTTCATCAACTGCACCCAGTGCGGTCCGCGCTACACGCTCATCGAGGCGCTGCCGTACGACCGTCCGAACACGAGCATGGCGCGTTTCCCGCTGTGCCCGGCGTGCCGCCGTGAATACGAGGATCCGCTCGACCGGCGCTTCCACGCGGAGCCCGTCGCCTGTCCGGCGTGCGGGCCCCACCTCTCGTTCGTCGAGCCAGGCCGCGAGCCTCTGCGTGGCGACGAGGCTGTGCTCGAGGCCGCGATCGCGGTCCTGCGCGGCGGCCGCGTGCTCGCGGTGCGCGGGATCGGCGGCTACCACCTGATGTGCGATGCGCAGAGCGAGGCGGCGGTGCAGCGGCTGCGCGAGCGCAAACGGCGGCCGCACAAGCCACTCGCGGTCATGTTTCCACAGCTCGGTGACGACGGTCTCGCGGGCCTGCGCGCGGACCTCGCGCCGCAGGCGGCCGAATGCGCGGCGCTGCTCGATCCCGCGCGTCCCATCGTGCTCGCGCGATCCCGCGCCGACTCGCGGCTTGCACCCTCCGTCGCCCCTGGGCTCGCGGAAGTGGGTGCCTTCCTGCCCTACAGCCCGCTGCACCACCTGCTGCTTGCGGGTTTCGCCGGACCATTGGTCGCGACCTCCGGCAACGTGAGCGGCGAGCCCGTGCTCACGGAACCTGCGGAGGCGGAGCGACGGCTCGCCGCGGTGGCCGATGCATTCCTGCATCACGACCGTCCCATCGTGCGACCCGCGGACGATTCGGTGACGAGGGTCGTGGCCGGAGATGCCCGGCCGATCCGCCTTGGGCGCGGCACGGCGCCGCTCGAGCTCGAGTTGCCGCGGGCACTGCCGGAGCCCGTGCTCGCCGTCGGCGGGCACCTCAAGCTCGCGGTCGCACTCGCGTGGGACCGGCGCGTCGTGGTCTCGCCGCACATCGGCGACATGGGCACGCTGCGCAGCGAGCAGGTCTTCGGGCAGGTCGTGCGCGACCTCGAGCGCCTGTACGACGTCCGCGCGACTCACTGGCTCTGCGACGCGCACCCGGGCTACACGACGACGCGCTGGGTCGTGGCGCGCGGCCATCCGCACACCACGTTGCTGCACCACCATGCCCACGCCTCCGCACTCGTGACCGAGCACGGGGTCGAGGAGCCCGCGATCGTGTTCGCCTGGGACGGCGTCGGCTACGGTGGCGATGGGACGCTCTGGGGCGGCGAGACCTTCGCCGGCCGGCCCGGTGCGTGGCGGCGCACGGCCAGCCTCAGGCCCTTCCGTCTGCCGGGCGGCGACAGGGCCGGTCGCTCGCCCTGGCGCAGCGCCGCGGCACTCTGCTGGGAGGCCGGACTCAAGTGTCCCGTCGAAGGCGCGGATCCCATCGTGCGGGAGGCCTGGGTGCGCGGCATCAACTCGCCGCAGTCGAGCGCGGCGGGACGGGTGTTCGACGCGATGGCCGCCCTCGTGCTCGGCGTCGCGGAGACGAGCTTCGAGGGCCAGGGGCCGATGTGGCTCGAGGCCTGCGCGCTGGCAGAAAGTGATTTTCCCGGCCTGCCGATCGTGCCGGATGGGGCCGGGCTGCCCCGCATCGACTGGGCACCGCTCATCGGGTGGTCGCTCGACGCGCGCCGGACGGTGGCCGAGCGTGCCACGGCGGTGCACCTCGCGCTCGCCGACGCGATCGTGCGGGTCGCGGAGCAGCAGCGGGAGAGCCTCGGAGCGCAGGTCGTCGGGCTCACCGGCGGGGTGTTCCAGAATCGGCGCCTCACGGAGGCCGCGTCGGCCGGCCTGGCCGCCGCGGGTTTTCGCGTGCTGCTGCCCACCCGCATCCCGTGCAACGACGGCGGCCTGGCCTACGGCCAGTTGGCCGAGTACCTCGGCCGGCTCCGGTAGACTCCGCCCATGCTCTGGTTCGAACGACCCTTCCTGCAGGTGCTGCGCCGAGAATACGCGGGCGGCATGCGCTTCGATGAGGACGACGCGTCCGACGTGATGCCCTCGCCGCCGGGCAAGCCCTGCCAGCTCTACGTGCACGTGCCGTTCTGCGAGGTGCTGTGCCCGTTCTGCTCGTTCCACCGCGTGCGCTATGACGAGCCGCGGACCGCGCCCTACTTCGAGGCGCTGCGGCGAGAGATCCGCCTCTACCACGACAAGGGCTTCCGCTTCGGCGACGTGTACGTCGGCGGCGGCACGCCCACGGTGAGTCCCGACCAGCTGCTCGAGACGCTCGTGCTGATCCGCTCGCTCTCGCCCGTGCGCACGGTCTCGATCGAGACCAACCCGAACCACCTCGAGCCCGAGGTCCTGCACCGCTACCGCGACGCGGGCGTCACGCGCTTCTCGGTCGGCGTGCAGAGTTTCGACGACGGGTTGCTCGCCGGCATGGATCGCCTGGAGAAGTACGGCAGCGGAGCCGAGATCCGCCAGCGCCTCGCGGCGGTGCGCGGCATCTTCCCCACGCTCAACGTGGACATGATCTTCAACCTGCCCGGGCAGACGCTCGCGATGCTCGATTCGGACATCGACGCGCTGCTCGAGATCGACGTCGACCAGCTGTCGTTCTACCCGCTCATGACGGCGGCCACTGCGCGCCACAAGATGCGAAAGACGATGGGCGAGGCCGACGACTCGCTGCGCCACGTCATGTACGAGCGCATCCTCGACCGGCTGCTGCCAGCGCACCGGGCATCCTCGGCGTGGTGCTTCACGCGCGGCGAGGGCAAGTTCGACGAGTACATCATCGACGAGGACGACTACGTGGGCGTCGGCAGTGGCTCGTTCAGCTACGTGGACGGCCAGATGTACTCGACCACGTTCTCGCTCAATCACTACTGCCGGCGCGTCGAGGGCGGGCAGAGCGGCATCACGCAGCGGCGCAGGCTCGGCCTCAAGGAGCGCATGCGCTACGACTTCCTGGTGCGGCTCTTTGGCGGGACGCTCAGGCGCGAGTACATCGCCGGGCGCTACGGGGCCGCGTTCTGGCTGCGCATGGCGCCGGAACTCGTGGCGATGCGCGCGGTTGGAGCCACCCGGCACGATGCGGACGCGCTGCGCCTCACGCGCCGCGGCATGTACTGCTGGGTGCTGATGATGGCCGAATTCTTCAACTCGGTGAACGACGTGCGCGAGCACATGCGTGAGCACATCCGCGCCGAGCTCGACGCGTGGAACGAGGAAGCGCGGATCCCGGTTGAGTCGATCGGCCGTGCCGGCCGCGAGGTGCGTTCGTGACGATGCAGGATTCCCACGTTTCCCTGGCCCACGGCAACGGCGGGCGCTACATGCGCGAACTGATCCACGAGATCTTCGCGCGCCACCTCGGCAACCCGCTGCTCGACACGGACAGCGACGCCGCGGTGCTGCCCTGGGACGCCGGCGCCGGCGACCTCGTGTTCACGACCGACAGCTTCACGGTGCAGCCGATCGAGTTCCCGGGTGGCAACATCGGCTCGCTCGCGGTGCACGGTACCACCAACGACCTCGCGGTCGCAGGCGCGATCCCGAAGTACCTGAGCCTCGGCGTGCTGCTCGAGGAGGGGCTCGAGTTCGCGCTGCTCGAGCGCGTCGTCGCGGGCATCGCGGAGGCCGCACGCGAGATCGGGGTCGTCGTGGCAGCCGGGGACACCAAGGTCGTGCGGCGCGGCGAGGGCGGCGGCGTCTACCTCAACACCAGCGGCATCGGGGTGAAGGACCCCTCGCTCGTGCTCGGCCTCGACCGCATCCGTGACGGCGACGCGGTGCTGGTGAGCGGCCCGGTCGGCGACCACGGTATCGCAGTCATGCTCGCGCGCGAGCAGTTCGGCCTGCGCGGCGACCTGCGCTCGGACGCGGCGAGCGTGCTGCCGCTCACGCGTGCGCTCGCGCCGCTCCCGGGACTGCGCTTCATGCGCGACCCGACGCGCGGCGGGCTCGCCACCGTGATGCACGAGATCGTGCAGGCGAGCGGGTTCGGCGTGGCGCTCGAGGAGGACCGCGTCCCGGTGCGCGACTCGGTGCGCTCCGTCTGCGAGATGCTCGGCTACGACCCGTACTTCCTCGCCTGCGAGGGACGCGTGGTCGCGGTCGTCGCAGCGGAGGAGGCCGCGAGCGCGCTCGCAGCGCTGCGCTCTGCACGCGGTGGGGAGGATGCCTCGATCATCGGCCACGTCCGCGAGCAGCCCGCGCGTGTCTTGCTGCGCACCCCGATCGGCGGCGAGCGCGTCATCGAGGAACTCGAGGACGATCCGCTGCCGCGGATCTGCTGAGCGCCGGGGGGCGCATCCACCTCTACGTATTTCGGTACCGGACCTTCGCAGCATCCGGGTCGAAATCCGTCGGCGAGCGACGGCAAGTCTTCGCGTGGCGCAGCCGACCTGAGAACCGATCTTAACCAGCGTGTTTCCGCTGCGCCGGGCGCGAGCGGGCTGCGGATACCCGAAGTGTCGGGAACTTTTCCACGCGCCTAGGATCGCGCCTGAAACTTGCGGCACCGCAAAAGCCGCCGCACTTTCGAAGCTTGAACGAGAACCCTCCCAGGGAGTCAACCATGAAACTTGCAGGCGCCCACGGCATCACGCGCTCGCGTGTGCCATTGATTGCGATGCTGGCGCTCGCTGCGACGATCGGCCTCGCCGGTTGCAGCGGAGACGACGGCAAGTCTGGAGCCACCGGCCCGGCCGGCAGCGTCGGCCCGACCGGTCCGGCGGGACCCACCGGTGCCACGGGACCTACCGGCCCGTCAGCCGCCTCCGATCCGATCGCCTTCGCCCAGCCCGAGTCCTGCATCACCTGCCACGGCGGCGCGGGTTCGGACCACCAGTCGGTTTACAAGGACTACCTGGATGCGAAGACGAAGAGCCAGTACCGGATCTCGATCGAAGACGTGACGGGAGACGGCAAGGCCGTCAACAGCACGCTTACGGCCCCGGGCAAGTACACCCTCAGCTTCGAGTTCAAGCTGGCGAAGAACGGCCTGCCGTACAACGACGGCACGGTAGGTTCGAGCACCGGTGCCCTGGCCGGGCTGCCGCAGAAGCGCTTCACGATCCAGGCGTACTTCGAAGGCAACAAGTTCCCGTTCCAGGGCCAGTCGCCGAACAATTACTCGACCGGCCTCACCACGTACACTTTCCTCGGCGACGGCAAGTACACCGCCTCCGCGACGAACGCGATCTGGGATCCGGCGACGCAGGCGGGCTGGCAGGCCTATGCCTACGTGGCTGCGGGCGTCCTCGAGACCGAAGGCATGACGCTGTATGCCGACGTGGCCGACGACGGCCTCGCCTTCGGCACGGCGAACAACTACAGCTCGACGGCGGTGGTCGCGGGCTGCGAAGCCTGCCACGGCGCCCCGTATCTGAAGCACGGCTACCGCGCGGCCGTGGTCGACGGCCTAAAGGACTTCGCGGCTTGCAAGGAATGCCACTTCGACGACCGCAAGGGCAGTCACCTCGACTGGCAGTGGATGGCGGACCAGCCCTTCCAGTGGGCGACGAACCAGAAGCCTGCCGACTACGACACGAAATATGCCTACAAGGCGAGCGTCATGCAGGACACGCACCAGACGCACGCCATGGAGTTCCCGTACCCGATGTCGATGTCGAACTGCACGACCTGCCACAAGGGCAAGCTCGACCGCATCCTGACGGACGCCAACTTCACGGCCGACACGTGCACGAGCTGCCACGCAGTGGACGGCAAGGACACGTGGGGCACGGCGTGCACGGACGCGACCTCGGCCAACACCCCGTGCTATGCCGAGAACAACCGCCCGCCGGCACTCGCCGAGCTCTGGACGGATTCCGGGACGAGCGGATTCCACACGATCGACAGGGACTGCAGCATCTGCCACAACTCGAGCCCGGATGCGGTCGGCTCGACGTTCAAGGAGTATCACAGCGGCTACGACACGGCGATCTACAACGCTTCGGGCCAGCGCTACTCCGATCTCAACAAGGTTACGATCGACTCCGTCACCCTGGTCGGCAACGCGCTCGACATCAAGTTCAGCTCGGCCAATACGGCGATCGTCCCCGAGTTGACGGTGTCGTTCTACGGCTACGACTCCAAGCACTACCTCGTCAGCTCGCACACGCGGGACGGCGGCACCAAGGACTGCGGCACCTCGACCTGCCGGTTCGAGATCGTCGTCGACGGTAACCCGGTGTCGGCCGCCAACAAGAACCGGCTCTTCGCGGTCCAGGCGGACAGCAAGCCGGGCGCGTGGCACGTGCAGGCGCTCATGGACAAGTATGTCCAGCCGCGCGGCGCGGCAACGGGCTCGACCGTGAACACGGGTCTCGACTCCATCCCGACCCTCATCACGCAGGGCAAGGTGAAGAAGGTCGAGGTCGTGGTCATTCCGGAGCTCGCGGTCGGTGGCGAGGCCGTGGCGCTCAACTCCGCGACCTTCACGTTCGACCTGGTCGGCAAGGCGAAGGTCACCGACTACTACCAGGGCAAGAACGCGATCGTCGACGCCACGAAGTGCAACCTGTGCCACGACGCGCTCGGCACGACCTTCCACGACCCGGGCTATGGCGGCAACGTCACCGTGTGCCGGACCTGCCACGTCACGACGTCGCCCGGCTCGCACCTCGAGATGCAGTCGCGAGGCATCGACTCGTACGTCCACGCGATCCACCGCTTCCAGTACTTTGACGTCGGCGACGTCGACTTCTCGAACCCGGTGTTCGCGGCAAGGTACAAGCTGCACGTGGAGCACGGCTTCCCGAACTTCACGATCAAGAACTGCGAGTCCTGCCACACGACCGCGAATCCGGTGAACTACAACCCGCCGGATAACTCGAAGTCGATGCCGGGCCTCGAGTCTGCGTCGGACGCGGTGACGAAGGGCTGGGTCAACCTGGCCCCGAACGCGCCGTTCCCGGTCTCGCTGCCGCCGCCGGCGACGCGCACGATCGGCAACATTCCGCAGTACGTGGTCGGTCCGGCCAACCGGGCCTGCGGCGGCTGCCACCGCGCCATCCTCATCAACGAGGACGCGGAGGGCGAGCTCGTGTCGTTCAACTCGCACACGGCGATGGGCGGGTACACGATCAAAAACGCAGCGCCGACCGGAGCCGTGGACTACGTGTACCAGATGATTGAAAAGATGATGAACTACTACAAGTGACCGGTGCGTCGGGGTGGGCCTGCGGGCTCACCCCGATCCGGATTGCGCCACGACTCGAGAGGCGGGCTTCGGCCCGCCTCTTTTCGTGTGAACTGGATGAACCGCGTAGGCCCGCGAGCACGCCTGCTCCGGGAGTCGGGCGGGCGACCGACGGCAACGTTTGGGAATCATTCTCAATGCCACCGGCCACTATCACAACAGCGCAGAAAAGCTGCGGTTATCCGAGGTATTGGGAACTTTCCGGCAGGTCTACGATCCCGCCTGAACTTGCGGCGTCGCGGACGTCGCGGTCACCTCTCGAACTCGAATCAATCGAAGGGAGTCAACCATGAAAGTTGCAGGCGCCCACGGCATCACGCGCTCGCGCGTGCCCTTGATTGCGATGCTGGCGCTCGCTGCGACGATCGGCCTGGCCGGTTGCAGCGGAGACGACGGCAAGAACGGGGCCCCCGGCACACCCGGCGCCACGGGCCAGACCGGCCCGACCGGCCCGACCGGCCCGACCGGCCCTGCCGGCCCGACGGGACCGACCGCCAAGGTCGAGCCGCGCGAGTCCTGCGGCGTCTGTCACGGCGACAGCTCTTCCTACTCGGCGAAGACCGCGCACGCGCTCGATCCGTTGCCGGTGGCAAGCACACCGACCTTTGCCGTGAACGGTGCGGACCTCGACATCACCTACACCGTCAAGATCAACAATGCCGCCGCAACCGGATTCACGGTCCTGCGCACCGCCTATCGCCTTGCAGCCGGCGGCGCGCAGTTCGACCTGACGAAACCCGCGGCCCCCGTGGTCACTGATCTCGGCAGTGGCAACTACAGGATCAAGGTCCTGGGTGGCGCGGCCAATGCGGCGGCCAATTCGAGGTATTTCTTCCGCATCGCTGACGCGGCAGGCACGAACGTCGGCCCGTGGGGAGACTATCCGGCTGCCCCGCGCACCGATCTCGTGAGCAACCAGTCCTGCAACAACTGCCACAGCGATGCCGGAATCGCCCCGCACACCTTCAAGCCGTACGACTACCCGGCAATGGTGAATTCGCAGTGCGTGGTGTGCCACACGGGCAGCATCTACGCCTGGATCCCGGACAAGTGGGTCGGCATCGTCCACGGCATCCACAACTCGCACAACATGCCGACGGGCAGCTACGAGTTCTCGCCAACTTCGAAGTTCGAGGTCAGCTACCCGACCTACATGACGAACTGCAGCGTCTGCCACGACACTCCGCAGACTCTCGCGGCGGCCAACGCCATGCCGGTCACGGGCGCGGGCTGCTTCAGCTGCCACCAGTCCATGGACAGCTGGGACTTCTCCGCCTCCGGAACGACGTTCCACGAGAGCATGAACGAAACCACGAACTGCCAGACCTGCCACAACAGCAGCCCCACTGGCATCGCGCCGGCGACGGTTGCCGCGTTCCACAACGGTCTCGAGACCGAGCGGGTAGGCATCATCTGGGACGGCGAAGACACCTCGGTCACCCAGGGCAAGGACTTCACTTGGAAGATCACCAAGGTCGTCGACGACAAGGCGGTCGGCAAGCTCAACATTTCCTGGGAGGCGACCTACAAGGGTGCCCCGGCGAACCCGTGCGCCGCGACGGTGGCGGCGAACCAGCCGGGTTTCCTCACGGCCAAGATCATCGAAGGCCAGATGGGCGTGCTGCGCAGCTACTCGCAGGGTGACGACTACGTCCTTGGCCAGGCGAACGCGCCAGGCCAGGCGACGACGGTGAACATGTACGCGACGGGCTCGTACTGCTCTGCGACGACGACGGCTCCACAGGCGAACTGCGCCGTGAATACCACCTGCCTCGCGACCGCGCCATACACCGCCACGACGTCGATCAACCGCGACAACCTGCCTGATGGCACGCGCGGCATCGTCTCACTGGTGGGCCGGGCGCAGGTCCTGCTGCCGCCGGGCTTCGCGGCCACCGATCACGGGCCGAACTGGAAGTTCACGGACGGCACGGTCGCGAACTCGATGTACGTCCGCATCCCGGTGCCGACCTACGAGTTCACCGTGGGAACGGGCGCCGCGGCAACCCCGCGTCGCGTCGTCGCCGATACGACCGACTGCCTCAAGTGCCATGTGGGTTCGCTGTACCAGCATGGCAACACGCGCGTCGACAACGTCACGAACTGCATCATCTGCCACAACTCGGCGTCGTCGGACCAGAACAACCGCCTCCTCATGGGCGTCACGGCGTCCGAAGCGTACGACGGGCAGGTGGGCCAGACCTACGAGTTCAAGACCATGCTGCACGCCATCCACTCGGCTGGTCTCGGCAACTCGCCGGTCATCTACCGGACGCGTGGCATCTACGCGTGGTTCCCCGAGGGCACGACCCCGCCGAACTGGCCCACCGGTGCGCCGACCTGCCGCAGCTCGATTGACCCGCCGGCTCCTGCGCCGATGACGGGCTATCGCGTCTTCGGGTCGGATCCTGCGGTCACCCAGTCGTGCCAGACGCACAACCTCTACCACCCGACGTATCCGCGGGCGGTCAACGACTGCGCGGCCTGCCACGTCCCGACCTTCGCCACGATCCCCGATCAGTCGAAGGCCGTGGCGACCACGCTCGACGCGGGCAAGCCTGATTCGGGCACGGGCACGGGTACGGTGTGGAAGAACCAGCTCGACGACTCCCTGCAGGGCGCCTCGGCGGCTGCCTGCACGAGCTGCCACGGCTCGACCGACGCGAAGGGCCATGCGTACCAGAACGGCTGGACGCCGCAGACCTTCCCGAACGGGCGGCAGACCATCCTCGACACCAAGTGAGCTGATGGTCGAGGGATCTCCCGGCGAACGGGGTGGGCCTTCGGGCCCACCCTGAATCCCCGGGGGGCTGTAAAGAAGGACAAAAACAAAGAGGCCGGGCCATCGCCCGGCCTCTTTACTGTTGCGCCGATCAGGTGGCCTGCGCCCGGTGTCCCGAAGCGCCGACGACCTCTCGCTTACTCGATCGTGATCTCGGCGTCCTGCACGATCACCGGGTACTGGTAACCCATGCCGAAGTCCTGGTCGAGCACCACGGTGCCGCTGACGACCACCAACTCGCCGACGTCGGGCAGCGTACCCGCCGTCGTAACGGTGAGGTCGTTGGTGCCGTCCCCGCCCGAGCCGTCGCGTACGTGCAGCCAGTTCTTGCCCATGATGGCCGGATTGACCTTCACGACCTTGCCGCGGACGACGACCTTGCCATTGGCCAGGGTGTCCTTCTCCTTGTAGACCTCCTCGACGGTCTTGCCCCCGTCGGCCTTCGCGATCCCGGACAGGTCCACGTCGGCCTTGTCGGCGGCCGGCGGGGGATGGTCCTCGGGCATCCTGGCCGGCGCGGCCGGTGCGGCCGCAGATGAAACGTCGGACGCCTTCACCGCGTCGGCGGCGGGCTCCTTCTTGCTGCAGCCGGCCAGGGCGATGAGCACGGCCACGGCGAGCGTAGATCCTGTTCTCGAGTTCAACACGCGGGTTCTCCATTGGGTCGGAACGGTAACGATGACCTAAGACGGCGCCGCGCGGAAGACAGTTCCACTTGCTTCCTGCGGAATACACGGACACTCGTGGCGGAGGCGCCCGGGGCCGCTTCTTCCATTGGACCGTCGATGATTGCGGATAACCGCAGTATCCCCGGCTCGGGCCCGGCCGCTACGATCCGGCGCAATCGTGGTCGTCCCGGCGGCTTGGCCGTCGTGCGCCCGAAGGCGGATCCTGCAGTCCAGCTCACAGCATCGCCGGGGAGTCTGCAATGAAGTTCGGAACAATCCGGGGCATGACGCGGTCGCGCGTGCCGCTTCTCGCATTGATGGCCATGGCCGCGGTCGGGCTTGCCGGTTGCTCTGGCGAGGACGGGAACACCGGACCGGCCGGGCCAACCGGGCCGACGGGGCCGGGCGGCGGCATCGGGCCGACGGGTCCCACGTCCCCGCCGAGCATCGAGGCGGGCGGGCCCGTTGCCATCGGCAATGGCAGCACGCTCACCGCGGAGCAGATCGAGGCGATCGGAACGCTGGTCGCGACCATCGACTCGGTTTCGATTCCCGCGGGTGCGCCCGTACCGGTCATCGAGTTCACGCTGAAGACGTCGCACGGGGGCGCCGCTACTGCGCTTGCGCCCAGCGCCCTGCAGGTGATGGTCGCGAAGCTGGTTCAGTCGCCCGGTTCGCGCGTACCCCAGTCCTGGCAGAGCTACGTCAACCGGACGCAGACCGCCACGGCCGGGCCGAAGCCATTGCCGAGCGCGACACAGGCCACGACGGAAGCCGGCACGGCCGGCACCCTGGTGGATCTCGGCAACGGCAAGTACCGCTACACCTGCAAGGTCAACCTGGCGTCGGTCACGGCCCCGATCGCCGTCGCATTCGAACCGAATCTCACGCACCGGTTGGGCCTCGAGGTCCGGCTGTCGGGCGCCGCCGCGGCCATCTCGCCGGATAACCCGGTGAAGGACGTCGTGCCGAGCGGCGGTGCCGGCAACGGCAACAGGCTCGTCGCGGCCACCACGACCTGCGACAGCTGCCACGAGCGGCTCGACCTGCACGGTGGACCCCGCCATACGGTCGAGTATTGCGTGACCTGCCACAACCCCGGCTCGGTCGACCCGGACAGCGGCAACTCGGTGGACATGGCGTACATGATCCACTCGATCCACGCCGGCATCGACCGTCTCGACTTCTCGCCCGATCCGGCGAAGCCGACGCCCATCCCTTACGTCGTCTACGGATTCGGGGGTACGCAGCACGACTATGGCGACGTGACCTACCCGCAGGACCACACCTTCTGCGACAAGTGCCACACGAAGTCGGCGGCGGCGCCGGACGGCGACGCCTGGCAGACCGCGGTGTCGGCCTCGATCTGCGGCGGCTGCCACATCGGCGGTCTCTCGACGACGGCGTACAGCCCGAGCAAGGGCTACACCTACGCCTATACGCATGAGACCTTTGCCTTCACCGCGCAGGACGGCATCTGCGGCGACTGTCACCGCGCGGATGGAGTGGCGGGCTCGACGTCGAACCACATGCTCCTGCCGACCCGGGCACCGGTCGGCAAGGCACTCGGCGCGCAGTTCAGGTTCGAGATCCTGGCCGTGACGAATGTCGGCCTCGACAAGACTCCGACCGTCAAGTTCCGCGTGTCGAATCCAGCCAATGCGAACAAGGCCTACGACATCGTCACCGACAAGTCCTTCACGACCTCGGGCGCAAGCCTGAACATCAACGTTGCCTGGGATGCGGCGACGGACATCTCGAACGCGAAGGCGGACGGCAGCCAGCCGGGCCTGCGCTCGAACAGCTCGCCGCGGCGCAGCGGTTACACGCTGCAGATGAACCTGCCGCAGATCCAGGCGGCGGCGAAGACGGCCGGCCAGGCGGCGGACGGCAGCTACACGATCCCGTTCTTCACGCCGGTCCCGGTCGACACCACGAACCTCATGGTCCAGATGGACGGTCACCCGAAGGCGCTGCCTCCGGGCGTGACGGACTGGACGAAGTCGGTTAACGCGCGTGCGGGCCAGACGGTGTTCTACACCGGCACGCAGCGGCCGCGCCTCGTGACGCAGGCCAAGTGCGAGAACTGCCACAACCAGCTGGCATTCCACGGCTCGAACCGCAACGGCGACCCGCAAGGCTGCGTCGTCTGCCACAACGCGAGCGGCGGCTACGCCGACGAGGGCCTCGGCGCGATCGCGATGGGCGCGTTCATCCACGGCCTGCACGCGAGCAACGTGGAGGAGATCGGCGAGGTCACCTATCCGCAGAGTCTCGCGAACTGCGAAGCCTGCCACACGGCCGGCACGTACAACGCGGCGCGCTCGGGCGCGATCGCGATCAGCACTGCGTCCAAGCCTGACGACTTCAACATGAAGGACGACACGTGGGACACCGCGACGTCCGGCACCTGCTCGGGCTGCCACACGAGCGGCACGGCGAAGGCGCACATGGAGCAGAACGGCGGGCAGTTCGGCGTGGTCGGCGGCAAGACCTTCGCGCCGTCGTCGGCGAGCGAAGCCTGCGCCGTCTGCCACGGCCCGGGCCGCACCGCGGACACGGTCGTGGTCCACGGCGGGTGACGGGTTCACCGGGCGCCCCGCGGGGCGCCCGGGTCCGCCCCGCGGCCTCCCGGCCGCCGCGAGGCGTGGTCGAGGGGGCTGCCAGGTGACGAGGCCGGAGGGTCGAGACATGACATCGCTCAGGGAGTCTGCAATGAAGTTCGGAACCGCCCGAGGCACCACGCGATCGCGCGTGCCACTCCTTGCGTTGATGGCGCTCGCCGGTCTCGGTGTCGCCGGCTGCAGCGGCGAGGGCGGTGGCGGGTCCGGCGGACCCACGGGCCCCACGGGCCCCACCGGGCCGACCACGGGCAACGGCACCATCGCGATCTCCGAGGCCGACACCGTCATCGCGACGATCACGAATGCGACCGTCGGGTCCGACAACAAGGTGACGGTCACCTTCACGCTCCAGGACAGCCAGTCGCGCGGACTCGCCGGCCTGCAGGCGGCCAACGTCCGCTTCACGGTCGCCAAGCTGATCCCGGGCGTGAACGGCGCTCTGGGCCAGTGGCGCAGCTACATCTCCCGCGTCAACAATCCCGACCCCAAGGCCAGCCCGGTCCCGCCTGCGACGCCTGCGGCGGAGCAGAAGCCGACCGAGTACGCGACCTACGAGGGCGGCGTGGCCACGGTGAACGGCGTGCCATGCACGGCGACCGGCGCGTTCAAGTCGCTCGGTGGCGGCAACTACCAGTACACGCTTTCGAAGGCCCTGGCCGACTACGCGGGCGTGTCCTTCGACGCCACGCAGACGCAGCGCGTGGGCCTGCAGCTCCGCGGTGACGCGACCTGTGCCCCCGGCGCCAATTCCGCCCGACTGCTCGAACTCACTTCGGCGAGCCTCGTGACCAACGGCGTGCGCGACTTCGTGCCAGCCGGCGGCGTGCCGGCGTCGCGCAACGTCATCGACCAGAAGCAGTGCAACCTGTGTCACGTCGAGCTCTCCGCCCATGGCGGCGGGCGCACCGATTACGAGTTCTGCGTCACCTGCCACAACCCGTACACGGTGCAGTCGGCGACCAACACGTCCTTCGACATGATGGTCATGACGCACCAGATCCACATGGGCGGCAACCTCGCGATGCCGTTCGCGGTCTGGATCCCGGGCACGTCCACGACGCCCGGGCGCATGGAGTATCCGTTCGAGGAAGTGACCTATCCGCAGGACATCCGCAACTGCACGACCTGCCACAACGACAGCGAGGCGGGCTCGGCCTGGAAGACGGCGGTCAGCGCCGCGACCTGCGGCTCGTGCCACGACTCGACCACCTTCACCGGCGCGAACCCGACGCACTCCGCGGGACCGGCCACGGACGAGATGTGCAGTGCCTGCCACGTGCAGTCCAACCTGCCGCAGCTGACGGCGGGCGGCGCGCACGCCGCCAGCACCGCGCCCGTGCTGCTGCCGTCCACACCGGTCGTGCGCGAGTACGCACGGCGATTCAGGTTCGAGATCGTTTCGCTCGAAGCCGCGACATTCAAGCCGGGCGCCTTCCCGAAATTCACTTTCAGGGTCGTCGACCCGACCGCCGGCGACGCGCCGTATGACCTCGTGAAGAGCCCGTACTTCACGGGCCCGCAGTGCGTTAATGGCACGGCGCGGCTCGCCTTCGACATCGGCTGGGCGACGGCGGATTTCAACAACGCCGCCAGCGGATCCGGTCCGGGCCAGCCGATTTCGCTCAACCCGCTCAACGCCTCGACCGGCTGCTCGACGCTGGCCGCGGGCGTGGTGCGCAACGCCGACGGCTCGTACACGATGACCTCGGCCACGGCCATCCCGGTTACGGTCACGGGCACGGTCATGCTCGCCTTCGAGGGTCACCCGGCCGGCGACATCGACGGCAACGGTGCGTACACCGACCGCATCCCGGTCAGGAACGTGTTCAAGGTGGCGGCCGCCACCGGCACAAGTGCCGCGAACCGCCGTGTCGTGGTCGACATCGCGCGCTGCAATGCCTGCCACAAGTCGCTCAGCCTGCACGGCAACAACCGCACGGACGAACCGCAGGTCTGCGCGATCTGCCACAACCCGGCCGCGACGGACATCAACCGGCGCAAGGGCGCGACCATGGTCGCCTCCGCGAGCTGCCCGCAGGGACTCGTCTCGAAGATCGACGGACGCTGTGAGCAGACCATCGACTTCAAGCGCATGGTGCACATGATCCACGCCTCCGGGCTGCAACCGGCCGGTTCGCCGTTCGTAGTCTATGGCTTCGGCAACAACCCGATCGATTTCGAGGAGGTCACGTACCCGCCGGGCGACAAGATCGGGCAGTGCGAGACCTGCCACGCGCCGGATACCTACTACCCGGTCGACCCGGCGCAGGTGCAGGCGACGACGACGAGCACCGGCGCGAGCATCGCCTCGCAGACGGACGACACGGGCATCACGCCGAACACCTCGGTGTGCTCGGGTTGTCACACGACCACGCAGGCGACGCTGCACATGACCCAGAACGGAGGCAGTTTCAATACCCCGAAGCCGGCGAACGGCATCGTCACGAGCCCGCTCGAGACCTGCGGCGTGTGCCACGGTCCGGGCAAGCCGGCGGACGTGAAGGAAGCGCACGCGGTCGGCATCTACAAGTTCGACGACCTCGCGGCGAACTGACGGGACGGAGTGACAGCGATGAAATCGAAGATGCACACGCTCGCTTACGCCCTGCTCGCGGTCGCCGCGCTCTGGCCCGCCGTCTCGAACGCCCAGGCACCCGCCGCGGCGCCGGAGGCGGCCCCGGCATCGGAGAAGGCGGCTCCGGCGGCGCCGGCCGCCGAGGCCGCCGAGTACAGCAAGAAGGGTGCGGACACCTGCTTCAGCTGCCACGACGACGAGAAGATGACGGCCATCTTCCACACCGCGCACGGGCAGCCGACCGATGCCCGCAGCCCGTTCGGCAAGGGGCAACTGCAGTGCGAGGCCTGCCACGGCCCGGGCGGTAACCACACCAAGCGCGTCAAGAAGGGCGAGCAGCGCCCGCCGGTGATCCGTTACAGCCGCGACTCGCAGACCCCCGTCGCGGTGCAGAACGGCATGTGCCTCGCGTGTCACGAAAAGTCGCTCGCGGCCGGCTGGCACGCGGGTCCGCACGACGCGAACAAGGTCTCCTGCGCGGCGTGCCACGACAGCCACGTGGTGAAGGATCCCGTGCAGTCCGCCCGTACCCAGGCGGAGGTCTGCTACACCTGCCACGTCGCACAGCGCGGCGAGTTCCAGAAGCCGTATGCGCACCCGGTGCCCGAGGGCAAAGTCGCCTGCAGCGACTGCCACCAGCCGCACGGCACGCCAAACGAGGCGCAGCTCGTCAAGGCGACGGTCAACCAGACCTGCTACCAGTGCCACGCCGAGAAGCGCGGACCGTTCCTCTGGGAGCACGCGCCCGTCGCCGAGGACTGCGCCAACTGCCACGCGCCGCACGGCTCGACCAGCCGCGGCATGCTGACCGCACGAGGACCGCTGCTCTGCCAGTCCTGCCACTCGCAGCAGGGCCACCCGAGCCTCGCCTACGGTCCGTCCGGATTGCCGGGCGGGACCGGTCCGCTGGTCTCGACGCTCGCACTCGGTAACTGCATGAATTGCCACTCGCAGGTGCATGGTTCGAACCATCCCTCGGGCGCGTCGCTCACACGGTGAACCCCATGGAAAACCGCAGCCTCCTCCTCTCGATCGCGGTCGCCTCCGGCCTGTACGCCGCGGGAGCGGTCGCCGCCTCGGCCGCGACGCCCGACACCAGCGAATGGGCCTGCTCGAAGTGCCCGTTCCCGAAGGGCGAGTACCAGGCCACGGTGACCGTCGGCGCGGGTTACCTCGACGAGTCGTCGGCCAGGTTCGGCCAGTACACCGGCCTCGACGAGAAGGGCGGCAAGGTCGTCGCGGACGCCGAGGGCAGCTACTTCGGCGAGAACGGCTACGCGCTGTCCTACGACCTCGCGGACCTCGGCCTGTCGTCGCGCTCCATCGACCTCGTGGGCGGTCGCGCGGGTGCGTACGGGTTCGCCCTGCACTACGACCGCGTGCCGTACCCGATCTGGGACACGACCGAGACCGTGTTCGACGGCGTCGGCGGCCAGGATCTCACGCTGCCCAACAACTGGGTCTATGGGGGCAGCACGTCCGGCATGACGACGCTGAACCAGAACCTGAGGCCGGTGGACGTCGGCTACGATCGTGACCGCTACGGCGCCGCCGGCAAGTACTACTGGGGCCCGAACCTGGTGTTCGGCCTCGACTATCGCCGCGACGAGCGCAGCGGCTTCTCGAGCCAGTTCGGCACGATCGGCAGCACGTCGACGCAGCTGCTGAAGCCGATCGACGACAACACCGACCGCGTCGAGGCCACGATGCGCTACCAGTCCGGGCGCTGGTTCGCCGAGGTCGCCTACAACGGCTCGTTCTACAACACCAAGGCCGCGTCGCTGACCTGGGACAACCCGTTCGGCCTCGCGCTGCCCGGCACGGACGAGGGCCGCCTGGCGCTCGCGCCGGACAACGACTACAACGAGCTCGCCCTGTCGGCGGGCTGGTACGGGCTGCCCGGAAACACGACGGTGTCGATCGCGGCGGCCACCGGCAAGGGCACGCAGGACGTGAGCTTCCTGCCCTACACGATCAACCCGGCGATCGCCACGCTGCCGCTGCCGCTGTCGAATCTCGATGGCGACGTCGATGTGACCCGCGCGGACATCACGGTCACCTCGCGTCCCTGGAGCCGCCTGAGCCTTCGCGGCGCGGTCACCTACGACGAGCGCGACGACGGCAGCCGCCAGGCGGCCTTCGACTCGATCGTCTATGCCGACAGTTTCCGGACGGTCGGAGAAGTCACGAATCCGCGCTACGGATTCGAGCGCACCCGTTTCACCGGCAGCGCGGACTGGGAAGTGTGGGACCGGCTGCAGCTCGGCGCCGGTGGCGAGTACCGCACCCTGAAGCGCACCGGCACGCAGCAGGAGGTCTCGGAGGAACGCCTCGCCGACGGCTGGGGCCGCGCGGAGTACCGCCCTACGGGCTACCTCGGCTTCGTCGTGCGCGGCGGTGCGATGGAGCGCGAGCCATCTGACGGCTACGACGCTGCGGTCGCGGCCGACTACGGCCAGAACCCGCTCATGCGCAAGTACAACATGGCGTACCTGTATCGCAGCTACGGCGAACTCATCGCCAACGTCGGGCTCGGCGAGCTGCCGCTGACCTTGAGCGCGAGCGGGTTCTACGCGGACGACAGCTACACCAAGTCGCGGATCGGACTGCGCTCGGGCATCGATCGCCGCTACGGCATCGACCTCAACTGGGCGGTGAGCGACAGGGTCTCGGCGTACGTGACGGGCGGCCAGGACAAGATCGACTCGAAGCAGTGGGGCAGCAGCACGTTCTCCGATCCCGACTGGAAGGGCGAGGTCGAGGACGCTTTCAGCACACTGGGCGGAGGCGTCTCGGCGCGCTTCAGCAGCCGGCTCGGCTTCGACCTCGACTACACCTTCGCGCAGGGCAACTCGCACACGACGGTGAGCGGCGTGAACGCCGGCTCGTTCCCCGCCGTGCGCAGCGAGCTCACGAGCGTCAGGGCGGACTTCGACTACGACGTGACTGAGCGCATGGGACTGCAGCTCACGTGGTGGTACGAACGCTTCACGAGCAGCGACTGGGCGCTCGGTGGCATCGGGCCCGCGACCCTGCCGAATGTGCTGTCGCTCGGTGCGGACCCCTACGACTACAGCGTGAGCTACGTGACGATCGCCGTGACCTACCTGTTCGGGGCGCTGCCGGAAACCGAGTAGCCCGGCGTTCGATCCTACTTCAGTGTCGCGTAGTACGCGGCGACGTTTGCGACGGCGGCGGCGTCCAGTTTCTTCGCGGCCTTCGTCATCTTCGCGTCCTTCGTGCGCGTGCCGTCCTGGTACTCGACCATCGCCTTCGTGAACTTGTCGATCGCCCAGCCGTTGATCGCCGGGTTGTCGTCGTCGCCCTTGCCGTCCTCGCCGTGGCAGTCGGCGCAGTCGCTCTCGGCGATCTTCTTGCCGGCGGCGACGTCTGCGGCGTACGTGGGCGCCGCGGCGAGCGCGAGCGCGGCGAGCAGGGCGGCGAGGGAAAGCTTGCGCATGGACGGACTCCTGTGAACCAACGATTGCGGCCGGCAGTGGCCGCGGCCCGCGGATTGTCCTGCAACCCGTGTCCGCGCGCTACGGGGGGCTCGCGGCGAGCCGCTGGATGGCACGGGTCAGGCCCCGGAACAGGAACAGGTGCGCCGGCACGAGCGCATACCAGTAGGCGAGGCCGAGGACACCGGCCGGGTGCCAGTACGCCGTCGCACTGACCCTGGAGCCGGTCCCGTCCGCGCCTGGTCGGACGACGAACTCGAGAACGCCGGCACCCGGAGCCTTCATTTCCATGAGGAGCGTCAGGCGGCGGCCGGGCTCGAGCGCGATCACGCGCCAGGAGTCCACGACGTCGCCAGCACGGAGCTCGACGGGATGGCGGCGGCGGCGGCGGAAGCTCGGGCCGCCCGCGAGCCAGTCGATGGAGCGGCGAACGTTCCAGAGGACGTCCGCGAAGAAGTATCCCCGGGAGCCGCCGATCGTGCACACCGTGCGGAACACGGCCTCCGCACTCGCCGGTCCATCGGCCTCCGCACCGGCGCGCATCGCGTAATAGCCGTACTCCGGGTGGAAGTTGCGGCAGGCAATCGCGCCCTCGACCCACCGCGCCACGACCTCGTGGCGCCGGTCCGCCTCGATCGCCGCGCGCACCGACTCCTCGAGTCCCATGAGCCGCCGCGGCACGAGCGCGCGCAGCGCCGTGTCGTCGGCGACGAAGTCATGCTCGAGTCCCTCGACCAGCGCGCGCGCGACGCTCGTGGGCACCGAGGTCACGAAGCGGAGCCAGTACGAGGAGAGTCGCGGCGTCAGCACGGGCACGGCGAGGATGCGCGGACGGCGTCCCGCGAGTCGGCCGTAGCATCGCATGATCTCCTCGTAGGTCACGGCGTCGGGTCCACCTGCGTCGAACACGCGACCCGCCGCATCGTCGATGTCCGCGACGGCGACGAGGTAGTCGAGGAGGTCCGGCAACGCGATCGGCGTCGAGCGCGAGCGCACCCAGGACGGCGTGACCATCACCGGCAGGTGATTCACGAGGTCCCGGATGACCTCGTAGGCGGCGGAGCCCGGTCCGATGATCATGCCGGCCCGGATCTCAGTCACCGGTACCGGGAAGCGCCGCAGCACCTCGCCGGTCTCGGCCCGGGACCGCAGGTGCTCGGACCGCGGATCCGGCGGGATCAACCCGCCGAGATAGACGATGCGGCGCACGCCGGCCCCGGCTGCGGCGCGTGCGAAGTTCGCGGCGGCCCGGCGGTCGAGCGTCGCGAAGTCGCGTCCGGCGGCCATCGAGTGCACGAGGTAGTAGGCCACCTCGACGCCCTCGAGCGCCGCAGCGAGCGAAGCCGGGTCGAGCGCATCGGCGGCGACGAGGTCGACACCCTGCCAGCCTCGCGCCTCGAGCACCTCGACGTTGCGAGCCGTGGCGCGCACGCGCTGCCCGGCCGCGACGAGCGCGGGCACGAGGTTGCTACCGATGTAGCCGCTCGCGCCGAAGACCAGGCGCAAGGGTCAGTCCCGCCCGCCGGCCGCGTTGCGCACGCGGATGGCTTCTTCCTGGTCCACGGCGTCGAGCTGCTCCTCGATGAAGCGCAAGGACTGGTCGATCTCCGGCAGCACGACGTTCTCGAGTGCCCGGGCACGCCTCTCCGTCCGCACATATTCCCGCGACAGGCGGCGCAGGTTCGCGACGCACGCGGCCATCGCGGTGCGCCCCACGATCAGACGCCGGAAAGCGCGGCTGCAGGTGCGCGCCTCCGGCAGCGGCAGGAGCGGGATTTCGCCCGCCGGCGGCTCGCGTTCCTCGAGCGCGGCGTCCACGAGTTCGAGGCCCAGGAAGCCCTGGGTGTTCTTCTGCACCAGCGCCCGCTCCAGGTTTCGCTTCGGTTCCACGGTCAGGTCGTCGAAGCCGTACGCATCCACTGCGGCCTCGAGGGCCTCCGTCGCCTGCTTCTCACCCCTTTCCAGTTCGTCCTTGAGCGTGAGGTAGTTTCTCAGCTGGCGCAGGATCTCGGTCGCGAGCAGGACGCGCTTCTCGTCGAGCAGCTCGTAGCCCTCCTCCACGAGCCTGCGCTCGTCGCGCAGCTCGAGGAAGGCGACGCGGGTCGCGAGGACCTCGCCGCCGATGTCAGGCATGCGAACCGTCCTCGAGGTGCCGCTTGATCTGGTCGTTCGACAGTCGCGTGAGCTCGGCGCGCGGCAAGCCGCGGAGCGCCTTCCAGCCGGCCTCCATGCTCTCCTCGAGCGTGCGCGCTGCCGGTTGCTGCAGGAACTCCTCCTCGAAGCGCTGGCCGAACGCGAGGAACGCGCGGTCCGCGTCGGGCAGTCCCTGCTCGCCCATCACGCTCGCGAGCGTCCGCACGCGCATGGCGCGGGCGTAGGCGGCGAACAACTGGTGCGCGAGGGCCGGGTGGTCGCGGTCCGTGTAGCCCTCGCCGGTTCCCGCGTCCATCAGGCGCGACAGGCTCGGCAGCACGCGGATGGGCGGGTACACGCCGCGCCGGTCGAGCTCGCGGTCGAGCACGATCTGGCCCTCGGTGATGTAGCCGGTGAGGTCCGGGATCGGGTGGCCGATGTCGTCGCCCGGCATGGTGAGGATCGGCAGCTGCGTCAGCGTGCCGTCGCGCCCGCGGATGCAGCCCGCGCGCTCGTAGAGCGCCGCGAGGTCCGAATACATGTAGCCCGGGTAGCCCTTGCGGCCCGGGATCTCGCCGTGACTCGCCGACACCTCCCTGAGCGCCTCGCAGTAGTTCGTCATGTCGGTCATGATCACGAGCACGTGGCGGCCCTCGACGAAGGCCAGGTACTCGGCCGCGGTGAGCGCGTAGCGCGGCGTCAGCAGGCGCTGCATGCCGGGCTCGTCGGCGAGGTTGAGGAACATCGCCGTGTGGCCGAGCGCGCCGCTCGACTCCATGGCCCGGCGGAACTGCTCGGCCGTGTCGTGCGAGACGCCCATGCCGACGAACACGATCGCGAAGTCCTCGCGGCGTCCGCCGCGCAGCCGGGCGCGCTGCGCGATCTCGGTGGCGAGGCGGTCGTGCGGCAGGCCGCCCGCCGAGAAGAGCGGCAGCTTCTGCCCGCGCACGAGGCTGTTCATCAGGTCGATCGCCGAGACGCCCGTCTCGATGAAGTCGCGCGGCAGTGCGCGCCACGACGGGTTGATCGCGAGGCCTTCGATGCGCATGCGGGCGCGCGCCGACACGGGCGGACCGCCGTCGATCGGACGCCCGAGGCTGTCGAACACGCGGCCGAGCATGTTCGGGCCGACACCGAACAGGAGCGGCTCCGTTCTGAGCCGGATGCGCGTGCCCGAGAGGCCGAGCCCGGCGGTGGGCTGCAGCACCTCGATCACCATGGAGGACTCGTCGAGCGCGGCGACGCGTCCGAGCCGCGTCCCGCCATCCGCGCCGAGGATCTCGACCGCCGCATTGAGTCCCACGCGCGCCTCGCGGCGGGCGAAGAGCAGCGGGCCCTCGATGCGCGTCACGGCGTCGTCGAGCAGGAGGTCAGCGAACATGGCTCTTCACCGGCTGCAGCGCGTCGAACTCGTAATCGAGCTCGCGCGGCAGCAGACTGAGTTTCTTGAGGTCGCCCTCGCCGAATTCCTCGCCGAGCCGCTGCAGCTGGCGCAGGATCTTCATCTCCACGAGCCGCGCCGGCGCGATGCCGGACTGCACGGCGGCCTCCGCCCGGTCCATGAAGTGCAGCAGGATCGTCAGCATCGCGACCTGCCGCGCAGGCGAGCAGTAGCGGTCCACCTTCGAGAATGACGACTGCCGCAGGAAGCCTTCGTTCACGAGGTCCGCGCACAGGAGCTTCAACTGCTGCTGGGCGGGCAGCGCGTCGCGGCCGACGATGCGTGCCATGCGCTCGAGGTGCGCCTGCTGCTCGAGCAGCGCGAGTACGCGCTGGCGCTGCGCCGTCCAGTCGGGGTTGCCGGAGAGCTTCCACCAGCTCGCGAGTGCGTCCGCGTCCGCGCTGTAGGAGAGCAGGGGGTGGATGGCGGGGTAGAAGCGGGCCTGCGCGCGCTGGCGGTCGAGTGCCCAGAAGCAGCGTACGTAGCGCTTGGTGTGCAGCGTCACCGGCTCGGAGAAGTCGCCCGCGGGCGGCGAGACCGCGCCGATGATCGTCACCGAGCCCTCCTGGCCCGAGAGTGTCGTAACGCGCGCGGCCCGCTCGTAGAACTCCGCGAGCCGCGAGCTCAGATAGGCCGGGTAGCCCGCCTCGCCGGGCAGTTCGCCGAGCCGTCCGGAGACTTCGCGCAGTGCTTCCGCCCAGCGGCTCGTCGAGTCCGCCATGAGCGCGACGTCGAGGCCCTGGTCGCGGAAGTACTCGGCGACCGAGATCGCCGTGTAGATGCTCGCCTCGCGCGCCGCGACCGGCATGTTCGAGGTGTTGGCGATGATCACCGTGCGTTCCGCGAGCGGCCGTCCCGAGCGCGGGTCCTCGAGCTGCGGGAACTCGTCGAGCACCTCGGCCATCTCGTTGCCGCGCTCGCCGCAGCCGACGTAGACGATCACCTCGGCGTCGCACCACTTGGCGAGCGCCTCCTGCAGCACCGTCTTGCCGGTGCCGAAGCCGCCCGGCAGCGTCGCGCGCCCGCCCCGTGCGACCGGGAAGAGCGTGTCGAGGATGCGCTGCCCGGTGATCATCGGCGCATTGGCGGGCATCCGGTTCGCGACCGGGCGGGGCGTGCGGACGGGCCAGTGGTGGCGCATCCCGAGTTCGTGCATCGCGCCGTCCGCGGACACGTACCGCGCGACGGGTTCGTCGTCGGTGTACTCGCCCTCGGACGCGATCCACTCGAGTCTCCCGCTCGCCCACGGCGGCGCGAGCACCAGTTGCGTGCGCGCGGCCAGCACCTGCCCGATCGGCTGTCCGGGCGCGAGCGCGCCGGGCGCCTCGGCGCGCGGCACGAAGTGGAAGCGGGCCTCGCGCGCTGCGGCGAGGCCGGGCTTCACGTGGAAATCCTGCGCGCCCGTCAGGGGCCGCAGCAGTCCGTCGAAGATGCCGCCGAGCAGTCCGGGGCCGAGCGGCACGGAAAGCGCCCGGCCGCTGCCGGTGACTTCCGCCCCGGGCTCGAGCCCGGTCGTGTCTTCGTAGACCTGCGCCACGAGCTCGTCGCCGCGCAGCTGGATGACTTCGCCGAGCAGACGGTCGGGACCGACCGACAGTGCCTCGTGGACGCTGAACGACCCGTCCATCCTGGCCCGCAGCACGGGCCCGCCGATCCAGGTGATGCGCGCGACGCTCATGTCACTCGCTCCCGCCTCGTTCCGCGAGCCGCTCGAGCTCGGCCAGCAGTTCCGACTCGATCCGCTCGCGCGAGGCGAGCAGGCCCGGCACCGTCGCATCCACGCAGGCCCGGCCGCTGCGGATGCGGAGCCCGGCGCCGAGCGAGGCGACCCGGCGCGTCTCGACCGTGCCGCTCCCGCCGGCCAGCAGGCCGGAACTCGCGATGCGCACCGTCTCCTCCGGCTCGGATGCGTCGAGCTCGATGACGAAGCCCGCACCGTTCGGCAGCGTTCGCGCGGCGAGCTGGCACGCGGCCAGGCACCAGTCGTGGCGCCGCTCGGGCTGTCCCCAGGCCGCAGCGAGCGTTTGCGGCAGGTCGTTCCACGCCGCGTCCGTGAGCTCGCGCAGCACCGACTGCTCGGCGCGACGACGCACCGTTTCGAGAGACGCGCGCCGGTCGGCGAGCGCCTTGTCGACGTCCCGGCGTTCCTCGTCGACGGCCTGCCGCAGGCGCAGGCGCGCTTCTTCCCAGGCGCGGGCGACGATCGAACGCGCCTGCTCGCGGGCCGCGTCGAGCGTCCGCCGGCACCGCGACTCCTGCTCCCGCGCCAGACGTCGGAGCAGCGCCTCCATCTGTGCCTGGACGATGCTTTGCGGCGTGCTCATGACTCGATCCCCAGGGCGAGTCTCACCTCGCGCGCGACGTCGGGCGCCTGGTGGCGTCCGAGGACGTCCGGAACGACGGCGACCAGCGGTTGCGAGCCGGCCAGCGCCTCGTCGAGCGCCACGCCGAGCTCGCCCGCGACCTCGGCGGACAGCAGGACCAGGTCGGCACCGTCCTGGACGGCACGCCTGAAGACCTCCGCAGTCTCGGCCGGACCCGGAACGCGCGTCTCGGCACCGGCGAGCCGGTACCCGCAGGCCGTGGCCTCGTCGCCGATGTAGTAGACGCTCGCCATGCTCAGCCGAGGCGGTTCAGGATCAGGATCGACACGATCAGCCCGTAGATCGCGATGCCCTCGGCGAGGCCCACCATCACGAGCACGCGGCCGAAGAGTTCGGGCTTCTCCGCCAGCGCGCCGAGTGCCGCGGTGCCGACCTGGGCTACGGCGTAGCCTGCGCCGAGCGCCGCGAGGCCGGCCGAGGCTGCCGCAGAGGCGAAGCCCCAGCGCAGCACGCCCGGGTCGACGGCCACCGCGGCGCCTTCGGCCGCGAGTGCCGGTGCGGCGAGCAGCAGGGCGACCGTGGCGAGCACGGCCGTCAACACGGTCACGGCCGCGATCGTGACGAGCCAGCGATTCGAGGGTTTCATGGCTTGCTCCCGGAAATCGGGTTGGGGGTCGGGACCGGCGGCGGCAGCGGCTCGAACGGCCGGCCGCGCGCGGTTAGGAAGCGGATGAAGAATTCGAAGAGGATGAGGCGCGTGGTCTGGATGCTGACAACGAGACCCTCGAGGCCGATGATCGCGGCGTTGCCGACGATCAGCACCGGCCAGTAGCCCGGGCCGGACGCCTCGGCCATGCCGACCACCGCCGTGCAGAGCCCCGCGTGGGCGAGCGCGAACGCCCCGACGCGCACGAACGACACGGTGTTCACGCCGAGCTGCAGCATGCGCTCGAGCATTTCGCCGGCCGCGTGCCCGGCCGCGACGGCCCGGTCCCCCTCGGCGACGATCGTCGGCCCGGCGACGGCCCAGGCGAGACCCGCGGGCAGCGCCCAGAGCGCGCGCGAGTCGACCACCGTGCCCACGAGCCCGAGGTAGGCGACGAGCGTGCCGGCTTCGGCCGCCACCCAGCCCCTGATCTCGCCTCGCCACAGGAACTGCAGCGCGTTCAGCAGTAGTCCGACGACGAGCACAATCGCGCCGAAGGCGAGCGCGGTGCCGAGAACGGTGAGCGGTTGCTCGAGCGGTCGCACCCAGAACGCAGGAATCACGTCCTCGCGCGCGAGGATGCTGCCGAACGCGAACCCGAACACGATGGCGACCAGGCCGCCCGGCACCAGCAGGCCCAGCGCCGGCAGGCGCTTGCGAAGCACGAATCCCGCGACGCTGACGGCGAGCCCCTGCAGCACGTCGCCGAACATGAAGCCGAACATGAGCGGCGCCAGGATCGCCACGATCACGCTCGGGTCCGCGTCGCGCGTGCCCGGCACCCCCATGAGTCCCGCGAACACCTCGAACGGTCGCGCCCAGGCCGGGTTGTGCAGGACCGAAGGCGGCTCCGATCCGGGTGGCGCGGGCATGACGCGCAGCAGGTAGTGCAGGCCGCGTGCGTCGAGCGCAACCTTCAGGCGGTGGTCGTCCGCGTCCGAGCACCAGCCCGTCACCCAGGCGAAGTGCTCGGTCACCGGCAGTTCGGGCACGTGCGAGACGAGCCATGCCGCGAGCGCCAGTTCGCCGAGCGATTCGGCCAGGTGGTGCTGGCGTGCAACGATGTCGAGCGACTCGCTCGCCGCACGTCGCCGCGCCTCGATCGCATTCCTGCGTTCGGCGAGGAAAGCCCCGACCGCGGCCGGGTCCGCCGGCAGGTCCGTCGGCAGCGCCACGCCCCGTGCCTTGCGTGCTGCGAGCGCCTGGTCGAGAGCGGCGATCTCCTCGCGCGGCCCGACGGCCACCATGAACTCGCCCGAGGTCCCGGCCACGCGCTGCAGCAGGACGGTGGGCGGCAGGGCCTGGGTCTGGCCGTCGGCGGGCAGTGCGTAGATACGCCCGGCCAGGACGGGGCCGGCGGCCGCGACCCGGTCGAGGCGCGGCAGCGAGTCGGCCGAGTGCTGGCGCAGATCGTCGAGCAACTCGACGTCGGTGCGCTGCGCCTCGAGCGACTCGAGCTCTGCGATGAGCGGCTGCGCCTCCGCCGACCAGGCGCGCACCTCGCCGAGTGCCACGCGCGGAGTCTCGAGCAGGTCGCGATCGGCCGCGGGCGGGCGCATCACCGGTGCGGGCCAGTAGTGCGCGTAGCGGCGCGACAGCGTCTCGAACTCGATGAGCGTGACGCGCAGGTCCGGCAATGCGAGCCTCGATTCCGCGCTGCTGTGGGCCTGGAGCTGGACGGCGCCTGTGGCCGCGAGGCAATCGAGCGCGGCGCCGAGTTCCTCGCGAGCGGTGAGTAGCTCGAACCAGCTCGCCGTGGACGGTCGCAGGATCACGCTGCGGCCGCTCCGTTGCCGAGTGCGCGGACCGCGAGCGCGCCGCGCAGGCGACGCAGGTCGAGTGCCACGAGCCCGAGGTAGGCGACCGCCGCGGCGGGCCCGAGCGGATTGCGCCGGAAGCACCACTGGAAGCGCCGCTCGAGGCGGGTCAGCGCCTCGGTCGTGCTGGCGTTCTCCGGCAGGTTGGCGAGTTGCTGGCGCTGGTAGGACACTGCGCGCAGCAGCGATTCGAGTGGCTCGCGACCGGGGTGACCTGCGGGCCACAGGCCGGTCCAGTACGTGCGCCACGCAGTCATGACGTCGTGGGGCCGCGCGAATCCGCGCGCGAGGGGCGCGAGGGGCGTCCGGCCCAGCGCAGCAGCGCGTTCGCGCGGCTCGCGCGCCACGACGGGGCCGAGCACCGGGTCGTCGCGCATCCATGCCGGCGGGCGTCCGCCGCGCGCAAGCTTCTCGAGCGCCGGCAGATAGGGGATCCAGCGCAGCCAGCCGATGCTGTCGCGCCATGGGCCCGGCTGCCAGCCGGCCACCTCGTCCACGTCGCGGCACCAGGCGTCACGCAGGTGGCGCTCGATCGCGTGCACGTCGGGACGTGGCGCGAGCCGATCCACCCAACGCGCGAGCGGGGCGCTGCGCAGGACCTGCAGGAGCGCGCCGAGGTCGGGGGTTGCCGCGCAGCGGTTCCAGTCGCCGGCCCGCGGGCGCTGCCCGTACCGCGCCTGCAGCCGTGCCTGCGCGTAGGCGAACGACGGGTCAATGCGGCTCATGGTCCGCCGAGGTCAGTCGCCGTGCGAGGCCTTCGATCGCGTCGTGTGAAAGCGCGCGCAGGCGCGCGAGGCTGGCGCCCGGCGCAGACTCGTCGGTGTCCAGGCGCTGCAGCGCCTCAGCGAGTTGCGACTGGGCGCGTGCGTGCAGGGTCGAGGCGCGCCGGCGGGTCGTCTCGAGGATCTGGCGGCGGCGCGCGCGCGCCGCCTCGATGATCGCTTCCGCTTCGCGTTCCGCGGACACAATTGCCTCCGCGGCCTCGCGCTCGGCCGCAAGGACCCTGTCGATCGCGTCGATTACCGACGCGTCAGGCGTGCGTCGTTCCATCGCGCCCTCCGCGCTGAGGGCACGATAGGCCCTGCGGCGAGGACGCGCTTCCGGGGAATCCCGTACGGATCAACGGTTTGTCTGAAATCGCAAGTGGTCGACCGCCCGGGCGCGGGCCGCCGCAATCAGCCGCCGTGGCCTTCCATCATGAGGCCCGTGCCGCCGCGCGAGATGTGGGCCACGACGGCCGTCCGGCGGTGCAGCTTGGTCACCACGCCGAGGCTGATCGCGAAGGCGAGTTCGACCGTCTGCCCCTTGCGCAGCCCCATATCGCCCGTCTCGACAAAGACACCGCTCGCGCTCAAGTTGCGCGCGCGGCACAGGCGCCGCTTGCTGCCCGGCAGGATCACGTAAACCGTCGTCCGGGCCCGGTGTCTCGTCGTCAGTCTTCTTTCCACTGGCCGCGCTCTTCTGTAGTTGTCCGCGAACGGCTCGCCCTGCCCAATTATGCATGGGGAGCGCGGCGAGAAAAGCCGCTTTTAACATGTGATTACAGGCGCGTTATGTCGCCTGTCGGACCCGCCCACATCAACGGTCGAGCATCGCGAGCCCGGCTGCACCGTAGCGGTCGCCGGCGACCTTGCCGGGGGCGAACACCCAATCGAGCTCCGCGAGGTCGTCCGCTTCGAGTTGCACCTCGAGCGCGCCGAGGTTTTCCGCGAGCCGCGTGCGCCGCGTCGTGCCGAAGATCGGCACGACGTCGGGTCCCTGCGCGAGCAGCCAGGCGAGCGCCACCTGCGCTGGAGTCGCGCGCAGCCGGCCCGCGACGGCTTCGAGCCCGTCGAGGAGGCCGCGGTTGGCCGCGAAGTTGTCGGCCTGGAACCTCGGCTGGGTCCGGCGGTAATCGTCCTCCGGCAACTCGTCCGCGGGCCTGGCCCGCCCGGTAAGGAAGCCGCGCCCGAGCGGCGAGTAGGGGACGATGCCGATCCCGAGCTCGCGGCAGGTGGGCAGGATCTCCCGCTCGAGGCCGCGCTCCCAGAGCGAATATTCCGACTGCAGCGCGCTCACCGGGTGCACGGCGTGGGCGCGCCGCAGGGTCGCGGGCCCGGCCTCGGACAGCCCGAGGAAGCGGACCTTGCCTGCGCGCACCAGTGCCGCCATGGCGCCAACCGTCTCCTCGATGGGCACCGCGGGGTCGACCCGGTGCTGGTAGAGGAGGTCGATGCGGTCCGTTCCCAGGCGCTGCAGGGAGGCCTCCACGGCCTCGCGGACCCGTTCCGGCCGGCTGTCGAGGCCGCTGATCCGGCCGTCGGCCCCGATACGGAAGCCGAACTTGGTGGCCAGCACGACCCGGTCCCGGCGTCCGCCGGCGAGGCAATCGGCGAGGAACCGCTCGTTCGTGAACGGCCCGTAGACCTCGGCCGTGTCGATCAGCGTGACCCCCAGCTCGATCGCCTCGAGGAGCGTCGCGGCCGACTCCTCCGGCCCGGAACCCCCGCTGTAGGCAAAGCTCATGCCCATGCAGCCGAGGCCGAGGGCCGACACTTCGAGGCCTTGCCGGCCGAGCGGGCGGTGCTGCATCAGGTGTCCCTCCGGACTTGGCGTTGACACGAGGCGTGCGGCCATTGAGAATACGCGGCTCTCTGTCCGCGGAGGGGTACCCAAGCGGCCAACGGGAGCAGACTGTAAATCTGCCGGCTCATGCCTTCGTAGGTTCGAATCCTACCCCCTCCACCAGTCCAGTCGAGCGGGAGACGTGTCGAGCGGGAGACGTGGGCCCGTCAGTCGGGAACCGGCGAAGCGAGGCGGGTGTAGTTCAATGGTAGAACCTCAGCCTTCCAAGCTGATGGCGTGGGTTCGATTCCCATCACCCGCTCCATCCCGGGCTGCTGGAGGCGAGTCGGGAAGGGTAGACGGCCCACGTAGCTCAGTCGGTAGAGCACGTCCTTGGTAAGGACGAGGTCACCGGTTCGATTCCGGTCGTGGGCTCCAGATTTTTTAGAGAGGGGGTAGGGGATAGTGATCAGGGGGTAGTGCAGGAAGCGCCGTTTGTGACGTCTACATCGAGTCACGACTGGTGCGGACGACGCTGCCATTCATCACTACCCCCTACCCCCTAGTCACTAGTCACTAGAGATTTAGAGGTAAGGGTCGTGGCTAAGGAAAAATTTGCGCGTACGAAGCCGCACGTGAACGTGGGCACGATTGGTCACGTGGACCATGGCAAGACGACGCTGACGGCGGCTTTGACGAAGGTGATGGC
>Ga0114939_10000276_pt1 | contig 45103 bp, 33 predicted proteins | sample AshMeaCrysSpring_FD_87196 | JGI IMG/M metagenome (GOLD analysis project Ga0114939, IMG submission 87196) | Groundwater microbial communities from Big Spring, Nevada to study Microbial Dark Matter (Phase II) - Ash Meadows Crystal Spring | ecosystem: Environmental > Aquatic > Deep subsurface >...
CCGAGAACGCGGAGTTCGCCCGCGCCGTCGAGGCGGCGGGGCTCGTCTTCATCGGCCCCTCGCCGGAGGCCATCGCGACGATGGGACTGAAGGACCGCGCGAAGGCGATCCTCGAGAAGGCGGGCGTGCCCGTGGTGCCCGGCTACCACGGCGAGAACCAGGACGACGACTTCCTCGCCGGGGCGGCCCGGGCCATCGGCTTCCCGCTGCTGGTGAAGGCCGTCGCCGGCGGCGGGGGACGCGGGATGCGCCTCGCCGCGCATGCCGGCGAGTTCCCGGCGCAGCTCGCCGCGGCGCGGCGCGAGGCGAAGGGCGCCTTCGGCGACGACCGGGTGCTGCTGGAGCGCTTCGTGCAGGGCCCGCACCACATCGAGTTCCAGGTCTTCGGCGATGCGCACGGCCGTTGCGTGCACCTCTTCGAGCGCGAGTGCTCCATCCAGCGCCGGCACCAGAAGGTGCTCGAGGAGTCGCCCTCCCCCTTCCTCGACGGCGAGCTGCGCGCCCGCATGGGCGAGGCCGCCGTCGCCGCCGCACGGGCCATCGGCTACCGCGGCGCGGGCACGGTGGAGTTCATCGTCGGCGAGGACCGGCAGTTCTACTTCATGGAGATGAACACGCGCCTGCAGGTCGAGCACCCGGTGACGGAGATGATCACCGGCCAGGACCTCGTGGAATGGCAGCTGCGGGTGGCCGCGGGCGAGGGGCTGCCGCTCGCACAGGACGAGATCCGAGCCGCCGGGCACGCGATCGAGGTGCGGCTGTGCGCGGAGAATCCCTTCAACGGGTTCCTGCCCGAGGCGGGTCGCGTCGCGGTGCTCCGCACGCCCCCGGAGGCCGACGGCGTGCGCCTCGACACGGGCGTGCGCGAGGGCGACTCGGTCAGCGTCTTCTACGACTCCATGATCGGGAAGCTCGTCTGCCGGGGCGACGATCGCGAGGAGGCCGCGCGGCGGATGCGCGAGGCGCTCGCCCGCACCGAGATCCTGGGCGTGCGCACCAACCTCGCCTTCCTCGAGCGGCTGGTGGCCCACCCGGCCTATCTCGCGGGGAACACCGACACGGGCTTCATCGACGCCCACCGGGCGGACTTGCTGCCGCCCATGGACGAGGCGCCGCTGGAGGCGCTGGTGGCCGCCGCGGCCCGCGTGCACAGGGACGAGAGGGCCGCCTCCCCGGGGCACTCGCCGTGGGACGACACGGGCGGCTGGCGGCTCAACCTGCCGGCCGTGCGCGCGATGGAATTCCGCAGCGGGGACGGACAGCCGGTCGTCGTGAAGGCCGAGATGGCCTCGGGGCACGCGATGGTGGAGGTGCGCGGCCGTCGCCACCGCGTCGCGCTGGGCCCCGCCGACGGCGAGCGCCTGCAGGTGGCCCTCGACGACGAGACCTTCTTCGCCCGCGTCGTTCGGCACGGGGACCTGCTCTCGGTCTCGACCCCCGCAGGCCGCCACGTGCTCACCCTCGTCGACCCCTTCCACTACGAGCCGGCCGAACTCCTGCCCGACGCGCGGCTGACGGCGCTGATGCCGGGGCGCGTCGTGAAGCTGCTGGCCGGAGCGGGCGACGCCGTGCGCAAGGGCCAGTCCCTCGTGGTCCTCGAGGCCATGAAGATGGAGCACACGCTCGTCTCGCCGCGCGACGGCGTCATCGAGCGCGCGGCCTTCGCCGAGGGCGATCTCGTTCCCGCCGACGCGGTGCTGTTCGCCTTCCGCGACTGAAAAGGGGTCGCCGAATTGGGGTCGCCGAAATGGGGTCAGATCCCATTTCTCCGCGCACCGCGCCCTGCCTCCCGGCCGGAAGTCGGGAGAAAAGGGATCTGACCCCATTTCGGCGACCCCGTTTCGGCTTCAGGCCACGGTGACGTCGCTGGACAGGTAGACGTCCTGGATGGCGTGGAGGAGCGCCACGCCCTCCGCCAGCGGCTTCTGGAACGCCTTGCGGCCGGAGATGAGGCCCATGCCCCCCGCCCGCTTGTTGATCACCGCCGTCCGCACGGCCTGCGCGAGGTCACCGGCGCCCTTGGATTCGCCGCCGGAGTTGATGAGCCCGGCGCGCCCCATGAAGCAGTTGGCCACCTGGTAGCGCACGAGGTCGATCGGGTGATCCGTGGCGAGTTCCGAGTAGACCTTCGGGTGCGTCTTCGAGAAGCCCACGGCGTTGAAGCCGCCGTTGTTCTCGGCCATCTTCTGCTTGATGATGTCGGCCTCGAGCGTGACGCCGAGGTGGTTCGCCTGCCCCGTGAGGTCGGCGGCGACGTGGTAGTCGACGCCGTCCTTCTTGAAGGCGCCGTTGCGCAGGTAGCACCACAGGATGGTGGCCATCCCCAGTTCGTGGGCCCGCTTGAAGGCCTGCGAGACCTCCCAGATCTGCCGGCGCGATTCCGGCGAGCCGAAGTAGATCGTGGCGCCCACCGCCACGGCGCCCAGGCCGAAGGCCTGCTCGACGTCGGCGAAGAGGCTCTGGTCGTAGGTGTTCGGGTAGGACAGGAACTCGTTGTGGTTGATCTTGACGACGAACGGGATGCGGTGCGCGTAGCGGCGGGCCACGGCGCCCAGCACGCCCAGCGTCGAGGCCACGCCGTTGCAGCCGCCCTCGATGGCCAGTTCCACGATGTGCGCCGGATCGAAGCAGGCGGGGTTCGGCGCAAAGGAGGCGCCCGCCGAGTGCTCGATGCCCTGGTCCACCGGCAGCAACGACAGGTAGCCGGTGCCGGCAAGGCGACCGTGGCCGAAGAGCGCGGCAAGGCTGCGCAGGACGGGCGGCGGGCGGTCCGTGGCGGCGACGACGCGGTCGATGAAGTCGGGGCCCGGCAGCTGCAGGGTATCCCGGGGAATGCCGCGGCAGGCGTGGCCGAGCAGGGACTCGGCCTCGGCGCCGAGCAGGGAGGCGATGTTCGTCATGGCAGTCTCCTCGGCGCGCCGGCCTGCGGCCCCATGGCTCGCGGCCCGCGCGCGCGATCACGCCACCAGACTGCTATCGCGCGGCGCCGCCCGGGTTGACGGGGATCAGCTGTTGCGTCAGGCCGGCGGCGCCAGCAGCCGCGGCAAGGGCCTGCCTTCGAGCCACGCCCCGAGCCCCTCCACCATGCCGCGTGCGAACTGCGCGTAGACCTGCTGCGCCACGAAGCCCACGTGCGGCGAGAGGACCGCGTTCGCCATGGCGGCCAGGGGGAACCCGGGCGGCAGCGGTTCCTCGTCGAAGACGTCCAGCGCCACCATGCCGGGACGGCCGGCCGCCAGCGCCGCCGGCAGGGCCGCCATGTCGATCAGCGCCGATCGCGAGGTGTTGACGAGGATCGCGTCCGGCCGCATCGCCGCGAGGCGCGGGGCGTCGAGGAGCCTGCGGGTGGCCTCCGAGGGCACCAGGTGCAGGCTCGCCACCTTGGCCGTGGCGAGCAGCTCGTCCAGCGAAACCGCCGTCGCGCCGCCGGCCGCGGCACGCTCCGGGGTCATGTGCGGGCTCCACGTCACCAGCTCCATGCCGAACGCCTTGCCCACGGCCGCGACGCGCTGGCCGATCTCTCCGAAGCCGACGAGCCCCAGCCGCTCCCCCCGGAGGATCGTGGCGAGCGGCCCGCCGTCGCGCCAGCGCCCCTGCCGCACCAGCGCCATGCCGGCCTCGAGGCGCCGCGAGGCCGCGAGGATCAGCGCCCAGGTGTGCTCGGCGGTGCTGTCCTTGCCGGGGTCCTTCCCGGTGTGGCTTACGGGTATCCCGCGCGCCGCAAATGCCGCGGCGTCGAGTTGCGTGTTGCGCGCGCCGGTGAACACGAGATAGCGGAGCTTCGGCAGCCGGGCGAGCAGGTCCGCCTTGAAGGGCGTCCGGTCCCGGACCATGGCAATGGCGTCGGCCTCCGCGATCGCGGCGAGCAGCGCATCCCCGCGCAGCTTCCCGTGCTGAACGGTGACGTCCGCCTTCGCGTCGATCGCGGACCAGTCGGCCATCGCGCGCATGGCCTGCTCATAGTCGTCGAGGACGACGATGCGCGGCCGGGCGCTCACGGCCGCCCCAGCGTCGCGAGCGCGGCCACGCCGGGGGCGGCGCCCAGGTTCCAGCAGGCCTCGATGAGGTCGGCGGTGCGCCGCGCGCCCATGATCGGCTCGGCGAGCGAGCGGAATTTCGCCTCGAGGTTGGCGTCGGTCATGGGCCGCTCCAGGGACCCGATGGCGTGCTCGACGCGGACGTGCTCGCGCCGGCCGTCCTTCAGGATCGCGGTGACGTCGGCGGCCGCCTCGTCGACGGCGTCGTCCACCGTCGCCACCACCTTGCGGCGCAGCGCCGTGACGTCCTCGCGGCGCACGACGGCGTCCTCGTATTCCCCCTCCCCGGCCTGGCCGAAGAAAATCCCCGCGGCGCAGCCGTGGTAGACGCTGAACTTGCCCTGCAGGCCGTCCTGCGGCTCCTTCTTGCCGGTGAGCTCCAGCACCAGCGGGTGCACCCTCAGCTCGATGCGCTCCACGTCCTCCGGGCGCACGCCCTTGGCGCGCAGCTGCACGCAGGCGTCGATGGCGGGGTGGATCACGATGCCGCAGGCGAAGGGCTTGTAGGTGTTGAAGGAAATCTCGAAGCGGCTGCCCAGGTCGTCGGTGGCCTCGGCCCAGTCGCACTTGGTGGAGACCACCTGCACGTAGCCGCGCGGCGCCTCGATGGCCTTCGGGCTGGCGGTGAAGCCGTGCTTCGCGAGGAGCGCCGAGAGCAGGCCCGCGCGCGCAGCGCCCCCGGGGTGGAAGGGCTTGGTCATGGTCCCGAACTGCTCGCGCATCCCCACGGGCTGCGAGGCGGCGATCCCGAGCGCCATCGCCGTCCTTTCCTCGTCGAGGCCGAGCAGCCGCGCGCAGCCCGCCGCGGCCCCCAGCGTCCCCGTGGAACCCGTGATGTGCCAGCCCCGGTCGTAGTGGTCGGGGTACATGGCGTTGCCGAGCCTGCAGGACACGTCGATGCCCAGCACCAGCGCGTCGACGAGCTGCCGGCCCGTGGCGCCGGTGACCTCCGCCAGCGCGAAGAGCGCCGAGGCGACGGGCCCCGCGGGATGGATGATCGTCTTGAGGTAGGTGTCGTCGAAGTCGAAGGTGTGGGAGGTGATGCCGTTCACCAGCGCCGCGCTCGCCATGTCGACGCGCTCGCGGCGCCCCAGCACGGTCGCCTGCGGCGCCGGCTGCAGCATCGCCACCGCCGCCAGCGCCGCGCGCGCGGCCTCGTGCTCCGCCGCGCCGGCCGCACATCCCACCCAGTTGAGGAAGGTGCGGTGCGCCTCGTGGTCGACCGCGTCGCTCCAGCCGCGCGACGGGTGCGTGGCGACGAAGCGCGCGAGCGTGCGCGTGACGGGCGGCGCGTGGGGGTCCGCCGCGACCTGCGTGTTGCGCGCCATGTCAGTTCTCCAGGGTGATGTTGCGTTCCTTGGCGAGCTTCGCCCACTTGGCGATGTCCGCCTGCATGAACTTGCCGAACTGCTCCGGCGTCATCGGCATGACGTCGAGCGCCTCGCCGGAAAGCCGCTTCTGCAGCTCCGGCGTGCCGATGGCCTTGTTGATTTCGTCGTTGAGCTTCTTCGTCACGGCCGGCGGGAGGTTGGCCGGGCCCACGATGCCGTACCACTGCACCCCGTCGAAGCCCTTGTAGCCCAGCTCCTCGAACGTGGGCACGTCCGGCAGCAGCGGGTGGCGCTTGAGGCCCGTGACGGCGATGGGCTTCATCTTGCCCGCGCGGATGTGGGGCACCGCCGCGGCAAGGCCGGGCATCATCATCTGCGTCTGCCCGCCGAGGATGTCGGTGATGGCGGGGCCGATGCCCCGGTAGGCGGCGTGCACCGCGTCGAAGCCGGCGGCAGTGCGGAACTGCTCCATGGCGAGATGCGTGAGCGAGCCCTGCCCGGCCGACCCGTAGCTCAGCTTGTTCGCCTTGGCATAGGCGACCAGCGACTGGATGTCAGTCGCGGGCACGCTGGTGGCGACGACCAGCACGTTGGGCGTGCCGGCCACCATGGCGACGGGCGTGAAGTCCTTCACCGCGTCGTAGGGCACCTTGCGGACGGCGGGGACCGTCCCGTGGGTGGCCACGTAGCCCAGCATCAGCGTGTAGCCGTCGGGCGCCGCGCGCGCCACCGTCTGGGAGGCGATGACGCCGCCGCCGCCGGAGACGTTTTCGACGATGAAGTTCTGGCCCAGCGACTTCGTGAGCTGCTCGGCCACGGTGCGGGCGACCAGGTCGACGCCGCCACCGGGTTGCACGGGGGCGACAATCTTGACCGTCTTGCCGGGGTAGTCCTGGGCGGTGGCAAGTCCGGGAACGAGCGCGGCGGCCGCGAGGGCGGCACCGGCGACGAGGGCGTAGCGGCGCAGGGTCATGGGTTCTCCTCCTTCAGTTGGGGTTCGAGTCGTCGCAGGGCCGCGCCCACGTGGTCAGCGAGCAGCCGGCCCGCGCGCGCGGAGTCGCCCTCACGCACGGCCTTGGCGATCGCGACGTGCTCGGCGATCGAGGCGGCCATGCCGACGGGCTGCGAAAGGTTCTTGAGGCGCCACAGGTGCAGCTGCTGGACGATGCCCCGGTAGGCCGCCATCAGCTTGCCGTTGCCAGCCGCCTCGACGATGGCCCAGTGAAAGCGCAGGTTCTCGTCGTAGTAGGCCGGCACATCGCCGCGCCGGGCGGCCCTGCGCATCGCGCCGGTGGCGGTGTCCAGCGTCTTCGACAGCGCCCGGCGCCCGGCGTCGCCGAGGGCGGCCGCCCTCGCGCCCGCGTGGCCGTCGAGCACGGCGCGAAGCTCGTAGAGCTCGGCCACCTCGCGGGCGACCAGCTCGCGGACGAAGACGCCCACGTTCTTCCGGGAAACCACGAGCCCCGTGGCCTCCAGTTCGCGCAGCGCCTCGCGAACGGGGACGCGGGAAATGCCCAGCCGCTCGGCCATGTCCGGCTCGTTGATGCGGCTGCCGGGCGCCAGTTCGCCGCCCAGGATGAGCGCGAGGATGTCCTCGCGCACCACCTTGGCAAGGGAGACGTCGCGCACGGCGGCGACGGCCGACGGCGGTTTGCCGGGGATCCAGGGCAGGCGCGCGGTCATGGGTGGGCGGTCGGGACCCGGTCGTCGTGGCGTGAGGGTATATCGTATACGATATGCGGGGAAAGCGCCGTGCGCCGGCCCTTGGCAGGAAGCCTCGCCGCCGCCCCGATCTATAATTCCGGAAACCCAGAAACCCCGCGCAGGACCCACCCGGACACGGCGGGCAATCCGAGGAGATCCCCATGGCAGCCACCCTCCAGGCCGTCGCCCAGGCCGTTCCCACCGTCAAGCTCATGATCGACGGAAGACTCGTCGAGTCGACGACACGCGAGTGGAAGGACGTGGTGAATCCGGCGACCCAGCAGGTTCTGGCGCGGGTGCCCTTTGCCACGCCCGCGGAACTGGAGGCGGCGGTGAAGAGCGCCGCCAAGGCCTTCGAGCGCTGGCGGCACGCCCCGGTGGGCGCGCGCATGCGCGTCATGCTCAAGTTCCAGGAGCTCATCCGCCGCGACATGGGCAAGCTCGCCGCCGCCATCACCGCCGAGCAGGGCAAGACGCTTGCCGACGCCGAGGGCGAGGTCTTCCGCGGCCTCGAGGTCGTCGAGCACGCCTGCTCCGTGGGCTCCATCCAGATGGGCGAGCACCTCGAGCAGGTCGCCAACGGCGTGGACGTCTACGCCATCCGCCAGCCCATCGGCGTGTGCGCCGGCATCACGCCCTTCAACTTCCCGGCGATGGTGCCGCTGTGGATGTTCCCCATGGCCCTCGTCTCGGGCAACACCTTCGTGCTCAAGCCCTCGGAGCAGGACCCGATGACGCCCATGCTGCTCGCCGAGATGCTCCTCGAGGCGGGGCTGCCCCCTGGGGTCTTCAACGTCGTGCACGGCGGCAAGCTCGCCGTGGACACGCTCTGCACGCACGCGGACGTCAGGGCCGTGTCGTTCGTGGGCTCCACGCACGTCGGGCATCACGTCTACAACCTCGCCTCCACGCACGGCAAGCGCGCGCAATGCATGATGGGCGCCAAGAACCACGCCGTGGTGCTGCCCGACTGCGCACGGGACCAGTCCCTGAACGCGCTCGTGGGCGCGGGCTTCGGCGCCGCAGGTCAGCGCTGCATGGCGATCAGCGTGGGCGTGCTCGTCGGCAAGGCGAACGAGTGGATCCCCGAGATCGTCGCGAAGTCGAAGTCGCTCAAGGTGAGTTGTGGCACCGAGGCCGGCGCCGACCTGGGTCCCCTCGTGTCCAAGGCGGCCCACGCGCGGGTGGTCTCGCTCATCGAGGCGGGCGTCAAGGAAGGCGCGCGGCTCGAGCTTGATGGTCGCGGCCTGCGCGTGCCCGGCTATCCCGACGGCAACTTCGTCGGCCCCACTGTCTTCTCCGGCGTGAAGCCCGCGATGACGGTCTACACGGAGGAGATCTTCGGCCCGGTGCTCTGCCTCGTCTCCGTCGACACGCTGGACGAGGCCATCGCCTTCGTGAACGCGAACCCCTTCGGCAACGGCGTGGGCCTCTTCACGCAGTCGGGCGCCGCGGCGCGCAAGTTCCAGCACGAGATCGACGCCGGCCAGGTGGGCATCAACGTGCCGATCCCGGTGCCGGTGCCCTACTTCAGCTTCACCGGCTCGCGCGGCTCCAAGCTGGGCGACCTCGGCCCCTACGGCAAGCAGGCGATGCAGTTCTACACGCAGGTGAAGACGATCACGGCCCGCTGGTTCGACGACGCCGCCACGGCGGGCGCGGTGAACACGACCATCAGCCTCAAGTAGCGGCAACGCCGGCACATCGCCGGCCCGGAGGAAAACGATGATCCACCACCGCACCGAAGCCCACACCGCCTTCATCACGCTCGACAACCCGCCGGCCAACACCTGGACGCCGGAGGACCTCCGCACCCTCGAGAAGCTCGTGGTGGAACTCGACACGGACCGCTCCGTCTACGCCGCCGTGATCACCGGCGCGGGGGAGAAGTTCTTCTCCGCCGGCGCCGACCTCAAGAAGTTCGCATCCGACAAGGCCCTGGCGCGCCACTTCATCGCGTGCTTCGGCGCCGCGTTCGAGGCGCTGATGAACGCGCGCTTCGTCACCATCGCGGCGATCAACGGCTACGCCATGGGCGGGGGCCTCGAGTGCTGCCTCGCCTGCGACCTGCGCATCGCGGAGTCGCACGCGCAGATGGCGCTTCCCGAGCCCTCCGTGGGCCTGCTGCCCGGCGGGTGCGGCACGCAGAACCTGCCCGCCCTCGTGGGCGAGGGCTGGGCCAAGCGCATGATCCTCGCCAACGAGCGCGTCGACGCCGCGACCGCGCTGCGCATCGGCCTCGTCGAGGAGGTGGCGGAGAAGGGACAGGGACTCGCGCGGGCGGCGGCCCTCGCCGAACGCGTCGCCACCCTGTCGCCGCGCGCGGTCGAGTACTGCAAGGGCCTCATCCACAATGGCCGCAATGCCGTGCCGCGCCGCGCCGGCCTCGCGCTGGAGCGCGAGCGCTTCATGGACCTCTTCGACCATTCGGACCAGCAGGAAGGCGTGACGGCCTTTCTCGAGAAGCGCCCGCCCGCGTGGAGGAACGACTGAACGCCCCCCTTCCCGCCGGGGCGGCGCCCGCCGAACTCGCCGGCGGACAGATCCTGGCGGAAGTGCGCGACGGCGTCGGGCGCGTCACCCTCAACCGGCCCGCCGCCCTCAACGCCCTGAGCTTTGCCATGCTGGAAGCCCTCGCCGCCCTGCTGCAGCGCTGGGCGTTCGATCCCCGCGTCCGCGTCGTGCTGCTGCGCGGCGCGGGCGACAAGGCGTTCTGCGCCGGCGGCGACATCCGCGAACTGCGCGAGCGCCACGTCAGGGGACTCGACAGGCAGGGCCGCTTCTTCGACGTCGAATACGCGCTCGACCACCGCATCCACACCTACCCGAAGCCCGTGGTCGCGGTCATGGACGGCATCACCATGGGCGGCGGCATGGGCCTCGCCCAGGGGGCGGCGCTGCGCCTGGCGGGTCCGCGCACGAAGATCGCCATGCCGGAGACGCGCATCGGGCTCTTTCCGGACGTCGGCGCCACGGCTTTCCTGCAACGGGCGCCGGGGATGCTGCCGCTCTACCTCGGCCTCACGGGCGTGGCCATCGGCGGCGCCGACAGCCTGTATGCCGGCCTCGTGGACGCTTGCTGGGCGCCGGAATCGCTCGCGGCCATCGACGAGGAACTGCCGCGCGTCGCGGCCTCGGCCGACCCGAGCCGGGGGCTGGCGGACCTGGGGCGGCGCCACGCCGTGCCGCACGGGACCGGCGAACTCGAGGCCCTGCGCCCCGCGATCGACCGGCATTTCGGGGGCGACAGCGTCGCCGGCATACTCGCCTCGCTGGCGCAGGAAGCGCGGCCCGAATTCGCGGCGTGGGCGGCGAAGACGCTCGCGCTGCTGGAAGAACGCTCGCCCACGCTGCTGTGCGTCGCCTTCGAGCAACTGCGCCGCGGCCGCACGCTCGCGCTGGCCGACTGCTTCCGGCTGGAACTCAACCTCATGCACGGCTGCTTCGCCCAGGGCGACTGGGTGGAGGGCATCCGCGCGCTGATCGTCGACAAGGACAACCGGCCGCGCTGGAACCCCGCCTCCGTGGGCGAGGTGACCGATGCCGCCGTCGCCGCCTTCTTCGCGCCGCGCTGGCCCGCGCACGAACATCCCCTGCGCCATCTCTGACACCCGGGAGGAAACCTTGAAGCTCGTCACCTACTCGCCCGCCTCGGGCGGCCGGCAAGGCCCCGGCCTCGTCGTCGACGGCAACCGGATCGTCGACATTCCCGCGCACGCCGCGGCCGCCCCCGGCGTGGATTTCTCCACCCTGCTGGGCATCATCCGCGGCGGCGCCGCGGCGCGGAAGGCGCTCGACGCGCTGGCGGCGGACCCGCCGGCGGCAACCGTGGCGATGACCGACGTGAAGCTGCACGCGCCCATCCCGCGCCCGGCCAAGAACGTCTTCTGCGTCGGCTGGAACTACCTCGAGCACTTCGAGGAGGGCGCCAAGAAGCTGCAGGACAGCCGCGAGCTGCCGCAGTGGCCCGTGTTCTTCAGCAAGGCGCCGACCGCCGTCAACGGTCCCTACGACAGCATCCCGTTCGACCCGGCCATCTCGACTTCGCTCGACTGGGAGGTCGAGCTGGGCGTGGTCATCGGCCCCGGCGGCAAGAACATCCCGGCCGAGGAGGCCATGAACCACGTCTGGGGCTATACCGTGATCAACGACGTGTCCTGGCGCGACCTCCAGCGGCGCCACGGCGGCCAGTGGCACAAGGGCAAGAGCCTCGACGGCACCTGCCCGATGGGCCCGGTGCTGGTGACGGCCGACAGCCTCGACCACGCCAACCTGCGCGTCACCTGCCGCGTGAACGGCGTGACCAAGCAGGACTCGAACACGAAGTTCCTCTACTTCAAGCTGCCGCGCCTGCTGCAGGACCTGTCCCAGGGCATGACGCTCGAGGCGGGCGACATCCTCTCGACCGGCACCCCCGAGGGCGTGGGCTTCGCGCGCAACCCGCCGGAGTTCCTGAAGCCCGGCGACCTCCTCGAGACCGAGATCGAGGGCATCGGCGTGCTTCGCAACCCCATCGGGGACTGAACGCCCGTCCCGGCGGCTATAATGCGCGCCGGGGGAATCGCGCGTGGACGACAACACCGTCGAGGCGGGCAATACGGCGAGGCGACTGGGCATCTACCGGCGCCTGGCGCGCTTTCCGGTGATCCGGCACAGCTATGCGCGCAAGTTCGCCTACGCCGCCTTCGTCGGCGCGCAGGTGCCGCTGCTGGTGTTCATCCTCCTGCTGCTGGTGGAGCCGCCGAACCCGTCGAACATCTACCCTCTCGTGGTGGCCCTGGGGCTTGCCTGCCTGGCCGGGTTCCTCGGCACGCTCTCCCTCGTGCGCGACCTGCTCGTGCCCGTCGAGCTCACCGCCGAGGCCCTGCAGGCGTTCCTCAACCACAAGCGGCTGCCGGACCTGCCCACCACCTACCGGGACGCCGCCGGACGGCTGATGGAGGGCACGCAGTACACGCTCGCGCAGCTCGACGAGACCATCCGGAGGCTGGAGGGCATCTCCAGCACGGACGTGCTCACCGGCATCTACAACCGCCGCGCGGGCGAGCAGCGCCTCGCCGAGGACGTGGCGCGCGCGGAGCGCTACGGCGAGACGTTCGAGTTCGCCTTCATCGACATGAACCGCTTCAAGGAGATCAACGACTCCCTCGGCCACGCCGCGGGCGACGCCTGCATCCGGCACGTGGCGCAGAAGCTCACGGGCAGCATCCGCGCCGGCGACTGGGCGGCGCGCTGGGGCGGCGACGAGTTCGTGGTGGCCCTGCACCGCAACAACGTCCCCGGGAAGACCTTCGAGCGCATCGTGGGCGCCATCTCGACCGCGCCGTGCGTCCTCGACGACGGCCGCGAAGTCGCGCTGGCGGTGAGCGCCGGTGTCGCCACCTACCGCATCGGGCAGGGGGTCGCGGGCTTCGTCGCCGATGCCGACCGGGCAATGTACTCCGCCAAGGAACTGTCCCGGCAGAACGGGCGGTCCAACATCTGCCACTTCGCCGAGCCCACGCCGGTGGCGCCCGCGGCCTGACCCGCCGGAATCCGATCAGATCAGGGCTTCGTCGGCCGCCTTCACGCTCGCGCCGCCGCCCACCAGCACCTCGGCGAATGCGTCGGCCTGCGGCAGCAGGTGATCGGCGTAGAAGCGCGCGGTGACGAGCTTCGCGCGCAGGAACTCGGCATCCCCCTCCCCCGCGGCCAGCTGCGCGGCGGCCACCCGGGCCGCGCGGGCCATCATCCAGCCGCCACAGGCGAAGCCGGCCAGCTTGAGGTAATAGACCGATCCCGCCGCCACGGCGCCAGGGTCGGTGGGATAGAGGGTCGCGATCCACTCCGTGGCCCGCGACAGAGCCGCTAGCGCGGCGGAAAGCCGCGCCCCGATGGCCTGGAGGTCGGGATTGCCCGAACCCGCCAGCGCCGCCGGAAGCTTCGCCATCTCGCCGAGCAGCGCCTTCATCGTGGCGCCCCCTTCGCGGCCCACCTTGCGGCCGACCAGGTCGTTGGCCTGGATGCCCGTGGTTCCCTCGTAGATCGTCGAGATTCGCGCGTCGCGCAGGTGCTGGGCCGCGCCCGTCTCTTCGATGAAGCCCATGCCGCCGTGCACCTGGATGCCGAGCGAGGCGACCTCGATCCCGACCTCCGTGGACCAGCCTTTCACCACCGGGATCAGCAGGTCCACCAGCGCCTGGCAGCGGCGGCGCTCGCCGTCGTCCGGGTGGTGGCGCGAGCGGTCGAGGAGCGCTGCGACCTGATAGGCCAGCGCGCGCGTCGCCTCCGCGCACGACTTCATCGTCAGCAGCATCCGCTTCACGTCGGGGTGCTGGATGATGGGCGCGGTCTTCGGCGCGCCGGCCACGCCGAGCGGCCGCCCCTGCAGGCGCTCGCGCGCCCAGTCGCGGGCGCGCTGGAAGGCCCGCTCCGAGATCGAGACGCCCTCGAGCCCCACGCCGAAGCGCGCGGCGTTCATCATCACGAACATGTAGGCCAGGCCGTGGTGGGGCTCGCCGACCAGGTAGCCGGTGGCGCCCTCGTAGGCCATCACCGCCGTCGGGCTCGCGTGGATGCCCATCTTGTGCTCGAGGGAGACGCACTTCACGGCGTTGCGCTCGCCCGGCGAGCCGTCGGACCCGGGGAGATACTTCGGCACGACGAAGAGCGAGATTCCCTTCACCCCCTCCGGGGCGCCCTCGATGCGCGCGAGCACCAGGTGGATGATGTTCTCCGTGTAGTCCTGCTCGCCGTAGGTGATGAAGATCTTGTCGCCGGAGATGCAGTACGAGCCGTCCGGCTGCGGCACCGCCTTCGAGCGCACGAGCGACAGGTCGCTGCCCGCCTGCGGCTCGGTGAGGTTCATCGTGCCGGTCCACTTGCCGGAGACCATGTTCGGCAGGAAGCGCTGCTTCAGTTCCGGCGACGCCGCGTGGTTGATGGCCTCGACCGCCCCCAGCGTGAGCATCGGGCAGAGCTTGAACGCGAGGTTCGCCGACCCCCACATCTCCTCCACCGGCGTGGCGATGAGGCTTGGCAACCCCTGCCCGCCGAACTGCGCCGGCGAGCTCATGTTTCCCCACCCGTTCTCGACGAACTGACGGTAGGCCTCCTTGAAGCCGGGCGGCGTGGCGACGGCGCCGTCCTTCAACCCGGCGCCGACCCTGTCGCCGATGGCGTTCAGGGGAGAGAGCACCTCGCCCGCGAACTTCGCCGCCTCCTCGAGGATCGCGTCGACCACGTCGTCGGCGACCTCCTCGCAGCCCGGCAGCGTGTTCACCTGGTCGAGGCCGACCACGTGCTTCAGCACGAACCGCATGTCGTGCAGGGGGGCGGCGTATTCGGCCACGGGGGCTCTCCTCTAGAGTTGCGCGGTCAGTTCCGGGACGGCCTGGAACAGGTCGCCCACGAGCCCGTAGTCGGCCACCTGGAAGATGGGCGCCTCGGGGTCCTTGTTGATGGCCACGATCACCTTGCTGTCCTTCATGCCCGCCAGGTGCTGGATGGCGCCTGAGATGCCCACCGCGATGTAGAGCTCGGGGGCCACGATCTTGCCCGTCTGTCCGACCTGGTAGTCGTTCGGCACGAACCCCGAATCCACGGCCGCGCGCGAGGCGCCGATGGCCGCGCCCAGCTTGTCGGCGAGCGCCTCGAGAAGCTTGAAGTTCTCGGCGCTGCCCAGGGCGCGCCCGCCGGAGACCACGCAACGGGCCGCCACGAGTTCCGGCCGCGCCGACTTCGTGAGTTCCTGGCCGAGCAGCCTCGACTTCGCGACATCCGGCCCGGCCGGCACGGCCTCGACGGGCGCGGCGCCCGTCGCGGCGGCCTCGTCGAACCCCGTGGCGCGAACGGTCACGACCTTGATGGCATCGGGCGACTGCACCGTCGCGAAGGCGTTGCCCGCGTAGATGGGCCGCACGAAGGTATCCGGCGACTCGACGGCGACGATTTCGGAGACCTGCGCGACGTCGAGGCATGCGGCCACGCGCGGCATGAAGCTCTTGCCCACGGCCGATGCGGCGGCCACCACGTGCGAGTAGCCCTTCGCGAGCGGGGTGACCAGTGCCGCAAGATTCTCCGGCAGCGCACCGGCGTAGTGCGCGGCGTCCGCGAGCAGGACCTTCGCCACGCCGGCCAGCCTGGCGGCCTCGCCGGCCGCCGCGGCGCAGCCCTGCCCGGCCACGAGGACGTGCACCTCGCCGCCCATCCTCGCCGCGGCGGTGACGGCGTTGGCGGTGCCCGGCTTGAGCGTCGAATTGTCGTGTTCGGCGATCACGAGAGCGGTCATCTAGATCACCTTCGCTTCGGATTTGAGCTTCGCGACCAGCTCGGCCACGTCCTTGACGATCACGCCGCCCTTGCGCCTGGGCGGCTCGGCCACCTTCAGCGTCTTCAGGCGCGGCGCCACGTCGACGCCGAGGTCGGCGGGCTTCAGCGTATCGAGCGGCTTCTTCTTCGCCTTCATGATGTTGGGCAGCGTCGCGTAGCGCGGCGTGTTCAGGCGCAGGTCCGCCGTCAGCACCGCCGGGAGGTCCGCCGCCACGGTCTCGAGGCCGCCGTCGATCTCGCGCGTGACGGTGAGACTGCCCGCTTCGAGCGCGACCTTCGACGCGAAGGTCACCTGCCCCCAGTCGAGGAGCGCGGCGAGCATCTGCCCGACCTGGTTGGCGTCGTCGTCGATGGCCTGCTTGCCGGTGATGACGAGTTGCGGTGCCTCCTTCGCCACCACGGCCTTGAGCGCCTTGGCCACCGCGAGCGGCTGCAGCTCGGCGTCCGTTTCCACGAGGATCGCGCGGTCCGCGCCCATGGCGAGCGCGGTGCGCAGCGTCTCCTGGCAGGCGGCCAGCCCGACAGAGACCACGACCACCTCCGAGGCCTTGCCGGCCTCCTTCAGGCGCAGCGCCTCCTCGACGGCGATCTCGTCGAAGGGGTTCATGGACATCTTGACGTTGGCGAGGTCGACGCCGGTCGCGTCCGCCTTGACGCGAATCTTGACGTTGTAGTCGACCACGCGCTTGACGGGCACGAGGATTTTCATGGGGGCGGCAGGAGGAGGGAAAGTGGGTTCAAACGAGCGTTTGAATTATAGCCGAACTGCCATCCCGTCCCCGAGCGCGCCGGCCCAGGAGTCGCCTCAGCTGCCGCGGCGGCGCCTGAGCCAGGCCTCCAGCTCGCCGATGATGCCGCGCCGGAAGGCCAGCACGCAGACGACGAAGATGGCGCCCTGGGTGATGGTGAACCAGGAGCCCAGTTCGGCGAGGTAGTTCTCCATCGTGATGATGGCGAAGGCGCCGACCACCGGTCCGAAGATGGTGCCCATGCCGCCCAGCAGCGTCATCAGCACCACCTCGCCCGACATCGACCAGTGCACGTCGGTGAGCGAGGCGAGCTGGAACACGATGGCCTTCGTGGCGCCGGCCAGGCCCGCCAGGCCCGCCGACAGGACGAAGGCGGCCAGCTTGTACTGGTCGGTCCGGTAGCCCAGGGAAATGGCGCGCGCCTCGTTCTCGCGGATCGCCTTCAGCACCTGGCCGAAGGGCGAGTGGATGATGCGGTAGATGAGCAGGAAGCCCGCCGTGAAGATCGCGAGCACCACGTAGTAGAGCACCAGCGTGTCGGACAGGTCGAGGAAGCCGAGGAACCTGCCGCGCGGCACCGACTGGATGCCGTCCTCGCCGTGGGTGAACGGCGCCTGCAGGCAGAAGAAGAAGACCATCTGCGCGAGCGCCAGCGTGATCATGGCGAAGTAGATGCCCTGCCGGCGGATGGCGAGCATTCCCGCGAAGACGCCCAGGACCGTCGAGGCGGCGGTTCCCCCGAGGATCGCCAGCTCCGGCGGCAGGCCCCAGACCTTCGCAGCGTGCGCCGACACGTAGCCCGCCATGCCGAGGAACATGGCGTGGCCGAAGGAGAGCAGCCCCCCGAAGCCGAGGAGCAGGTTGAAGGCGCAGGCGAAGAGCGCGAAGCACAGCGCCTTCATCACGAACACCGGATAGACCACGGTCGGCGCGACGAGGAAGATCGCCATCATGACCGCGAAGGCCCGGCGGTCGTAGCGCGCTTCCGCCGCGTCGTCGCGCGAGGGGTGCGGCTTGTACTGGTCTTCGGCCATGGCGTCAGCGGCTCCCGAAGAGGCCCTGCGGGCGGATCATGAGGACGATCGCCATGATCACGAAGATCACCGTGTTCGACGCCTCCGGGTAGAAGACCTTGGTCAGCCCCTCGACGATGCCCAGGCCGAAGCCGGTGACGATGGCGCCCATGATCGAGCCCATGCCGCCGATCACGACCACCGCGAACACGACGATGATGGTGTCCGCGCCCATGAGGGGGTTCACCTGGTAGATGGGCGCGGCCATCACGCCCGCCAGGCCGGCCAGGCCGACGCCGAAGCCGTAGGTCAGCGTGATCATGCGCGGCACGTTGACGCCGAACGCCTGCACCATCGACGGGTTCTCGGTCGCGGCGCGCAGGTACGCGCCCAGCTTGGTGCGCTCGATCACGAACCAGGTCGCAAGGCAGATCACGAGGGAGGCGACGATCACCCACGCCCGATAGTTGGGCAGGAACATGAACCCCAGGTTGCGGGCGCCGGTGAGCTGCTCCGGGATCGAGTAGGGCAGGCCCGCGGAGCCGAACTCGTGCCGGAAGGCGCCCTGGATGATGAGCGCCAGCCCGAAGGTGAGCAGCAGCCCGTAGAGGTGGTCGAGCTTGTACAGCCGTGCGAGCATGAGGCGCTCCACGACGACGCCCGTGGCCCCGACGGCGAGCGGCGCGGCGGCGAGCGCCCACCAGTAGTTGAGGCCCAGCTTGTTCAGCAGGAAGTACGCCGCGAACGCGCCCATCATGTACTGCGCGCCGTGGGTGAAGTTGATGATGTTGAGCAGCCCGAAGATGACCGCCAGCCCCAGCGACAGGAGCGCGTAGAACGACCCGTTGATCAGCCCGATGAGGAGCTGGCCGAAGAGCGCCTGCGTGGGGACGCCGAAGATCTCGGTCATGTTCGTCGTGCGGCGGGCGGGGACCGGGCGAGGCCCGGTCCCGTTGCCCTGCCCTTCCCTACTTCGCCGCCACCAGCGGGCAGCCGCCTTCCGCCATCGGGCGGAACGCCTGGTCGGCCGGGATGGTCGCCCGGATCTTGTAGTAGTCGTAGGGCGCCTTCGACTCCGACGGCTTCTTCACCTCGACGAGGTAGGCCGGGTGGATCTTGCGGCCGTCGGCGCGGACGGCGCCCTTGCCGAAGAGCGGGTCGTCGGTGGGCGTCTTCTTCATCTGCTCGACCACCCTGGTGCCGTCGTCCGACTTCGTCGCCTCCACCGCCTTCAGGTAGTGCAGCACCGCGGAATAGACGCCCGCGTGCACCATCGTCGGGTACTTGCCGCCGTTGGCCGCGGCGAAGCGCTTGGTCCAGGCGCGCGAGGCGTCGTTGAGGTCCCAGTACCAGCTTTCCGTGAAGATGAGGCCCTGCGCCTTCTCGAGGCCCAGCGCATGCACGTCGGTGAGGAACACCAGGAGGCCGGCGAGGTTCTGGCCGCCCTTCACGATGCCGAACTCGGAGGCCTGCTTGATGGCGTTGGTGGTGTCGCCGCCGGCGTTGGCGAGCCCGACGATCTTGGCCTTCGAGGCCTGCGCCTGCAGCAGGAACGACGAGAAGTCCTGCGTGTTGAGCGGGTGGCGGACCTTGCCGAGCACCTTGCCGCCGGACTTGAGCACCACCGCCTCGGTATCGCGCTCGAGCGCATGGCCGAACGCATAGTCGGCCGTCAGGAAGAACCAGCTGTCGCCGCCGGTCTTCACGATCGCGTTGCCCGTGCCGTTGGCGAGCATCCAGGTGTCGTAGGTCCAGTGGAGGGTGTTGGGCGAGCAGGCCTTGCCGCTCAGGTCCGCGGTCGCCGCGCCGGAGACGAGGAACGCCTTCTTCTTGTCGCGCGTGATCTGGTTCACCGCCAGTGCCACGCCGGAGTTCGGGGTGTCGACGATCACGTCGACGCCCTCGGCGTCGTACCACTTGGTGGCGATCTGCGAGCCGACGTCCGCCTTGTTCTGGTGGTCGGCGAAGATCACCTCCGTCTTGATGCCCTTCTTGGCGGCACCGAAGTCCTCGATGGCCATCTTCGCGGCCAGCACGGAGCCCTGGCCGGAGAGGTCGGCATACAGGCTGGACTGGTCGTTCAGGACGCCGATCTTCACCACACCGCCCGAGATCTGGGCGTGGGCCGCGCCGGCCGTGAGGGCCAGGACCGCGGCGGAAAGCAGCTTGCGCTTGAGATTCATGTCAGAGGTCTCCTCTTGTTGCTGTCGTTAGGCTACACACCCAGGTACTCGTGAAGCAGTTGCGTCTTCGACTCGAGTTCGGAAGCGGAGAAGGTCTCCGCGATCTTGCCGTGCTCCATCACGTAGAAGCGGTCCGCGAGCGGCGCCGCGAAGCGGAAGTTCTGCTCCACGAGCACGATGGTGAAGCCCCGCTCCTTGAGCTTCACGATCACCCGGCCCAGCGCCTGCACGATCACCGGCGCCAGGCCCTCGGTGATCTCGTCGAGCAGCAGCAGGTGCGCGCCCGTGCGCAGGATGCGCGCCATGGCGAGCATCTGCTGCTCGCCGCCGGAGAGCTTGGTCCCCTGGGCGGTCTTGCGGCGCTCGCGCAGGTTGGGAAACATCTCGTAGATCTCGTCCACCGTCATGCCGCCCTCGCCGATGCGCGGCGGCAGCAGGAGGTTCTCCTCCACGGACAGGCTGGAGAAGATGGCGCGCTCCTCGGGGCAGTAGCCGATCCCCAGGTGCGCGACCCTGTGCGTCGGCCACGACACGGTTTCCTGCCCTTTCACGGCGATCGACCCCGCGCGCCGCCCGACCAGGCCCATCACCGACTTGAGCGTCGTGGTGCGCCCGGAGCCGTTGCGCCCGAGGAGGGTCACGACCTCGCCCTCGTTCACCGCGAGGTCCACGCCGTGCAGGATGTGCGACTCGCCGTACCAGGCGTTCAGGTTCTCGATGCGCAGGACCTCAGCCATGGGCGGCCTCCGCCGACCCCATGTAGGCCTCGATCACCTGCGGGTCGGCGGCGACCTCGGCGTAGGGGCCCTCGGTGAGGACCGCGCCGCGCTGCAGCACGGTGATCGTGTCGCAGATGCCGGAGACGACGCCCATGTTGTGCTCGACCATCAGCACGGTGCGGCCCTTGGCCACGTCCTTGATCAGGTTCTTCACGAGGTCAACGTCCTCGTGGCCCATGCCCGACGTCGGCTCGTCGAGGAGCATCAGTTCCGGCTCCATGGCGAGCGTGGTGGCGATCTCGAGGGTGCGCTTGCGTCCGTAGGCGAGTTCCACGGCGTTGGTCTGCGCGAAGCGGCGCAGGTCGACGCGGTCGAGGATGGCGAGCGCGCGGTCGTTCAGGGCGTCGAGCGAGGACTCGGCCTTCCAGAAATGGAAGCTCGTGCCGAGCGAGCGCTGCAGCGCGATGCGCACGTTCTCCAGCACCGTCAGGTTCGGGAAGACCGCCGAGATCTGGAAGGACCGGATGATGCCTCGGCGCGCCACGTCCGCGGGCTTCTCCTGCGTGATGTCCTGGCCGTCGAACAGGATGTTGCCGGCGGTCGGCGGCAGGAACTTGGTGAGCAGGTTGAAGGTGGTCGTCTTGCCGGCGCCGTTGGGGCCGATGAGCGCGTGGATCGTGCCCCGCCTGACCTTCAGGTCGACGCGATCGACGGCGACGAAACCCTTGAACTCCTTGGTGAGGCCGCGGGTTTCGAGAATGATGTCTTGCGTCATCGGGTCCGGTTCGGGGGCGTCCCGCCCTCCCCGTTTGCGGATCGGCAGGCAGGGGCGGGAAGGCGACCCCGCATGCTACTCCACGCCTTTCCGCGCTCGCAAGGCGCATGGCCGGGCGCGCAACCGGGACGATGCGTCGCCGGCCCCGTCCCGGCGGCGGCTCGACGCCGCCGCGTGCGCGGGGCTCAGGGCGAGCAGACCAGCGCGAAGCTGCGCCCGGTCAGCGCGAATCGGCAGCCCACGCCGGACAGGGTGACCTTGTCGGGACTGCTGTCGGCGTTCGACGGGATACGCACCTCGCCGGGGCGCTGGCCCGGGAGCGCCGGCGCGAAAGTGACCTCGATCCCGCAGGACTGCCGGGGCGCCAGCGTCGCCGGACAGGCGCCGGCCACCCGATAGTCTCCCGTCACCGAAAGGGTGCCGAGGACGAGATCCGCGCCGCCGGTGTTGGTGAGCGTCACGGGTTGCCGGGTCGAACTGCCCACCAGCGTGTTCCCGAAGCCCAGCGCCGATGCCGAAAGGGCCAGCCGGGGCACCGGGGTCGGCGTGCCGCGGCCGGTCAGCTCCACCGTCAGGGTCGGGTTGGCGGCGTTGCTCGCGAGGGAAATCTGCCCCCGGCGATCGCCCTCCTCCGTCGGCGTAAAGGAGACGCGCAGGAGGCAGGAATCACCCGGCCGAATGTCGAAGCAGGTGTTCTGCACGGCGAAATCGCCGGTCACGGTCGTGCCGCCGACGGAAACCAGCGCGTCGCCCGTGTTCGTGACGGTGACGGACAGCGGCGCGCTGGTGGTCCCGAGGACCTGGTCGCCGAACGCAAGCGCGCCCGGGGCCGGCGAGAGGCGCCCCAGCGGCGCCGAGACGGCCGTCCCCGACAGGCGAAGCATCGTCGGGCTGGACGGGGCGTTGGTGATGATCCGCACGTCCGCGAGGTAGCTGCCTGCCGCCGCCGGGGCGAACACCGCGCGAAGGCTGCAACTGGCCAGCGGCGCCACGGCCGCGCCGCAGTCGTTCGTGACCTGGAAGCCGCCGCCGACGACGTCGATCGCGGCGATCTGCAGGGTCGTGCCGCCGGTGTTGGTGAGCGTCGCCACGAGCGGAGCGCCCGTCGACAGCGCCGTCGTCTGCGGGAATGCCAGGCTGGTGGGCGAAAGCGAGGCGTTCGGCGCCGGGGGTGGCACGCCCGTGCCCGACAGCGCCACCGACGTCGACGGGGATGCGGGGTCGTTGCTCGCGATCGTCACCTGCCCCGTCCGCGTGCCGTTGACGAGAGGCGTGAAGGTGACGTTGACGTTGCACGTCGCCCCCGGCGCGAGCGGGGACGCCGACAGGCAGTCGGAGGCCGCGGAATAGTCACCGCTCACGGTCACCTCCGCGATCGCCAGCGGCGCCGTTCCCGCATTGGTGACGGAGAGGGCCTGGGGCGCCGAGGGCGTGCCGATCGTCTGCGAGGGGAACACCAGCGAACCGGACGACACGGATATGGCCGGGACGGGCACGGGCTTGCCCTCGCCCGCCAGGTTCAGGGTCGCGCTGCCGCCGTCGCTCGCCACCGAGAGCGTGCCCGAGCGAACGCCGGTGACCGTTGGCGTGAACACCAGGGTCACCGTGCAGGCGCTCGCCGGGTCCGGCGGAACCGGCAGGCTCGCGCCGCACGTGGTCGCGGTCTGCGCGAAGTCGCCCGTCACGGCAAAAGGCGCCGAGAAAGTCAGCGCGGCATTGCCGGCGTTCGAAACCTTGACGTTCACCGGCGCCGAGGTCGTGGCCACGGTCACCGGCCCGAAGTCCAGCGGCCCCGGTGGCGGTGGATCGATCGCCAGCACGGGCGCCGGGACGGGGCTCACCACCAGTTCGGCGGTGTTGGAGGCGGTATTGGTGACGCCGGAATCCGCCAGCACCGACCCGACGAGCGCGCCGGCGGCCGTGGAAACCGCGTAGGTCGCGGGCGTCGAGGAAACCACGTCCACCTCGAAGGTGCACGCCCCCGACGTCGGGACGGAAAGGCCCGACACCCCGAAGCCGGACTGCGGCCCGCCCACGATCGGGTTGATCGTGCCGGCGCAGGGACTGGCGGGGTTGACGGGATTGCCGCCGAGGCCGAGTCCGACCGGCAGCAATTGCGAGAAGCCCGACGAACTGAAGGGGGCGCCGTTGGGATTCGTGAAAGTCACCAGGATCCGCGCCGTGTTGCCCGCGATGACTGCGGTCGGGTTGAAGGCCCAGTTGATCGCCACGGGCTGGACCGCGCCGGTGCCCGCCAGGGCCACCGTCCTCGGGCTGCCGGGTGCGCTGTCCGTGATCGTGACGGTGCCGGACCGGGATCCTGACGCCGTGGGCGCGAAGGTCACGTTGATCGTGCAGGAAGCCCCCGCGGCCACCGACGTGCCGCAGGTGTTCGTCTGCGCAAAGTCGCCGGAGGCAACAATGCCGGAAATGGCGAGCGGGCCGGTGCCCGTATTGGAGAGCGTCACGGACTGGGCCGCCGAGGTCGTGCCCACGGCCTGGGAAGCAAACGTGAGCGAGGCGGCCGAAAGGCTCACCCCGGGCACCGTCCCGGTGCCCGAGAGGGCCACGGTCCGCGGACTGCCCGTCGCGCTGTCCGTGATCGTGACCGCCCCGGTGCGCCCCCCGGCGGCCGCGGGCGTGAACGTCACGCTGATGGTGCAGGAAGCCCCGGCCGCCAGCGAGGTGCCACAGGCATTCGTCTGCGCGAAGTCGCCGGTGGCCACGATGCCCGAAATCGCGAGCGGCGCGGTGCCGGTATTGGAAAGCGTGACCGTCTGGGCTGCAGAGGTCGTGCCCACCAGCTGCCCCGTGAAAGTCAGCGACGTCGGGGAAAGCGCGGCAGTAGGCGCGGTGACGGCAAGCGTCGCCGCTGCGGACGCGGCGCTGGAACCTGCATTCGTCGTCGTGACCGCCCCCGCCGGCAAGGTGTTGAGGTAGCTGCCCACGACCGCACTCGTGACGCTGACCGAGACGGTGCAGGAGCCGCCGGCCGGTATCGTGCCGCCGGTGAAGGCCAGGCTGTTCCCGCCAGGTACCGCGGTCGCCGCCCCGCCCGTGCAGGTGGTCGCGACACCCGGCGACGCGGCGTTCACCAGCCCGCTGACGTAGGTGTGCGTGAAGGCGGCGCCGGTGATATCAAGCGTGTTGGGGTTGCTCAGCGTGAGGGTGAGCGTGGAGCTGGCCGGAATGATCACGGTCGGGGGGGAAAACGCCATCGTCACGGCCGGTGGCGCAAGTCCCACGGCGGCGAGGGAAATTCGCTGCAATCCCGCCGAGTTCGAGACAAAGTCGACGTTGCCCGACGAGGCGCCGGCGGAGGTCGGAGAGAAAGTCACCACGATCGTGCAGGTGGGGCCGACAGCGGCAACGCTGGGCACGCAGGTGGGGTAGGACACCGAGAAACCCGCCGCCGGCGTCGAATTCGACAGGAGATGGAAGCCGGTCGCGCTGGAAACCGTCACGGAGCGGGTCGACGTCGCGCCCACCGCGATGCCGCCAAAGTCGAGGCTCGTGAAATCCTGCGTGACCACCGGCAAGGCCTTCGCGGTGGAGATTTCGGAACTCTGCGAGCCGGCGACGGCGCTCGTCGCATTGGCGGTGATGCTCCCGTAGAACGCAGCAGTCTGGGTGACGGGCAGCGTCTGGTCGAACGTCGTCGCGCTCAACGGGATCGTCAGCTGGCCGAGGTAGTTGCCGGCCTCGTGATTGAGGACGAACTGGTGACCGAAAAGGAGGACGGTGAAAGGTCCCGTATTGGATGAGGGCAGGTTGCCAACCACGCGCATCTCGGCGGCGGCCGTGTCGAAGGTCACCGTCGTAAGGTCGGGATAGTTCTGGGGCGGCGAGGCGTCCCCGGGGTCACTCGTGTTGAGGTCCGGGCCGTCGCCGCCGATGTCGAAGCCGATGCCCGCGCTGTTGTTGGCGGTGTAGTTGATGCCGAACCGGTGCCCGCTGGTCGTGACGGCCGCCTTTGCCGCGATCGGAAGCTGGACGGGGATCACCTTCACGCCTTGGCCGGTGTTCGCGAAGAACTGATTGCTGTCGTTCGGATCGGTGAGCGAACCGATCACCGTGCCCGTTTCTCGTTCGAGTATCAGTCCCGGCCCGCCATTGCCCGCCGAGGATCCGCCGGGCGAGATACCGACGTCGTTGCGAAGGATGCGGTTCGGCACAACGCTGCCGCCACCATAGAGATAGATACCGCCGCTCGCGTTGTTGACAATCGTATTCCGCGACGAGTACGCAGTCCCGCCGACCTGCATGCCCTGCATGCCGCCGCAATCCCCGTCTCCGCCGCTGATTCCATACCCGCTGTTGCCCAGCCCACCAGCCCCGGCGGGATTCGTGCCCAGGAAGTTCCCCTGAATGACCGGTCCCGTTGCCGCACCGCTGCAGTTGGGTCCCGTCACCGATATCCCGTTGTCGGGCATCTTGTAGATGGAGAGCCCCCTCACCTCCACGTCGTCGGCGCTGATGGTGATCCCGGACCCGAAGCTCTGAGCTGATCCGTCGAGCGCGATCTTGAGAACCGCATTCGAGCCGACGGCGAGCGTATTCTGGGATGATCCGGGCTGTGAGAACCCGTCGATAAACGTACCGTGGCAGTTGACAGCCTCCATCGGGTACCCGGAGGCGACGACAATCGGCGCCACGGGCTCCGGGATCGCGAAGTTGATGGTGAAAGGTCCGTTCGACCCGTAGGGATCGGGATTGTAAGAGCAGTAGGTATTGGCGTATTGGATCGCCCAGCGAAGCGATCCCGATGGCGCAGTCGGGAAGCCGTAAACCGGGTCCACAGGGTCGTCCGAACGGGTAACGGTCAGGGGGGCCCCCCCGGCCTTTGCGATTTTTCCGGACGAATGCGCAGCCACGCGGCTTTGGTCGAAAGGCTGTATGACGCCCGCGTCGATGCGCAGCCGTGTCGCCATGTCGTTGCGCTCGGTTGCGGCGACCTGCGCCTGTGGCGACGACGACGCCAAGACCGCGGCGGCCGGCAGCGGCGAGGCGGTGGCAACCCCGGCCGCGACGAGCGCGAGCGAAACGCGCCGCACTTCCGGCAGCAAACCGTTGCGCCTGGGCCCGCAATGGCGCAGTCCGGTCCACGGTATCGAATTCGTGTTCAGCATGGTGATACCCTCACAAAGGAATCCGCTTCTCGGTCCGCGCCGCCGCAGCACGCTCGCACGCGGCGACGGCGTCGGCCAGCCTCAGGACCGCGCTGGGCGCGGAATGCCGTTCGGAAAACTGGCGGGCGGCCTGGGAATAGCGGGGATCGCCCTTCAGAGCCTCCAGCATCGATTTCAGCTTCGGGTTGCGCTCGTCCTGCCGAACAACGAGCGCCGCCCCAATGCCAGCCGCTCCCGCGGCGTTGAACTGCTGCTCGAGGTGCGTTGGTAGCAAGAGCATCGGCCGCCCGGCAAGCAAGGACCGCGCGGTCATGCCATGGCCGCCGTAGCTGACCACGATCTTGCATCTCGGTAGCCACGAGTCGAGGTCCAGTGGCGTTTCCGAGAGGCGCAACGCGGGCCCCGTCCAGTGCGCGCGGCCGGCCTCGCTCATGTCCGGGCAATAGACCATCGCGCGCATGGCCGTCTTCCGGATCGCGTCGAGGAGCCGTTCCGTATGCGCATGTTCCATGCGAACGTACGCCACGATGTCGACGTCCTCCCCCTCCCCGCCGCGCGGCGCCGGCCTTTCGGGGAGAACTCCCAGGTAACACGAATCCCGCGGGCCGAAGTAGTCGAGCTCCGGGTAGGTGCAGAGAAGCGTATCCCGTTCGAAAAGGACTTCCGACACGCGATTGGCGGGAGGGCCGCCCTTCAAGCAAATCACGTCGTTGATCGTCGCCAGGCAATGCGCCTCGCACTTCTGCAGGCGCTCGTCGACCCCCGGGGCCCAAGGGCGCGTGAGCGGCGTTCGCTCGCCGGCGGGCGGGCAATCGAAGCCCATGCCGATCCGGACCGCAGGTATGCCTTCGATTCGGGCGGCAAGCAACGATGAAGGCGCGTTGCTGGAAAGAAGCAAGTCCGGCTCTACCAGCGCACATAGCCCGCACCATGCGTCGACGAGTCCCGCGAGCGTTTCCGCGTGACCGAATCCGAATCCCAGCAGGAGCTCGGCATAGCTGAAAGGCACTTCCGGAATTCCCGAAAACGCCTGCCGGCAGACCGGAGCTTGGAGCAAGCGAAATCCGCCTTCGCGGCAGGACTTGCCACCGGGTGCCGTATTCGCCAGGGCAAGGGTGACGGACCAGCCCCTGTCGCGCAGCCTGTCGAGGAGTCCAAGATAGGGGGAGACATGTCCATGGTGGTCACCCAGCTCCCAGCAGAACAAGGCCCGCTTGCGCACGACGGCCCGCGGCTGAAAGTCAGCCCCCCGGCCGCCGGAAAACCGCGGCCCCGGAGACGCCGTTGAGGTTGTACATCATTCCCGCGCCCTGCCCGGTACGCCCCGCGAAGAACCCGTCGATGGAACCGGCGGGATTGGCACAGGCCGGCTGGCAGGTGATGTTGAGCAGCTGCGGCACCGGCAGGCCCGCCGGCACGCTGCCCCGGAAGGCGGAGAAGTACTGGTCCCGGTAGATGGGCACGGCGGTGGCCGAGGCGACGATCGACTGGCCCGCGATCGCCAGGTTGACGCCGACGTCCACCGTTCGACGGCTGAAGTCCGCGGCGAGGCTCGCCGTATTGAGCGTGCCCACGTTTCCGAGGGTGTCCGTGGGACTGGTGCTCCCCGCGAGGACATACGTCGCGGTGCCGGTGAGCGGGAGCGCCACCGGTCCGTCCCCCACGCCCGAGAACACGTAATGCAGGCTGCTGCGCTCGAGCGGCAGGGACTGCTGCGCGGAGCCGCTGGTGACCAGGGCCACGCCGCCGGCCCAGCGGCCCCAGACGAGGCCGGTCTCCGGATCGAGGCCCGACTGTGCGACGGAGGCGCTCCCCAGCGTGTAGGACTGGTGTGCGCCGTAGGCCTGGTAAGGCGCCGCGAAGGCCGTGGCCCGTCCCTGCGCGTCCGCCGTGACCTCGTCGGGGCGGTTTGCCGTGCTGAAGTTGCGCACCAGCGAGGCGCCAAGGACGCCCATGGGATCGGACACCAGGCCGTCGCGGTACGGCGTGGCCACGCTCTGGGCGGGTCCCTGGAAGCCGATCACGCCGCTGACGGAATTGTGGTTGGCGGCGTTCGCAGGCGTCTGGTCCGTGATGTGGAAACCCACCGCGGCGCCCTGCAGGCCGCTGCCGACGAAGCTTCCCTCGAAATTGCCGGAAAGGGCGGCATTGGACTGGGAGTTCGTCCCCGCGCCATTGGTGATCAGCAGGCGGTCCCCCGTGGACGCGTAGAAGGTGTTGGCGGTGATCGGCACGTTGCTCGCAGCGAGCTGCCAGCTGCCGCCCCCGTTGCCGCCGGCGGCCGGCACGGCGACCGCGATCGTGGCATTGAGCGTGCGCCGCGAGAAGTTCACGTCGAGCTGCGCGCCGCCGAGCGTCCCCGGGGTGTTGAGCTGGTTCGTGGGCGCCGTGTTCATCACCGCGCCATAGATTGCGGTGCCCGTGAGCACGTCCGAGAGGTAGGGGGGATACCCCGAATTCGCCACGATCCAGTGCACGCTGCCGGCCACGGGGGAACCGGAGCCGGGACCGGCGAAGCCGAGGCTCGCGTTCTCCCACCGCCCCGCGCTCATGGACACGCCGCCGGAGATGAAACTCTGCGGATCGCGCGCGGCGCCGCCGTCGATGGCGGGCTCGAGGCCTATGTTGATGCCGGGATACATCCGGTAGCCGCGCAGGTCAACGCCTTCGCGGCGGATGTCGGCCGGCACGGCCTGCCCGGAGAGCGTGTAGCCGCCCGCGATCACGATGTCCTGCAGGCCTTCGGGGTCCGTCCCCGGAATGGTTCCGCTGGGATCCAGGAACGTGAAGCCCAGGCCGTTGTTGCCCACGGGCGTCGTCCCCTGCGTGCCCTGCTGCACCGAAGACCCGCTGCCGTCGCTGGGGGCGAAGTCCCGCGTCTCGCCCTCCCCACCGGCCGGCCCGCCCTGCGACCGGGTGGCTCCCGTGGGATTGGTGGCCGCGCTGGCGATGAACGGCGGCACCGGGATGTAGCGCACGTCGCCGCGCGCGGTGACCAGCACCGTCTGCCCCGGGCCGGTGACGAGCGCCGCCGCCCCGCCCTGCTGGGCCGGAAGGCCGGGCCGCGAGAAGTCGCCGAAGGTGATGGCGTGGCTGCCCTCGATCGTGTGGTTGACCGTGATGTCGCAGGCCGCCCCGTCCGCGCCCACCTTCGCCGGGTCGCAATCCGCCGCGGTGCCCGCGAACAGCACGTTGCCGGAGCCGCGGATGCCGACGGTGGCGATGCGCGTCTTCATCGTGTACTTGTCGCGGTTGCCCGCCGTGAGCTGCCCGGTGAAGGTGCGCAGCGTGCCGCGCACGACGTTCAGCACCGCCGGGGTGTCGCCGTCGGGCCGGTCGGCGTACTGCTCGATCTGGACCTGCGAATTGGGCCGCACCGAGATCCGGGCCTGGTCCACCATGACGAGCTGCGCCATGCCCTGCTGGCCGGTCACGATCACGTCGCCGGCATTGACGGCCATGCCCCGTGCGGCGGGCGCGCGGGCGCCCTCCCTGCGCTGGACGGCCACTTCCCCCGAGACGAAGGTGACGGTGCCGCTCTGGCCGACAGCCGGCCCGGCGGCCGTTGCGCCGAGGAGCAGGAGCAGTGAAACGAGCGGGATTCGCTGATGCATGGCCGGCCCCTCTAGTTGACCTCGCAACGCACGGCCGTGGAGACCTCGTTGCGGTTGAAATCGTACAGATCGATGTTCGACATGTTGCGGGTGAAGGACCACTGCGTGCGCATCGCGCACGACTTGCGGAACTGCCAGTTCACGCCCACGAGGAACTCGCCGAAGCGGTCGCGGCCGTTCTCGACCGTGGTCGAGCGCGCGTAGGCGTCCTTGTCGTAGCGCAGGACGAAGCCCAGCGCGTTGAAGAGGTTCAGTTTCGGCGTCAGGGAGTACTGGAAATACCCGCGCAGGCCGTACAGGTTCTTGCTCTTGTCGGTGACCCCGTCGGGCAGCTTGTTGACGGCCTCGTCGTCGCTCGCGAACGCGGCCAGGTAGACGAGCGGCACGCCCTTCGCCTCGAAGCTCCTCAGCCAGGAGCCCGTGAGGTAGACCTGGTTGAAGTCCTCGACGGGGTTGGTCGGGAAACGCAGCTGCGAGTACTGCAGGCCCAGGCCCACCTGCGTCTTCGGGTCGAGCATGTACTTCCAGTCGCCCTGCGCGAACGCGTTGCGGCGGTCGTTGGTGATCGTCGGCTCGCCCTCGTAGGCGCCCTCCTGGTCGAACCGGCTGTAGCCGCCGGCGAGACGCCACTGCGTGGCGCCGTCGTTCAGCGCTGCGCCGGCGCGCAGCTCGCCCGAAAGGGAATTGAACTCCGACTCCCCGTCGTAGCCGCGGCCCTTCGCCTCGCCGCCGGCGAAGAGGCCCCAGCCGCGCGACAGCGGGTGCGAATATTCCAGCGCCGCCGCGGCGTTGCCGAAGCCGGCCTTGCGCTTCACCGAATTGCCCGTCGCCTCGATGCCCACGATGCCGAAGGACTGCTGCGCGGCCGCGCCGAAGTCGGTGGGGACGCCGGTGATGTTGTCGTCGTAGCCCAGCGCCAGTTCGGTGTAGCCGGACCAGCCGGGCGCCGTCTGGCGCTTGCGCGCCTCGATGGCCTCGAGGTAGCGGGTGATGGTCTGCTGCGCCACGGGCGGCGGGTTCGACTCGGCGAGGCTCCGGAAGGCCGCCTCGGCGAGGTCGAAGGACCCGGCCATGAAGTACGCGCGGGCGAGGTCCATCTGCGCGCCGGCATGGTTGGGATTCACCGCAAGCACGCGCTCGAAGGCGATGATCGCGTCCTCGATCTTGCCGCTGTCGAGCGCCGCGACGCCCAGCAGGTAGTCGTAGTCGATGTTTCCGGCGAGGCGCCCCTCGTGCTGGATGAGGTCCATGTACGCCTGCTTCGGGTTCGACTGGTTGAGCAGGCGCCGGGCGTTCTCGAGAACCTGCGGGTCGGCCAGGACCGGCGCCGGCGCCGACGCGGCGGCAGCCAAGAGGAGCGCGAGGGCGGCGGAAGGCCAGCGTGGACGTCTATCCATGGGTCTCGTCTTCGGGAATTCGGAAAGGAGTCTCACACGAGGGGTGCGATTCCCGCGCCTTGTGACTGAAAACAAACGGAAAACGCGGGAAGCTTTCGGATGGAGACATGCTATGCCTGCGGCTGCGCCGGCGCAATCCTCGGCACGGGGCGTGCCCGCCGAGAAAAGGCCACCGCCGCGCTGTGATATTTTCCCTGGACTGCCCCTCCTCGCCTGTGGGAGCCGACATGTCAGACCCGACGCGCGCCGCCGTTCCCGAACCCGCAGCCGACATCCTCCTGCGCCACGACGGCGAAGGCACGGCCACGCTCACGCTCAACCGGCCGCGGCAGTTCAACGTCCTGTCGGCCGCGCTCCTCGCCGCCCTCCACGGCGCCCTCGACGCGATCGCGGACGACGCATCGGTGCGGGTCGTCGTCGTCACCGGCGCCGGGCCCGCCTTCTGCGCCGGCCACGACCTCAAGGAGATGCGGGGGCTGCCCGGGCAGGCCGAGGCCGCCGCGCTCTTCGCGAGCTGCAGCGACATGATGCAGAAGCTCGTCGCCCTGCCGCAGCCGGTGATCGCCGCGGTGAACGGTCTCGCCACGGCGGCCGGTTGCCAGCTGGTCGCGCAGTGCGACCTCGCCGTCGCGGCCGACAACGCCCGCTTCGCCGTCTCCGGCATCAACCTCGGCCTCTTCTGCTCGACGCCCGCCGTCGCCCTGACCCGCAATCTCGCGCGCAAGCGGGCCGCCGAGATGCTCTTCACCGGCGACTTCATCGATGCGGAGACCGCCCTCGACTGGGGACTGGTGAACCGCGTCTGCCCGGCCGAGCGCCTGGCCGAGACCGTCGCGGGCCTCGCCGATGCGCTGAAGGCCAAGCCGCGCGACGCGCTGGCGGCGGGGAAGGCGCTGTTCTACCGGCAGCTCGATGCCCCCCTCGCGCGCGCCTACGAGGACGCGTCGCGCACGATCACCGCCAACCTGCAGTACCCGAGCGCGGTCGAAGGCGTGGACGCGTTCCTCCAGAAGCGGCAGCCCCGGTGGTGACGGGCGCCGGGAACTGGACCGCAGGGAATCAGGCGCCGAGCTTCAGCCGCCGGCGGTCGCGCAGCACCTCGCGCGCCGCGTTGTGCCCGGGGACGCCCGTGACGCCCCCGCCCGGATGCGCGCCGGATCCGCACAGGTACAGCCCGCGCAGCGGCAGCCGGTAGTTGCCGTGGCCCAGCGCCGGCCGGGCGCTGAACAGCTGGTTGAGGGTGAGCTTGCCGTGGAAGATGTCCCCGCCCACCAGGCCGAACTCGCTCTCGAGGTCGGCCGGCGAGAGGATTCGCCGCGCCAGCACGCTCGCCCGGAAGTTGGGGGCGTGCCGCGTGACGAGGTCGACCACCGCGTCCGCAGCCCGCTCCCGCTCGTCCTGCCAGCGCCGCCCGCCGGGCAGCGCGTAGCGGAAGTGCTGGCAGAAGAGGCTCGCGACGTGGGCCCCGCGCGGCGCCAACGTGTCATCCACCGTGCTGGGAACGAGCACCTCGACGATGGGCTCCTGCGACCATCCCTGCGTGCGCGCCGTCGCGTAGGCGCGGTCCATGTAGGCGAGGGTCGGCGCAAGGATGATCCCGGACGCGTGGTGCGGCGCGGCCTCGGTCCCCGGCAGGCACGTGAAATCCGGCAGCGCCGAGAGCGCGACGTTCATCCGGAACGTCGCGCTCTCGGACTGGTAGTTCGCGAAGGCCTCCGGCCAGCCCGCCCCGCCCGCGAGGCGCGCCGCCACCTTCGGGTGGGCGTTGGCGACGACGCAGCGCGCCTCGACCTGCGTGCCATCGGAAAGGGCGAGTCCCGAGGCGCGCCCGCCCCCTTCGAGAATCCGCTCCACCGCGACGCCGGTGCGGATCTCCACGCCCAGGGAGCGCGCCTCCGCCGCGAGCGCCTGCGAGATCGCGCCCATGCCGCCCACGGCGTGCCCCCAGGTGCCCTTCTTCCCGTTCACCTCGCCGAACACGTGGTGCAGCAGCACGTAGGCCGTGCCTGGGGACCAGGGGCTCGCGAAGTTGCCCACCACGCTGTCGAAGCCGAAGCACGCCTTGATGGGGTCCGACGCGAACCAGCGGTCCAGCCAGTCGCCGGCCGCCATCGTGAACAGGTCCAGCACGTCGCGCTTGGCCGCCAGCGGCAGGCGGTTCAGGCGCCGCGCCGTCTTCCAGGCGCCGAGGAGTTCCGGCAGGCCGCCATCGACGTCGGGCGGCGTGTCGAGCAACAGGCCGCGCAGCACGTCCGCCACGCGCTCGAGGCGCGCGTAATAGGCGGGCAGGCGTTCAGCGTCGGCGGCGGAGAAGCGCGCGATTTCCCGCTGCGTGGCCTCGAGGCCGCCGCCGACCTTCAGGTAGCCGCCCCCCTCGGTCGGCAGGAAGTTCGAGAAGGGGCGCTCGACGATGCGCAGGCCGCGCTCCGCGAGGTGGAGGTCGCGAATGACCTTCGGGTGCAGCAGGCTCACGGTGTAGCTGGCCGCGGAGTTGCGGAAGCCGGGATGGAATTCCTCGGTGACGGCGGCACCGCCGACCACATGGCGGCGCTCGAAGACGCCGACCCGAAGCCCGGCCCGCGCGAGGTAGCAGGCGCACACGAGCCCGTTGTGCCCCGCGCCGACGACCGCGGCGTCGAAGGCCCGTGCGGCGCTCACCCCCCGCGCCTCACGCGAGCAGGAAGCCGCGCACCGCCGCCGCCTGCCCGTCGTCCATGAGCATGGGGGCGTGACCCGTCGCCGGCACGACGAGGCTCTCGGTGCCCGGGCGCTCGAGCATCTCGGCGTGGATCGCGGGCGTCAGCAGGTCGGACTGCTCGCCGCGCACGACGAGGACCGGGCCACGGACGGCCCGCCAGAAGGGGCGCAGGTCGACGTCCTCGAGCGGCCCCGCCTGGAAGGGGAACGCGATGCCCGGGTCGTAGCGGAAGCGCCAGAGCCCGTCCGCGTCGCGTCGCGACACGTGCACCGCGAGGTGGCGCCACTGGGCGGCTTCGAGCGCGCCGAAGGGGCTCACGGTGCGCATGGCGGTCTCCAGGGCCTCGATCGTCGGGAAGGCAACGTCGCGGCCCACGTAGGTCGCGATGCGCTCGAGCGCCGCCTTGGGCACGACGCAGCCGACGTCGTTCAGCACCAGCTTGCCCACCGGCGTGCGCGGCTGCGCCGCCAGCAGCATGCCGAGGATGCCGCCCATGGAGGTGCCGACCCAGTCCACCGACTCCGCGCCGATCGCGGCGAGCATCGCGGCGACGTCGCCGCAGTAGACGGGGTAGCCGTAGTCCGCCTTGTGCGCGAGCCAGTCGCTGCGCCCGCGCCCGGCGATGTCGGGGCAGACGACGCGGTAGGCATCCGCCAGCCGCTGCGCCAGGAAGTCGAAGTCGCGTCCGCATCGCGTGAGGCCGTGCACGCAGACCAGCACGCGCGGGTTGTCGCGCTCGCCCCACTCCACCCAGCGCATGCGGTGGAAGCCGTGCGGGCCGAGGCAGCGGACCGAGCCTTCGCGCGGCGCAGAATGGGCGGGCGGGGATTCCAACGGCGGGGATTTCAACACAGAGGACACAGAGGAATCACAGAGGGAAAGTCATCATGGCGGCGCCAGCGCTTCGCCGAAACATCCGCGATCGGAATCAAATCAGAAGTTTCCCTCTGTGATTTCTCTGTGTCCTCTGTGTTGAATCGGCGCATCTTCCCGCCCTCCAATCCTATTCGATCGCGCTCCGGCTCTTCGCCCGCTCGCGCAGCAGGTACTTCTGGATCTTGCCGGTCGAGGTCTTCGGCAACGGACCGAACACCACCGACTTGGGCACCTTGAAGCGCGCCATCCGCGCGCGGCACCAGTCCATCAGTTCCGCCTCGCTGGCGCTGGCCCCCTCCTTCAGTTCCACGAAGGCGCACGGCGTCTCGCCCCACTTCGCGTCCGGCTGCGCCACCACCGCCGCGAGCATCACCGCGGGATGGCCGAAGAGCACGTCCTCGACCTCCTGCGACGAGATGTTCTCGCCGCCGGAGATGATCACGTCCTTGGAGCGGTCCTTGATCTTCACGTAGCCGTCGGGCTGCATCACGGCGAGGTCGCCGGAGTGGAACCACCCGCCGCGGAACGCCTCCTCGGTGGCCTTCGGGTTCTTGAGGTAGCCCTTCATCGTGATGTTGCCGCGGAACATGATCTCGCCCATGGTCTCGCCGTCCCAGGGCACCGGCTGCAGTGTCTGCGGGTCGAGGACCGTCATGCCCTCCTCGAGCAGGTACGCCACGCCCTGCCGGCCGTTCTTGCGCACCTGCTCCTCGATCGGCAGCGCCTGCCACTCCGGGTGCTTGGCGCACACCGCCGCCGGGCCGTAGGTTTCGGTGAGCCCGTAGACGTGCGTGATGTCGAACCCCATCCTGCCCATGCCCTCGATGACGGCCGCGGGCGGCGGCGCCGCCGCCACGGCGCAGTGCACCTCGTGGTCGATGCCCTGCTTCCACTCGGCCGGCGCGTTCATCAGCATCGCGTGCACGATCGGCGCGCCGCAATAGTGCGTGACCCGGTGCTCGCGGATCAGGTCCAGGATCAGCTTCGGGTCCACCCTGCGCAGGCACACGTTCGTGCCGGCGGCGGCGGCCATGGTCCAGTTGAAGCACCAGCCGTTGCAGTGGAACATCGGCAGCGTCCACAGGTAGACCGCGTGCCTGGGCATCGACCAGTCAAGGATGTTGTTGATGGCGTTGAGGTACGCCCCGCGGAAGTGGTAGACGACGCCCTTCGGGTTGCCCGTGGTCCCCGACGTGTAGTTGAGCGAGATCGCGTCCCACTCGTCGGGCGGGAAGGTCCACGCGAATTCCGCGTCGCCCTCCCGCAGGAAGGACTCGTACTCGGTTTCGCCGAGGAATTTCCCGCCCTCGTGCATCGCGTCGTCGACGTCGACCACCAGCGGCCTCGCCTTGCACAGCGCGAGCGCCTTCTCGACGGTGGCGGAGAACTCGCGGTCGGTGAAGAGCACCTTCGCCTCGCCGTGGTCGAGCATGAAGGCGATCGCCTCGGCATCCAGGCGCGTGTTCAGCGTGTTCAGCACCGCGCCGATCATGGCCGGTCCGAAGTGCAGTTCCACCATGGCCGGGACGTTGGGAAGCATCGCGGCAACGGTATCGCCGCGCCCGATGCGGCGGCGGCTGAGCGCCGAGGCGAGGCGGCGGCAGCGTGCGTAGACGTCCTTCCACGGGCGGCGCAGGCTCCCGTGGATCACCGCGACGCGTTCCGGGTAGACGTAGGCCGCCTTCGCGAGGAAGGACACCGGCGTGAGCGGCGTGTAGTTGGCCTCGTTGCGGTCGAGGCCGGTGGCGTAAGGGTGGCTCATCGGTCGGTTCCCTCCCCGAATTCTCAGGCGATGCGGGTCTCGCCGGCGGCGGCCAGGCCCGCCGCCTTCTCGGCGCCGCGCACGGCATTGGCGACCAGCATGGCGATGGTCATGGGCCCCACGCCGCCGGGCACCGGCGTGATGCGCGAGGCGACGGCCGCGACGGCGTCGTAGTCGACGTCGCCGCAGAGCTTGCCGTCGGGAAGGCGGTTGACGCCGACGTCGATCACGACCGCGCCGGGCTTCACCATGTCCGCGCCGATCATCCGCGCGCGGCCCACGGCGGCCACCAGCAGGTCCGCCTGTCGCGTGACGGCGCCGAGGTCCCGCGTCTTCGAGTGGCACACCGTGACCGTGGCCCCGGCGTTGATGAGCAAGAGGGCCATGGGCTTGCCCACGATGGTCGAGCGCCCGACGACCACCGCGTGCAGGCCCTCGACGGCGAGGCCCTCGTGTTCGAGCATCTTCATGATCCCCCAGGGCGTGCAGGGGTAGAAGGCGGGCTCGCCCACCACGAGCGCGCCGACGTTTTGGTAGTGGAACCCGTCCACGTCCTTGGCGGGGTCGATCGCCTCGATCACCGCGCGGGCGTCGAGCGGCTTCGGCAGGGGCAGCTGCACCAGGATGCCGTGCACCGTGGGGTCGGCGTTCAGCTGCCGCACGAAGCCGACGAGCCGCTCCTGCGGCGTGTCGGCCGGCAGCGCGTGCACCCAGGAGTTGAGGCCCGCCTTCTCGCAGGCGAGCGCCTTGTTGCGCACGTAGACGCGGCTCGCGGGATCGTCGCCCACGATCACCACCGCGAGGCCCGGGACCGTGCCCGCCTCGCGCAGGCGGGCGGTGCGCAGCGCGCTTTCCGCCGCGATGCCGGCGGCGATGGCCTTGCCGTCGATGGGGGTTGCCTTCATGGCCTGTCCTTGGTTCTCAGGAATTGACTTTCGGTGAGCAGCGCGTCCACCGGGATGTCGTGCGGCTCGCACGGGAGCCGGTCCGCGAGCAGCGCCTCCGGCAACGCGACGACGCGGAAGGTGCGGGTGCCGGCGCCGGCGAGGAGGCGGTCGAAGTAGCCCGCCCCGTAGCCCAGGCGCACGCCCGTGCGGTCGCACGAGAGCGCGGGCACGAGGGCGAAATCGACCTCCGACAGCGCGAGCCGCCGGCAACGCCCCGGATCGGGCTCCTCGATCCCCCACACGCCGGCCACGAGGTCGGCCCCGAGGTCGCGAACGGCGTAGAGTTCGAGGCCGCGCGGCTCGCGCACGACGCGCGGCAGCACGAGGATCTTGCCGTCGGCCAGGACGCCCAGGGCGAAGGCCCGCGTGTCCCATTCCGTGCCGAAGCTGAGGGTGGCCAGCACGGCCCTCGCCCGCCGGTACTCGACCAGGGCCCGCAGGCGCGCGGTCATCGCCGCGGCGAAGTCCGCGCTTCCGCCGGCGAAGAGCGCGTCGCGCCGCGCGAGGAGCCCGCGGCGCATCGCCGCCTTTTCCGGATGCGGCGCGGTGCCCGCCGCGAAGCGCGAGAGCGCCCGGCGGATGGCGGCGATCTTGACCTCGGTTTCCTCGAATTCCGCCGCCGGCGACGAGTCGGCGACGATGCCGCCGCCGGCGTAGAAGCGCAGCTCGCCGTCCACCGCGAGCGTCGTGCGGATGGGGATGTTCATGTCGAGGCGCCCGGCCGGCGTCGCGTAGCCGATGGCGCCGCAGTAGACCTCGCGGCGGTGCGGCTCCAGCTCGTCGATGATCTCCATCGCCCGCCGCTTGGGCGCCCCGGTGACGGAGCCGCCGGGGAAGCAGGCCGCGAGCAGGTCCACCGCGTCGCGCCCGTCGGCGAGGCGCCCGGTGACGGTGCTCACCAGGTGGTGCACGGTCGCGAAGCTTTCCAGCTCGCACAGGCGCGGCGCCGCCACGCTGCCGGGCTCGCAGACGCGCCCGAAGTCGTTGCGCAGGAGGTCGACGATCATGACGTTCTCGGCGCGGTCCTTCGCCGAGGCGGCGAGGTCCTCGCGCACGCGCGCGTCCTCCGCGGGGTCGCCGCGGCGCCTGCGGGTGCCCTTGATGGGCTGCGTGACGGCCTCGCGCCCGGAGACCGTCACGAAGCGCTCGGGGGAGCTGGAGAGCACCGAGCCGAAGGGGTACTCGAGGAACGCCCCCATGGGCGCCGGGTTGGTGTCGTGCAGGTGCCGGTAGAGCTCCCACGGGTCGCCCCGGTAGGCGAGGCGGAACTCCCGCGTGAGGTTCACCTGGTAGGCGTCGCCGGCGCGGATGTAGTCGATGATGCGCGCGGCCTTGGGCAGGTACGCCTCGCGCTCGATGCTGGAGGTGATCTCCCCCGTCACGCGGAAGGGATCCCGCGCCGGCGCCTCGCCCGACAGGAGGCGCGTGCGCAGGGCCTCGGCGGCCTGGTCCGGAAACGACGCGAGCGAAGTGAGCGCCGCGCGCCGCGCGGCGTGATCGACGACGACGGTCCAGGCATAGAGGCCGACGGCGGCCTCCGGCATGTACGCCGCCGTTCCCGCCTTGGGCTCGGGAAGGCGCGCCGCCGCACGCCCGAGCTCGTAGCCGAAGTAGCCGATGGCGCCGCCCGCCAGGGGCCAGTCCGCGTCGTCGCACGCCGCCTTGTCGAGGAGGGTGCGCAGGCCGGCGAACGCGCCGCCGGAAACGCGGCTCGCGATGCCGTCGCGCAGGATCTCGGCGACGCCGTCGCGGGCGACGAGGGTCGCCTCGGGCGCCGCGGCGAGGATGTCGTAGCGCCCGCCGGTGCGAGCGCGATCGCCGCTGTCGAGGAAGACCGCCCAGCCCAGTGGCCGGAGGCGCTCGAACCAGGCGTGGCGCTCGGCGCAGCCCGTGGTCTCGTCGTAGGGAAGCTCGAGGGTTCGCGCCATGCCCGCCATTCTAACCGTCCACCCCCGCCCCGCGCCCGGTGATATCCTGCGCGCGAACCCTTGCCCTGGAGGCACGCCATGAAGACCGTCCTCGCCCTCTCTGCCGCCCTCGCCGTCGTGCCCGCCCTCGCCCAGGGCGACATGAAGGCCTTCACGTCGAAGCTCAAGCCCGGCCTCTACGAGTACAGGATAGAGGTGGACATGGGGCAGATGCCCGGCGCGCCCAAGGGCATGGGGAAGCAGACGATGACCGTCCAGCACTGCCTCACCGCGAAGGACATCGAGGCGGGCGAGCTCGGCCGCAAGGACCCGAACAGCAAGGTGGACTGCAAGATGAGCGACATGAAGGTTTCCGGGAACACCGCCAGCTACCGGTTCACGTGCAAGGGCGAGATGTCGATGACCGCCGACAATACCGTCACCTTCGTCCCGGACGGCTATCGCATGCAATCGAAGATGACGATGAACCAGGGCGGGCAAACCATGAACATGGTCCACGACTCGCAGGCGAAGTACCTCGGCGCCTGCAAGAACTGACGCGTTTCGCCTCAGGAATCCGGCTGGCCTTCGGGCTTCGACGGTCCCGGTTCCTGCACGGCAACCGCCAGCTCGCGCCAGTAGCGGTCGTCCCAGAAGCGCGTCGCCTGCCCGGAGGGCGACGGCAGCACGTACAGGCGCGTGGTCCCCACCCGCTCCGGCTGCCAGCCGTAGTCCACGTCCCGGTCCAGGAAGGCCTTTGCCGCGTTCTTGCTGGTGAAGGCCACCACCCCCGGCCGGTAGCGTGCGATCTTCGCGCTCAGCGCCTCGCGGTCCAGCGCGCCCGCCGGCAGCTCGTCGTCGTTGCCCGCATGCGCCTTGCACAGGTCCGTCAACCCGATGCCGAGGTCGAGCAGGCGCGCGAACTCGGACGGCTGGAAGCGCCGCGAGGTGAAGCCGGCGGCGTGCAGCGCCGGCCAGAAGCGGTTGCCGGGCCGGGCATAGTACGCGCGCGCCGCCGCCGAGGCCCGCGAGGGGGCCGTCCCGCAGAAGACGAGGCGCAGGCCGGGGGCGAGGACGTCGGCAACGAGGTGCGCCCGCGCCGCCACCCTCAGCCCTTCAGGGCCGCCCGGATCTGCTCGAGGGCGGTCGGATCCTCGATGGTGGTGAGGTCGCCCGGATCGCGGCCCTCGCAGAGCGCCTGGATCGAGCGGCGGAGCAGCTTCCCGGAGCGGGTCTTGGGCAGGACGGTGACGAAGTGCACGCGCGCCGGCCGGCCGATGGCGCCCAGCTCGCGGTCCACCGTCGCCATGACCTCCTTCTCGTGGGCCGCGGCAAGCTCCGCCGTCGCGGTCTTCGCCCCGTCCTTGACCACCGCGAAGGCCACCGGCACCTGCCCCTTCAGCGGGTCGGCGACGCCGACCACGGCGACCTCCGCGATGTTGCTGTGGGCCTGCACCGCCTCCTCGATCTCGCGCGTGCCGAGCCGGTGGCCGGCGACGTTGATCACGTCGTCGGTGCGGCCAAGCACGAAGTAGTAGCCATCCTTGTCGCGCACCGCCCAGTCGAAGGTGGAGTAGACCATCTCGTCCCGGAAGGTCGCGTAATAGGTCTTCACGTAGCGCTCGTCGTCGCCCCAGACGGTGGTCATGGCGCCCGGCGGCAGCGGCGGGACCACGCACAGCACGCCCTTCTCGTCGGGCCCCGTCTCCTTGCCCGTGACCTCGTCCTTGAGCTTCACGTTGTAGCCGTACACCGGAAACGAGGGCGAGCCGAACTTGCGCGGCGTGTCCTCGACGCCCGGGCAGGCCGAGAGGATCGGCCAGCCGGTCTCCGTCTGCCAGTAGTTGTCCACGATCGGGCAGCCGAGCGCCTCCGCCACCCAGCGCGCGGTGGGCTCGTCCAGCGGCTCGCCGGCGAGGAAGAGGTAGCGCAGGCTCGACGTGTCGTACTTGCCCAGGTAGGCGGGATCCTGCTTCTTCAGCACGCGGATCGCCGTGGGCGAGGAGAACATCGACGTGACCTTGTAGTCCGCCACGATCTTCCACCAGATCCCCGGGTCCGGCCGGATCGGCAGGCCCTCGAACATGATGGTGGTCGAGCCGTTGACGAGCGGCCCGTACACGATGTAGGAGTGGCCCACGACCCAGCCGATGTCCGAGGTGGAGAAGTAGGCCTCGCCCGGGTTCGAGCAGTAGATGTGCTTCATGGAGGCGGCAAGCGCCACGCAGTAGCCGCCGGTGTCGCGCTGCACGCCCTTGGGCTTGCCGGTCGTGCCGCTGGTGTAGAGGATGTAGGACGGCTCGTTCGACTCGAGCCAAGTCACCGGCACCTGCGCGCCCTCGTGCCTGGCGCGCAACTCGGCGTAGTCGAGGTCGCGCCCGGCCACGCGCGACATGCCCTTGTCGAGCCCCCGGTCCACGATCAGCACGCGGGCGGGCGGCGCGGCCGCGAGGCGGATCGACTCGTCGACGAGGGGCTTCAGCGCGATGGCCTTGCCGCCCCGGGCGCCGGCATCGGCGGTCACCATCACCTTCGGCCGCGCATCGTCGATGCGGGCCGCGAGGCTCGCGGCGGCGAAGCCCCCGAACACCACCGAATGGATGGCGCCGAGGCGCACGGTGGCGAGCATGGCGAAGACCGCCTCGGGGACCATCGGCATGTAGATCAGGACGCGGTCGCCCTTGGCGACGCCGAGCGACTGCAGGATGGCCGCGAAGCGCTGCACCTCGTCGTGCAGCTGCGCGTAGGTCCAGCTCTTCTCCTCGTTCACTTCGGTCGAGATCCACACCAGCGCCTTCTGGCCGCCGCGCGCCGCGAGGTGGCGGTCGACCGCGTTGTGGCAGAGGTTCGTCTCGCCGCCGGCGAACCAGGCGCGGAAAGGCGGCCTGGCATAGTCCAGCACCCGGTCGAAGGGGCGGTGCCAGTCGATCAGCTTTGCCTGCTCCGCCCAGAACCCCTCGGGGTCGTTGATGGAACGCGCGTGGAATTCCCTGTAAGTCGTCATGGCTGCTCTCCTCCTCTGGAATTCTTTTGTCCGGCACGGCGCCGTGCGCCGGGGCCTGCCGCAAGCTTACATGCCGCGCCCCGCGGGCCGGGATTGCAGCACCTGCGGATTGTCAGTCGAGGCATGCTTGCGGGCGAAATAGTCCTTCGACTGCATTTCGCGCAGGCGGCTGGCCGTGCGCGCGAACTCGCCGCGGATGGCCGCCCCCGGCCCGGCCGGCTCCGCCGCCGGGGCCACGAGTTCTTCCGGCGACACCTCGGCCGACATCACCAGGCGCACGCGCTGGTCGTAGAACACGTCCACGAGCCAGGTCAGGCGCCGGATCACGTCCGTGCGGCTGGGCGCGAGCCGGGGAACGCCGGAGACCAGCACCGTGTGGTAGCTGCCGGCGATCTCGAGGTAGTCCAGCTGCGAGCGCGGCTGCTCGCACAGCGCCTCGAAATCGAACCAGATGACCCCCTTGGCGCGCTGCCGGAACGGCAGCGCCCGGCCGCCCACCTCGACGCTGCCGTCGCGCTGGGCGGCGGCCTTGGTGACGGCCTCGAAGAAGAGCGCCAGCTGCTGGTCTGCCTCGTCTCCCGGCGGCGAGTACCAGACGCGGTAGCTCTCGAGGATGCGGCGGCGGTGGTCCGTGCCGCCCCCCAGCCACACGACGTCGAGGTCCCGCTTGAGGATCTCGACGGCGGGCAGGAAGCGCGCGCGCTGCAGCCCGTTGGGGTAGAGGCCGTCCGGCGCGTAGTTGGAGGTCATGACCAGCACCACCCCCTTGGCGACCATCAGCTCCAGCAGGCGACCGAGGATCATCGCGTCGGCGATGTCGCTCACGTGGAACTCGTCGAAGCAGAGCAGGCGCAGCTCGCGCGCGATCGCCGTCGCGATCGCGTCGAGCGGGTCCTCGACGCCCGGCAGCTGGCGCATGCGCGCGTGGATCTCGCGCATGAACTCGTGGAAGTGCACGCGGCGCTTGCGCCGGTGCCGGCTCACCTTGTAGAAGGCGTCCATCATCAGGGACTTGCCGCGCCCGACGCCGCCCCAGATGTACATGCCGCGCGGCGGCTTGCGCCCCGCGCCGAGGTTGGTCACCAGGCGGTTGATCCTGCCGGCGCGGTACTGCCGGTACTGCTCCAGCTCGCCGAACAGGCGCTCGAGCTCGCCGAGGACGCGCAGCTGGTCGCTGTCCGTCTCGAAGTCCGGCCGCTGCTGGAAGTGCCAGTACCACTCGAGCGGGCCCGAGTACTGGTTCGGGTCCGCGGGCGCGAGTTCCTCGTCCTGCAGCGCGAGGAAGTCGGCGGGGTCGCTCATCGCCGCCCCGGTCGGCCGCTACGCGTTGAGGGAACGCTTGTCGACGGCGAGCGCGGCCTCGCGCACGACCTCGGAGAGCGTCGGGTGGCCGTGGCAGATGCGCGCGATGTCCTCGGCGGCGCCCTTGAACTCCATCACCGTCACCGCCTCCTGGATGAGGTCCGAGGCGTGCGCGTGGATGATGTGCACGCCCAGCACGCGGTCGGTGGCGGCGTCGGCGACGATCTTCACGAATCCCTGCGACTGCCCGGTGCCCAGCGCCCGGCCGTTGATCGCGAACGGGAACTGGCCGGTCTTCACGGCGATGCCGTCGGCCTTCGCCTTCTGCTCGCTCGTCCCGACCCAGGCGACCTCGGGCGAGGTGTAGATGATCCAGGGGATGCAGTCGTAGTCGATGTGGGGCTTCTGGCCCGCGATGCGCTCGGCCACCATGACGCCCTCGTCCTCGGCCTTGTGCGCGAGCATCGGCCCGCGGACCACGTCGCCGATCGCCCAGACGTTGGGCAGGTTCGTGCGGCACTGGTCGTCCACCTTCACGAAGCCCCGCTCGTCGACCTCGAGTCCCACGTTGGCGGCGCCGAGCCCCTCGGTGTTCGGGACGCGCCCCACGGACACCACCAGCTTGTCGCACTCGAGCTTCTGGGCCAGTCCCTTGTCGTCGGTGTAGTCGACGAGCACGCCGGTCTTGCGCACCGTCACCTTCTCGATCTTCGCGCCGAGCTTGATGGCGAGCGCCTGCGCCTTGGTGAAGGTCTTCCAGGCCTCCTTCTGCACCGCCTCGTCGCAGGCGCCGAGGAAGACCGGCAGGGCCTCGAGGATCGTGACCTCGGCCCCCAGCCGCCGCCAGACGCTGCCGAGTTCCAGCCCGATGACGCCGGCGCCGATGACGCCCAGCCGCTTGGGCACCTTGTCAAAGGCGAGCGCCCCCTCGTTGTCGCAGACCGTCACGTTGTCCACGGGCACGTTGGGCAGGTGCCGCGCCTTGGAGCCCGTGGCGACGATCACGTGCTTCGCCTGCACCGTCTCCTTGCGGTCCCCGTTGGCGACCTCGAGGGTGTAACCGTCGCCGCCGGTGATGAACTTGCCGAAGCCCTGCAGCCAGGTGATCTTGTTCTTCCTGAACAGGAACTCGATGCCCTTGGTCATCTTGCCGACGATCGCGTCCTTGCGCGCCTGCATGCGGCCGATGTCCACCTTCGCGCCGGACACCGAGATGCCGTGCTCGTCCAGGTGGTGGCTCACCTTCTCGAACGCCTCGGAGGACGCGAGGAGCGCCTTCGAGGGGATGCAGCCCACGTTGAGGCAGGTGCCGCCCAGCGCCAGCTCGCCCCGGGGGTTGCGCCAGCCCTCGATGCAGGCGGTCTTCAGGCCCAGCTGGGCGGCGCGCACCGCCGCGATGTATCCGCCGGGGCCGGCGCCGATCACGACAACGTCAAAGGTCTGCGTCATGGCATTTCCGATCACGGAATGGGAGACGATTGATCAAGCCATTTACCGCGGCGCCCTTCACCGCAGCCAAAGCCGCGCGATGTGGACGCCCAGTCCCGCGCACAGCCCCGCCGCGAGGGGATGCACGCCCTTCAGGAGCAGGGGCGGGTGCTTCATGATCTTCAGGAACCAGAAGGTGAGCGCGACCGCGAGCCCCA
>Ga0114939_10000278_pt1 | contig 44931 bp, 34 predicted proteins | sample AshMeaCrysSpring_FD_87196 | JGI IMG/M metagenome (GOLD analysis project Ga0114939, IMG submission 87196) | Groundwater microbial communities from Big Spring, Nevada to study Microbial Dark Matter (Phase II) - Ash Meadows Crystal Spring | ecosystem: Environmental > Aquatic > Deep subsurface >...
CGCGGCCTCGCAGCCGCGCTGAAGGACGTCGTAGGTCGGGTCGGGCGTGATGCCGTCGTGGACCGCGACGTCGACGCCTTGCGCAGCGAGCGCGGCGCGCAGCGGCTCGACGACCCCGAGCTTGACGAGCACCGCGTCGCTCACGATCAGCACGCGCTTCAGACCGAACTGCGCGATGGAGTCGCACAGCTTCAGCGCGGCCCCGGGACCGACGAAGGTCGTGGGCCGCGGAATCGGCACCACCCGCGAGGTCGGCCACTGGAACGGCTTGACCAGCCGGTAGGCAAAGAGACGCAGGTCGAAGAGCATGGGACACCCCCGTTGCTGCAGCGCAACCTAGCACGCGCCGCAGCCCGCGGCATCCGGGGAAGACGGCAGTACCAGGTAACCTGGGCGCGGACCCCCGTGGTGCCCTACGTCTGCAGAACGACGGACACGGGTTACAGTGCAGCCCCGCCGTGATGGCCGGCGCCAGAGAATCCCGCGAGCCCACCATGTCCGACCGCGCCCCGATCCCCCGCGATCCCGCCGACGACTACACCCCGGAGATGGCCGAGCGCCGGGCGCAGTTCCTGCGCGAACGCACCGGCGTCTCGCTCGAGCACGTGCGCCGCCCGTCGTTCGATCCCCACGTGCTGCCCGGCAACATCGAGAACTTCGTCGGCGTGGCGCAGGTGCCGATCGGCATCGCCGGTCCGCTGCGTATCGCAGGCGAGCACGCACGCGGCGACCTCTACGTGCCGCTCGCCACCACCGAGGGCACCCTGGTCGCGAGCTACAACCGCGGCATGCGCGTGCTGACCGAGTGCGGTGGCGTGCAGACCACGGTCGTGAAGAGGTCCATGCAGCGCGCGCCCGTGTTCATGTTCCGTACGGCACTCGAGGCGCGCGACTTCGGCGAGTGGCTCGGGGCGCACTTCGACGGCGTGAAGGCCGCGGCCGAGTCCACGACGCGCATCGGGCGGCTCGTCGAGATCGAGCAGTACCACGTCGCGAACCTGCTCTACCTGCGCTTCGACTACACGACAGGCGACGCCGCCGGCCAGAACATGACCGGCAAGGCCACGCACGCCGCCTGCGAGTGGATCTGCGACGCGCATCCGTCGCACCCGAAGTACCTGCTCTCGGGCAGCATCGACACCGACAAGAAGCACTCCGCGATCAACACGCTGCAGACGCGCGGCCGGCGCGTGGTGGCCGAGGCGGTGATCAGGAGCGAGGTCCTCGAGCGCATCATGCGCGTCGACACGAAGACGCTGTTCCGGGCCCGTCAGGTGTCGAACGCGGGCGCGCTGCTCGCCGGCACCGCCTATAACGGCCCGCACGCGGCGAACGGCATCGCCGCGATGTTCATCGCCACCGGCCAGGACGTCGCGAACGTCGCCGAGTCGCACGCCGGGATCACCTACGCGCAGCTGCTCGACAACGGCGACTACTACTGGTCGGTCACACTCACCTCGCTGATCGTGGCGAGCTACGGCGGCGGCACTGGCCTGCCGACGCAACGGGAGTGCCTCGAGCTGATGGGCTGCTATGGGCAGGGCAAGGCCGACCGGCTCGCCGAGATCGTGGCGGCCGTCGTGCTTGCCGGCGATGTCTCGCTCGGCAGCGCCGTGCTCGCCGGCGACTGGGTGACGAGCCACGAGCGGCTGGGGCGCAATCGCCCCTGAGTCCTCGGCGCCGCGATCCGCGGGCTGCAGCCGATGTCCGGCGCCGCCACGCCAGGTAAGGCACGGATACGAGCAGCGAGGCGATCGAATACGCCACGACGACCGCGATGGTCCGGAGACCGGAAAAGGCGGCGGCGACCAGCACCGCGAGGCCGACGTGCCGCGTCGCACAGGCGATGGCGAGCGCGGTGCGGTCGTCCTCGGCGGGACCGCCCAGCGTGTGCCCGATGCCGAGCGCCACGATCATGAACGACACGAACGCAAGCATTCCGGGGCCTTGAAGCTGCAGCAGCAGTTTCCAGTTCGCGACCAGCAGCTGCAGTGCGGCCAATGCGAGGACCAGGCCCGCGCCCTTCATCAGCACGTCGGACGTCCGCTCGAAGAACGCAGGATTCAGCGGGCGCAGCGCCATGCCGGCGACCAGCGGCGCCAGGAACGCCTGGCCGATCACAATTGCCACCGTGCAGGAAGTGAGTTCGATGTCACGATCGAAATACCGGGCCGGCAGCGCAGCCTTCACGCCCGGCGCGAGCGGCAGGAATCTTGCGAATGCAATTGCCGCGAGCGGCACCATCACATACATCGCCAGCACTGACCGCAGCAGCAGCGCGGGGCGCCGCAAATGCGCCAGCGGCCACCAGCGCGCGCAAGTAATCGTGCGCGCGCGACTCGGCATAGAAGTCGATCGTGAACCCGGGGGCTGCAAGTATCAGCAGCCCCACGGCGAGCCCGCGAAATACTCGCGAACACCGTCTCGACGATGATTGCACGGCTCCTGCCGGACGCCCGGATGCTCGTCAGGGGATCGCGTGCGGCGCGATCCGGTCACGCCACGGCAGCGCCCGCTCGAGCTGCGCGGCAAGACGGAACAGCGTCGCCTCGTCGCCGATGCGCGCGGTGAACAGCATGCCCATCGGCAGCCCGTCCTCGGTCCAGTGCAGCGGCAGCGACATCGACGGCTGGCCCGTCACGTTGGCCACCATCGTGTAGGGCGAGGCCTCGAACACCGGCGCGAAGGCCTCGACGACCTTGGAGCGCTGCGAGAGCAGCGCCGCAGCAGGCAGCGCGGTGAGCAGCTTGAGTCCCTGCCGCTGCAGCCCCGTCAGCTGGTAGGCGCCGATCGGCATGGGCGGCACGCCGACCGTGGGCGTGAGCAGCGCGTCGAAGGCCGACGACCACGCAAGCCACTGCCGCGAGAAGATCTGCATGGTCCACATCGCGGCGGCCACGTCGGCCGCAGACTGCGCCTCGCCCATCCTGGCGAGGATCCAGGTCGCGAGCTCGACGTCGTCGCTGGTGGCCTCGCGACCGACGATCTGTCCCGCCATGCGCAGCGTCGCCGCGACGTCTGCCGCGACCAGCGCCGCGTAGCTTTCGACAAACGACTCCGGCGGCAGCGGCAGGTGCACCTCGACGACCTCGTGACCGAGCCGGTCGAGCGCGGCCGCGGTCGCCTCGAGCGCGCGCCGGTTCTCCGCGTGCAGCACCTTGCCGAGACCGGGGTCGAAGCTGAACGCCACGCGCAGCCGACCGGGCTCGCGCTGCGTCTCCTCGAGGAACGGCCGCACGGGCGGCGGCAGCTTCATGAGCTGCTGCGGGTAGTCACCGGCGGTCGCATCGAGCAACGCGGCGCTGTCGCGCACCGTGCGGCTGACCACGTGCTCGCTGATGAAACCCCACCAGATGTCGGGCGCCTGCGGACCGGTCGGGTTGCGGCCGCGGCTCGGCTTCAGCCCCACGAGGCCGCAGTTCGAGGCCGGCGTTCGTATCGAGCCGCCGCCGTCGTTGGCGTTTGCCGCGGGCACGATGCGCGCCGCCACGGCCGCCGCCGAGCCGCCGCTCGAGCCGCTCGGCGTGCGGTCGAGGTTCCATGGGTTGCGCGCGGGCCCGAACAGCTCCGGTTCCGTGACGTTGGTGAGGCCAAGCTCGGGCGTGCTGGTCTTGCCGAAAATCACGAGCCCCGCCTGGCGGTAGCGGCGCGTGAGCTCCTCGTCCTCCGGCGGCACGAAGTCCTTGAAGAGCCGCGACCCGCAGCGCATGGGCTCGCCGGCGAAGGCGGTCATCAGGTCCTTGATCAGGAACGGCACGCCGTGGAGCGCGCTGTCGGGCAGGCCCGCAGCGATCGCCTCGCGCGCCCGGGCTTCCATGAGATGGATCACCGCATTGATCTTCGGATTGACGAGCGCGGTGCGCGCGAGCGCCTCGTCGAGCAGCTCCGACGGGCTCACCTCGCCGCGGTGCACGAGCTCGGCAAGACCGAGTGCGTCGTAGCGGCCGTACTCTGCGAATGGCATCCGGATTCCCCTGCCGCCGGCATCGGTCGCGCCCGGCGCATCGTTACGGCCAATGTGGCGAGCGCCAATAATGTCCCCACCGCCGCCGGAATGCGACCGGATCGGTGCGGTGCTGGCGCTTGCCATCGCCCTGCGGCGCGTCGAAACTCCGCCCCATCCATCCCGCCTCACGACCGGCCGCCCATGAACACCCACCGCCGCCGCCTGCTGCTCACCGCCACCTTTGCCGCAGCCATCTCGGCCGGGCTTGCGCTCTCGGCCCGTGCCGCCTCCGACAGGGCCGGTGGCGCCGCCACCGTCGACGGCGCGCGTGTTGCGGCCGCCGACCGCGAGCCACAGAACTGGCTCGCACACGGCCGCACCTACGGCGAGCAGCGCTACAGCCCGCTCGCGCAGGTCAACGACGGCAATGTCGAGAAGCTCGGCCTCGCGTGGTCGTTCGCGACGGCGACGACGCGCGGCCTGCAGGCGAGCCCGATCGTGATCGACGGCACGATGTACACGACCGGCACGTGGAGCGTGGTGTGGGCGCTCGACGCGAAGACCGGCAGGGAGCTCTGGAAGTACGATCCCGAGGTGCCGCGTGCGTGGGGCCGCCATCTGTGCTGCGACGCCGTGAACCGCGGCGTGGCCGTGTGGAAGGGCGCGGTGTACGTCGGCACGATCGACGGGCGGCTGGTGTCGCTCGACGCGAAAACCGGTACGAAGCGCTGGGAAGTGAACACCATCGACCGCACCAAGCCCTACAGCATCACGGGCGCGCCGCGCGTGGTGAAAGGCAAGGTGCTGATCGGCAACGGCGGCGGCGAGTTCGGGGTGCGTGGCTATCTTTCCGCCTATGACGCGGACAGCGGCAAGCTCGCCTGGCGCTTCTACACCGTGCCCGGCAACCCGAAAGACGGCTTCGAGCACCCGGAGATGGCAGAGGCCGCCAAGACCTGGAACGGCGAGTGGTGGATCGGCGGCGGCGGCGGCACCGTCTGGGACTCGATTGCGTACGACCCCGAGCTCGACACGCTCTACGTCGGAACGGGCAACGGCTCGCCGTGGGCGCGCGACATCCGCTCACCGGGCGGCGGCGACAATCTCTATCTGTCGTCCATCCTCGCCCTGAATCCAGACACCGGTCGGCTCAAGTGGCACTACCAGACCACGCCCGCCGAAAACTGGGACTACACGGCCACGCAGCACATCATCCTCGCGGACCTGTCGATTGGCGGAAAGCCACGCAAGGTGCTGATGCAGGCACCCAAGAACGGTTTCTTCTACGTGCTCGACCGCGTCACCGGCGAGCTGCTGTCGGCCGACAAGTTCGCGCCCGTGACCTGGGCGAGCCACGTGGACCTGAAGACCGGCCGACCCGTGGAAACGGAGATCGCCAACTACAGCCGCGAAACCAAGCTGATCGTCCCGGCGCCGCTCGGCGCGCACAACTGGCACCCGATGGCGTTCAACCCGAAGACGGGGCTGGTCTACATCCCGGCGATGCAGCAGGTATTCCCTTACTCTCTGTCGTCCGACTTCAAGCGGACGGGCACGTACCAGCGCCGGGACATGTTCTGGAACCCGGGCATCGACTGGAACACGGCGATCGACACCACGATCGACCTGATGAAGCAGATGGGCGGCACGCTGCCGCCGGATCGCGGTTACCTCAAGGCCTGGGACCCGATCCAGAAAAAGACGGTGTGGGAGATCGAGCACCCGGCGTTCTGGAACGGTGGCCTGCTGACGACTGCAGGCAATCTTCTGTTCCAGGGTACCGGTGATGGCCGCTTCGTCGCCTATGCCGCGGACACCGGCAGAATCCTGTGGGCACTGCCGACCTCGGTGGGGATCATCGCCCCGCCGGTGACCTACGAAGTGGACGGGGAGCAGTACGTCGTCGTGATGGCCGGCTACGGTGGCGCAGGCGCGCTGACCAGCGGCGACCCGCGCACCATGGCCACCGGGCGGTTCCAGAACGACGGCTACGTGCTGGCGTTCAAGCTGGGAGGCAAGGCCACCATGCCGCGGATCGCCGAGAAGAACCTCTCGATCCCCGAGCCGCCAAAGCTCGCGGCCACCGCGGCCCAGCTCGAGAACGGCAAGTACGCCTACATGCGCACCTGCATGGTCTGCCACGGCGCGCTCGTTGTCTCCGGCGGCGTGATCCCGGACCTGCGCATGCTCAGCGCCGAGAAGCACTCGATCTTCAAGGAAATCGTCTACGATGGCGTCATCCACGGCGCGGGCATGCCGCGCCTCGGCGACCTGCTTACCGAGCAGGACGTGCGCGACATCCACGCTTACATCGTCGAGCGCTCGAACCAGGACCGCGCAGCAGCCGCAGCAACCTCCGCGGCCGCGCCTTCGCGCTGAATCGGGGCGGCCGGGGAATCCCCGGCCGCGGCCGTCGGGATGCTCGCGGCGGCCCGGTGCTGCCCGGCCGGGTCAATTGTTCTTTGCGCCCTGCTCGACCCAGCGACGGATGGTCAGGACCTCCGCCTCGGTGGGCACCGATGCACTGCCGTGCGGCATCTTGAGCGCCGGGTCCACACGGCCCTCGACGAGCATCACGAGCACGCTGGAGAGCGCATCACCGGGCAGCACGACCGGGCCATATTGCGTGCCCTTCATCAGCGATTCGTGGCTGCCGAGTTCGAAGCCGCTCACGACATAGCCGGCCTGCCCGGGCACGTGGCAGGCCTTGCAGTGCTTGTCGAGGATGGGCACGACGTCGCTCGCATAGCTCACCGCCCTGTTGCGCTCGCAGCCCGCGACTGCCGCAAGACTCGCGAGTGCCACCCAGAACCAGACCGATCGAGTTGGGTTCATGGCGATCCCTCGGTACGACTTCACGCGAAGCTCACCGTCCGCCTCGACGCTGGGCGCGGGCAATTCGCGCAATTACCTAGGGATGATGAACCTGAACGTGAGATTGATGCGCTCGCCCACCTGGGCCGAGGTCTTGGGCAGCGCATGGACCCAGTGGTGCTGGGTGGCGCCAGACATGCAGAGCAGGCTGCCGTGTGCGAGCGGCAGGTCGAGGCGCTGGTCCTTGCGACGGCGATGGCGCAGGCAGAAGCGGCGCGTCGCCCCGAGCGAGACCGAGGCGATGACCGGATTAGGCCCCAGCTCGGGCTCATCGTCGGCATGCCAGCCCATGCCGTCACGACCGTCCCTATACAGGTTCAGCAGAACTGCGTTGTAGGCAGTGCCGGTGAGCTCGGTCACCCGATTGCGGACTGCGGCGAGTTCCGCTGTCCACGGCAGCGGCTCATGCACGGTCCCGGAGTAGGTGTAACTCGCGCATGGGTCACCGTGCCACGCGACCAGGCGTGGCACCGGCACGCGGCGACCGAACATCAGGATCTCCTCCGTCCGCCAGTCGATGCCCTGGCGCAGCGCCACGAACAACCGGGTCGCCTTGACTGCCTCGAACGCGTCGGGCCAGCAACGGGCCTCACCGTCCGGCAGGTCGAGCGCCGCCCCCCCGAACGGTGCCGACGATCCGGCGGGTGGCGGCTGCAGCGGGGGAAGCGTTCCGGAAGTCATCCCGGAGGAGGGTAGCGCCGCTGGCGGGCGGTCGCAGCCCCGACCGACGCCGTGGCTAAGCTCGACTGGCGATCCTGCGGACCAAGGTTCACAATGATGCACTGCAGCAAATCCTCCCGCAGGAATGCCGATGCCCAGTCTCCGTGCCCGTGCCATCAACCGGTTCCTCCGCCTGACGACCAAACGTCTCTGGCGCCCGGGCCTCGACATCGCCGAGGTCCGCGAGCACACGGCCAGGATGGACGCCCGGCTGGGCCGGCGTGCGCCGGCCGTGCCGATGGAGGCCGTGTCCATCGCCGGCGTGCCAGCCACCTGGGTCGGTGCGCCCGAATGCCAACTCAAGGGCACGCTGCTGTACCTGCACGGCGGGGCGTGGTGTCTGCACCTGCCGGCGGTATACGGCCGCCTCGCCGCCGAGATTTCGAGACTCACCGGGTTGCGCGTGCTGCTGGTGGACTACCGACTCGCTCCCGAGCATCCCTTCCCCGCCGCTATCGACGACTGCCTGGCCGTGTACAACTTCCTGGTGGACCAGGGAATCACGGACCGGCCGTTCTCAATCGCCGGCGACTCGGCGGGCGGCAATCTCGCTCTCGTCACCCTGATGCGCGCTCGTGACGCGCTGCTGCCACTGCCTGACTGCGCCGCGCTCTTGTCCCCCTCGACCGACATGACGGCATCGGGCCCGTCGATTCGATACAACGCCGAGGCCGATCCGATGTTCTCGCCGGTGGCCTTGGAACTCATCCCGGAGCAGTACTGCCCGGGGCAGGATCGTTGCAACCCGTTGCTCTCGCCACTGTTCGGCAACTGGGATGGCTTACCGCCACTGCTGTTCCATGCGGGCTCGACCGAGCTGCTGCTCGACGATTCCGTGCGTGCGCAAGATCGTGCGCGCCAGGCCGGGGTGGACGCGCAGATCGAGGTCTGGCCGGGGCTGCCTCATGTGTTCCACGTATTCCGCTGGCTGCCAGAGTCGCGCACCGGCCTCGAGTCCGTGGCCGACTTCATCGTGCAACGCTCGGTGCAGCGCCGTGCGGCAGCCGCGCGTCCGTCGGCGCCCGCCATCGGCGCCGCGCAGCTGGATGACTGGGTAACCTATCCGTCGCTGATCAGCGGGGACCTGCTGCCCGCGCCCTAGCCGGACGCCAGTTCCTCGACGAATCGCGACACCGACTCAAGAGCCCGATCCGCGTCGGCGAGCAGCCCGGCATTGGCCTGGAAGACGTGCCAGCGCCGGGGGTACTCCTCGTAAGTCACGCGGACTCCGTCGGCCAGAAGCCTCCCGCGCAGACGTCGCGAGTCGTTAAGCAGCAGCTCATCCGTACCGACCTGGATCAACGCCGGAGGCAGGTCGCGCAGGTCCGCACCAACCGGTGACGCGAGTGGCTCGCGCGGATCGCAAGCGCCGAGGTAGGCGCGAGCGCATTCATGGACCCAGGGCAGCGTAAGCATGATCTCGCCTGGCGGCGGCGGTCCCGTCTGCTCCAGCGCGAGATCCACCCAGGGTGAGAACAGCACCAGCGCATGCGGCTGTGGCAAGGCCAGTTCACGCAGCCGAAGCGCGGTCGCAACCGACAGTCCGCCGCCCGCGGAGTCGCCTGCCACGACGATGCTGCCGGGATCGGCCCCCTGCGAAACGAGTCCACGGAACGCCGCGACCGAGTCGTCCAGCGCGGCCGGAAACGGGTGCTCGGGTGCGAGGCGATAGTCGGGCGTGAAGACCCGTGCGCCGCACAGCTTCGCGAGATGCCCGGTGATCGCCCGGTGCGTCGACGGCGCGCCCGTGCAATAGCCGCCGCCGTGCAGGTAGAGGATCGTGCGCCGTGGATCGGGGTGGCTGGCGGCCCGCGTCCATTCGCCCGGCACGCCGCCGCAGACGGCAGGCTCGAACCTGCTACGCCTCGGCGGCAGCGTGAGGCTGGTAACCCACTTCAGCCGGCGGCGCTGCTTCTCTATGGCCAGCCCGGCCCGAAAGGTCCGGCCGAGCGTCAGCTTGAGCACCGAGCGCAGTATGCCGGCCACTGCGCGCTGGTACGACGACTCGCCCGTCGTCCGCATCCGCGGTTCCGTCTCCCTCATTCGGCCTTCACCAACCCGCAGCACATAGGGGTCGCATTCTTTCGTGCGGACCGGCCGCCGTCCATGCGGCGCCAGGCGCGCTCATGGAAGTAGAAGGCCACGGTATTGGCGATCGGCTCGATCAGGCCGATGCCCGTCGCGATCGCGATCGAACCCGTGAGCGCGTAAGCGACGCTGAACGCGACGAGGAAGTGCAGCGTCGCGAAGGACACGGTCTTCATGAGGTCACGCTGAATGCTCTGCATGGCTTTGGCCCCCTTGGCCGACGACATCCGTCAGTGCGCCCAGAGTGTGCGTACGCGGGGGGAGCGATCCAATCGCTTGGTCGGATCAGGGCGATAGGCAAGGACGATGCGCGGCGGGAACCCCGCCGGCCGGGTCGTCAGCCGCGGCTGCTGCCTTCCGGGAGCACCTCGAGGCGCGCCGCAGCGACGCCGCGGCGGACCATGCCGATCTCGGCCGCAGCGGCCTGGGAGAGATCGGCAATGCGGCTTCCAACGAATGGCCCGCGGTCGTTGACCCGGACCACCACGCTGCGGCCATTGCGCAGATTGGTCACCCGTACCTGGGTACCGAAAGGCAGCGTCGGGTGAGCCATCGTCAATGCGGTTGCGTCGAACAGCTCTCCACTGGCCGTGGGGCGGTCGTGGAACTGGGCGCCATACCAGGACACGACCCCCTCCTGCACGACGACTTTGGCCTGGGAGGCGCCGAAAGGCAGGAGCAACGCCAGCACGCCCAGCGCCAGAAAGGAGCGTGGTCGTCGGACGCGTCGGCGGGCGTTCTCTGGACGTGGGGTCATGACTTCCGGCCTGGTGGAGACGGCGGTTCCGACCGGGTCGGGCGCCGCGAAGTTCCGGGGATTCTACGCGACCAGGGGTCCCAGAGCCCATCGAAGATCACATTTTGCCTTTTCTTTCATTGAGTTATGTTCACACCAGCGGTCCCGCGAGGGTTCCGGCGAGATCCGTCATGGCCCACGTGCGGCTCATGCGACCGGGCGTCGACCAGTCGGACCTGGCTGCCGCCGGCGCGTTTCCGACCGGTCCGGGCCGGTCATGTTGCACTGCATTGACGCCGGACGGCCCGCGTGTCATATGACTCCGGCCATCCAGATCCTGTCGCTCCTGCCAGGGGGGCCGGCACCAGCCAGCCGTCCTCCATGTGGTTGGGAGCGACGCACTGGCCGACGACCCACGACCGGCAGGCAGGCCCGCACCGATGACCGAAACGCATCGCCCCGCTCACCTCCCCCCCGAGAAACAGGGCCTGTACGACCCGCGCTTCGAGCACGACGCCTGCGGCACCGGCTTCGTGGTCAACATCAAGGGCCAGCGCTCGCACCGGATCCTCGAGCAGGCCATCCAGGTCCTGAAGAATCTCGACCACCGCGGCGCCTGCGGCTGCGAGGTCAACACCGGCGACGGCGCCGGCGTGCTGATCCAGATGCCGCACGCCTTCAACGATGAAGTGTGCCGCAAGGCCCGCATCCCCCTGCCCGGCCCCGGCGAGTACGGCAGCGGCATCGTCTTCATGCCCCGCAACCCGACCGTGCGCCGCCTGATCGAGCAGAAGTTCGAGCAGGTGGTGCAGTCCGAGGGCCAGCACGTGCTCGGCTGGCGGACCGTGCCGACCGTGAACGGCATGCTCGGTGAGACGGCCCGCTCCTGCGAGCCGTTCATGCGCCAGGTGTTCATCCGGCGCGACCCCTCGATCACCGATGAGCTCGACTTCGAGCGCAAGCTCTACGTGATCCGCAAGCGTGCCTACAGCGAGATCCGCACCTCGACCATGGCGGGGGCCGAGTACTGGTACGTGGTGAGCCTCTCCTGCCGCACCCTGGTCTACAAGGGCATGCTGCTCACGACGCAGCTCGACCAGTACTTCCCCGACCTGCACAACCCGCTGGTGGAGACGGCGCTGGCGCTGGTCCACTCGCGCTTCAGCACCAACACCTTCCCGAGCTGGGACCGCGCCCACCCCTACCGCTACATCGCCCACAACGGCGAGATCAACACGGTGCGCGGCAACTCGAACTGGATGCATGCCCGCGAGGCGCGCTTCGAGTCGGAGGCCTTCGGCGAGGACATCGAGAACATCCGCCCGATCATCAACCCCAACGGCAGCGACTCGGGCATGTTCGACAACACGCTCGAGCTGCTCTACCTCGCCGGCCGCTCGCTGCCGCACGCCGTGATGATGATGATCCCGGAACCGTGGTCTAACCACGAGTCCATGGACGACGACAAGCGCGCCTTCTACCAGTATCACTCGAGCCTGATGGAGCCCTGGGACGGTCCAGCCTCCATCGCCTTCACCGACGGCACGCAGATCGGCGCCGTGCTCGACCGCAACGGACTGCGTCCGTCGCGCTACTACGTGACGAACGACGACCTCGTGATCCTGGCCTCCGAGGCCGGCGTCCTCGACGTGCCGCCCGATACCGTGGTGCAGAAAGGCCGCCTGCAGCCCGGCCGCATGTTCCTCGTGGACACCGTGCAGGGCCGCATCATCGACGACGAGGAGATCAAGCGCACGATCGCCACCCAGCGACCTTATCGCGAGTGGCTCGACCAGTACCTCGTGCACCTCGACGACCTGCCGGCTGCGCCCGAGACCCCGGCGCCCGATCCCGACAGCCTGCTGCAGCGCCAGGTTGCGTTCGGCTACACGTTCGAAGACGAACGCGTGCTGCTCACGCCCATGGCGCGCGACGGCGTCGAGGCCGTGGGCTCGATGGGCAACGACACGCCGCTCGCGGTGCTGTCGAACAAGCCTCGGCTGCTATACGACTACTTCAAGCAGATGTTCGCGCAGGTGACGAACCCGCCGATCGACTGCATCCGCGAGGAGCTGATCACGTCGGCCGAGACCAGGCTCGGTTCGGAGGGCAACCTGCTCAATCCGCAGCCGGCCGACTGCCGCCGCCTGGAGCTCAAGTGGCCGATCGTGACCAACGAGGAGTTCGCCAAGGTCCGCCGCATGGACCTGCCCGGCCTCAAGGTCGGCGTGCTGCCGATCCTGTTCCGCGTCTCGCGTGGCGAGAAGGGCCTCGTGAAGTCGCTCGAGGAGCTGCGCTTCATGGCGCGGCGCCTGATCGAGGAAGAAGAGTGCAACGTGCTGGTCCTGAGCGACCGTGGCGTAAACAGGGAATTCGCGCCGGTTCCGGCGCTGATGGCGGTGGCTGGACTGCACCACTACCTGATCCGCGAGGGCCTGCGCACGCGCGCAAGCCTGGTGCTCGAGACCGGCGAGGCGCGCGAAGTGCACCACTTCGCGCTGCTGATCGGCTACGGGGTCAGCGCGATCAATCCCTACCTCGCCTTCGAGACCATCGAGCACATGATCGGCGAAGGCCTGCTCACCGGCGTGGACTACAAGGCCGCCTGCAAGAACTTCGTCAAGGCAGCGGCCAAGGGTGTGATCAAGGTTGCCTCCAAGATGGGCATTTCCTCGCTTCAGAGCTACCGCGGTGCGCAGGTGTTCGAGGCGGTGGGGCTCCGGCAGGACGTGATCGACGAGTACTTCCGCTGGACGTCCTCGCGCGTCGGGGGCATCGGCACGGACGTGATCGCGCAGGAGGTGCTGCTGCGCCACCAGGCGGCGTTCCCGGAGCGGCCGCTCGAGCGGCACGCGCTGCCGGTGGGAGGCCAGTACCAGTGGCGCGCCGATGGCGAGTATCACCTGTTCAATCCCGAGACCATCCATCGCCTGCAGAAGGCGGTGCGCAGCGGCAGCTACCAGACCTTCAAGTCGTACGCCCAGCTCGTGAACGAGCAGTCGACGAATCTCTGCACGCTGCGCGGGCTGCTCGAGTTCAAGGCCGGCGACGCGATCCCGCTGGAAGAGGTCGAGCCGGCGGAAGCGATCATGAAGCGCTTCAAGACCGGGGCGATGTCCTACGGCTCGATCAGCAAGGAAGCTCACGAGACGCTGGCCATCGCGATGAACCGGATCGGCGGCAAGAGCAATACCGGCGAGGGTGGCGAGGACCCGGAGCGCTTCGTTCCGCTGCCGAACGGCGACTCGAAGAACTCCGCGATCAAGCAGGTGGCTTCAGGGCGTTTCGGCGTCACGAGCGAGTACCTCACGAGCGCGAAGGAGCTGCAGATCAAGATGGCGCAGGGCGCGAAGCCCGGCGAGGGCGGCCAGCTGCCCGGTACCAAGGTTTATCCGTGGGTGGCGAAGACGCGTCACACGACCGCAGGCGTCGGCCTCATCTCCCCGCCGCCTCACCACGACATCTACTCGATCGAGGATCTCGCCGAGCTGATCCATGACCTGAAGAACGCGAACCGGCACGCGCGAGTGAGCGTGAAGCTCGTGGCGGAGGTGGGCGTGGGCACGATCGCGGCGGGGGTCGCCAAGGCGCACGCCGACGTGGTGCTGATCAGCGGCTACGACGGCGGCACGGGCGCCTCGCCGCAGACCTCCATCACGCACGCAGGCCTGCCCTGGGAACTCGGACTCGCCGAGACGCACCAGACGCTGGTGCTCAATAACCTGCGCAGCCGCATCGCGGTGGAGACCGACGGACAACTCAAGACGGGCCGCGACGTCGCGGTCGCCGCGCTGCTCGGCGCCGAGGAATTCGGCTTCGCGACGGCGCCGCTGGTGGCGACGGGCTGCATCATGATGCGCGTCTGCCACTTGAACACCTGCCCCGCCGGCATCGCCACGCAGGATCCGCGCCTGCGCGAGAAGTTCAAGGGCAAACCCGAACACGTCGTGAACTTCATGCGCTTCGTCGCCGAGGAACTGCGCGAGATCATGGCGCAGCTGGGGTTCCGCACCGTCGAGGAGATGGTCGGTCGCGTCGACCGCCTCGAGCCACGCGCGGCCATCGGGCACTGGAAGGCGAAGGGCCTCGACTTCTCGAACCTGCTCTACTCGCCCGAGGTCGACCCCGACTGGGGCCGCCACTGCCAGGACGAGCAGGACCATGGCCTCGAGCGGTCACTGGACATGACCGTGCTGCTCGAGCTCTGCCGACCCGCGATCGAGCGTGGCGAGGAAGTGGTCGCGGAGCTGCCGATCCGCAATGTGAACCGCGTCGTAGGCACCATTACTGGAAGCGAGATCACGCGCCGGCACGGCGCAAAGGGCCTCCCCGAGGACACGATCCGCCTGCACTTCCGCGGCTCCGCCGGCCAGAGCCTCGGCGCCTTCATCCCGCCGGGCATGACGCTTTCTCTCGAGGGCGACGCCAACGACTACGTCGGCAAGGGCCTCTCGGGCGGCAAGGTCGCAGTGCTGCCGCCGCGCGAGTCGAAGTTCGTCGCCGAGGACAACATCATCGTCGGCAACGTGGCGCTGTACGGCGCCACCAGCGGCGAAGCGTTCATCCGCGGCCTCGCGGGCGAGCGCTTCGCGGTGCGCAACAGCGGCGTGAACGCGGTCGTCGAAGGCGTTGGCGATCATGGCTGCGAGTACATGACCGGTGGCCGCGTCGTGGTGCTCGGCCCGACGGGGCGCAACTTCGCGGCCGGGATGTCGGGCGGCATTGCATACGTGCTCGACGAGCGCGGCGATTTCCATGACCGGGTCAATACGCAGATGGTCAGCCTCGAGCGCCTCACCGACGAGGCCGAGATCACCGGCGTGCGCAGGCTCGTCGAGCGGCACCTCGAGCACACCTCGTCGAGCCGCGCCCGCCAGGTGCTCGACGCCTGGGACGACCTCGTGCCGAAGTTCGTGAAGGTCATTCCGCGCGACTACCAGCGCATGCTCGGTGCCATCGCGCGTGCCGAGGAGCAGGGCCTCGTCGGCGACGAGGCGATCATGGTGGCCTTCGAGGAGAACGCCCGCGACACCTCGCGGGTTGGCGGCAACTGAGCGGGCCCGCGGGCCCCGAGAAGACGACGATGGGAAAGCCAACGGGATTCATCGAGTACCTGCGCGAGCTGCCGATCGATCGCGCACCTTCGCAGCGCATCTCCGACTGGAAGGAATTCCACCCGCACCTCGAGGAGAAGCGACTGCGCCAGCAGGGCGCTCGCTGCATGGACTGCGGCGTGCCGTTCTGCCACACGGGCAGGCTGATCAGCGGCATGGCATCGGGCTGCCCTATCAACAACGTAATTCCGGAATGGAACGACCTCGTCTACCGCGGGCTCTGGCAAGAGGCGCTCGACCGCCTGCACATGACCAACAACTTCCCGGAGTTTACCGGGCGCGTGTGCCCGGCGCCCTGCGAAGGGTCCTGCGTGCTCGGCATCAACGACCCGCCGGTCGCGATCAAGAGCATCGAGGCGGAGATCATCGACCGCGGCTGGGAGGAAGGCTGGGTGTTGCCGGAGCAGCCGAAGGGCCGCACCGGCAAGCGCGTCGCCGTGATCGGCTCGGGTCCGGCCGGGCTCGCCGCGGCCGAGCAACTGAACCGCGCCGGCCACCTCGTCTCGGTGCTCGAGCGCGACGACCGGCCGGGCGGGCTGCTGATGTACGGCATCCCGAACATGAAGCTCGACAAGCGCGAGGTCGTGATGCGTCGCCTCGACCTCATGGAGCATTCGGGCATCAAGTTCATATGCAACGCCAACGTCGGCGAGAACGTCGAGGCGAACCTTCTGCTGCGTGACTTCGACGCCACGGTGATCTGCACGGGTGCCACCCGGCCGCGCGACCTCCCCGTCGACGGCCGCAGTCTCCAGGGCGTGCACTTCGCGATGGACTACCTGACCTTCAGCACCCGGGCACTGCTCGCCGGCGACCCGGACTCGAACTCGATCCACGCGCGCGGCAAGGACGTCGTGGTGATCGGTGGTGGCGACACCGGCACCGACTGCGTCGGCACCGCCCTGCGCCAGGGCTGCCGCAGCCTCGTGCAGATCGAGATCATGGCGCGCCCGCCGCTCGAGCGCGCCGCCGACAACCCGTGGCCCGAGTGGCCCAAGGTGTATAAGCTCGACTACGGACAGGAGGAGGCCGCGGCGAAGTTCGGCTCGGACCCGCGGGAGTACCTCACGACGGTGAAGCGGTTCGTCGGCGACGCCGGAGGCCAACTGAAGGAAATCGTCACCGTGCAGGTGAAATGGGAACGCAACGCATCGGGGCAGGTCGTGCCGGTCGAAGTGCCCGGCACAGAGCAGTCGCGGCCCGCGCAGCTCGCGTTGCTCGCGATGGGCTTCCTCGGGCCGGAGCAGCCGTTGCTCAAGGACCTCGGTGTCGAGTGCGACGCGCGCAGCAACGTGCGCGCGGAACACGGCCGCTTCGCAACCAACCTCCGGGGGGTGTTCGCCGCGGGCGACTGCCGTCGCGGCCAGAGCCTGGTCGTCTGGGCGATCAACGAGGGCCGCGGCGCGGCGCGCGAGTGCGATCGCTTTCTGATGGGACGCACCGGCCTGCCCTGAGGCTGGCGGTGGCGGACGGCCACTCGTGAAACCGCACACGCCACCAGCAGATCAGTCACGCGAATCGAGCGGCTGGGGCCTTTCGATCGGCGTATGGCTCGTGCTCGGCTTCGGGCTGGTGATCGCGGCCTTCGTGATCGGCAGCCTGCTCGCCCAGCGCGGTTCGCGGCTCGCTACCGAGGAACTCCGTCGCGTCCAGCTCGAGATCGCGCCGCTCACGCGGACCGCGCGCGACCTCGGCGAGAGCTCCGCGGCATTCGACCGCGCCGTGCTCGAGTTCCTCGGCACCGACTCCGAACAGCACCGCGAGCGGCTCGCCGAGGCTGGTCAGCGCCTGTCCGATGCCATCAACGAGGCGACGGTGTCCACCGGTCCCGCGACTGATGCCTACGGGGAGTCCCTCACCGAGGCTCTTGCCAGGCACCAGGTGCTTGGATTCCGGCTGGCCGAAATGCGCGCCTCGCGGCGGCAGGCGCTCGAGCGCCTCGACGCTGTCTACGGCGAACTCGCGCGCAGACTGAGCGCTGGCGCCGGGATAGGAGTACGCATCGGCGAAACGGTCCTGACCCGCCCCGAGATGCAGGAGCTCGCCGCGGCGCTGGAGCCGGCGCGCATGCAGGCCGCGGTGCAGGTCGATACCGAGTCACCCCGCCCCGTGGCCCTGACTCCGGGCGAGGCGAGTTTCCGACAGGTCCTGCGCGCGCACGAAGAGGCGCTGCGCCGCTCGCCCGGGCTCGCATGGCTGTCGCTGGTCGAGGACGATTTCGCTACGGCGGTGTCACTGCGCCGGTCGGCACAGTCTCTGCGCCGCGAGATCGCAGAGGGACGTGCAGAATTCACCACGTCGAGCGAGAACCTGGCCGCGCGCATCCGCGAGCAGTATGAGACGCCGGCCTGGGACCGCTTCGAGACGGCGACGACGAACGCGGCCGCCAAGCTGCAGCGCGCCGAACGCGACATCACCGACGGTACCGTCAAGTCTATCCTCGCTGCACTGCTGGTGCTGCTGATCACGGCCGCGCTGATCACCCGGCCGATCCGCCGGCTCACGGCGGGCGCGCGCCGCCTCGCGGCTGGCGACCTCGCAGCCCGGGTCAGTCGTGGCGGAGCCAGCGAAGTGGACGAGCTGTCACGCGCCTTCAACCAGATGGCCGCCGAGCTCGACGACGCCGAGCGGGCAGTACGCAGCTACCAGGCCCAGCTCGAGCACCGCGTAACCGAGCGTACTCAGCAGCTGCAGCACCTCGCCGAGCATGATCCGCTCACCAACCTGCCTAACCGGCGTCAGCTGTTCCGGTATCTGAGCGATCGCATCGAGACCGCGACGGCGCGGGGCGAGCGGCTGGCTGTGCTGTTCATGGACCTCGACAACTTCAAGACCGTGAACGACAGCCTCGGCCACGAGTTCGGGGACCGGGTGCTTACCGAGATCGGCGAACGGCTGCGGCAGCTGGGCGGCGAGTCGGGTTTCATCGCGAGGCTCGGCGGCGACGAGTTCACGCTGGTGTTCCCGTTCTCCGGATCCGTCCAGGAGATCGAGGACCGCGCCGGCAACCTGGTCGCACGCTTCCAGCGACCGCTGCAGGTGGACCGGCGCGAGATCGCCATTGGCGTGAGCTGCGGCGCCGCGATACTGCCCGACCACGGCACCGACGCCGCCTCGCTGCTGCGCGCGGCGGACGCGGCGCTGTTCCGCGCCAAGGAACTGGGGCGCAACCGCCTGTGCATCTACGATCCGGAACTGCTGGTGGCCGCGTCGAACCGCTTCCGCGTCGAGCAGGCCCTGCGCCGTGCCATCGACGCGGGCGAGTTCGTGCTTCACTACCAGCCGCAGGTGAGCCTGGTGCGACGCGAGGTCACCGGCGTCGAGGCGTTGCTGCGCTGGCGCCAGGCCGACGCCACGATCGTCCCGGCCGGCGATTTCATCGCGATCGCCGAGCAGTCGGGACTCATGCTCGACCTGAATGGATGGATCCTCGAACAGGCTGCGAGCGACGTGCGCCGGTGGCGCGAGGCCGGCTGGTCGGACGCGCGCGTCGCGATCAACGTTTCGGCGCAGCAGTTCATCTCTGGAGATTTCCTCGCCGCCGTCGAGCGGCTGCTCGAGCGACACGGCCTGCCCGCGGAGGCGATCGAGCTCGAGCTCACCGAGAACATGCTGCAGACGGGAGCGATCACGGTGCACACGCTGCGTGCGCTGCGGGGCCTCGGCATCACTACGGCACTCGACGATTTCGGCATCGGCTACTCGTCGATCACCTCGCTCGAGCAGCTGCCGCTGAATCGCGTGAAGCTCGACCGGAGTGTGCTTGCGGAGGTGGACTCCAACCCGCGTGCAGCCTCGATCGGCAGTTCGATCATCGCTCTGTGCCGGAGTCTCGGGCTGCAGGTGACTGTGGAAGGCGTCGAACGCGCCGGACAGCTTGGCTTCCTGACAGGCTGCGGCGATGTGAACGTACAGGGATTCCTCGTCGCGAAGCCGATGGATGCGGCGCAGGTGCTCGATGCGGCGACCAGCATGCGCGACCGCATGTCGGTGCTCCTCGAGGCTGCAGCCGCCGGGCGCCCGGACCGCAGCGAAGATGGTCAACTGCGCCGGCTACATGTGCGCTAGTCAGCTGTTGCCCTGCCTGCCCAGCCCGGGCCACGCACCACGCGTCCCGGTTTCGCTCCGGTGTGCTCCCCGTCACTGATCGCCGGTACGCCGTTCACCAGCACGTGCCAGACACCCACTGCGTACTGCTGCGGGTCGTCGAAAGTCGCACGGTCGGCGATCGTCGCAGGATCGAACACGACGACGTCGGCGAAGCAGCCGGGATCGATGCAGCCGCGCCCCTCGAGCTTCCAGTTCTCCGCGGGCAGCTGCGTCAGGCGGCGGATGGCCTCGCCGAGCGTGAGAACCTGCTCCTCGCGCACGTACTTGCCAAGCAGCCGCGCGAAGTTGCCATAGGCGCGCGGATGCGTGCTCGCCTTGAGGAACACGCCCTCGGGCGCGAGCGCGGCGGCGTCGGAGCCGAAGCTCACCCACGGCTGCGCGATGCCGAACCGCACGTTGTCCTCACTCATCAGGAAGTACACGGTGTTCACGCGCGAGTGGTCCTCGATCACGAGGTCCACCATCGTGTTCTCGGCATCGGTGCCGCGCAGTGCCATGACCTCCGCGAGCGTCTTTCCTGTGAGAGGCTTCAGGCGCTCGTTCTTGAAACCGATGAACTTGACGCGCTCGGGCGACCCCGCCGTCCGGTAGAAGTTCTCCTCGCCCGGCGGCGGGTTCTTCATATCGGCGATCACGCGTGCGCGCAGCGCCGGGTCGCGCAGCCGCGCCACCCACGCGTCAAGGCCGCCCGCCTGCACCCACAGCGGCATGGCCGCATCCAGGCCCGTCGCTCCGGCCGTGTAGGTGTACATGTCGGCGGTCACCGGCAGCCCCGCAGCCCGCGCCTGCTCGATCATCGCGATCGCGCCCGCCATGCGGCCCCAGTTCGCCTCGCCCGCGGCTTTCAGGTGATAGACCTCCCCGTGCCCGCCCGCGGCTCTCGTGATCTCGATGAGCTCGCCGATCGCTCCCTCGAGCCGGTGGCTCTCGTTGCGCACGTGTGAGATGTAGCCTCCGCCCGACTCCGCGGCGGCCTGCGCCAGCGCGATCAGCTCCGGCGTCTCGGCGAAGAACGCCGGCGCGTAGATGAGCGAACTGCCCACGCCGAGGGCACCCTCGCCCATCGCCTGGCGCACCAGCTCCTGCATGCGCGCCAGCTCGGCCGGCGTCGGGTCGCGGTCGCCCTCACCGAGCACATGCACCCGCACCGTGGTCGCACCCACGAACGAGGCGACGTTCGGCGACACGCCGCGCCTCACCAGCGACTCGAGGTACTCGCCGAACGTGGTCCAGTCGATGTCGTAGCGGTAGTCGCGCTGCTGCTTGCGGATCTCCTGCTTCATCGCCTCGGTAAGCGGCCCGCCCGACTCGCCCTCGCCAAAGATTTCGAGCGTGACACCCTGCTTCAGGTCGCTCAGGCCTCGACCATCCACCAGCAGCGATTCGTTGGCCCACGACAGCACGTTGATGAACCCGGGCGCGACCGCCTGGCCGCGCGCGTCGATCTCGCGCAGCGCAGTCGCCCCCGACAGGTCGCCGAGGGCTGCGACGCGGTCGCCGTTGATCCCGACGTCCGCGCGTCGCCCCTCCGCCCCGCTGCCGTCGTAGACCACGCCGTTGCGCACGATCAGATCGAACCGCGCCGCGGGCTCCGGCGTGTGTGTCGTCGCACAGCCGGCCAGTACCGCAATCGCTGCGAGCAGCAGGCCGGAGACGGTCCGCGCCGGGGCGCCCTCCCGGACGCGCATGCAGTGGGCGTTCACCTCAGGACCTGAACTGACAGGCTTTCCACGCCTTGCGCGCGCGAATGCGCGACAGATAGCGGCCGATGGCCGGGTACGCCGACATCTCGTCCCCGGCGAGCGCCAGCGCGTCGAACAGCGGCCCGTAGCAGCAGTCCACCAGCGAGAACTCGTTGCCGAGCATCCAGTCATGGCGGTCGAGGTGCTCACTCACCACCGAGAGGTAGCGCGCACTGTCCGTGCGAGCCTTCTCCTGCGCCATCGTATCGGGCGGCCGGTTGATGAGGCGCGCGACGTAGCCGTTGAACCACAGCTGGCCGACGGGCTCCGCGAGGTGCCGCGCCTCGAAGAACAGCCACTTGGCCGCGCGCCCCTTGGCCTCCGCGTCGCCGGGCCACAGCTGGTGAGTACGCTCGCCGAGGTAGGTGAGGATCGCATTCGACTCCCACAGCGTGTAGGGGCCCCAGGTGAGGATGGGCACCTTGCGGTTGGGATTTAGCTGGCCCACGAGGTCGGCGGTCTGCCCGCCGCGCCCCAGGTCCACGGTCACGAGTGAGTACTCGAGCCCGAGTTCCTCCAGCGCGAGCCGGGCCTTCTGCGGATTGGGCGACCAGTACCAGTACAGCGTCAGCATGGTGTCCTCACAGGATCGGATCGCGTTTCTCGCCCCGCTCGTACACGACGTGCGCGCGGCCCACCAGCAGCGGGTCGAGCGGACCGATGCGCTCGAGGTCCTTGTTGGTGTAGGGCAGCTTGTGCAGCACGTAGCGCATGGCGTTCAGGCGTGCCCGCTTCTTGCAGTCGGACTTGATCACCGTCCAAGGCGCGTCGGCCGTGTCGGTGTAGAAGAACATCGCCTCCTTGGCCTTGGTGTACTCCTCCCACTTGTCGAGCGAGGCGAGGTCCACCGGGCTCAGCTTCCACTGCTTGAGCGGATGTGACTTGCGCTCGGTGAACCGCCGCCGCTGCTCCTTGCGGCTCACCGAGAACCAGAACTTTATCAGGTGCAGCCCGCTGCGCGTCAGGTTGCGTTCGAACTCCGGGGCCTGCCGCATGAACTCGAGGTACTCGTCGTCCGTGCAGAAGCCCATCACCCGCTCGACGCCCGCACGGTTGTACCAGGAGCGGTCGAACATCACGATCTCGCCGCGCGTCGGCAGGTGCTCGATGTAGCGCTGGAAGTACCACTGACCCCGCTCGACCTCGCTCGGCTTCTCGAGCGCCACCACGTGCGCGCCACGCGGGTTCAGGTGCTCCATGAAGCGCTTGATCGTGCCGCCCTTGCCGGCCGCATCACGGCCTTCGAAGAGGATCACGACACGCTGGCCGGTCTCCTTGACCCACGCCTGCAGCTTCAGGAGCTCCACCTGCAGCTCGTACTTCCTGCGCTCGTAGCTGCGCCGGGACATCAGGTGCTTGTAGGGATAGCCGCCCTCGCGCCAGTCGTCGGCGAGTTCGCCGTCGGCCCTGTCGCGCTGCAGCTTGCGTGCCACTTCCTCGCGCTGCGAGAGCAGGTTGCGCAGCGCGACCACGTCGTCCGGCGCGGCACCCGCGAGGATCGCCTCGAAGGAGTCGATCAGGCCGCGCGGATCGCCGTGCGCGGCGCGCGCGAGGATATCCTGCACTGCCCATGCCTTCGACTCGTTGGCGGCGTCCGTCGCCTCGTGGACCGCGAAGTCCTCGATGCCGCGGGCCGTCAGCACCGGAGGCACGTCGCCGCCGGCGGCGCGGCGCTGGCCGCGAGGTATGGCGCTGCGAGGCTTGCGTTTCCTGCGCGGGCGCGCAGTTGCGGGCTCCGGCACGCGGGCCGGCTGGGTCGTCTTGGTCTCGTCCATGGTCGGGTCCTCGGCGCCGGGGTCGTGTCTCGTGGAAAGCCTAACTGTCGCAACTTGCCGAGGCCGTCCGCAGATTCCGCAGGCGTGCACGGCTCACGCTGGGACCTCCGGATTATCCGGCCGGCGGCTGCGCCCCCAGCCCGCGATCCAGCGGAAGAACACCGGCACGAAAAGCGTAGCGACGAACGTCGCGGCAAGCATGCCGCCGATTACCCCGGTGGCGATCGAGTGGCGACTCGCGGCGCCGGCACCCGAGCTCACTGCGAGCGGCGTCACGCCCAGGATGAACGCCAGCGAGGTCATCACGATCGGGCGGAAGCGCAGCTTCGCGCCTTCCACCGCTGCATCCGCGAGCGACATGCCTTCCTGCACCTTGAGCTGCGCGAACTCCACGATCAGGATCGCGTTCTTTGAGGCGAGACCCACCAGCGTGACGAGGCCGATCTGGAAGTAGAGGTCGTTCTCGAGTCCTCGCAGGAACACCGCGAGGAATGCCCCGAACACGGCGAATGGCACCGCGAGGATCACCGCGAACGGCAGCGTCCAGCGCTCGTACTGCGCCGCGAGCACCAGCAACACCATCAGCACGCCCACCAGAAACACCGTGCGGGAGGCGCCGCCCGTGGCCTTTTCCTGGAACGACGTGCCCGTCCAGGAGAGCGCGTAGCCGTCCGGCAGCGCCTCTGCGGCGATTTCCTCCATCACGGCGAGGGCCTGGCCCGAGCTGTAACCGGGTGCCGGGCCGCCGAGGATCTTGGCCGAGGGGAACACGTTGTAGCGCTCGATCACCTCGGGGCCCGTGACCTCGCGGATGGTGACCAGCGCGGTGAGCGGGATGAGCTCGCCGCCCCCTGTGCGCACGTACACGTCGCGGATGTCGTCGGGCGTGGCGCGGAACTCGGCCTCCGACTGCAGGTGCACGCGGAACACCCGGCCGTCGCGGTTGAAGTCGTTGACGTACAGCGCGCCGAAGGTGCTCTGCAGCGTGTCGAACACCTGCGCCACGCTGACGCCCAGCAGTTTCGCCTTCTCGCGGTCGAGGTCCAGCCGGATCTGCGGGACGCTGGCCGAGTAACTCGTGGTGACGCCGGCGAGCTCCGGCCGCTGCGCGGCCGCGGCGACCAGCTTCTGCACCGCTGCCTCGAGCTCCTTGTAGCTACCGCCGGCCTTGGACTGCACGAAGCCGTCGAAGCCACCGGTCATGCTCAGTCCCTCGATCGGCGGCGGTTCAAAGGCGAGTACGAAGGCATCCTTGATCTGCATGCCGACGCCGAACACGTACCCCGCCACGGCCTTCGCCGACATGTCCGGACCGTGGCGCTCCTGCCAGTCCTTGAGCGACACCCACGTGATGCCCGTGTTGGTGCGCAGTGTGAATGTGAGTGCGTCGAGGCCGGAGAAGGTCATCACGTCGGCGACCGCCGGGTTGGCGAGCAGCATCTCGGTGAGACGCGCGTTAACCGCCTCGGTGCGCGAAAGAGCCGCCGCGTCCTGCAGGATCGGAATCACCATCACGTAGCCCTGGTCCTCGGCCGGCGCCAGCGCGTCGGGCACCGCGCGGACGAGTACGATGGTCGCCACGAGCATCAGGCCGAACAGGGCGAGCGCCACCGAACCGCGGCGCATCAGCCACGCGACCGCACGGCCGTAGCGCTCGGTCACACGCGCGAACCAGTCGTTGAAGGCGTGCAGCACCCCATGGCTCAGCACATCCTCGCGCCGCAGCACCGCCGCGCACAGCGCCGGCGTGAGCGTCAGCGCCACGAAGCCCGAGATCGCCACCGACACCGCGATCGTGACCGCGAACTGCCGGTACATCTCACCGACCAGGCCGCCCGTGAACGCCACCGGCAGGAACACCGCCGTCAGCACGAACACGATCGCGATCACCGGCCGGGTGACCTGCGACATGGCCTTGACCGTCGCGTCGCGTGGACCGAGCCCCTCGCTCGCCATGATGCGCTCGACGTTCTCGAGTACGACGATCGCGTCGTCCACCACGATGCCGATCGCAAGCACCATGCCGAACAGCGTCAGCGTGTTGACCGAGAAGCCGAGCAGCAGCATCGCCGCGAAGGTGCCGACCAGCGACACCGGCACCGCGAGCATGGGGATCAGTGTGGCGCGCCAGTTCTGCAGGAACAGGAAGACCACGGCGAAGACCAGTGCCATCGCCTCGGCGAGCGTCTTCACGACCTCGATGATCGACACCTTGACGTATACCGTCGTGTCGTAGGGGATCGACCAGTCGAGGCCCACGGGAAAGCCCCGCTGCAGTTCGGCCATGCGCGCGCGAACCGCGGTGCCGACCTCGAGCGCGTTGGCGCCGGGCTTCAGGAAGATCCCGATCGGTACGGTTGGCCTGCCGTTGCGCGTCGCCGAGAAGTTGTATTCGCGAGAACCGAGCTCGACGCGTGCCACGTCCTTCAGGCGCACGATGCCGCCGGTGTCGGTCGTGCGCAGCACGATCTGCTCGAACTGCTCGGGCTCCGCGAGGCGGCCGAGGGTGGTGACCGCGAAGGTGAAACCCACGTCGCCGGGAACGGGCTCCTCGCCCACGCGGCCGGCGGCAAACTGCGCGTTCTGCTCGCGCACGGCGGCGGCGACATCCGAGGGCGTGAGGCCGAGCTGCGCGAGGCGATCCGGGCGCAGCCAGACGCGGATCGAGTAGTCCTTGGCGCCGAAGATCTGCGCGTCGCCCACGCCCGGGATGCGACGCAGCTCGTCCACGATGTTGAGCAGCGCGAAGTTCGAGATGAACACGGCGTCGAAGCGCGGGTCCTCGGAATCGAGCGCGACAATCTGCAGGAACGAAGTCGAGCGCTTGCGCACCGTCACGCCCTGGCGACGCACCTCCTCGGGCAGCTGCGACAGCGCGCTCTGCACTCGGTTGCTGACGTTGATGGCCGCGAGGTCGGGGTTGGTGCCGATCGCGAAGGTGATGGTCATGGCGAGTGCGCCATTGCCCGCGCTCGCCGAGCGCAGGTACAACATGTCGTCGACGCCGTTGATCGCCTGCTCGAGTGGCGCCGCCACGGTCCCCGCCACAGTCTCGGCGTTGGCGCCGGGATAGAAAGCCTGAAGGTCCACCTCGGGCGGCAGGATGTCCGGGTATTGCGCGACCGGCAGCACGCGAAGTGCTGCGAGCCCGGCGATCACGATGAACGCCGAGAGCACCGATGCGAAGATCGGTCGGTCGATGAAGAAGCTCGAGATCACTGCTGCGCTCCGGCTCCAGCGGGCGCGGCACCCTCCGCGGCCGGCGCCGCGGGCGTCGCGATCGTCACCTTCGCACCGGGCTGTACCTTGAGCACACCTTCCACCACGACGCGCTCGCCGCCGACCAGGCCTTCGCCGATCACGGCACGATCACCCACGGTGCCCGCGAGTCGCACGGGACGAAGCTCCACCGTGTCGCCCTCGCCCACCAGCCATACGAAGCTGCCCTGCGCACTCGACATCACGGCCCTGCGCGGCGCGGTGACCGCACCCGGAATCTCGACGCCCTCGAGCCTGGCGCGGACGAACTGGCCTGGCACCAGCCGGCCGTCGGGATTCGCGAGCACGCCACGCGCGCGTACCGTGCCCGACGCCGGCTCGACCGCATTGTCGATAAAGGTGAGCTTGGCGGCCGTGGTGTGCTCCATGCCATCCTCGAATCCAACATGCACTACGGGCGCCCGTCCCGAGGCGAGCCGCGCTCGTACCTGCGCGGCCTCTGTTTCGGGCAGTGAGAACTCGATGTAGATGGGGTCGGTCTGGACGATGCGCGTGAGCAGTGCAGAGTCCTCACCCGCTCGCACGAGGCTGCCTTCCGATCGAACCTCGCGACTGGTGAGCCCCGAGATCGGGGCCCGCACCTCCGTGTAGCCGAGGTCGAGCTCGGCGGAGCGCAGCCGCGCGCGGGTCGCCGCGACATTGGCCTCGGCCACCTCGAATGCAGAGATCGCCTCGTCGCGCTGGCTTTCACTCACGAGCTTGCGCCCCACCAGCAGGTTGATACGGTCGAGCTGGCGGCGCGCCTCCGCCAGCTTCGCGCGCTCCACGCCGAGCTCGGCCTGCGCGCGCTCGACGGCCGCGCGGTACGGCGCGGCGTCGAGCAGGAACAGCACGTCGCCGCGCTTCACCGCCCTGCCCTCCTCGTGACGGCGCTCGAGCAGGATGCCGCTCACCAGCGCACGTACCTCGATCTCGCGCGAGCCCACGGCCCGCCCGGTGTAGGCGAGATCGAGCGGCAGGTTGCCCTTATCGACCGTAGCCACGATGACCTCGGTGGGCGGCGGAGCGCCCGGGGGTTCCTGCCGCGCACCGCAGCCGGCCAGCACGATCGCAATCCCGAGCAGGAACGGCGCGGGGACGCTGCGCAGGTAATCAACGCCTTGGACGCGCGTCGAGTCGTCGAGCTGGCAGATCATTGAATCAGTCCAGAGGCGGGTAGACGGACCGCTACTCTACCGCCCGCGGCACCTCGCGCCCACGGAAGTCCTCTATGGCGGCCCGCCGCAGCAGGATGGAAACTGAAACAAAGTTTCGCCACCTGGAGGCCGATCATGAGAATCGCAATGCTTGCCGGCGCGCTGGTGCTGGCGACAGCCGCCGCCCAGGCGGCCGATCCCGTGCTGATGTCGGCCGAGTGGGCCGCGGCAGCCTGTGACGCCTGGAACGCCGATCCGGTGCTCACGAAGGATCTGGTGACCAGCGGCTGGGTCAAGAACGACAAGGGCCGCGGCTACAAGGTCATGCGCGTGTACCGCGAGGACTGCGGCAGGTCAGCCACCGCCGAGTTGCGCGTCGCGCTGGTCGACGGCGAGGCGCGCTGCACCTTCGGCGGCGCGGTCAAGCCCGACGCGCTGGACAGTGGCGCTGACTACCTGATGCACGCGACGACGAAGCGGTGGATCGAGATGGGCGCCGGCGACTACGGTCCGATGAAGGCAATGATGCTCGGTCGCCTGTCCTTCAGCGGACCCTATGGCGAGGCGATGGGCAACATGGGCCCGTTCACCAACTTCCTGCGGCTGGTCGGCAAGGTGCCGTCCGACTCGCAGACCTGTCCGCAATAGTCTGCGCGGACGGGCCCGCGGTCTCGTACGACTAATGTGGCGGCGGTTCGGCGCCGCCGCGTGTTCATCGCGCGCGCTCGTCCCGGCGGACCCACCACAGGCCCCGTACATCGGCGCTCCATTCCGGCAGCAATGAGATGAGTGCGAGTTCCTCGAGGCTCGCGGCGATGCTCGCACCCGCCGCCAGGTACAGCAGCCAGGGCTCGAAGCCGAACAGGAACAGCCAGCCGACGAACAAGCCGAGCAGGTTCGCGACGATTTTCGACGAGTAGGTGTGGAAGCTCGACAGCCGGCGGTAGCGGGCCAGCGCGGCGAGGTCCTCGAGAACCCAGAACGCAACGGCCGTCCGGCAGAGCCAGGCGTGTTCGTGCAGCACTTCCGGGTGGAACACCCAGACGCCATACAGCGCGACGAACAGGAGTCCCGTGTCGGCCAGGGTATCGAGCATCGCGCCAAGACGAGTCTCGACATGAAAGGCTCGCGCGACCAGGCCGTCGGCAATGTCGGTCAGGAGCGCCGGGATCAGGATCCAGGTGAACGCCGCCTCGCGGCGCGTGAACGCCAGCGCCACGAGAATCGGCACCGCGAGAAGCCGAGCGCCGCTGATGGCGTTTGGCAGCTGCCGCAACCAGCGAGGACCTGCCGCCTGCCCAACCATCTATTGAGCATCGTTCCATGTTCCGGTCACGTCACCTGCGGATTGCCGCAGGCAGGTCGACCTAGGGACGGTAGCCGAAACGGCGCGGCTCCAGCACTTCCACTTCCCTGCGCTGCGCCAGGTTCGCGAACTCCGTGAGCCAGCGGCGCGTTTCGGCGGGCGGCACGATCTCCTCGACGTAGAAGCGCTCCGCGGATCGAAACGGCGAACGCAGTCGCTCGAGACGCGCGCGGATCTCGCGCTTGGTCGCTTCCGGGTCAGGCGCGGCCTCGATCTGCGCCTTGAACGCGGCCTCGAGCCCACCCTCGACCGGCAGCGAACCCCAGTCGCCGCTGGGCCATGCGATGCGATAGCGGAAGCGCGTGTGATCGATCATGCCCGCGCCCGCCACGCCGAACGCACGACGCAGGATCACCGCGCACCACGGAACCGTGGACTGAAAGATCGTGGCGATGGCGCGCGTGCCGTCCCGGATCGTGCCGGCTTTCTCCGCCTGCGAGCCGATGGTGAAGCCGCCGACGTCCACGAAGTGCACGACCGGCAGGCGGAAGGTCTCGGCGAGCTCGACGAGCCGCGTCATCTTGCGCGAGGCAGCGGCGGTCCACGTACCGCCCATCTGTCCCGGGTCGCTGGCGATCACCGCGATGGGCCAGCCGTCGAGGCGCGCCAGCGCCGTGACGATGGACTTCCCCCAGGCGCGACCGATCTCGAACAGGCTGCCCCGATCGAGCACGGCCTCGAGGATCGGCCGGATCTCGTAGGGCCAGCGCCGGTCGCGAGGAATGGCGCCGTCGAGCCAGGCCTCGGCGCGATCGGGCGGGTCGTCAGCCTGGACGCGACGCTGCGGGCCGCCGGCGCGGTCCGGAAGGTATGCAAGAAAGCGACCCGCGCGTGCGAAGGCGTCCGCCTCGCTGTCGACCACGTCATCCACGCTGCCGGTCCCGGCGTGAAGATCGGCGCCGCCAAGCTGATCGGCGGTCACTTTCTCGCCGGCGGCCTCCACGACGGGTGGTCCTGCCGTGAACATCTGCGACAGGCCGCGCACCATGACGGCGTAGTGGCTCGCGACCAGGCGCGCGGCGCCGAGGCCGGCGACGGCGCCGAGTCCGAGCGAAACGACGGGTACGCGGCCGAGGTTTGCAACCACCTGGTCAAAGCCAGGCACGTAGGGGACGTATGTCGCACCCAGCCGCTCCACCTCCGCCACAGAGCCGCCTCCACCGGTCCCGTCGAGCAGCCGCACCAGCGGCAGGCCGTACTCCGCCGCCATGAGTTCCGCCTGAACGTTCTTCTCGTGGTGGTAGGTCTCCGACGAGCCGCCGCGGATCGTGAAGTCGTCGGCGCTCAGCACCACCGTGCGGCCCTCGATCGTGCCGCGGCCGACGAGACAGCTCGAGGCACGGAACCCGGTGAGGCGGCCCTCGGCGTCGTAGCGCCCCTCGCCCGCGAGGCTGCCCCACTCGCGGAACGAGTCGGGATCGAGCAGTGCGACGATGCGCTCTCGCACCGTGAGTTTGCCGCGTGACTTCTGCCGCTCGACCCGCTCGGCGCCACCCATTTCTGCGGCGAGCGACTGGCGACGACGGATCTCCGCGATTTCCTCTTCCCAGCCCTTCCAGGTCATGCCTGCTCCGCCGTCCAGCCACGCTGCCCGTAACGTTGCAGCCTGCGATCCCGGCTTTGCAACCGCCGCGCACCGGAGATGCGGCAGCCGCGCGGTCCGCGTAGGATGCGCTCCCCGCGGCGTCCTGCCGCGAAACGACCCACCCCAGGAGCCTTGAAGGATGAACCGCCTGTTCGCCACAGCCACGCCCGCCGCACTGGTCCTGCTCGCATCGGCCGCATTCGCGGCCGATCCGCCCGCCATGGACGAGACCGCACGCATGAACTACGCGCTCGGCTACCAGATCGGCCGCGACGTTGCGGGCGCCGAGATCCGCTCGGATGTCCTGCTCAAGGGCCTGAACGACGGCCGCACGGGTGCCACGCCGGCGCTCAAACCCGAAGAGATACAAGCCGCCCTCGCGACACTGCAGGCGCGCATCAATGAGAATCGCGCCAAGGAGCAGACTGTCGCCGCACAGAAGGCTGCGGCGGAAGGCTCTACCTTCCTCGCTGAGAACGCCAAGAAGGCCGGCGTCACGACGACGAAGTCCGGGCTCCAGTACAAGGTGATCAAGCCGGGCACCGGCCGCTCGCCTGGCCCGAACGACACCGTCACCGTGCAGTACCGCGGCACGCTCGTGAACGGACAGCAGTTCGACAGCTCCTACGACCGTGGCGAACCCGCCACCTTCCCGGTGAACGGTGTAATCGCGGGCTGGACCGAGGCGCTGCAGCTCATGAAGGAAGGCGCCCAGTACCAGCTCGTCATTCCGCCGAACCTTGCGTATGGCGACCGAGGTGCTGGCGGCGTCATCCCGCCCGGCGCTACGTTGATCTTCGACGTGGAGCTGGTGAAGATCGGCCCGGCGCAGGGGGACAAGTAATCGTCGAGGGCGTTCCCCCGTGTCGGTAGTCCGAGCAAACCGCCTGGAACTCGATTTCCAGGTCCACGGTGACCTGTCGGCCCCGCCGTTGCTGCTGGTGATGGGCCTGGGAATGCCCGCGGCACTGTGGCCCGACGAATTCGTCGCGGCACTGGTGAGCAAGGGCTTTCGCGTCGTCACTTTCGATAATCGCGACTGCGGCGGCTCGACCCGGCTCGCCGGTGTCCCGACACCGCACGCGGGACGCGCGATCCTGCGATCGCTGTTGCGCCTTCCGGTCAGCGCTCCGTACACGCTCGAGGACATGGCGACCGATACGGCGGGACTGCTCGACGCAATCGGCGTCGACCGGGCGCATATCGTCGGCGCGTCGATGGGCGGCATGATCAGCCAGATGCTGGCGGCGCGCCATCCGCGGCGCGTCCTTAGTCTCACCTCGATCATGTCGAACTCCGGCAACCCGAACCGCCGCTACGCCTTCGGCAAGTGGAAGGCCCTGGGCGCGATCACGCGCCCGCCTCCGCCGCCCGACGACCACGCGGCGGTCGTCGAGCACCTCGCCTTCGTTTTCAGCGTGATCGGTAGCCCCGACTTCCGCGACAACCTGCCGCAGCTGAAACCTATCCTCGAGCGCGTCGCTCGCCGCGGGCTGTACCGCGAGGGCACCGAGCGGCAGTTGCTCGCGATCCTTGCCACCGGCGACCGTCGGGCACTGCTGCGCGGCATCACCGCGCCCGCGCTGATTCTTCACGGCGCGGACGACCCGCTGGTGCCCCCCGCGGCCGGGCGTGACACGGCCGACTGCATCCCAGGCGCGAGCTTCGAGCTGGTGCCGGGCATGGGCCATGACTTCCCGCCGACTCTGATGGCCCGCCTGGCGCTGCGCATCGCCGAGCATTGCCGCGCCGCGGAGCGCTTCTCGACTCCCGCCTCGATGGCGACCGGGACCGTCGCTGCCTGATTCAGCCGCTGTTGCGCAGTCCCGCGGCGATCCCGTTGATGGTGAGGTGGATGCCGCGCCGCGTGCGCTCGTCATGATCGCCCGCGCGGTAACGCGCGAGCAGCTCGACCTGGATGTGGTTCAGCGGATCGAGGTAGGGGAAGCGGTTGCGGATCGAGCGTGCGAGCAGCGGATTCGCCTGCAACAACCGCTCGCTGCCGGTGATGGCGAGCAGGTGACGCACGGTGGCGGCGTGCTCGGCGCGTAGTCGCGGGAAGATCCTCTCGCGCAAATCAGCGTCGCCAACGAGCTCTGCGTAGCGCGAGGCGATCGCGAGGTCGGTCTTGGCGAGCACCATGTCCATGTTCGACAGCAGCGTCGCGAAGAACGGCCATTCGCGATACATCCCGGCGAGCAGCGCGAGCCCGCCGACGTTCTCCGCGAGCCAGCCCTCCACGGCCGCTCCGAAACCGTACCAGCCCGGCAGCATCAGGCGGCACTGGGCCCAGGAGAACACCCACGGGATCGCACGCAGGTCTTCAATTCGCGTCGACTTCCTGCGCGAGGCGGGGCGGCTGCCGATGTTAAGTTCCGCGATCTCGCTGATTACAGTGGACTCCCAGAAATAGCGCTCGAAGCCTGGCGTCTCGTAGACCAGCCCGCGGTAGGCCGAGAATGCACGAGACGACAGCGCGTCCATCGCCTCGAGGAATTCCGCGCGCGGCGCGTCGCCCCGCTCCGGCAGCAGAGTGGCCTCGAGTGTCGCGGCCACCAGTGTCTCGAGGTTGCGCCGGCCGACGGCCGGGTTGCCGTACTTCGCCGCGATCACCTCGCCCTGCTCGGTGACGCGTATCTGCCCCTGCACCGCGCCGGCCGGCTGGGCGAGCACCGCCTGGTAAGTGGGCCCGCCACCTCGACCGACCGAGCCGCCGCGACCGTGGAACAGGCGCAGGCCGACGCCGTGGCGCGAGAAGACCTCGACCAGCTCGCGCTCGGCCTTGAACAGCTGCCAGCCCGAGGAGAGGAATCCACCGTCCTTGTTGCTGTCGGAGTAACCGAGCATCACCTCCTGCGTGCGATCGCGCGACTCCAGCAGTCGCGCGTAGGACGGCAGCGAAAGCAGGCGGTCCATCACGCGGCCGGCGCCCCGCAGGTCGGCGATGGTCTCGAACAGCGGCACGATGTTGAGATCGAGACGCGACTCGCGCGGCCGCAGCAGACCCGCCTCGCGCAGCAGCAGTGCGACCTCGAGCACGTCGGAGACGCCGTCGGTCTTGGAAATCACGTAGTTCTCGATCGCAGCGGCACCGAAGCGGGCACGCATCTCCGCCGCCTTCCGGGTGATCGAGAGCTCGCCTCGCGTTTCCCCGGAGTACTGGACGTAGGGCGATGCAAGCGGACGGGCCGTTGCCAGTTCCCCGAGCAGGAACCCGATGCGCGCCTCCTCGTCGAGAGCGCGGTAGTCCACGTCCGGTCGCGCCGCTGCCACGAGCTCCGCGACCACGCGCTCGTGCACGTCGGAGTTCTGCCGCAGGTCAACGGTGGCCAGATGGAAACCGAACACACTCACCGCCCGCCGCAGGCTGCGCAGTCGCCCGCGCGCGAGCAGCTCGGACTTGTTCGCCATCAGTGAGCGATGGATCACGTCCAGATCCGCGGAGAACTCGTCCGGGCCCGCATAGGGCGGCGCCTCACCCACCGCGTGGCGCATCGCCTCGATGTGGTCGAGATCTCGCGCCGTGGCGGCCATGCGCGCATACAGTCCGGTGAGCGCGCGACGGTATGGCTCGTCGGCCCGCTGCGGCTGAGAGTCCGGCGAGCGGTCGGCAAGCGCGAGCATCTCGGGTGTCGCCTCGATGACTGTCGTCGCGCCCGGCAGGTCGACGCCGAGCTCATGCAGCTGCTCGAGGTACCACGTGAAGATGCGTGCCGACTGCAAGCCCAGCGTGCGCTCGAGCACGGCCGCCGTGACGTACGGATTGCCGTCGCGGTCGCCGCCGATCCATGACCCCATGCGCAGGAACGGGGGAGGCTCGAGCGTCGCTGCGGCGGCGCCGCGACGTGCCAGTTCGTCCTCCAGCGCGGCATACAGGCGGGGCAGCTCGCGCAGGAATGTCTGGTCGTAGTAGGCGATGCCGTTGGTCACCTCGTCGATCACGGCGAGGCGCTGGCGTCGCAGCATGCGCGTCTGCCAGAGCGCGAGCACGCTGCGGCGGACGGCCTCGTCGTTGGCCTCACGCTCCTCGGGAGTGAGCCTGACGCGGTCGCGCTCCTCGAGCAGCGCCGCAATGCGCCTCTCGGTGTCGAGCACGATCCTGCGCTGCACCTCGGTGGGGTGTGCCGTGAGGACCGGCACGATGCGTGCGTGCGCGAAGAACTCCGACAATTCGTCCGTGCCGATCCCAGTCGTCGCTGCGCGGTCCATTGCGTGCACGAGGCTGCCCTCGCGTGGCGCGGAACCCGCAATCAGGTGCGCCCGCGACCGGCGGATGTGGTGCAGGTCCTCGGCCAGGTTCGCGAGGTGCGAGAAGTAGCTGAAGGCACGTACCACGACCATGGTCTCGTCGGCCGTGAGCCGGTCGAGCAGGTCCTCGAGCTCCGAGCGTGCGGCCCTGTCGTTGTCGCGGTGGAAGGCGATCGAGCTGCGCCGGATGCTCTCGATCAGGTCGAAGGCCGCCGCGCCTTCATGGTCTCGCACGGTGTCGCCGAGCAGCCGGCCGAGCAGCCGGATGTCTTCGCGCAGCGGCAGGTCCTTCTCGTCTGTGTCGTTCACGTGTGAGTCCTCGGCGGGGCCGCGCGGCACGGCGCAGTCCAACCTTACCGCACAGGAGGGCCCGGTTCGCGGGCCGTCAACCGGTCACGGCGAGGCGGGAGGCGGCACTCCGCGCTTCGATCATGCGCGATTCCGCCGTCGCGATCAGGCGAGATGCGCGCGCTGCTGGCCGCGCTCGAGGTCGAGCAGGAACTGCTTGCGCCACACGCCGCCGCCGTAGCCACCGAGCCTGCCGTCGGCATTCACGACACGATGGCACGGGATCACGATCGCGATCCGGTTCATGCCGTTCGCCGTGCCGACGGCACGGGTCGCGCCCGGCTGGCCAATGCGCGAAGCGACGTCGCGATAGCTCCAGGTGTCGCCGGGGGGGATCTCGAGCAGCGTGCGCCACACCTGTTCCTGGAAGGGCGTGCCGCGGATGACCAACGGCAGCTCGAAGCGCTTGCGGCGTCCATCGAAGTACTCGTCGAGCTGCTCACGCAGCTTGTCCAGCCATCGGTGGCGGCCAGGAACGAGTGCGACGTTCAGCCGTCGGCGCAGGACCTGCAGCTGTGCCTCCAGCATTCGGCGATCGCTGAACTCGAGCAGGCAGATGCCCTCGTCGGTGGCGCCTGCGACCAGCGGTCCCACTGGCGAGGCAATCCACTCGAGCACCACCGCGTCGCCGGCCGTGGCCGCGACGGGCGCGGCACCGAAGGTGCGCGCGAATGCCTCCCGGAAACCGCTCTCGGACTCGAATCCTGATTCACTCGCCACGTCGCTCACGGTCTGTCCTCGCTTGATCTGACGGAATGCGCCGGCCAGGCGCCGCGCACGGCAATAGGCCTGGAACGTCATGCCGTAATGCTTCTGGAACCAGCGCCGCGCGCGAGCCGGATCCACGCCCGCGGCGCGCAGCTCGGCGGCGCGGATGCGCTCGCCGGGCGCCGACTCGAGCCGCGACAGCAGCTTCGCCACCCACGGCGGCGGACGCCCGTCGGCGTCCAGCGGCCGGCAGCGCTTGCAGGCGCGGTAGCCCGAGAACAGCGCCTCGCGCGGCGTGGCGAAGAACTCGACGTTCTCGGGCCGCGGCTTGCGGGCCGTGCACGACGGGCGGCAGAAGATCCCGGTGGTCCTCACGCCGGTGTAGAAGACACCGTCGTAGCTCGCGTCGCCGGACAGGAAGGCGCGGCGCATGGTGCGTTGGGTGGGCAGGCTCAGCATGGGCGCCAAGTTAGCACCACCCCCGCCGCCCGCCCACCGGAAACGCGACAAGTAATTCCGTCTGCTAGGGACATCCCGCAATGGCAAAAAGAGACCCGTGAGCATTCAGTTGATCCATGAGGTGGCCGGGAGGCGCTAATGGCGGTCTACGCGATTTTCGACGTCGAGATCCGGGACATGGAGCGGTACCGGGAGTACATGCACCAGGTGAAGCCCGTGATCGAGGCGGCCGGAGGTCGCTACCTGGTACGCGGCGGCGCGCACAGGGTCGTGGAGGGCGAGTGGTTTCCACGCCGGCTCGTGCTGCTGGAATTCCCGTCGATGGAGGCACTCGAAGGCTTCTACATGAGCCCGGAGTACCAGGCGCTCAAGACGCTGCGGCTGACGAGCAGCGTCGCACGGGCTGCGGTTGCGGTCGAGGGAATCGAGGACTGAAGGCCCGTGGCTTGCACTGCAGTCGCGAGGACGCATGAATGACTGATGCTGCCATTCCGCACGCGGGACCGTTCGACTGGCGCACGCTGGTCGACCAGCTGAACTCGCTGCTGCGCCTGAAGACCACCGTGATCGGCATGAAGCTCTTCGAGCGCGTCGAGGACATGGAGGCCATCCCCCGCATCCGCCGACCGCAGGCGGTGCACACCACCGACCAGGTCGTGAGCATGGCCTCGCGCCTCGGCTGGACGGTCGGCATCACGGCAGATGATCTGGTCGCCGCACAGTGCCGCGCGGTGATCGGTCTCGCGCCACAGGACGAGAACTGGAGGAGCGGACGGGAATTCGCAGGCGTATGGCACGCGACGCCGGAGGACGCGCGGCGGCGCCAGGAGGCGCTCAGCGTGGTGCCGTTTGGCCGCTACCGGGCGATGGCGGTCAGTCCGCTCGATTCCGGCCGCCTCGACCCTCCTGACATCTGCCTGGTCTACGCCACGCCCGGCCAGATGATCCTGCTCATCAACGGCCTGCAGTGGAAGGGGTACCGTCGCTTCGACTGGAGCGTCGTCGGGGAGACAGCATGCGCCGACTCGTGGGGCCGTGCCCTGGCGAGCGGCGAACCGAGCCTGTCGCTGCCCTGCTACGCGGAACGCCGCTACGGCGGCGTGCCGGACGAGGAGATGCTGATGGCGCTGCCGCCGCGCTATCTTCCCGCCGCGATCGAGGGTCTCCGGGCCCTGTCGAAGAACGGCATCCGTTATCCGATCGCCCCGTACGGCATACAGAACGACGTGCGTGCAGGGCTTTGGGCGGGCTACAACCTCACCGGCTGAAGCGCGACCTCAGGCTGTATGGTAAAAAGCCGGCCCGCTCCGGCCGCCGGTTCCCGCCTCGATGGAGTCCTTCCTCATCTCGGCCGGCGTCGTCGCGCTCGCGGAGATAGGCGACAAGACGCAGCTGCTCGCGCTCGTGCTGGCCGCGCGCTTCGGCAAGCCCCTGCCGATCATCCTCGGCATCCTCGTCGCGACGCTGCTGAACCATTTCCTCGCCGGTGCGGCGGGTGCCTGGATTGCGAACCTTGTCGGTCCCGACTCGATGCGCTGGCTGCTGGGCCTGTCGTTCATAGCCATGGCCGCCTGGACCCTGATTCCGGACAAACTGGAGGACGCCGACCAGCGGGCCACGCCGCGCCATGGCGTGTTCGTCACGACCCTGGTCGCGTTCTTTCTCGTCGAGATGGGCGACAAGACGCAGATCGCGACCGTGGCGCTGGCGGCGACGTACGGCTCGCTGATTGCAGTGGTCGCCGGCACGACCGTCGGTATGCTGCTCGCCAACGTGCCCGCGGTGCTGGTCGGCGAGGTGGCGGCCGGGAAACTGCCGATGCGGATCGTGCATGGCATCGCCGCGGCGATCTTCCTGCTGCTGGGCGCGTCGGTGCTGCTGAGCGCCGGCTCGCTTGAATGAAGCGATTGCAGGCCCGGGACCGGAGTCTCGTCGCACCGGCGCACCTGGGTGCCATGCAGGACACCCGTGTCAGGCGTGCTGCGAATCCGCGAGACGCAGCGCGTCGAGGTAATAGCCGAGGCGAGTCTCGCCGCGCATGCAGGAGCGGACCGCTTCGGCGCCCGCCGACTCGAATGCCTCGATCGTCCGCCTGTCCGCCGGCTCGCGGGCGCCGGGGTGACCGCCTTTGGGGCGCGCTGAGCCGTCGAACACCGAGCGGATTACGTGACGGAAGACCTCGTTGCGTTCGTCGTCACCCTGGCGCTGGACGAGCCTGCAGACCTCGACGGTGGCGCCGATCGCAAACCACAGCAGCCACAGGCGGCTCGGGTCGTGCTGCTCCACGAGGACAGGCTCCTCGCGTTGCGCCTCTTCCCGTTCAGAGGCAAGCAGCTGAGTGAGAGCAACGACCGCGGGGTCGTGGACGCTGCGACGACCCGCCATGGAATCGTACGGGATATGGTTGTTGGAGAGCTGTTCCATGGCGCGGCACTCTAGTCACTCGAGCATCCGGTCTCTTGTCACCGGACGGCAGGCTTTGGTGCGGGTACGTCAGCATGCTGATGTGACTTGCGGGAATCGCTGCCTTGCCTAAGATGGGGCTGTACAAACCCTCAGTTGGGCCCTCGGATGCTCCACGGACCAACCGCACTGGCCTTGACCCTGGCCCCGCTGCGCGAAGCCCTCCATGGCACGAGCGTCGACTTCGATGCGCTGGCGCGCCGCGCGGGGCTGGACCCCGGACTTATCGACCGGCCGAATACCCGGGTGCCATCGGCGCGGATCCAGAGACTCTGGCGACTCGCTGCCGAGGCCACGCAGGACCCGCTGCTCGGGCTGCGGGCAGGCAGCATGGTGCGGCCCGGCACCTTCCATGCGCTGGGGCTCGGTATCGTGAGCAGCACGAGCGTCCTCGCAGCGCTGAAGCGCATCGAGCGCTACAGCGGCATCGTGAGCACCAACGGCCGTTTCGCCCTGCTCGAAGACGACGGGTTTCTGACCCTCGAGGCGCGCCCAACACTGGTGTCGGTCCAGCCGGCCGATGCGTGGGTCGACGCGACCTTGGTCGCGACCTGCCGCATGCTCACGATCTGCGCAGGCTCGGCCGCCACGCCAGTCAAGGTGCGGCTCAAGCAAGGTAGCCCCGAATACGCCGATGCGTACCGAAAGGCGTTCAACTGCCCTGTCGAGTTCCATGCCGAGCGCGTATCGCTCGTTTTCGACGCGCAACTCGCGGCTCAGCGCGTGCACAGTGGCAATGCGGAGCTCGCCGCCGAGGCCGATCACATCGCGAACCGCTATCTCGAGACGCTTGCACCCGCGTCGGTCGCCGCGCGCGTGCGCGGGTTGCTGGTGAAGGCGATGCTGGCCGGCGAGGTGGACCAGGACGCCGTCGCGCGGGCACTCAATCAGAGCCCGAGCACGCTCCAGCGTCGCCTGCGTAAGGAAGGCACCAGTTACCAGACGCTGCTCGACTCGACGCGACGCGAACTCGCGCTCCACTACCTGCGCGAGGGCCAGCACAGCATCGCCGACGTCGCGTTCATGCTGGGCTTTGCCGACCAGAGCAACTTCACGCGTGCGTTCCGGCGCTGGACCGGCAAGACGCCGCGCCAGTACCTGTCCTGAGCGGCGCCCTCGTCTGAAGCGCGGACGGACGTCTAGATCACCAGCGTCAGGCCGCCGTCCACCACGAACACCTGGCCCGTCACGTAGCGGTTGCGCAGCAGCGCGAGCGCCGACTCGGCGCAGTCGTCGGGCGTGGCCGAGCGGTGCAGCGGCGCCATTGCCTTGACGCCCTGGTGCTGGGCCTGCCAGTCGCGGGTCCACGGCGTGTCCACCAGCCCCGGCGCGATGGCGTTCACCCGCACCGGCGCGCAGGCCCTGGCAAGCAGGCGGGTCATGTGGTTGAGCGCGGCCTTCGACATCGAGTAGGCGATCGAACTGCCGACCGGTCGCACGCCTGCGACGGAGGTAACGCTCAGGACGTTGCCGTCCTCGCTCTTCTTGAGGTGCGGCATCGCGGCCTTGGTGAGCATCCAGGTGCCGGTGACGTTCACCTGGAAGGTGCGCAGGAAGATCTCGTCGGTGAGCGCGTCGAGATCGGCCTGCGGCACGAGCGTCGTCCATCCGGCGTTGTTGACCAGGATGTCGAGCCGTCCGTAACGTGCCAGCGTCTCGTCGATGAGGCGCTGGCCCGCGGCCTTGTCGGCAATGTCGGCCTGCACGTACGTCGCCTCGGGGCCGAGGTCGGCGGCGACGGCACTCCCCGCCTCCACGGAGGTCGCGGAATTGACGACCACCGACGCCCCGAGCGCGGCGAGGCGCCGGGCGATGGCCTCGCCGATGCCGCTCGAGGAACCTGTCACGATGACCACGCGGCCGGCGAACTCGGACATGGGAAGCCCTCGTGACCTGGAATGGTCCGGCGCCTGGCGTCCGGGGCAAAGATCCGGACGGCCGTGGCGGATGTTCCGAATGTACCGTATCGGACGGGACGGCTACTGTTAAATCAGGTGACCGGCGACGGCGGAGCACGCGGCTCCGCAGCGGGGTGTGCGATGCGCAGAATCCTGGTGGCGGTGGATGGTTCGGAACTCGCCGATCGGGCGCTCGAGCATTCGGCCGGGCTGGCATGCAGCATGGCGGATACGCGCCTGCACGTGGTCTCGGTGCTGCCGCCGGTGCGCGTCTATGGCGAGGTCGAGGTGTACGCAGGGCAGGAGCACATGCGCGAACTGGCCGTGCAGCAGGCGATGAAACCGCTCGAGGCTGCCCGCGAGCGGCTCGCCGAGCTTGGCGTGGATGCCGAATTCGAGGAACTCGAGGGAGATCCCGCCGAAACCATTGCGCGACGCGCAACCGAGCTCGGCTGCGACGGCATCGTGATGGGAACGCACGGGCGCGGTCGCGTCAGCCACCTGGTCCTGGGTTCCGTCGCGCAGCGCGTCGTGCACCTCTCCCCGGTGCCGGTGACGCTGGTTCGCTGACCATAATCCGTCCCGTCCGGCGCAGCGGCAGGCACGCGCCCGGCCTTCTCCCGCGGCGGCGTCAACCCGCGCGCCGAACGCGCGTTGTCATGGTCGTACCGAAACCCGCGCCCAACGGGGCGCCGCACAGGAGGAGACGACGATGACTTCGACCCCGACCCGTTCGCGCATCCACAACGCGATCCTCGCAGCCACCACCGGCCTTGTGCTGACCGCCGCCGCGATTGCAACGGCCGACGCCGCCGATCGCGGTCAGCGCAGCGGCGCCCGCGCGACGCAGTCCCAGGCGCACAAGCCCCGGCCGCCCGGCGACTACACGCGGCACACCGAGGTCCGCCGTACGGACAACGGTCACACGCGCACCGACACGTGGACGGGCGAGCGAGGCACGGCGACGCGCCAGGCAGAGGTGGTCAACGACCGCGCCAACCGGACCCGCGCGCGCAACGTCGAGTGGACCGGCCCGCAGGGACAGCAGGCGAAACGCACCGACGTCACGCAGCGGACCGACTCCGGCTACACACGCCAGAGCACCGCGACGGGCCCCAACGGCGGCATCGCGACCCGCAGCGTGGTCGCGACCCGCGACCGTGAGGCCGGCACCTGGACCAAGGACGTCACCGTGGACCGCACACCGCCGCCGGCCGGCGACGGCGGCTGACCGACCGGCCGCGCAGCGCAATCCTCGTCCGCGTGCCCCTCCCGTCCGCAATGGGAGGGGGACGCGCGCGGGTGCGATCGCCGATACTGCCGCCCGGTCGGCAGGCAAGGCAGGCATGATGCAGCGGCTCCTGAGCATCCACACGAACGGTCCCGGACTCCACGAGTTCACGGATGAGGTCGCGCGCTTCGTGAGCGACAGCGGCGTGAGGGAGGGGCTGCTCACGCTGTTCGTGCAGCACACTTCCTGCTCGCTGTGCGTGCAGGAGAACGCGGACCCGGACGTGCGACGCGACCTCGAGGAATTCTTCCGCCGGCTCGTACCCTCCTCCGACGACCCCGCCATGCGCTGGGTCTCGCACGGGTCGGAAGGACCCGACGACATGCCGGCGCACATCAAGTCAGCGCTCACCGCCGTTTCGCTCTCGATCCCGGTGAGCGAGGGCCGGCCGGCCCTCGGCACCTGGCAGGGCATCTACCTGTTCGAGCACCGGCAGCGTTCGCACACGCGCCGCGTCATCGCTCACGTCGGCGCCTGAAGGGCACGGCAGACAGCCACCGCGCTCGACGATCACCGCGCGGACGAGTGATCCCGGCGAGGGTCACGGCCCGTAGATACGTCCCCAGTCCGACTTCATGCTCACCACGACCCAGCCGCGCTTCGCCGCCTCGTCGAGGCCGCGGTCCAGCCGGCCGATGTGCGACTCGCGGTCGTAGGCGTACTCGCGTGTCGCGTCGTCGTGGTGGACGATGAGGCCGAGACGGGGCCCGGGCGCGCTGGTCGTGTATTCCAGCATCTCGAAGTCACCGTCGGAATTGCCGAAGGCGAGTATCGGCCGTCGTCCGATGTGGCGGTTGATCCCGACGGGCTTGCCTGCCTTGTCGTCGATGAAGTCGACTTCCGGCAGCCGCACGATCAAGGGCTTGCCGTCGCGGACCTCGTACTTCGTCTCGATGCTGCTGCCGATCACCTGCTCCGGCGGCACGCCGTAGACGCGCTCGGCGAAGACGCGCATGAACTCGACGCCTCCGCCCGACACGATGTAGGTCTTGAAGCCTTTGGCTCTCAGGTAGCCGAGCAGCTCGCGCATCGGCGCGTAGGTGAGTTCGTCGTAGCGCTTGCCGAAGCGCGGATGGCGTGCGGTCGCGAGCCACCCGGCCACGATCTCCGAGAACTCCTCGCTCGTCATGCCCGCGTGCGTGGCCGCCATGAGCTGAAGCAGGCCACGCTCGCCCGAGGCCGCGACCGCGGCCATGTCACCCCCCAGCACCGACTTGAACGGCTCGGTGGTTTTCCACTCCGGGTGCTGCGGGGCGAGCGCCTTCACCCGGTCGAGGATGAAGGCGAGCTGGAAGTACATCGGCTGCTCGCTCCACAACGTGCCGTCGTTGTCGAACACGGCGATGCGCTCGGCGGGCGGCACGAACTCCCGGCTCGACGGGTCGGTGACCGACTCGACGAACTGCACGATGCGCGCTTTCGCCGGACCATCGTTCCAGCCCGGCAGCACCTCGGCGGCGCGTGCGCGGGGCGCAATTCCCAGGGCCAGCGCAGCGATGCCCAGGAGCGCCGCACGCGCGACGCGGGCCCGGAACGATGTGGAAGTGTTGCGATTCATTGCCTGCTCCTTGCCAAGATCTTGCTGTCGGCGTCGAACGGGGTTCGCGCCAGACGCAGCCTGCGCCGACCCTTCGCGTCGCGCGCCGGCCCACCAGCCGTCCATCTCACCGCCGCCGACGGTCGCGTCCGTCGTGTCCACCCGCCCGTAGCGGCCGATCAGCTCTACGGTACCGCAGCCAAGACCCGGCGAATCCTTGTCATGACCGGTTGGAACCGGGAAGTACCGCGGCGCACCGTGAGCGAGCCGACCTGCGGGGGGTGGGGTTGCAGGCCGGCCCGTCACGGGCGCCGAGGATTGGTGGCTCCGGGAGTTCGCGCGCTACTGTTTGGAGCTTGACGTGACCGCTTCCATCACGCGATCGAGGTTGAAGCTGCCCGGCTTCTGGCGCGGCGGGAACTCGCGGAAGCTCTGCAGCCAGTTGCCGACGTAGGCACCCGCCGGCGCGATGGCCCACATGTGTTCCATGTACCAGCGCTGGTAACCCATCGCGTGCTCGGGCTCGGCACGCTCGAACGGATCCATGCGCAGGTTGGTGACCAGCGGTGCGCGCAGTTCCTTGAACGGATCCTGCCAGACGCGCAGGCCGTGCGAGGGTTGCTCGAGGAAAGTGACCTTGAAATCACCATACCGCAGCGCCGCGACGCTGCCGTCGTCCGTCCAGTAGATGAACTCCTTGCGCGGCCATTCAGCCTGCCCGCGCAGCGCCGGGCCGAGGTCGTAGCCGTCGAGGTGGACCTTGTAGCTGCGGCCGCCGATCGAGGCGCCCTTCTTCAGGTTCTCGGCGACGTTGGTGCCACCCGCCGCGTTGACGAGCGTGAGCAGCATGTCCTCGTGCGCGCCGATGTCGTTGATGACGGTGCCTGGCTTGATGACGCCCGGCCACTTGATCATCGTGGGGACGCGGTAGCCGCCTTCCCAGTTCGTGTTCTTCTCGCCACGGAACATGGTCGTGCCGCCGTCCGGCCAGGTGAAGGTCTCGGCGCCGTTGTCGGTCGAGTACATGACGATGGTGTTCTGGTCGAGGCCCAGTTCCTTGAGCTTCGCGAGCACCTGGCCGACGTGGCCGTCGTGCTCGACCATGCCGTCGGCGTAGATGCCGTAGCCCGTCTTGCCCTCGGCGTCCGCGTGCAGGTGCGTGAAGACGTGCATGCGCGTGGAGTTCCACCACAGGAAGAACGGCTTGTCGGCCTTGGCGGCGCGCTCCATGAAGTCGAGGGCCTTCTCGGTGACCTCGCGGTCGATCGTCTCCATGCGCTTGCGGGTCAGCGGACCGGTGTCGGTGATGCGCCCATCGGCGAAGCTGTGGATCACGCCGCGGGGCCCGAACTTTTTCCGGAACTCCGGGTTCTTCGGGTAGTCGGCGTACTCCGGCTCCTCTTCCGCGTTCAGGTGGTAGAGGTTGCCGAAGAACTCGTCGAAGCCGTGGTTGGTCGGCAGCATCTCGTCGCGGTCGCCGAGGTGGTTCTTGCCGAACTGGCCGGTCA
>Ga0114939_10000281_pt1 | contig 44729 bp, 47 predicted proteins | sample AshMeaCrysSpring_FD_87196 | JGI IMG/M metagenome (GOLD analysis project Ga0114939, IMG submission 87196) | Groundwater microbial communities from Big Spring, Nevada to study Microbial Dark Matter (Phase II) - Ash Meadows Crystal Spring | ecosystem: Environmental > Aquatic > Deep subsurface >...
AGCATCGTCACGGTGAAGTAGACCGCGTCCAGGTGGGTGACGATGCCCGGTACCGACCCCGGCGTGGTCACCTCGAGGCTGAGGTAGACGTAGGAGAACAGCAGGACGATGAGCTCGAGGAAGACCACGAGCATCGCGACGGTCCACAGCATCGGCCGTGCCGCACGGGGCACGGTCCGCAGCCCACGCAGGAACAGCAGCGTCAGCAGTGCCACCGCACCGGCGATGAGCAGCAGGCCGCCCAGGGCGTCGTCGACGCCGAAGTCGACCACCGGCATCCGGGCGTAGGCAACGGCCAGCAGCCCCATCGCGACGAGCAGACCCAGCACCCACACCGAGATGCGCGACACCCGCGGCCGTGCGACCGGCTCGGTGGCACCGTCCCGGCCCACTTGGTCACCGGTCGCGCCCGACTCCACCACGGCGCACACGGTAGCGACGCCCCGCTCCGGCCCGACGCCCCCTGAGGTTCTCGGACCGACCCTGGCGCGGTGGCCCCGCGTGCTGCAGGCTCCCCCCATGCACACACGCACCCGCATCTGCCTGCACGGCATCGCCGAGGGCGTCCTGGCCGGCCCGCAGCACGCCCGGACCGGCACGATCCGGCTGCGGGTGCTGCAAGGCGGCTTCGGCACCGTCGCCGAGCCGCTGGTACGGGTGTCCGGGACCGATCTGGTGGCTCAGGACGGCCGGCGGCTGCCGTTGCGAGGGACGTTCGCCGAGCTGGCCGAGGCTGCCGGCGTCACCTTCACCGTGCCTGACATCTACCCGGACCACGCGCCGGTGGCCCCCGACGACCCGGTCGAGGTCGAGGTGGGCGAGGCGGCGCGGTTGGCGGCGTGGTGGGAGCGCGGACGGCAGGGGCTGGTGGCCTTCGCCCCGGGACAGCAGCCGGTGCTCTGGCCCGAGCACTTCGACCTGGCCGTCGAGGTCGCCGAGGTCACCTACGGCGTGTCGGCGGGCGACAGCACCTGCGAGCAACCGTACGCCTACGTTGCGCCCTGGGCCCGCGACCACCTGGACGCCGCGTTCTGGAATGCGCCGTTCGGGGCGCTGCGCACCATCGAGGAGATGCCGACGCCCGACGCACTGGCCCACTTCTTCCGCCTGGGTCGGGAGCAGGCCGCGACCGCTGGTCGCGACGAGGCTGCCGTTCGACGCGAGCCCGCAGGCGCCGACCCGGCCCGACCTCCCCCGGACCGGTCCGTCGCACTAGGCTCACGGGGCGAGGACGGCGCATCCACGGGCCATCGGCAGACGAGATCAGGCGAGTAAGAGGTGCTGGCGAGTGAGCACGCAGGGACCCTCCATGACCGGGGACTTCGGCGCCAACGAGTGGCTCGTGGACGAGATGTACCAGCGCTGGGAGGCCGACCCGTCGTCGGTCGACCCGGCCTGGAACACCTTCTTCTCCGACTACCGCCGCGGCGGGTCGGCGCCGGTACCTGTGCGCGCCGCGCCCGACGGCCTGTCGCGCGTGCCCGGGGAGACCCTGGTGACCCCCGTCGAGCCGGCGCCCGCGCCCGCCCCGGCGGCCCGGGTCCCGGTGGCACCGGCGCCCCCCGTCTCGACGACCACCGCCGCCCCGGCGCTGGCACGCTCGGCCGCCGCCGAGCCCGTCCCCAGCGCCCAGGCGAGCGTGATGAGGGGCCCGGCAGCCCGAGTGGTCACGAACATGCAGGCCTCGCTCGCGGTCCCGACGGCCACCTCGGTGCGGGCCGTGCCGGCCAAGCTGCTCATCGACAACCGCATCGTCATCAACAACCACCTGGCCCGCTCCCGCGGCGGCAAGGTGTCGTTCACCCACCTCATCGGGTTCGCCATCGTGCGGGCGCTGGCGCACATGCCCGAGATGAATGTCGCCTTCACCGATGTCGACGGGAAGCCGGCGGTCGTGCAGCAGCCCGCGGTCAACCTCGGCCTGGCTATCGACCTGCAGAAGCCGGACGGCTCCCGCCAGCTGCTCGTGCCGTCGATCAAGCGGGCGGACGGGATGGACTTCGCCACCTTCTGGGCGTCCTACGAGGACGTCGTGCGCCGCGCCCGCGCCGGCAAGCTCACCGCCGACGACTTCGCCGGCACCACGATCAGCCTCACCAACCCAGGGACCATCGGCACGGTCCACTCCGTGCCCCGGCTGATGGCCGGCCAGGGGGCGATCATCGGCGTCGGCGCGATGGAGTACCCGGCGGAGTTCCAGGGAGCCTCGGTCGACACCCTGGCCCGGATGGCCGTGTCCAAGGTGCTCACCCTGACCAGCACCTACGACCACCGGGTGATCCAGGGAGCTCAGTCCGGCGACTTCCTGCGCGTCGTGCACAGCCTGCTGCTGGGCGAGGAGGGCTTCTACGACCAGGTCTTCACCTCGTTGCGCATCCCCTACGAGCCGGTTCGCTGGGTGCCCGACATCGCCGTCAGCCACGACGAGGAGATCGGCCGCCAGGCGCGGGTGATGGAGCTGATCCACGCCTACCGCGTGCGCGGGCACCTGATGGCCGACACCGACCCGCTGGAGTACCGCCAACGCAGCCACCCGGATCTCGACGTCACCAGCCACGGCCTGACCCTGTGGGACCTCGACCGCGAGTTCGCCACCGGGTCGTTCGGCGGCGACCGGCCGTTCCTGCGGCTGCGCGACATCCTGGGCATCCTGCGCGACGCCTACTGCCGCACCATCGGCATCGAGTACATGCACATCCAGGACCCGGAGCAGCGGGCCTGGATCCAACGCCGGGTGGAGGGCCGGCACGAGAAGATGCCGCGCGAGGACCAGCTGCGCATCCTGCACAAGCTCAACCAGGCCGAGGCCTTCGAGACGTTCCTGCAGACCAAGTACGTGGGGCAGAAGCGGTTCTCGCTCGAGGGCGGTGAGTCGATGATCCCGCTGGTGGACGAGATCATCCAGGCCGCGGCCGAGGACGGCGTCGTCGAGGCGACCATCGGGATGCCGCACCGGGGCCGGCTGAATGTGCTCGCCAACGTGGTCGGCAAGTCCTACGGCCAGATCTTCCGCGAGTTCGAGGGCAACATCGACCCCCGTACCGTCCTGGGGTCCGGTGACGTCAAGTACCACCTGGGCGCCGACGGCGAGGTCACGACCCGGTCCGGAGCGCGGCTCAAGGTCGCGCTGTCGGCGAACCCGTCGCACCTCGAGGCCGTCGACCCGGTGCTGGAGGGCATCACCCGGGCCAAGCAGGACGTGCTCGGCCGCGGCGAGGAGTTCCCAGTGCTCCCGATCCTGCTGCACGGGGACGCCGCCTTCGCCGGGCAGGGGGTGGTGGCCGAGACCCTCAACCTGTCCCAGCTGCGCGGGTACCGCACCGGCGGCACCCTGCACGTGATCGTCAACAACCAGGTCGGCTTCACCACCGCGCCCGCTCATTCCCGCTCCAGCGTCTACTCCACCGACGTGGCGCGCATGGTGCAGGCGCCGATCTTCCACGTGAACGGCGACGACCCGGAGGCGTGCGTGCGCGTCGCCCGGCTGGCCTTCGAGTTCCGGCAGGCGTTCAAGAAGGACGTCGTCATCGACATGATCTGCTACCGACGGCGGGGCCACAACGAGGGTGACGACCCGAGCTACACCCAACCGCTCATGTACGACCTCATCGAGCAGAAGCGGTCGGTGCGCAAGCTCTACACCGAGGCCCTGATCGGCCGTGGCGACATCACCATCGAGGAGGCCGAGGAGGCGCTGCGCGACTACCAGAGCCAGCTCGAACGGGTCTTCGAGGAGACCCGTGAGGCTGCCGCCGGCCCCGCCGACGCCTCCGCCTACAGCACCGTGCCCGCCTACCCGAGCAAGCCTGCGGTCGGTGCCGGGGGTCTGCAGACGGCAGCGCCCCCCGACCTGCTGGCGAGGGTCGCCAAGGCGCACGTCACCGTCCCCGACGGCTTCACCGTGCACCCCAAGCTGCTGCCGCAGCTGCAGCGGCGGGCCCAGGCGATCATCGATGGGGGCATCGACTGGGGCACCGCCGAGGTCATCGCCTTCGGCTCACTGCTGCTGGACGGCCGCCCGGTGCGACTCGCCGGTCAGGACAGCCGACGGGGCACGTTCGCCCAGCGGTTCGCCGTGATCGTGGACCGGCACACCGGGCAGGAGTGGGTGCCGCTGCGTCACCTGGCCGACGACCCGGCCACCCAGGCACCCTTCTACGTCTACGACTCGCTGCTGTCGGAGTACGCGGCGCTGGGCTTCGAGTACGGCTACTCGGTGGCCCGGCCCGACGCCCTGGTGCTGTGGGAGGCGCAGTTCGGCGACTTCCTCAACGGCGCCCAGACGATCATCGACGAGTTCGTGGTGTCGGGCGAGACCAAGTGGGGCCAGCACTCCGGCGTCGTGCTGCTGCTGCCGCACGGCTGGGAGGGGCAGGGGCCGGACCACTCCTCGGCCCGCATCGAGCGGTTCCTCACCCTGGCCGCCCAGAACGCCTTCACCGCGGCCCAGCCGTCCACCCCCGCCAACTACTTCCACCTGCTGCGCCGGCAGGCACTGGACCCCACCCACCGGCCGCTCATCGTGTTCACACCCAAGTCGATGCTGCGCAACAAGCGGGCGACCTCGGCGCCCGACGAGCTGACCAGCGGCGGCTTCCAGCCGGTGGTGCCGGCGGCGGTCGCGGACCCTGCTGCGGTGCACACGCTGGTGCTGTGCTCGGGCAAGGTCACCTGGGACCTGCTCGGCGAGCTCGAGCGGCTCGGGGAGGCGGCCGCCGGGCTGGCGCTGGCCCGGGTGGAGCAGCTCTACCCGCTGCCGGTGCCCGAGCTGGGCGCCGAGCTGGCGCGGTTCGGCAACCTGGCCGAGGTGCGCTGGGTGCAGGACGAGCCGTCCAACCAGGGCCCGTGGCCGTTCATGGCGCTGCACCTGCCACCCCTGCTGGAGCGCTACGCCCCGGCGGCGCATCTGTCGCACGTGTCCCGGCCGGAGTCGGCGGCCCCGTCGGTGGGCTCGATGTCGGTGCACACCGAGCAGCAGCGCGCGCTGCTGGCGCAGGCACTGCGCACCCGGGCCTGAGCGCGGCGCCGGTGTACTTCACCGACCGGGGCCTGGAGGAGCTCGAGGACACTCGCGGCGATGAGCAGGTGAGCCTGGCCTGGCTGGCCGAGCGCATGCGGCAGTTCGTCGACCTGCACCCCGAGCACGAGGCGGCCATCGACCGGCTGGCCGGCTGGCTCGCCCGCCTCGACGAGACCGACTGAGCGCCCTCAAGCCTGCCGGGTGAGCACGATCTTGCCGAAGACGTCGCCCTCGGCGAGCGCGGCGAAGCCGTCCCGCGCGTGCTCCATCAGCAGCGTCCGGTCGATCACCGGACGCAGGCCGGTGACCGCGCACATCTGCACCAGCCGCTCCAGCTCGTCCCGGCTGCCCATGGTCGAGCCGATCACCTGCAGCTGGAGGAAGAACACCCGGTTGAGCTCGGTGCTCGCGCGGTAGCCGCTGGTCGCGCCGGAGATCACCACGACACCGCCCGGGCGGACCGAGCGAAGCGAGTGCTCCCAGGTGGCGGCCCCCACCGTCTCCATGACGGCGTCCACCCGCTCGGGCAGTCGCGCACCGGACTCGAAGGCGGCGGCGGCGCCCATGGCGACGGCCCGCTCCCCCTTGACGGCGTCGCGGGAGGTCACCCAGACCCGCAGGCCGGCGGCCGCGCCCAACGCGACCAGTGCGGTCGCCACCCCCCCACCGGCACCCTGGACCAGGACCGTCGCGCCCGGTGCCAGCCGACCCGCGGTGAAGAGCATCCGGTAGGCGGTGAGCCATGCCGTGGGCAGGCAGGCTGCCTCGGCGAAGGTCAGCTCCGGTGGCTTGGGCAGCACGTTGCGGGCCGGCACGGCGACCGTGGCGGCGAAGGTACCCGGGTGACGCTCGGAGAGCAGCGAGCGCCTCGGGTCGTTCGTCTCGTCGCCCCTGAAGTCGGGGTCGCTGATCACCGCGTGCACGACGACCTCGCGCCCGTCGTCGGTGACGCCGGCGGCATCGCAGCCCAGGATCATCGGCAGCCGGTCTGCAGGCAGGCCCACGCCCCGCAGCGACCACAGGTCGTGGTGGTTGAGGCTGGCGGCCCGCACGTGCACCCGGACCCAACCGTCGGGCACCACCGGCTCCGGCAGCTCACCTACCTGCAGCCCGCTCAGCGGGTCGTCGGGGTCCTGACGAGCGGCGAAGACGGCGAACACTTGCCCCAACCTAGCCACCGCCGTCCGAGCCCTCTGCCAGGATGACGGTAGGAGCCCCGCGCCTCGGGGCCGAAAGGGGGCCACAGTGCTCACCGGACGTGGCAGGCGGGTGTCGGCGGCAGCCGCGGGTGCGGCGGCGATCCTGCTGGCCGGCTGCTCGGTGCCCGACACCGGCGAGGGCTCGCTGGCCGACCTGGTCCCGCCCGACATCGCCGAGCAGGGCTCGGTGGTCGTAGCCGCGGACCTCGACACCCCCCCGGCCGGCTTCGCCTCGCCCATCGAGTTCGAGGGGGTGGCCGGCGCCGCGGTGCAGGCAGGCGAGTTCACCGGCTTCGAGGTCGAGCTGGTGCAGGACGCGGCGAACCTGCTCGGGCTGCGGGTGGAGTGGTTCGACCTGCCGTTCGACGACGTGCTGTCCGCGGTGACGAACGAACGAGCGACCTTCGCCGCGTCGTCCATCACCGTGACGCCGTCGCGCTCGGTGGACCTCGACTTCGTCACCTACCTGCAGACCGGCACCCAGTGGGTCACGAGCAGCACCAACGAGCTGGGCATCTACCCGAACAGCGCCTGTGGCGCCCGGGTCGGCGTCCAGGTGGGCACCATCCAGGTGGACGACCTGGCGACCCGTTCGGCGCAGTGCGAGGCGCAGGGCCAGGACCCGGTGACGGCGCTGGACTACCCCCGGCAGACCGACGTCTCTGCCGCCCTGCTGGACGGCGAGGTCGACGCGTTCCTCGCCGACCTGCCCGCCGCACAGTGGGCGGTGCGGCAAGGCGGCGGCCCCGTCGGCGCGGCGAGCACCACCACGTCGTCCCAGCTGGCCTTCGCCGGGAGCAGCTACGACGAGCAGCCCTACGGGCTGGCGTTCCGGCCGCAGGACAGCGAGCTGGCCCAGGCGTTTGCCACCGCGCTGCAGCAGCTGGCGGCCGACGGGACCTACGAGGAGATCCTGAAGTTCTGGAGCGTCGACGACGGCGCCCTGCCCGAGGCCGACATCAAGGTCGTGGACTGAGTCGCCGGCCGGCGCGGCCTCAGCGGCGGGCGACGCCGTCGCGTCGGGCGCACGTGGCGACCGCGGCCGCCACTGACGGAGCGACGCGCCTGTCCAGCGCCGACGGGATGACGAAGTCCGGTGCCAGCCGGTCGGCCACCAACGTGGCCAGCGCGTTCGCCGCAGCCACCTTCATGCCCTCGGTGATCCGCCGAGCCCGCACAGCCAGGGACCCGCGGAACATGCCGGGGAAGGCCAGCACGTTGTTGATCTGGTTGGGGAAGTCGCTGCGGCCCGTCGCGACCACCCGCGCGTAGCGGGCAGCCACGTCGGGGTGCACCTCGGGGTCGGGGTTGGCCAGCGCGAAGATGATCGCCTCGTCGTTCATGCCGGCCAGGGCCCGCTCGCCGATGGTTCCGCCGGACACGCCGATCAGGGCGTCGGCGCCGCGCAGCGCCTCGACGATGTCGCCGCTACGGCCCGACCGGTTGGTGAGCCGGGCGATCTCGGCCTTGTGCGGGGGAAGGTCGGGTCGACCCTCGTGGATGAGGCCCACCCGGTCGACGACACGGATGTCGCCGATGCCGGCCTCCCAGAGGATCTTCGCGATCGCGACGCCGGCCGCTCCGGCCCCGGAGATGACCACGGTGGTGTCGAGCACCTGCCGGTGGGTGACGGTGAGCGCGTTCACCAGCGCCGCGAGCGCCACGATGGCCGTTCCGTGCTGGTCGTCGTGGAAGACCGGGACGTCCATCCGTTCCTGCAGCCGCCGCTCGATCTCGAAGCATCGGGGGGCCGCGATGTCCTCGAGGTTGATGCCGCCGAACGAGGGCCCCAGCCGCGCCACCGTGTCGACGAACTCGTCGACGTCCTGGGTGTCCACGCACAGCGGCACCGAGTCGACCCCGCCGAACTCCTTGAGCAGGATGGCTTTGCCCTCCATCACCGGCATGGCCGCGGCCGGCCCGATGTCGCCCAGACCCAGCACCGAGGAACCGTCGGTGACGACCGCGACGCAGCCGCCCACCCAGGTGTAGTCGTAGAGCAGGTCGTGCTCCGCGGCGATCGCCTCGCACACGCGGGCGACCCCCGGGGTGTACGCGGCCGCCAGGTCGTCCCGGTCGGCGAGCGGCACGGTCGGGTGCATCCCCATCTTGCCGCGCTCGTGCAGCGTGAAGACAGGGTCGTGCTCGGTCAGGGCCAGCGGGTGCAACGGCTCGACGAGGGGATCGGCGGACACGGTGTCACTCCAGGTTCTTCGGGGCAGTCGCCGATGGTCCCACACCGGTCCGGGAGCGCGCCGCGCGCGACGGCCCGACCGGCCGACCCGGGCGGGGCCACAGCCGCACCCGCACCACTGCCACCAGGTCGTCCGGCGCGACCGCCCCCGACGACCAGGAGTCGACCCCCACCGCAGGGTTGTCCCGCTCCACCCACCAGCCGTCGGCCTCGCGCCGGAGCAGCCGCTTGACCACCAGCGGGCTGCCGGACCAGCGCGCCAGCACGAGGTCGCCCGGACGGGGCGGGGCCGCCCGGTCGGCCAGCAGCAGGTCCCCGGCACGCAGGGTCGGGAGCATGGACCGACCTCGAACGCGCGCGAGCAGCCACCGCGCCCTCGTCGACCGGGCGCACTCGCGCACCGCACGATAGGCTCGAACCATGCCACGTCTGTCACTCATCGCTCGCATCCTCCCCGTCGTGGACGCCCACGCGCACTGCGACCTGCCCTGCGGGGTCTACGACCCGGCCCAGGCCCGCGTCGAGGCCCAGTCGGTGAAGGCGATCATGGAGAAGTTCCACGCGACCGACGACCCGGAGTTCCGGGCTCGCGCGCTGGTCATCAAGGAGCAGCGGGCCGAGCTGGTCAAGCACCACCTGTGGGTGCTGTGGACCGACTACTTCAAGCCGCCGCACTTCGAGGCCTACCCGCAGCTGCACGGGCTGTTCAACGAGGCGACCAAGCTGGCCGGTGCCGGCGGCGCCAAGGGCAGCACCGACGCGGCCGTAGCCGACTCGCTGCTGGCGAAGATCGACCAGATCGCCGAGATCTTCTGGGCCACGAAGAAGGCGTGAAGGTCCGGGTCGCCCGCCCCGGGGACGAGGCGGGCATCGACCGGATGATCCGGGCGCTGGCCGCCTACGAGCGGGCCGCCGACCAGGTGGAGGCAACGGCCGACGACCTCGGCCTGGCCCTCTTCGGCCCGGATCCCCGGGTCTTCGCCCATGTGGCCGAGGAGGACGGCCAGCTGGTGGGTTTCGCGCTGTGGTACATGACCTACTCGACCTGGACGGGCCGACACGGCCTGTGGGTCGAAGACCTGTTCGTCGAGCCGGCGGCACGCGGGCACGGCGCAGGTCGTGCGTTGCTCGCGGCGGTGGCCGACGAGTGCGTGCGACGCGACGGCCGGCGGCTCGAGTGGTGGGTGCTGGACTGGAACGACCCCGCCCTGGACTTCTACGCAGCGCTGGGAGCCACGCCGATGGACGACTGGACGGTGCAGCGGCTGAGCGGGCAGGCCCTGACCACGCTCGCCGGCCGGCACCGGGACGGGGTGCGGTGACCAGCCCCGGCGACGTCGTCACCCTGTCGGTGCCGGCCGGCAGCGAGTACGTCGGGCTGGTGCGGACGGTCGCCGCCGGGGTGGCGGCGCGCCTGGACCTGGACCTCGACCACGTCGAGGACATGCGGCTGGCCGTGAGCGAGGCGTGCACGGTACTGCTCGGGCTTGCCGGCCACGCCGGGCGCCTCGAGGTCACGCTGCGGGTGGCCGAGGGCGGGGTGGATGTCGTCGTGGCGAGGGCGACCACGGCGTCGAGCGTGCTCGCCGACGACTCCTTCGCCTGGACGGTGCTGGAGGCGCTGGCCGACGAGGTGGCCAGCACCGTGACGGGCGGCGTCGCCTCGATCCGGCTGCGGTTCGGAGCGGCGGAGGAGACGGCCGGAACCGGCTCGGCGTGACCGAGCTCCGCGAGCGCAGCCGGGCGCTGTTCGCCCGGCTGGCCGAGCTGGCGCCCGACGACCCCGAGCGGGCGGCGGTGCGCGACGAGCTGGTGGCGCTGCATACCGGCCTCGCCGTCTCGACGGCCAGACGCTTCTCGCGCCGAGGGGAGCCCAGCGAGGACCTCGAGCAGGTGGCGATGATCGGCCTGCTGAAGGCCATCGACCGCTTCGACCCGCAGCGGCAGGTGGAGTTCTCCACCTTCGCCACGCCCACCGTCCTCGGCGAGGTGCGCCGCCACTTCCGCGACACGGCGTGGGCGCTGCACGTGCCCCGGGGTCTGCGTGAGCTGTCGGTGCAGATCGGACCGACGGTCGAGGCGCTCACCGCGGAGCTCGACCGCTCCCCGCGTCCCAGCGAAGTCGCCGCCCGGCTCGGTGTGAGCACGGCACGGGTGGTGGAGGCCCTCGAGGCCGCCGACGCCTACGCCACCATCCCGCTGGACGCGCCACTGCCGGAGGGCCGCAGCCTCGCCGACACCCTGGGGGGGGTGGATGCGGCCCTGGACCGCGTGCACGAGCGCGCGGCGCTGCGGCCCTTGATCGACGCCCTGCCCGAGCGCGAGCGCACGATCCTGGCGATGCGGTTCTTCGAGGAGATGTCGCAGTCCCAGATCGCCAGCCGCGTGGGCGTGTCGCAGATGCACGTCTCCCGGCTGCTCGCCCACACGCTGGCGACGCTGCGCGAGGGCCTGGCCGACGACGTCGAGGCCGCCCGAGCGGTGGCTCCGTGACTCACCGCCGGCCGAAGGCCGCCCGACCGGAGGGCGCGAGCAGCACGGCCAGGGCGCCGACGGCGACCCCGCCCAGCAGCAGCGCCCCCCACCACAGCCGTTCCGCGGCCATCGTGGCCGCCAGCGGCAGTGCCAGCACCTGCAGGAAGACCGTCGGGCCGTACACCCACCCGGTGCCCCTCCACGCCAGCGCCGCGAACACCGCGACGACGACGCCGAACACGGCGAAGTAGGCCGCGCTGCCGGTGGCGACCTGCGGTGAGGGCGCCGCGCCCGCGAGCACGCCCCGCTCCTGCCAGGCGGCCACGCCCAGCATCGCCACCGCCTGCACGGCCAACGCGGCGGCGGCGACCCGGCGCGGGCGCACCGACGGCGCAGCCGGGGCGGGCTGCTCACGATGGGCAGGGGCCATGCGGCCAGCGTAGGCAGCCGGGGTGGGCGGCGTCCCGGCGGCGCTAGGGTCGCCCGTGTGCAGGCCCTGGTCGTCGTGAACCCCAACGCGACGACGATGCGCCGGCGTACCGGTGACGTGCTGCTGGCCGCGCTGTCCGCCCGAGCCGACGTCACGATCGCCACCACCACCCACCGCGAGCACGCCGTCGAGCTGGGGGCGCAGGCGTCGCGAGAGCGGGTGGAGGCGGTCATCGCCTACGGCGGTGACGGCACCGTCAACGAGGTGGTCAACGGCCTGCTCGCCGACGGACCAGGCCCGCATGTGCCGGTGCTGGGGGTGATCCCGGGGGGCAGCGCCAACGTGTTCGCCCGCAACCTGGGGCTGCCCAACGACCCGCTGGAGGCGACCGCCCGGCTGCTCCGGGCACTGGCCTCCCCGACCCGTCGGCGCACCGTCGGGCTGGGCCGGGCGGGCGAGCGCTGGTTCACCTTCAACGCGGGGCTGGGGTTGGACGCCGAGACCGTGCACGCCGTCGAGCAGGCACGCCACCGCGGCAAGCGGGCGACCACAGGCCTGTACCTGCGCTCGGCGGTGCGCAGCTACCTGCACGCCGACCGGCGCCACCCGCCCATCCACGGCGTGCTGCCCGGGGGCGAGCAGCTGCCCGAGCTGTTCCTCGCGCTGGTCACCAACTCCTCGCCGTGGACCTACCTGGGGCCCATCGGGGTGCGCGCCGCGCCGCGGTCGTCCTTCGACGCCGGCCTGGACCTCGTAGCCACCAGCACGCTGTCACCCCCGGTGCTGCTCAAGCACGTCGCAGAGATCCTCGGGACCCGGCAGGGCGCCCGGGGCCCCGACGTCGTCCACCGGCACGACCTGCCCTGGCTGCACCTGCAGGCCGTGCGGCCGGTGGCGCTGCAGGTCGACGGAGACTACCTGGGGACGGTCACCGACCTGCGCTGCCAGGCCGTCCCGGACGCCTTGCGGGTGCTGGTCTGAGCCTGCAGGCCTCCCGGTTTACAGGTTTCTGACGCCGCGAGGGCTGCCATTCGTGAAGCGTTTCACATACACTTGACGTCACGTCGCCGGCCCTGGAGGGTCGGCGACACGACTGCGAACGAGGAGTGTCACGATGGACTGGCGCCACCGTGCTGCCTGCCGGGACGAGGACCCTGAGCTCTTCTTCCCCATCGGCAACACCGGCCCGGCCCTTCTCCAGATCGAGGAGGCCAAGGCGGTCTGCCGCCGCTGCGAGGTGCGCGACGCATGCCTCCAGTGGGCGCTGGACACCGGCCAGGACGCCGGGGTGTGGGGCGGTCTGAGCGAGGACGAGCGCCGCGCCCTGCGACGCCGCAACGCCCGCGCGGCGCGCGCCCGGGTCGCTCGCCCGTAGCGTCACCCAGCACCGACCGGCACCCTGACCACCGCGCGGGTGCCCACCCCGTCCGAGGGCCCGTCCGCGCGACGTAGCAGCTCGAACGTCCCCCCGCGCTCGGTCACCAGCGTGGTGACGATCCGCAGGCCCAGGCTTCCGCCGGACTCGGGGTCCAGGCCCGCGGGCACCCCCCAGCCGTCATCCTCGACGGACACCACCAGATGGGTCGCCGAGCGGGTCGAACGCATCGTGACCGTGCCCTCGCGGTCGGCCAGCCCGTGCTCGACCGCGTTCTGCAGGAGCTCGGCGACGGCCATGGCCACGGGTGTGGCCAGCTCGGCCGGTGCGCGGCCGGCGCTGCCCTCCCGCAGCATCCGCACCCTCGCCGCGGGGGCGGCGACCTCCACCGTCATCGCCAGCAGGGCCTCGAGCACCTCGTCGAGGTCGACGTCCTCGTCGGTGCGCTCCGACAGCATCTCGTGCACGACCGCGATGGCGCGTACCCGCTGCACCGCCTCCCGCAGCGCCGCTCGCGCGGTCGGGTCCCCGACCCGCCGCGACTGCAGCCGCAGCAGCGAGGCCACCGTCTGCAGGTTGTTCTTCACCCGGTGGTGGATCTCGCGGATGGTGGCGTCCTTGCTCAGCAGCTGCTGGTCCCGGCGCCGCAGGTCGGTGACGTCGCGCACCAGCACGAAGGCACCGTGGTCGACGCCTCCGGGGTCGAGCGGGATGCTGCGTACCGAGACCACCGCCGTAGCCGAGGCGACCTCCAGCAGCCGGGGACGCCGGCCCGCCAGCACCACCTCGAGCCCCTCGTCGACCGCGGAGCCGGGCGCAACCAGGGCCTGGGTCACCGGTCCCAGGGGGTGGCCGACGAGGTCGCCGACCAGGCCCAGCCGCCGGTAGGCCGACATCGCGTTCGGGCTGGCGAAGCCGACGACGCCGGCGGCGTCGACGCGGATGAGCCCGTCGCCCACCCTCGGCGCCCCGCGCCGGGCGGGGGTGGTGTCACCGGGCTGAGGGAAGCGTCCCTCGGCGATCATGCGGGCGAGCAGGCCCGCCGCGTCCAGGTAGACCAGCTCGAGCCGGCTCGGGGTGCGCACCGCGACCAGGTTGGTGGTGCGGCTGATCACCGCGATGACCCGTCCCTCGCGCAGCACCGGGATGGCCTCCACGCGGACCGGGATGGCGTCCCACCACTCCGGGTCGGAGTCGCGGCGGATGCGGCCGGCCTCGAACGCCCCGTCCACCAGCGGCCGCCGGCCGACCTCCATCGTCTGACCGACCAGGTCCTCCACATACGATGTCGGACCAGTCGTCGGGCGCACCTGGGCTCCCGCGACGTACCCGGTCCCGTCCGCGCGCGGCAGCCACAGCACGAGGTCGGCGAAGGAGAGGTCGCAGAGCAGGTGCCACTCCCCCAGCAGCTCGGTCAACCAGCGCAGGTCGTCCTCGCTCAACGAGGTGTGGGCGCGCACCAGCTCGGCCACCGACGGCACGGCGCCCAGCCTAGGAGCACCCGGCCGTGACGACGCCCTCGGTGCACGACTGGGAGCAGGTGCTGGCCGCCGGGTGCCCGGCACCGGCGAGCGATCGCCGGCTCGACGCCGCGACCGACCTGGTCTCGGCGCTGGCCGACCCTGACACCCGGCTGCGCGAGATCGTCGCGCCCCGCGTGCTTCGCGGCTGGGTCGAGGCCGGTGCCTACGACGACCTGCTGGCAGGTCTGGGTGACGGGTTGCTCGCCGGGCTGCGGCCCTCCCGCGTCTCAGCCGCCGGGACGGAGACCGAGACCACCCGCGACCTCGCCCTGCACGCCCGCTGCGGCCGCGCCGGGGCCCTGAGCCTGGTGGTGGGCCGCGACAACCGGCATCGGCTGGTGCCCCGCGACCGGGTGCTCGACTGGGCGGACCGGTGCGTCTCGTGGCTGCTCGACGAGCGGGACCTGCGTGCCTCGACCCCGTTCGGGACGGCCGACGCGATCGGCCGCGGGGCCCAGCTGATGGCCACCCTGGCCGCCAGCCCGGTGCTCGGTGGCGGCGAGCTCGCGGTGCTGCTGGACGTGCTCACCGAGCGGGCGGCCGCCCCGTCCGACACCGCTCTGACGCCGTTGCAGGCCGACCACCTCGCCTTCGCCGCGGTCACCGTGCTGGGCCGGGACGTGCTCACCGTCGAGGAGGCCGAGGGGTGGCTGGAGCGGCTGGCCGAGGTCGCGGGCGGGGTCGGCCCCCCGACCGCCACCGCGCTGGCGCCCCGGGCCAACGCGCTGGCGCTGCTCGGGGCGCTGCACACCCAGCTCGTCCTCGGCGTGGTGAGCACCCCGGTGACCGAGCTGACCCGCAGCGCCGACCCCGGGGCCGAGCCGCCCGGCTGGCCCCGCGACCGCTCCGACCTGGTGCTCGCCGTGCAGCGGGCGCTGCGCGCCGCCGCCCCCTGGCTGTACCGCGGTCCGGCCTGAGCGGGCATCGCTGCGGCATGGTCGGCGGGTAGGTTCGGGCGGGTGAGTGCCTCCTCGCCCGCACCCGACCCGCAGGCCCCCGCCTCCGCCGCTTCCGACCCGTCCGGGGAGACCACCCTGTCCGGGCACGCCGGCACCCTGGCCCTGGCTGCGGCCCGCGCCCACGGGGCCGACACGCTGTTCACCCTGTCGGGCGCCCACATCTTCCCGTTCTACGACGCCGCCGTGACGACCGAGCCGATGCGCCTGGTCGACGTGCGGCACGAGCAGAGCGCGGTCTTCGCTGCCGAGGCGGTCGGCAAGCTCACCCGCCGCCCTGGGCTGGCCGCGGTCACCGCCGGCCCCGGCGTCACCAACACCGTCAGCGCCGTCACCCAGGCTCAGGCATCGGGGGTGCCCCTGGTGGTGCTGGGCGGGCGGGCCCCGGCGTTCCGCTGGGGCAGCGGCGCCCTGCAGGAGCTCGACCACCCCCCGCTGCTGGCACCGGTGACGAAGGCGGCGTGGACGGCGGCCACGGCCGCCGACGTGCACCCCGCCGTGCACGAGGCGTTCCGGATCGCGTCCCTGCCCCACCGCGGACCGGTCTTCCTCGACATCCCGATGGACCAGCTGTTCAGCCACGCCACGGTGCGCGCCGGGCCGATGCCCGAGCCGGTCCCGGTACCGCCCGACCCGGACGACGTGACGGCCGTGGCCACGCTGCTCGCCGCCGCGCAACGGCCGGTCCTGGTGCTCGGCTCCGACGTCTGGCTGGACGGCGCGCAGGAGGCGGCCCGAGCCCTGGTCGAGGTGACCGGCGTGCCGGTGGTCGCCAACGGGATGGGCCGGGGCATCCTGCCGGCCGGTCATCCCCGGCTGGTCTCCAAGGCCCGTGCGGCCGCCTTCGGCGGAGCCGACCTGGTGGTCGTGGTCGGCACGCCACTGGACTTCCGGCTGGGCTACGGCGTGTTCGGCTCGGCCCGGGTGGCGCACCTGGCCGACTCACCGTCGCAGGTCGCCACTCATGTCGACCTGGCCGCCTCGGCCTCGGGGTCGCTGGGGCTGGTGCTCGACGGCGTGCGCGAGGCGTGGGAAGCCGCCGGTGCCCACCCCGACCTGGCCGGATGGCAGGACGACCTGATCGGCCAGGTCGCCGCCGCGTCCGACCGGGACACCACGCTGCTGCGGGCCGAGGCGCCTGGCGGTATCCACCCCGCGCGCGTCTACGGCGCGCTGCTGCCCGAGCTCGGCACCGACACGGTCGTCGTCGCCGACGGGGGCGACTTCGTGTCGTGGGCGGGCAAGTTCGTGGAGCCGGCCCGCCCCGGCGGCTGGCTCGACCCCGGGCCGTACGGCTGCCTGGGCGCCGGCCTGGGTGCGGCGCTGGGAGCCGCTGTGGCCCGCCCCGGGGACCCCATCGTCGTGCTGCTCGGCGACGGCGCTGCGGGCTTCGCCCTGGCCGAGCTCGACAGCCTGGTGCGGCACCGTGTGCCCGCCCTGGTGGTCGTCGGCAACAACGGGGCGTGGGGGCTGGAGAAGCACCCGATGCGCCTGCTCTACGGCTACGACGTGCTGGCCGACCTGCGCCGTGACAGCCGGTACGACCAGGTCGCCGAGGCCCTCGGCGGCGCAGGTGAGACGGTGACCGACCCGGCCGGCCTGCCGGACGCCATCCGTCGGGGGCTGGCTGCCGGGCTGCCCTACGTGCTCAACGTGCTGCTGGACCCCGAGGTCGCCTACCCACGCACGACGACCGGCATCTGAGCGGGGCCAGTCAGCCCAGGCGGCCGAGGAAGCGGTCGCGGTCGACCACGACGCGGCTGATGCGACCGTGCCCCACCAGCCGCCGGTCGGCCGGGTGCTCCGCGGTCACCTCGAACTGAAGGGTGCGGCCCTCGGTGTGCACGAGCACGGCTCGCACCACCACCTTGTGCCCCACCGGGGTGGCGTGCACGTGGTCGAGCTCGACGCGCGTGCCCACCGATGTCAGCGGGGGCGCCAGGGCGTCGTGCACCGCCGCGACGGTCGCCTGCTCGGCCAGCGCCAGCAGCCGAGGGGTGGCGAGCACCGGCACGTCGCCGGAGCCCAGCGCCGGAGCGGTGTCGGCGTGCGTCACCTCGAGCATGATCTCGGCGGTGCTGCCGACGGGCGGGAGGTCGTGGTCCATCGTCCTCAGCGTAGGACGACGAGCACGTCACCCTCCTGCACGACATCCCCGACCCGCACACCGATCTCGGCGACGACCCCACCCACCTCGCTGCTGACCGGGATCTCCATCTTCATCGACTCGAGCAGCACCAGCGGTTCGCCGGCAGCCACGCAGCGTCCGGGGGCCGCCAGCACGTCGAGCACGTTGCCGACCATCTCCGCTCGCACCACGTCGCCCACGGGCACGCTCAACCCGTCCCAGGGTCGGTTCGAGCAGTGGTGCTCCAGCGCCGCACCGTGTGCACGACGCGCAGTCGCAGCTCGTCGGGTGCGTGCTCGTGGCAGCAGCGGTCGAGGGCGGCGCGGATGACCGCCTGCAGCTGCTCGACCTGCTGGGTCACCTCGTCGACGCAGGGTGGGCACTCGCGCAGGTGCTGCTCGAAGGTCTCGTAGCTCACCGACCCGCCGTCGGACAGGCGGTGCTCGAGGAACCGCGAGGCCCGGGCCAGCACCTCGGCGCAGTCGACCTCGTGCGGGTTGCCGCAGCTCATCGCCCCGCCTCCGATCCGCTGGGCAGCAGGCCTCGGTCGACGGCGTAGTCCTCGAGCAGGACGCGCAGCTGCTTGCGGCCGCGGTGCAGCCGGGACATCACCGTCCCGATCGGGGTGCCCATGATCTCCGCGATCTCCTTGTACGCGTACCCCTCGACATCGGCGTAGTAGACGGCCATCCGGAAGTCCTCCGGGAGCGCAGCCAGCGCCTCGCGGATGTCGCGGTCGGGCAGCCTCTCCAGCGCCTCTGCCTCCGCAGACTTCAGGCCCCCCGAGGTGTGCGCCTCGGCCCGCGCCATCTGCCAGTCCTCGACGTCCTCGGTGTTGGCCTGCTGCGGCTCCCGCTGCCGCTTGCGGTAGACGTTGATGAACGTGTTGGTGAGGATGCGATGCAGCCAGGCCCGCAGGTTCGTGCCGTCGGTGTAGGTGTGGAACGACGCGAACGCCTTGGCGAACGTCTCCTGCACCAGGTCCTCGGCGTCGGCGGGGTTGCGCGTCATCCGCAGGGCCGCGCCGTAGAGGGAGTCCAGGTGCGCCAGGGCGTCCCGCTCGAACCGTGCGGTGCGTTCCTCCACCGACTCCGCCGCCGCCCGGGCGCCGGCGGAGTCGGTGGAGGGGGTCACGACTCGCCAGCCTATCGAGGTCGGCGCGCCCGCGGACGGGGCGAAGTCCTCGCGTAGCGCGGGACGGACGGCGAGCAGCACGGATGGCTCCTTCACGGCGCGCCGGGCGCGCGGGTCGACGACGTCGCCCGTGGCCAACGTGGCGGGCCGCGGCGGTGTTCCCGGCGTCCGGCTCGGCTGCGCGGTCGTGGGCCGGGCCAGCCTCTCCTACGCTGGTGCCCGTGAGCACCGTCACCAGCGACCTGTCGGCCTTCCACGCGCTGCTGACCGAGCAGATCGAGCACGAGTTCGGCGCCTCGCAGCAGTACGTGGCCATCGCCGTCTGGTACGACCAGCAGGCCCTCCCGCAGCTGGCCGCGCACTTCTACGCCCAGGCGCTGGAGGAGCGCAACCACGCCATGATGATCGTGCAGTACCTCATGGACAGAGACGTGCCGGTGGCCATCCCCGGGGTACCCGCGGTGCGCAACGAGTTCAGCGTGCTCACCGAACCCGTCGAGCTGGCGCTGGCCCAGGAGAGGCGGGTGACCGAGCAGTTCGAGGCACTGATCGCCACCGCCCGCAAGGAGAACGACTACCTCGGCGAGCAGTTCACCCACTGGTTCCTCAAGGAGCAGGTGGAGGAGGTCTCGTCCATGAGCACCCTGCTCACGGTCGCGCAACGCTGCCTGGACAACCCGCTGCTGCTCGAGGACTACCTGGTGCGCGAGGGCGGCGGGGAGGGCACCGACCCGACCGCCCCTCACCCGGCCGGCGGCACCGTCTGAGCGTCCGTCCACCCCTGCTCGCGCAGGAACGCGGCCACCGCGGCGAGCACCGCCGGCGGGTCGGCCCGCAGCGAGTGGTCCCCGTCCACGGGGGCAACCCACAGCCCCGGCCCGGCCGGCAGCTCGTCCGGACGGCCGAAGGCGTCGCTGCGTCCCTGCACCACCAGCGTGGGCAGGCCGGCGCCGAGCAGCTCCAAGCCGCGGGACCGCTCCGGCCGACCGGGCGGGTGCAACGGGAACGCCAGGGCCAGCACGGCGACCGCCCCGGTGTCCGTCGCTGTCCGGCAGGCCACCCGGGCCCCCGCGCTGCGGCCGCCGACGACGAGCGGGAGGTCGCGCGGCAGCGCGTCCAGCACCTGCCGCCAGGCCAGGTCCAGCCGGGCCGGCGCGGGAGCCACGCGGCGTCCGGCCACCCGCCAGGGCTGGTCGACCAGTACCACCCGGACGCCGAGGTCCGGCAGCCCGGCCGCCAGCGCGTCCAGGTCGGGACTTCGAGCGTCCAGCGAGCCGCCGGCACCGTGGCCGAGCACGACCTGGCAGCTGGGTCGTGGCGGCCAGGGGCCCGCCGGGGCGTGCGTGCGCAGCCGAGCCGGGCCCTGGTCGGTCGCCACCGTCGCGCCGTCGACCCGCGGGGGCCTCACGCGACCGGGGGCTCGGGCGGCAGCGGGTCCAGCAGGTGTGGCCCGTTCGAGCGCACGTTGTTCACCGCCGTGCTGACCGGGTAGGCCTCGAGCAGGCCGGGTGCGGCCGGCACCAGCAGCTCGAGCACCTGCGCCGGGTCGGTACGCGCGGGGTCGAGCCAGGCCTCGAAGGAGGCGGGCTCGAGCAGCAGCGGAGCCCGGTCGTGGATCCGACCGGTGTCGTCCGGGGCGCTCGTGGTCAGCAGCGCCATCGTGGTGGTCCACGCGGCGGGGTCCTGCGGGTCGGCACCGGGCTCGTGCCAGAACTCGTAGATCCCGGCGAGCGCGAGGGGCCTGCCGTCTGCCCGGTGGATGAAGAACGGCTGCTTGCGCGGCCGCGCCCCCGACCCGCCGCCCGGCTGAGCCGGGGTGTACCACTCGTAGTAGCCGTCGGCGGGTACCAGGCAGCGGCGGCGGCTGAAGGCCCGGCGGAAGGCCGGCTTCTCGGCAGCGGTCTCCAGCCGCGCGTTGATCATGCGGCTGCCGATGGACGGGTCCTTCGCCCACGACGGCACCAGGCCCCAGCGCAGCACCCGCAGCGTGCGGCGCGGCTCGTCCTGGCCCCCATGCGCCCGGGTGAGCACGGCGTAGACCTGCTTGGTCGGGGCGACGTTCCAGTCCGGCGGCAGCGGCTGGCGCACCTCGACCCGCTCCACCTCGAACTCCTCGACCAGGTCCTCGGGTCGCCGGCTGGCCGCGTAGCGTCCGCACATGGTCGCCATTGTGCTGCGCCGGTGGCCCCCGCCCGCTGCGGGATGATGAGCGCCATGACGGGCTGGCCGGCACCGACCGCGACGCGGCCGGTCGACGGCGTGGTGGAGGTGCCCTCGTCGAAGTCGCTGATGGCCCGCGCCCTCGCGCTGGCGTGGCTGGCCGACGAGCCGACCGCCGTGCACCGCCCGCTGGTCGCACGTGACTCGCTGCTGATGGCCGCAGCCCTCACCGCGCTGGGTGCCCGCGTGTCCACCCCGGACGAGGGTCCGTGGACGGTCCGCCCCGGGCGGCCCGTCGGCCCGGCTGCCATCGACTGCGGGCTGGCCGGCACCGTGATGCGCTTCGTACCGGCGCTGGCCGCCCTCACGGCGGTGCCCGTGCACCTGGACGGGGACGCACGCGCCCGCGAGCGGCCGCTGGCGGGACTGCTCGACGCGCTGCGCGCGCTCGGGGTGCGGACCGATCCCGTCGACGCGCCGGCGCTGCCGGTGACGGTGCGAGGCCGTGGCAGGGTCGCCGGCGGCCCGGTGCCCGTGGACGCCTCGGCGTCCAGCCAGGTCGTCTCGGCCCTGCTGCTGGCCGGCTGCCGATTCGACCAGGGCCTGACCGTGCACCCGGTGGGGTCGGTCCCGAGCCGCCCGCACGTGCAGATGACCGTCGCCGCGCTGCGTGAGCGCGGGGTCGACGCGGGCGAGCAGCCGGGCGGCTCGTGGACGGTGGCCCCTGGCCTGCCCCGGGGTGGCGAGGTCACGATGGAGCCGGACCTGTCCAACGCGGCGGTCTTCCTCGCCGCCGCGTTGGTGACGGGCGGGCGGGTGCGGGTACCGGGATGGCCCCGCCGCAGCGTGCAGCCGGCCGGTGCGGTGCTCGGCCTGGTGCAGGCGTTCGGCGGCACCGCGACCCTGGACGACTCCGGGCTCACGGTGACCGGCGGGACGGGGCTTCGCGGGCTCGGCACCGTCGACCTCGGCGCGGTGGGGGAGCTCGCCCCCACGGTGGCCGCGCTGGCGGCGCTGGCGGACGCGCCGTCCACCCTCACCGGCCTGGCCCACCTGCGCGGCCACGAGACCGACCGGCTGGCGGCGCTGGTGCGCGAGATCGGCCGGCTGGGCGGACGGGCCGAGCAGACCGCGGACGGGCTGCACGTCGTCCCGGCACCGCTGCACGGCGGGGTGGTCGCGTCCTACGGCGACCACCGGATGGCCACCTTCGCCGCGATCCTCGGGCTGGCCGTGCCCGGGGTGGTGGTGCAGGACGTCGCCGTGACGGGCAAGACGATGCCCGCCTTCCCGGCGCTGTGGACGGGCCTGGTCGGGTGAGCGCGGCTCGCTTCGGCTACGACGAGGACGACGTCGCCCGGCGGGCATCCGGGCGTAAGTCCCGCCCGCGCACCAAGACCCGGCCCGAGCACGCCACCGCGATGCCCGCCCGGGTCGTCGCCGTCGACCGCGGGCGGATCACCTGCCGGCTCACCGACGGCACGCAGGTGCTGGCGGTGCGGGCCCGCGAGCTGGGCCGGCGCGGGGTGGTCGTCGGCGACCGGGTGGGTGTCGTCGGCGACCTGTCAGGAGCCGAGGGCACCCTGGCGCGGGTGGTCCGGGTAGGACCTCGCGCCACGACGCTGCGCCGCACGGCCGACGACGCCGACCCGGTGGAGCGGGTGCTCGTCGCCAACGCCGACCAGCTCGCGGTGGTCTCGTCGGTCACCGACCCGGAGCCCCGGCCGCGGCTGGTCGACCGGTGCCTCGTGGCGGCGTTCGACGGCGGGCTGCGGCCGCTGCTGGTGATCACCAAGACCGACCTCGCCGACCCCGACGACCTGCTCGCCGCTTACGCCGGCCTCGACGTACCGGTGCTGCGGGTGCGCCGCGACCGCCCCCTGGACGCCCTGCGCGACGCCCTCGCCGGCCATGTGACGGTGCTCGTCGGCCCGAGTGGCGTAGGCAAGTCGACACTGGTCAACGCGCTGGTGCCGGCCGCCGAGCGGGCCGTCGGACGGGTCAACCCCGTCACCGGTCGCGGTCGGCACACCTCGTCGTCGGCGGTCTGGCTGAGCCTGCCCGGCGGCGGCGAGGTCATCGACACCCCCGGGGTGCGCTCCTTCGGCCTGGCCCACGTCGACCCGGCCCGGGTGCTGCGCGCGTTCGCCGACCTTCTGGCCGGCACGTCCGCCTGCCCGCGCGGCTGCGACCACGTCAGCGAGCACTGCGCCCTGGACGACTGGGTGACCTCCGGCCACGCCGAGCCGGCCCGGCTGGACTCGCTGCGCCGCCTGCTGCGATCGCAGGACGACGGCGAGGACGCCTGATCCGCGGCGGGCAGCGCCCGCGGCGGCTCAGCCCCAGACCGAGACCGCCCCGGAGTGGCCCACCGCCACCGTCCAGCCGGTCGCCAGCACACAGGCGGCCAGGGCCAGGCCGCCGAGCAGCCTGCTCGGCCGGCCGCGGCCGTCCGACCACGCCCAGGCGACGACGAGACCGGCCGTGACCAGCAGCAGCCACGGCAGCGTGTCGCCGAGGGAGGCGTGTCGGGCCACCTCGGGGCTGCCGGGCACCCGGGCGAGCAACCACTGCCCGGACGGCCTGGCCACCAGCGCGGCGCCCGCCGCAGCGACGGCGAGCACGGCCAGCGCCAGCCGCAGTCGAGCGGCCCACGTCGGTCGTGCCAGGGCGAGGGTCAGGCCCACCGTCACGAGCGGGGCGAGCACCACGACCGCGTGCACGACCAACGGGTGCAGCGGGAGCCCGAGCACCTCCCACGTCACGACGGCCCGCTCACGACAACCCGCCCACGCCGGCCCACCACGGCTGCGCAGTATGCCGGGCGCCGGGTCAACCGGTCTCGTCGAGGGACGCCTCACGCTCGGCGCCGGTGTCGAAGAAGGCGTCGAGGTACTCGTCGGGCTCGAGCTCGCTCTCTCGCTCGAGGCAGAACACCTCCGAGCCGTGGCCGGGTGCCTGCGCCATCACGAACGCCTGGGCAAACCCCAGGAACGTCGCCCCGCTGTCCTCGGCGTAGGCCTCGGCGTCGGCCTCGGCCATCGCCACCGCCTCGTCGAACGAGTCGGCCTGCCAGAGGGTGATGCGCTCCTCGTAGCTGCTCTCCGGGTGCGCGACGATGCAGCGGACCCCGAACCACTCAGCCATCCGCCGTCTCCTCCCGTCGGCCGCCCGCCGGGTGCGCGTCGGCGGCCCCGACGCTACTCGCGCGGCCGGTGTCGGCGGACCGGCCTCCCACTGCTGCCACAGAACGAGGTCACCAGGTTGACGACGGCCACCAGGGGCACCTCAGCCGGCGGCGGCGCCCCACTCCTCGTCCAGCGGCGAGCCGGCCGGGCGGGCCGGGACCTCCACCGGCCGGTAGGTGTAGAAGAACGTGCAGCCTTCGGGGCCGACGTCCACCACCTCGTGCGGGACGCCGGGAGGCACGTAGACGTACGACCCGGCGTCCAGCGGGCGGCCGATCATGGTGGCCGAGCCCTGGGTGAGCAGGATGTGGTGGTGGGCGCCCTGGTGCACGTGCGCCGGGTTCTGCGCACCCGGCTCCAGGTGGATCAGGCCCAGGACGACGTCCCCGGACCGCCAGAGCACCTTGTGAGTGACTCCCGGCAGGTCCCCCAGCGGCTTCCAGGGCTTCTCGTCGACCTCTGCGGACGACGCGACGATGAGCCGGCCGAGGTCGTCCCGGCCTGACGGCACTGCGGCTGCCACGGCGAGCCCTCCTTCGCAGACGAGCACCTACGAGCCTAGCGAGGGTGTAGGCATGCGGTCATGACGGTCCCCGCCCTTGAACCGGGTACGTACCAGGTGCTGACCTACGACTACGTGGCCGACGTGCTGGAGCGGCGGGACCCCTTCCGTCCCGCTCACCTCGAGCACGCGCGCGACGCGCGCCGCCGTGGCGAGCTGGTCAACGTCGGTGCCGTCGGGTCACCTCCCGTCGGGGCCCTGCTCGTGTTCGCCGACGTGCCCCCCGCCCAGGTGGAGGCCTACGCCCGGGCCGACCCCTACGTGCAGGCCGGCTTGGTCACCGGGTATCGCGTGACGCCCTGGACCGTGGTGGTCTAGGCCGGTGGCCCGACTGCGCGCCCTCGACGTCGCCTGGCTCGAGCTGGAGACCGGGCCGTCGATCGCGACGGGCCTGGTGTGCGTGCTCGAAGGGCCGCCGCCGCCGGTGGCCGAGCTGCGGTCGCTGGTGGCCCAGCGGCTCCCCGCCATGCCCAGCCTGCGCTGGGTCGTCGACGGCGAGCACGGACTACGCCGGCCGCGGTGGCGCGACGGTGGCGAGGTCGACCTGCGCGTCCACGTCCGCTCCCGCCGGCTCGCGGCGAGCCCGGCGAGCCTCGAGGACTTCGTCTCGGCGGTGATGGAGCAGCCTCTCGACAAGAGCCGGCCGCTGTGGGAGATCGCCGTGGGCCGCGGCCTGCCCGATGGCCGCTGGGTGCTGCTGTGGCGCTGGCACCACGCCATCGCCGACGGTCAGGGCGCCCAGGCCATGCTCGGCGAGCTGCTCGACGTCACCCCCGACGGCAGCCGGCGGATGGCCGACGTGCTCGCGCAGCTTCGGCCCAACGCCCACGACCAGCCCCCCGAGGCTCCTCGCTCCACCCTGAGGGCGGCCCGCGCCACCGTGGGGGCTGCCATGGGCGAGGTCGTGGCCACGGTGCGGCACCTGCCCGAGGCGGCCCGGCTGGCCGCCGACCTCGCGCCACGACCGGGTGGCTCGCTCACCGGGCCGCTGTCGGCTCGACGCCGCTGGTGCGCCGGTACCGCCCGGCTGTGCGACGCCCAGGGGGTGGCCCGCCGGCTCGGGCTGTCGGTCAACGACGTGCTGCTCGCGGCTGTGGCGGTGGGATTCTCCGCACTGCTGCGCGATCGCGGTGAACCCGTGGCCGGGCGGGTGCTGCGCTGCGTCATCCCCGTCTCCCAGCGCGGTGCCGCCGACCACGACCTGGAGAACAAGGTCAGCGCCACCTGGGTCGAGCTCCCGCTGGGCCCGATGGACTTCGACGACCGGGTGCGCGCGGTGGCCCGCACCACGACCTGGCAGAAGCAGGTGGGCACCCCTGCGGTGGGCGCAGCCCTGCTCGCCCTGGCCGACGCCCTCGTGCCCGCCCCGGTCCAGGAGGCGGTGGTCACCCATGGCCGCTGGGTGCCCGGCGCCATGGCCGACACCCTGGTCACCAACGTGCCGGGGGCACCGTTCCCGCTCTACGTCGCCGGCCGCCGGATGCCGCTGGCCTACCCGCTCATCCCCGTGGACGGCCACCTGAGGGTGATCGTCGGCATCGTCTCGCACGACGGAACCCTGTGCATCGGCATCAGCGGGGACGCCGAGCACGCACCCGACGTCGACGTGCTCCGCGACGCGATGGTGGTGGCCCTCACTCCGGCCTGACCGGCGACCGTCCGGCCGATTCGTCCGGCTCGGGACCAAGGTCCCGTCGGCTCCGGGGTGTTCCGGCCCTCGCGGCCGCGCTCGTGCCGCCGGACAGTGGCCTCAGGGTCGTCCCGGTGCCAGCCGGGTGCCGGGTGCCGTGGGGAGCGCGACATGCCGGCAGCGCGCGGTTTCCTCGAACGCTTCCGCGCGAGCGGCACCCCGGGAGCAGCGGCCGGTGCCGGGGTGCCGGCCGACCGCGTCGCCGAGCGAGAGGCCGAGCTGGCCGCCCTCTTCGAGCAGCTGGACGCCACCGAGGCCGAGGCTGCGCGGATCAGGGACGCCGGAGCAGCCGACGCCGAGGCGATCCGCGCGGACGCGGCCGCGCTCTGCCGCGCGCTGCTCGCCCAGGCGGACCGGGACGCCGACGCCGCGCGTCGGGAGGCGGCCGCCCGGGTCGCCGCCCTGGCCGATGCCGAGACCGCGCAGGCCCTGGCTGCGGCGCAGCAGCAGGCCGAGCGGGTGCGTGCACACGCCGAACGGGTGCGACCCGAGGTGGTCGCCGAGGTGCTAGCGGCCGCACGGGCCGAGCTGGGGCTGGCGTGAGCGCCGCGTGGGTGGCCGCGTCGGTGCGGGCGCGGGCGCTGGCCCGACGTCGCGTCGGCGCGGCTGGAGCGCGCGCGCTGGCTGCTGCCGGCTCCGTTTCCGACGCGGTCGCAGCCCTGGCCGACACCCCCTACGGCCACGACGTGCGAGCCCTGGACGACCTGGCGGCGGCACAGCACGGCTCGGCGGCGGCCCTGCTGTGGCACCTGCGGGTGCTCGGCGGCTGGGTGCCGCGCTCGGGCACCCCGGCGCTGCGGGCCCTGGCCGCCGGCTTCGAGGTCGCCAACACCGACGAGCACCTGCAGACGCTCCGCGGCGACCCGGCCGAGCCGCCCTTCCGGCTCGGCTCCTTCGCCACCGCCTGGCCTCGGCTGGTGCGCACCGCGAGCACCCGGGAGGTGCGCGAGGTGCTCACCGCCTCCGCCTGGGGCGACCCCGGGGGCGAGGGGGTCCGAACGATCCGGCTCGCGATGCGGATGTCGTGGGCCGCGCGGGTGGCCTCGGCCGTCCCGCAGGCGCGCGCCTGGGCTGCCGGCGCGGCCGCGCTGCTGGCGGCCCGCGAGCGAGTGGTCGCCGGCCGCGCCGTGCCCGCGGAGGTCGTCCGTCTCGGCGAGCCCGTCCTCGGGTCGACCTGGTCCACAGCCACCACGCTGCCGGAGCTGGCAGCCACACTGGACCCCGAGGCGTGCTGGCCGCTGGCCGAGGTCGCTCACCCGCAGGACCTGTGGCGTGCCGAAGGAGCCTGGTGGCAACGGGTCGAGCGGGACGGCTTCACCATGCTGGCGCACGCCGGCTTCGGCAGCGACCCTGTCGTCGGGGCACTGGCGGTGCTGGCAGCCGACACCTGGCGGGTCCGGGCCGCGCTCGAGGCGGCCGCGGCCGGGCCGCACGCGCGGGAGCCCTTCGATGCCCTGGCGTGAGACCCTCGAACCGGTCCGCATGCAGCGGGTGGCGCTGGTGGCGCCGCAGCGCACCTGGCGGCACGCGCTCGTCACGGTGGCCGACACCGGCGTCGTCGAGCTGGACCGGGTCAGCGACGCCGCCGAGACGGCTCCCGGCGACGCCGATCGGCGGCTGGCGCGGCTGAACCTGCCCGAGGTCGCCCCGCTGCTTCGCGTCGACCCACCCGACCTCGACGACCTGGAGCGAACCGAGCCCGCCGAGCGGGTGGCCGCCCTGCTGGCGGGCGAGGTCGCCCTGGCCGGGGTCGCCACCGACGCCGTGCACCGGGGTTCGGTGGCAGCCCTGACCGGCTGGGTCCCGGGCCACGACCTCGCAGCCGTGCAGGACCGCCTCACCCCGCTCGGTGCAGCGGTGGTGCCCCTGCCCCTGCCCCGCGGCACCGACCCACCCACGCTGCTGCGGTCGCGGGGCGCCCTCGGCACGTCCTTCGACCCGCTCGTGCGCACCTACGCGACGGTGCCTTACGCCGACCTCGACCCCACCGTCGTGGCGGGCCTGGCCTACGTCGTCATGTTCGGGATGATGTTCGCCGACGCCGGCCACGGCCTGCTCGTGGTGGCCGCCGGTCTGCTGCTGCGCGGCGGGCGGTTCCGACGCCTCGACCGCTTCCGTCGTACCTGGCCGTTCGTGGTCGGTGCCGGCCTGTCCGCCACGTTCTTCGGCGTGCTGTTCGGCGAGCTCTTCGGCCCGACCGGGGTGCTGCCGGCGGTCTGGATCGACCCCCTCGGGCAGCCCGTGGAGCTGCTGGGGGCCGCGATCGGCGTGGGAGCGCTGCTGCTCGGCGGCGCCTACGCGCTCGGCGCCGTCAACCGGTGGCGGGAGCACGGCTGGCAGGCCGCCCTCGTGGCCCCCACCGGGCTGGCCGGGGTGGCGATGTTCATCGGCCTCGGCCTGGTCGCCTGGGGGGTTGGTGTCGGCACCACCGCCCTGGTGGTCGCCGGTGTCGTGGTGGCCGTGGTGGGCCTCGTGCTCACCTTCGTCGGCCTGCTCGCTGCGGCCGGAGGTGGGGGCGCGGGGGCCGCGCAGGCCACCGTGCAGCTGGTGGACGCCGTCATCGGCCTGGGCACGAGCCTGGTGTCCTTCGCCCGGCTGGCCGCCTTCGGCCTGGCCCACGCCGCGCTGTCGAGCCTGCTCGTGGACGCCGTCACCTCGCTTCAGCAGCTGGGTCCGCTGGGGGTGGTGGGCGCGCTCGTGCTCGCCGTCGTCGGGACCCTGGCGATCGTCGCCTTCGAGGCACTGGTCGCCGGGATCCAGGCGCTGCGACTGGAGTACTACGAGCTCTTCTCCCGGGTGTTCGAGTCCGAGGGGCGCCCGTTCCGCCCCTGGCACGTCCCCACCGCTCAGCAGGAGTCGAGGTGGTCACCATGAGTAGCCGGCGGTCCGCGGTCCGCGCGCTGGTCGTCCTCAACGTCGGCATCGCCCTGGCGGCGCTGGTGCTGCTCGCCACCGCCCTGGCGAGCGGGACGGGCCCGGCCGTGGCGGCGGGCGAGGCCCCGCTACCCGGGGCGGCAGCCGCCGCCGTCGCCGTGCCGGCCCAGGACACGTCGACGGACGGGCAGGACTCCTCCGACTCCGGCGCCCGTTCGGCCGCACTGCTCGGGGCGGCCATCGCCGTCGCGGGCTGCGGCATCGGCGCAGCCATCGGGGTGGCCTACACCGGCGCAGCCGCTCTGGCCGCGATCAGCGAGCGGCCCGAGATCTTCGGCCGGGCCATGGTGATCGTCGGGCTCGCCGAGGGCATCGCCATCTACGGCCTCATCGTCGGGATCATCCTCATCGGGCAGGAGTGAGCCGTGGGACACGCGGCGGTGATCGGTCCGGAGCACCGGGTGGCCGGCTGGTCGCTCGCGGGAGTGCTGGTGCGGCCGGCCGCGACGCCGGCCGAGGCCGTCGCCGCCTGGGCCGTGCTGCCCGACGACGTCGTCCTGGTGCTGCTCACCCCGCAGGCTGCGGCAGCGGTCGAGGCAGCCGACACCCCCCGGACGACCCCGAGGCTGCGGGCGGTGCTGCCGTGACGTCCACCCTGCTGCCTGCGCCCGCCCCTGCCGTCCCGGACCCGCTGGAGCCGGTGCGCTCCGCCCTGCTCGCCCAGGCCTCGCGCGACGCCGACGCTGCCCGCGCCGCCGCCCGCCGGGACGCCGACGAGGCAGTCGCGGCCGCCCGCGAGCAGGCGTGGGTGCGTACGGACCGCGCCCGCGGCGAGGGCGAGCGGGACGCCGAGGCGGTGCGGGTGCAGCAGCGAGCCCGGGCTCGGCGCACGGCCCGGGCGGTGGTGCTCACCGCCCAGCGCGAGGCGCTCGAGCAGGCGCGCAACCAGGTCCGCGGCGCGGTGCTGAGCTGGTGGGACGAGCCTGACCTGCGACCCGTCGTACGGGACCGGCTGGCGGTCCGGGCCCATCGCGATCTGGGCCCTGAGGCCGTGGTGCGCGACGACCCGGGCGGCGGTGTCGTCGCCGAGACCGCCGATCGCCGGGTCCGATACCTGCTGACCGACCTTGCCGAGGCGGTCCTCGACAGGCTGGGCTCCCGTCTCGAGCGGGTGTGGGAGCCGTGACGGGCCGACCTGAGGTGCCCCCGCCCGGACGTGTCGTCCGGGTCGCGGGCCCGCTCGTGGAGGTCGAGGACCTGCCCGGGCTGGCCATGGCCGAGCTGGTGGAGCTCGGCCGGCGGCGGCTGCCCGGCGAGGTGGTGGCGTTGCGTGACGGCGTGGCCACCGTCCAGGCCTACGAGTACACCGGCGGGCTCACCCCCGGCGCACCGGTGACCGCCCTCGGCACCCCGCTGGTGGCTGCGGTCGGGCCCGGGCTGCTCGGCTCGGTGGTCGACGGGCTGCTGCGCCCCCTCTCCGGGGTCGGGGCGTGGCTGACGCCGAGCCGGCCCGCGTCCGCGGGCCGGCTGTGGCCGGTGCAGCCCACGGTGGCCGTCGGTGCCCGGGTCGCTCCCGGCGACCTGGTGGCCACGGTGCCGCTCGACGACGCGGTGGCGTTCCGGGTGCTGGTGCCCCCGGGGGTCGCCGGCGAGGTCGTCGACGTGGTGCCGCCCGGGGAGCAGCCCGATGAGGCGGTCCTGGCCCGGGTCCTGCCCTGGCGTGGCGGCGAGCCGGTCGCCGTCCCGCTCACCCAGCGGTGGCCGGTGCGGCACGCGCGGCCGGTCGCCGAACGGCTCGACGAGGCCGAGGCGTTGGTCACCGGGCAGCGGGTGCTCGACCTGCTCTACCCGGTCGCCCGGGGCAGCACCGCCGCTGTCCCGGGCGGTTTCGGCACCGGCAAGACCATGCTGCTGCAGCAGGTGGCCAAGTGGTGCGACGCCGACGTCATCGTCTACGTGGGCTGCGGTGAGCGCGGCAACGAGATGGCCGACGTGGTGGCCGACCTGGCCGAGCTCGTCGACCCGCGCAGCGGCGCCCCACTGGCCCGCCGGACGGTGGTGGTGGCCAACACCTCGAACATGCCGATGATGGCCCGCGAGGCCAGCATCTACAGCGGCGTCACGGTGGCCGAGGCGTTCCGCGACATGGGCTACCACGCGGTGGTCATCGCCGACTCGACCTCGCGCTGGGCCGAGGCGCTGCGCGAGTTCGCCTCGCGGTCGGGGACCCTGCCCGCCGAGGAGGGTTACCCGGCCGACCTCGCCTCCAGCCTCGCCGCCTTCTACGAGCGAGCCGGGCGGGTGCGCACGCTCGGCGGTGGCACCGGGTCGGTCACCGTGGTCGGGGCGGTGTCCCCCCCTGGCGGCGATCGCACCGAACCGGTCACCGCCAACACCGAGCGGTTCGTGCGCTGCCTGTGGTCGTTGGACCGCGACCTGGCCTACGGCCGGCACTACCCGGCCGTCTCATGGACCGGGTCGTTCTCCCGGGACGCGCCGAGCCTGGCCGTGTGGCACGCGCGCCACGGCGACCCGGGCTGGGCGGCCCGGCGCGCCCGGGTGGTGGGCATGCTCGCCGAGGCCGACCGGCTGGCCGCCCTCGCCGACCTGGTCGGCGTGGGCTCGCTGCCCCCAGCCGAGCGGGTGGTGCTGCTCGGCGCCGAGCTGTTGCGCGCCGGCGTGCTGCAGCAGAACGCGCTCAGCGACATCGACGCGTCGTGCACGCCGCAGAAGGGCTGCGCCCTCGTCGACGCGGTGCTCGCGGTCGTCGACCGGGCCGACGCCCTGGCCGCCGGCGGCGTGCTGGCCACGACGCTGGAGGAGCTGGACTACTCCGCGCTCGTGCGGGCCCGGGAGGAGACCGCGCCCGACGACGTTGCCGGGGTGTGCGACCGCCGGGACGCGGTGCTCGCGCGTCTGGACGCCCTGCTCGGAGGGGCCCGGTGACCGGGCGCTGGGCCCGGGTCGAGCACACCGGGGTCACCGCCGTGCGCGACCCGCTGATGGTGGTGCGGCCCGTGGCGGGGGTGGGCTGGGACGAGTTCGCCCTGGTGCACCTGGAGGGGGCCGGTGGCGGGCGGCAGACCCGCCATGCCCTGGTGCTGGAGGTGGATCGCGACCTGGTCGTGCTGCAGGTGCTGGAGGGAACCGACGGGGTCGACCCGGCCCGTGCCGCGGTGGCGTTCAGCGGGGAACCCCTGCACATCCCGGTGGGGACGGGCTGGCTGGGTCGAGTCTGCAACGGTCGGGGCGACCCGGTGGACGGCGGGCCCCCGGTGCTGGGGCCCGACCGGGCCCCCACCACCGGGATGCCGATCAACCCGCTGCTGCGCGAGCCGCCGGCGGAGCCCGTCCTCACCGGGCTGTCGGCGCTGGACGGCTTCACCACCCTCGTACGCGGGCAGAAGCTACCCGTGTTCAGCGTCGCGGGGCTCCCCCACCTCAGCCTGGCCACCCAGGTCGCGGCCCAGTCCTCGGCCGGCGGGGAGCCGTTCTGCGTCGTGTTCGCCGCCATGGGGCTGACCCACGCCGACGCCGCCGCAGTGCGCGACGCGCTGGAGGAGCGGTCGGCGGCCGGGGAGCTGGTCACGCTGCTCAACCTCGCCGACGACCCGGTGATCGAGCGACTGCTCACCCCACGGCTGGCCCTCACCGTGGCCGAGCACCTCGCCTTCGCCGAGGGCAGGCACGTGCTGGTGGTCATGGGCGACATGACCAGCTACGCCGAGGCGCTGCGGGAGGTGTCGGCGACCCGGGGGGAGATCCCGGCGCGCCGGGCGTACCCCGGCTACCTCTACAGCGACCTCGCCTCGCTGTACGAGCGGTGCGGCCGCATCCGCGGGCTGCCCGGCTCGGTCACCGTGCTGCCCTTCCTCACCATGCCCGCCGGCGACATCACCCACCCGGTGCCCGACCTCACCGGCTACATCACCGAGGGGCAGGTCGTGCTCTCCCCGGAGCTGGACGCCGCCGGCGTCTACCCACCGGTCGACCTGCTCGGGTCGCTGTCCCGGCTGATGCGCAAGGGTGCCGGCGCGGGTCGCACCCGGGCGGACCACCTCGACGTGGCCGCGCAAGGACTGGCCGCGCTGGCCCGCGCCCGCCAGGCGCAGGAGCTGGCCGACCTCGTCGGGCCGGACGCGCTCAGCGCCACGGACCGGGCCTACCTCGGATTCGCCGACCGGCTGCGCACCGGGGTGCTGCACCAGGGCGGCGGTGAGAACCGGTCGCTGGAGGAGACGCTGGACCGGCTCTGGTCAGCGCTGGCCTGCCTGCCGAGGCGCGAGCTCACCATGCTGCCGGCCACGATGATCGACCAGCGGCTGCCCGAGTCGGGCGAGGACCCAGGGCGATGACCGCGATCCACGGCGTTCCCCCTGGCCGGCCCGGCCGGGTGTGGCTCAGGCACCGGCGGGCGGTGGCCGAGCGCGGGTCGGACCTGCTGGAGACCAAGCTGCGCATCCTGGCCGCCGAGCGGGACCGGGCCGCGCTGCAGGCCGAGCGCACGGCCCGGGAGTGGGCGCTGGCGGCCCAGGACGCCGAACGGTGGCTGCTGCGGGCGGCCCTGCACTCCGGCCGGCGAGGGCTGCGGCTGGCCGTCGACCGCGAGCCCGCCCAGGTGCACCTCACCTGGGCCACCACGATGGGCGTCACCTACCCGGACCGCACCGACCTGCTGGTGCCCGAGGCAGACCCCGATGCCGCGACGCCCGACAGCGCCGCGCTGGTGCAGGCTCGGGCTGCCACCCGTCGGGCGCTGCAGGTGGCCGCCGAGCACGCTGCGGCGACGGCGGCCCTGGAGGCGCTCGACGCCGAGGTGCGCACGACCAGGCGACGGCTGCGGGCGCTGCGGGAGCGGTGGCTGCCGCGCCTGGACGCAGCACAGGCGGCCCTGGTGGAGGCACTGGAGCAGCAGGAGCGCGAGGAGGGGGTGCGGCTGCGGTGGGCCGCGTCCCGACAGGGGGGATGGCGGTGACGATGAGACGGGTGCTGGTCGCGGTCGACGACTCCCCGCCGGGGCTGGCAGCGGCCCGGCTGGCGGTCGACCTCTGCGCTGGCTGGCGTGCCGAGCTGCGGGTGGTGACCGTGCTCGCCGACGGCGGCCTGGACGTGGCGCTCGCCGGACCTTCGGCGCAGGCCGAGCAGGTGGCCGCGGCTCACCAGCGACGCGGCGGCGGGCTGAGCGCCGTCCTCGGGCACGTGGAGGCCCTCGCCCGCACCCGCGGCGTGCCGGTGACGACGGCGACGCTGCGTGGCGGCGCCGCCGCCCAGGTGCTGGCCGAGACCCGCCGCTGGCGCGCCGACCTGGTGGTGCTGGGGCGCTCGGGCCAGCACAGCCGAAGCGCCACTCCCGGTCTGGGCTCGCAGGTGCGCCACGTGCTCGAGCTCACCGAGGTCCCCGTACTCGTCGTCCCCGCGGTGGGCTGAGGCGGCAGCTCAGCTGCGGAAACGGGCGTCCCCGAGCTGCTGGTCGGTGTAGGACGACGGGTCGTCGGCCGGCTCGAGATGGGTGAAGGTCGTCGTGCCCGGCAGCGCGTGGGCGATGTCGCGCTCGAACTCCTCGCACAGGTCGTGGCCCTGCACGACGGTCCAGTCCCCGGGCACCAGCACGTGCACGTAGACGAAGCGGTACCGGCCCGACTCCCGGCTGCGCAGGGCGTGGAACTCGATCCCCCGGGCGCGGTAGCCGGCCACCACCTCCTCGATCACCGCCCGGTCGGCCGGCGGCAGGGCCACATCGAGCAGACCCGCCCCCGAGCGGCGGACGAGGCGCCAGCCGGTCACCAGGATGTTCACGCCCACCGTGAGCGCCACCACCGGGTCGAGCCAGTCGAGCCCGGTGACTGCGACCAGGCCGACGCCGACGAGGACTCCGACCGATGTCCACACGTCGGTGAGAAGGTGCCGTCCGTCGGCCTCCAGGGTGATCGAGCGGTGCGCCCGGCCGGCCCGGATGAGCGTGAGCCCGACCGCCAGGTTGAGCACCGTCGCCACCGCGATGATGGCCAGGCCGATGCCCGCCTGCTCGACAGGCTGGGGGTCGAGCAGGCGCTGCAGCGCCGTCCAGAGGATCACCCCGGCAGCGACGAGGATCATCCCGCCCTCGATGGCGGCGGACACGTACTCGGCCTTCCCCCGGCCGAAGTGGTGGCTGTCGTCGGGCGGACGCGCCGCGGCCCGCAGCGCCGCCAGCGCCACCACCGCCGCGACCAGGTTCACCGTCGACTCCAGTGCGTCGGACAGCAGGCCGACCGACCCGGTGAGCCACGCCGCGCCGCCCTTGAGCGCGATGGTGACCACGGCCACCGCGATCGACAGCCACGCGTAGCGCTGCACCGTGTCGATCCGTCCCACGGCCGCACATCGTGCCACCGATCGGCCGGCGCGACGGGCCTGGTCGCAGCCACCTCGTGGCGAACCACACGGACCCCACGGCTTTCCGGCCGCAGCCGGGCAGGCAATCATGACCCCTGTGGCTGCCGACGACGCGCCGCTGCGCCTTGCCTCGGAGTTCCCGCCCATCACCGCCGAGCGGTGGCGGGCGAGCGTGGACGCCGTGCTGGCCCGCGGCAAGGACCTCACCCCCGAACGGCTCGAGCGCCTGTTCACCACGGTGCTCACGACCTCGACCGACGACGGACTGGTGCTTCGGCCGCTCTACACCGCGGCCACCTCCGCGGTCCCGCCGCCGTCCCTGCCCGGCCAGCAGCCGTTCGTGCGGGCCGCCACCGCCGCCGGCACGCTGCCCTCGGGCTGGGACGTGCGTGCCCGGGTCGCCGCCAGCGACCCAGACCCGAACGCCGCCGCGCTCGACGAGCTGGCCAACGGCGCCACGTCGCTGTGGCTGGACCTGCGAGGCTCGACGGTCACGGCGCGGTCCGTGGCCGACCTGCTCGTGGGGGTCCAGCTCGAGATGGTGGCCCTGGTGCTGCAGGCCGACGACCCGGCCGCGGCCGCGCAGGCGCTGGCGGCGGTGTGGGCCGACCGTGCCCTGCCCCGGGACGATCAGCACGGCTGCCTGGGCTTCGACCCTCTAGGTGCTGCTGCCGTCACCGGCTCGACCGCAGCGGTCAGCGACGGGCTGGCCGCCGCGACGCGAGCGGCCGGCACCGTGGCCGACAGCGGTGGAGCCGTCCGCGCCCTGGTCGCCGACGCCACCCCCTACCACGACGCCGGGGCCTCGGAGGCCGACGAGGTCGCCGCCGCCCTGGCCACCGGGGTGGCCTATGTGCGCGCACTCGTCGAGGCGGGGCTCGACGTCGACGCCGCGCTCGAGCAGGTGGAGTTCAGGCTGGCGGCGACCGACGCACAGTTCCCGACCGTCGCCAAGCTGCGCGCCGCGCGGCTGGCCTGGGCCCGGGTCGCGCAGGCTTGGGGAGCCAGCGGGCGGGCCGGGGCGATGAGACAGCACGCCGTCACCTCGCGGGCCATGCTCACCCGCCACGACGTGTGGGTGAACCTGCTGCGCAACACCGTGGCCGTGTTCGCCGCCGGGGTGGGCGGCGCCGACGCAGTGACGGCGCTGCCGCACGACCTGCGGCGCCAGCCCAGCCACGCCGCCGCCGACCTGGCTCGCCGACTGGCCCGCAACACCCAGACGATCCTGGTCGAGGAGTCCCACCTCGGCCGGGTCATCGACCCGGCCGGCGGGTCGTGGTTCGTCGAGGACCTCACCCGCGGCCTGGCGGAGCGCGCCTGGGCCAGGTTCCAGCAGATCGAGGCTGGCGGGGGCATGGCCACCGCGCTCGACTCGGGTCTGGTGGCCGGCTGGCTCGAGCAGACCCGAGCCGCCCGAGCCGCCCGGGTGGCACGTCGCACCCAGCCGATCACAGGCGTCAGCGAGTTCCCGCTGCTCGACGAGCCGGTTCCGGCCGCGGTCGACACGGGCGCTCCCGGTGGCGGGCTGCGCCTGCACCCCTACGCCGAGCCGTTCGAGGCGCTGCGGGACCGCGCCGCCGTCCTCGGGCGCCCCAGCGTGTTCGTCGCCGCGCTCGGACCGCTGGCCGAGCACACGGCCCGGGCGAGCTTCGCCACCAACGTGTTCGCGGCCGGAGGGATCCGGGCCGTCGAGGCCGGCACCCTCACGGCCGCTGACGCGGCGGCGGCCTTCACCGCCAGCGGTGCCCGCCTGGCCTGCATCGTCGGCAGCAACGACCGGTACGCCACCGAGGCCGTCGAGGTGGCGCGGGCGCTGGCGTCGGCACAGCCGTCCCGGCTCTACCTGGCCGGTGACCCCGGCGCGCTGCGTGCCGACCTCGACGCAGCCGGTGTGGACGACTACCTGGTGCTGGGCGGCGACGCGGTGGCGGCGCTCGATGCGGCCCTGGCCGCGCTGGAGGTGGTCCGTTGAGCCCGACGTCCGGTCCCGACTTCACCCGGCTCGACCTGGGCCCGGGCCCGTCCTCGGCCGACCCGCTGCGCTGGGCCGAGCAGTTCGCCGCCGCGGTCGGCCGTCCCCCGCAGGAGGCGACCTGGACCACGCCCGAGGGGATCGAGGTCGCGCCGCTGTACACGGAGGCCGACCTCGACGGGCTGGACTTCCTCGACTCCTACCCCGGTCACCCGCCGTTCCTGCGCGGTCCCTACCCGACGATGTACGTCAACCAGCCGTGGACGATCCGGCAGTACGCCGGGTTCTCCACCGCCGCGGACTCCAACGCGTTCTACCGGCGCAACCTCGCCGCCGGCCAGAAGGGCCTGTCGATCGCCTTCGACCTGGCCACCCACCGCGGCTACGACTCCGACAACCCACGGGTGGCAGGCGACGTCGGCATGGCCGGGGTCGCGATCGACTCCATCCTCGACATGCGCCAGCTGTTCGACGGCATCCCGCTGGACCGGATGAGCGTCTCGATGACCATGAACGGCGCCGTGCTGCCGGTGCTGGCCCTCTACGTGGTGGCCGCCGAGGAGCAGGGGGTCGCCCACGAGCGGCTCACCGGCACGATCCAGAACGACGTGCTCAAGGAGTTCATGGTCCGCAACACCTACATCTACCCGCCCGGGCCGTCGATGCAGATCATCAGCGACGTCTTCGCCTACACCTCGGCGCAGATGCCGCGCTTCAACTCGATCTCCATCTCCGGCTACCACATGCAGGAGGCCGGGGCGACGGCCGACCTCGAGCTGGGCTACACCCTGGCCGACGGCCTGGAGTACCTGCGCGCCGGCATCGCCGCCGGGTTGGACATCGACCGGTTCGCCCCGCGCATCTCGTTCTTCTGGGCCATCGGCATGAACTTCTTCATGGAGGTGGCCAAGCTGCGGGCCGCCCGGCTGCTGTGGGCGAAGATCGTCAAGCAGTTCGACCCGGCGAGCCCGAAGGCGCTCTCGCTGCGTACCCACAGCCAGACCAGCGGCTGGTCGCTGACGGCGCAGGACGTCTACAACAACGTGATCCGCACCTGCGTGGAGGCGATGGCCGCGACCCAGGGCCACACCCAGTCGCTGCACACCAACTCCCTGGACGAGGCGCTGGCGCTGCCGACCGACTTCTCCGCCCGCATCGCCCGCAACACCCAGCTGCTGCTGCAGCAGGAGTCGGGCACCACCCGGGTGATCGACCCGTGGGGCGGCTCCTACTACGTCGAACGGCTCACCTACGAGCTCGCCCGCGCCGCCTGGGCGCACATCGAGGAGACCGAGCAGGCCGGCGGGATGACCCGGGCCATCGAGGCGGGGCTGCCCAAGCTGCGCATCGAGGAGGCGTCGGCCCGAACCCAGGCGCGGATCGACTCGGGCCAGCAGCCCGTGGTCGGGGTCAACACCTACCGGCCCGAGGTCGACGAGCCGGTGGAGGTGCTCAAGGTCGACAACTCCGCGGTGCGCGCCGAGCAGCTGGCCAAGCTGGAGCGGCTGCGCGCCGAGCGCGACCCACAGGCCGTCCGACACGCGCTGGACGCGCTGAGCGCGGCCGCGCAGGCAGCCACGGACGGCACCCGTGGGCCGGGCCTCGAGCAGAACCTGCTCGAGCTGTGCGTGCGGGCGGCCCGGGCCCAGGCCACGGTCGGGGAGATGAGCGACGCGATGGAGGCGGCGTTCGGCCGGCACACCGCCGCGATCCGCACCATCTCGGGGGTGTACCGGCAGGAGATGGGCGTGTCGCAGGCGGCGGATCGGGTGCGGGAGCGGTGCGCGGCGTTCGAGCAGGCCCATGGCCGCCGACCGCGCATGCTGGTGGCGAAGATGGGCCAGGACGGGCACGACCGGGGCCAGAAGGTGATCGCCACGGCGTTCGCCGACCTGGGCTTCGACATCGACGTCGGGCCGCTGTTCCAGACGCCCGCCGAGGCGGCTCTGCAAGCGGTGGAGGCCGACGTGCATGTGGTGGGCGCGTCCTCGCTGGCGGCCGGTCACCTCACGCTGGTGCCCCAGCTGCGTGCGGAGCTGGCCGCCCTGGGCCGGGACGACATCATGGTCGTGGTGGGCGGGGTCATCCCCCCCGACGACGTCCAGCCCCTCCTGGACGCCGGTGCCAGCGCGGTCTTCCCGCCCGGGACGGTGATCGCGGAGGCGGCGCTGGAGCTGCTCGACGACCTCGAGCAGCGGCTCGACGACTCCCGGGAAGCCCCCTGACCGGGGGCCGCCCCCTCGACGTCGCCGCGCTCGCCGACGGGGTGCTGCGGGCCGATAGGGCGACGATGGCGCGGGCCATCACCCTGGTCGAGTCAACCCGCGCAGACCACTCCGAGCGCGCGCAGGACCTGCTGCTGCGGCTGCTGCCGCATACCGGCACCGCCCAGCGGGTCGGCATCAGCGGGGTGCCCGGGGCGGGCAAGTCGACCGTCATCGACGCCCTCGGCACGTTGCTCACCGGCCGCGGCCACCGGGTCGCGGTGCTGGCCGTCGACCCGTCCTCCACCCGGCACGGCGGGTCGATCCTGGGCGACAAGACCCGGATGGCCCGGCTCGCGGTCGACCCTCGGGCGTTCATCCGACCCTCCCCCACCTCGGGCACCCTCGGCGGCGTGGCCCGGGCGACCCGGCAGGCGATGGTCGTGGTGGAGGCGGCGGGCTACGACGTGGTGCTCGTGGAGACCGTCGGGGTGGGCCAGTCGGAGACGACGGTGGCGGAGATGGTCGACACGTTCCTGCTGCTGATGGTGGCGCGCACCGGCGATGCCCTGCAGGGCATGAAGCGCGGCGTGCTCGAGCTGGCCGACGTCATCGCGGTCAACAAGGCCGACGGCGACAACGTCATCGAGGCCAGGCGCGCCGCACGCGAGCTCGCCGACGTGCTGCGGCTGATGGAGCCGGCCAACTCCGGCTGGCGGGTACCGGTACTGACCTGCTCGGCGGTCGAGGGCACCGGTGTGGAGGACCTCTGGGCGCAGGTGTGCGCACACCGCGACACCTTGGCGGCCTCCGGCGCTCTGGCGTCCAAGCGCGCCGACCAGGAGGTGGCCTGGATGTGGGCCACGGTCACCGACCAGGTGCTCGCCCGGCTGCGCCACCACCACGCGACCCGGGCGCACCTGGCCGACCTCGAGGCCGACCTGCGGGCCGGTCGCACCACCGCCACCCGGGCTGCCGGACAGCTGCTCGGCAGCCTCGGCTGGGACGCCTGAGCCAGGCCGGTCCGTCGCCGGCCGGGTTGTGTCGGAGCCTCCTTCTACTCTTCGAACATGAGTTCGAGTCTGGTTCGGGACCCGCTGACCGGGATCCCCTGGGAGGAGTGGGAGGACGAGGTCGTCGCACCCGACGACGACGAGCTGCGGTGGCAGCCCGGCGACGCACGTCCCGACCCGCTCTCCGATGCCTCGCCCTGGCAGCGAGTGGCGCGGGTGTTCGCCTTCGACGAGCCACGACCACCGCTCACGCCGTGGCTCTGCAGCGACGCCGACCTTCTCCAGCGCCTGCGGCACGGCGAGGCGCTCGTCACGCAGGTCGCGGCCGAGCAGTCCCGGCTGCTGCGTGAGCTGCGGGCCCGCCGGCTGCTCGACCAGGCAGCCGCCCACCCGCACGACGAAGCAGGCTGCACCTCCGCCTGCTGCGACGACGACGGCTGGGTCGCGCCCGAGGTCGCTATGGAGCTGGGCCTGAGCGAGCAGCAGGTGCACGGCAGGATCGACACCGCGCTGCGGCTGGAGCGGCACCCTCAGGTCGAGACCGTGATGCGAGACGGGTTGCTGCAGGCCTGGACCGCCACCAAGCTGCTCGAGCACCTCGAGACCCTGGGCCGCTACATCTCGCCGGTGCGACTCGACCAGGTCGAGGCGGGCACGCTGGCGTGGCTGCTGGACCGGCCGCGCACGGTCGGGCAGCTGAACGCGCGGATGCGCCGGCTGGTCCTCGCCGCGCGCGCCGAGGCGCACGGCGACGGCGACGGCGACGGCGACGACCAGCCGGAACCGTCCCACGCACAGCGGCACGTCACCGTCTCCCCCGCGCCGACGCCCGGCCTGGCCGAGCTCGTGGCCCTGCTGCCGGAAGCGGACGCGCTGGCCATCCGCGCCGCCCTGCAGGCCCTCGGCCACGACCCGGCCGACGGCGAAGACCCGCGCACGGCGCCGCAGCGACGGGCCGACCTGCTCGTCACGCTCGTCACCGGCTGCCCGGCTCTGCACGGACGTCCGCAGGATGCGCAGTGCGCGCTGCACGGCCCGGTCGGCCTGCAGGTGCGGCTGGACGTAACGATCCCGGCCGACTCCCTGGCCGGCGGTCCCGCCAGCGCGTCGGTGCCCGGGTACGGCGCCCTCCCCGCCGCGACGGCCCGCGACCTCGCCGACCCCACCCACCACCTGGCCGACGCAACCCGCACCCTGCGACCGCTGGTCTACGACCCGGCCACCGGCCACCTGCTGGGATTCGGCCGCACCTCGGTGCCGATGGTCTGGCTGACCGACCTGCCCGCGGGCCGCGGCTACGAGCACTCGCCCACGCTGGAGGCGGCGATCGCGCTGCGCGACGGCACCTGCCGCGCCCCCGGCTGCCGGCGGGCCGCGCAGCGCTGCGACTGCGACCACGTCGTGCCCTACCCGCAGGGCCCGACCACCCTGGCCAACGGGTGCAGCCTGTGCCGGTACCACCACCGACTCAAGACCCACGCCCCCGGCTGGCGGGTGAGCACCGACGGCGACGACGTCGTCTGGACCACACCGACGGGCCGTCGGCTGGCCACCGAGCCGCACGACCACCGACCGCTGCTGTGACGCTAGGCGTGCACGATCTGGAGTATCGACCGGGTCACGTTCCTTGTGGCGGCCGGACGGGTGACCGCCACCGAGGCGCTGTTCTCCCGCGACCTGCGTGGGGCGGGGCGTAGCGCGCCGGGACGCGCTAGGCGCGTCCGCCCGCCAGGTCGGCGCGCAGCCGGGCGTCGAAAGCCTGCTGGGCGGGCTCGAACCCGCCGCACTGCTCCAGCCAGGACGTGGCCCCCCCGAGGTGGTCGAGCATGCGCGTGCCCACGCGGCCCCACTCGTCGCGCACCCACCGTCCGAAGAAGTGCGGCTCTCGGCCGCTGATGCCCGGGTGGGCGCGGTGGAGCGTCGCAGCCAGGTCAGCGGCCAGCGCGTCCACCCCCTGGCCGGTCTTGGCGCTGGTGAGGAACACCGGCACCGGCTCGGTCTCGAACGGGCGGGCGAGCCACAGGCTCGCCTCCAGGTGGTGCAGGCTCTGCTGCGCCTGCGGCTCGTCGCACTTGTTGAGCACGAAGGCGTGCGGCACCTCGATGATCCCGGCCTTGAGGAACTGCACGTCGTCGCCCCCGAGCGGCTGCAGCACCAGGTAGACCCGGTCGGCCAGGTGCCGCACGTCGGCCTCGCTCTGGCCGACACCGACGGTCTCGATCAGCACGAGGTCGAACAGGTGCGCCATCAGCCGCGCCACCTGGAAGCTGGACGGGCCCAGCCCGCCGAGCTCGGTGGCCGAGGCCTGGCTGCGGAAGAACAGCCGATCGGCAGCCGCGGTCGGCCGCAGCCGGGTTCGGTCGCCGAGCAGCGCTCCACCCGACAGGTGGCTGGACGGGTCGACCGCGACGACCCCGATGGACAGGCGCTGGTCGGCGGCGAGCAGGTGGCCGGTCAGGCGGGCAACGAGCGAGGACTTGCCCGACCCTGGCGTGCCGGTGATCCCGACGATGGCGGCGTCGGGGTGCGCGCCGCGGGCCGTCAGCGCGGCCACGACGGCACGCCGCCGGTCCAGAGCACTCGGCCGCCGGTCCTCGAACGTCCCGACCAGCGCACTGACCGCGGCCTTGTCCCCGCGCAGCGCGCGCTGGACCAGCGCGTCGGGTGCGCCGATCAGGTCGGCGTCGGTCAGGACGCCACCGCCACCGGGGCCTGCGCGTCCTCCAGCAACGCGATGATCGACTCCATGATGTCGAGCAGCTCGTAGTCGCTGGGGGTGAACACCCGCCGCACCCCCATCGCCGTCAGCGCGTCGACGTCGGACGGCGGCACGATGCCGCCGAGCACCACCGCGACCTGATCCCGTGCCCCGTGCTGGTCGAGCCCGGCAAGGATCTGCTCGGCCAGTGCCAGGTGCGAGCCCGACAGCACCGAGGCACCGATCACGTCGGCACCCTCCTCGACCGCCGAGGTCACGATCTCCTCCGCCGACAACCGGATGCCCGAGTACACGACGTCGAAGCCGACGTGGCGCGCGGACACCGCGATGACCTCGGCGCCGTTGGAATGCCCGTCCAACCCTGGCTTGCCCACGACGATGCGCGGGCGGTGCCCGAGCGTCTCGGTGAGGGCGTCGAGCCGGGCCCGCAGCGCGTCCACCCGGTCTCCGGACAGGCTGAGCTGCTGCCCCTCCACCCCGGTGGCAGGGCGGTACTCGCCGAACACCTCGCGCAACGCCCCGGCCCACTCGCCGGTCGTCACCCGCGCCAGCGCGCACTCGATGGACGGCTCCATCATCGACCTGCCGTCGCGGGCGGCCTGCTGGAGCGCGTCGAGGGCCGCGGCCGCGCGAGCGGGGTCGCGACGCGAGCGCGTCTGCTCGAGATGCTCGAGGGTCTCGGCGATGGCCTCCTGGTCGAGGGTGAACATGCCGCGGTCCTCGCCGCCGAGCAGCGGGGAGGGCAGGCCCTCGGTCCACCTGTTCACCCCCACGACGACCTGCTCCCCGGTGTTGATCCGGCTCACCCGGGCAGACATCGACCGCACCAGCGCGCTCTTGAGGTAGCCGGACTCGATGGCGGGGATCACTCCGCCCATCGCCATGATCCGGTCGATCTCCTCGCGGGCGCCGACCTTGAGCTCGGCCACCTTCGACTCGATGACGGGGCTGCCGTCGAACAGGTCGGGGTACTCCAGCAGGTCGGTCTCGAAGGCGAGGATCTGCTGCAGCCGCAGCGACCACTGCTGGTCCCAGGGCCGGGGCAGGCTCATGGCCTCGTTCCAGGCGGGCAGCTGCAGCGCCCGGCAGCGCGCCTTGCGCGAGAGTGTCACCCCCAGCGCCTCGATCAGGATGCGCCAGGCGTTGTTCTCCGGCTGGCTCTCGGTGAGCCCGAGCGAGTTGACCTGCACGCCGTAGCGGAACCGCCGGTAGCGCTCGTCGGCGACGCCGTAGCGCTGGAGCGTCAGCTCGTCCCACAGCTCGACGAAGGCGCGCATCTTGCACATCTCCTCGACGAACCGGATACCCGAGTTCACGAAGAACGAGATCCGGCCCACCGCCTTGTCGAACTGCTCGGGGGTGAAGTGGCCGCGCTGCTCGAGCAGGTCGAGCAGGCTCAGCGCGTTCGCCAACGCGAAGGCGAGCTCCTGGGCGGGGGTGGCCCCGGCCTCCTGCAGGTGGTAGGAGCAGATGTTGGACGCGTTCCACTTCGGCATCGCCTCGAGCGAGAACTCGTACATCTCGGCGATGATCCG